>Ga0102593_1000720_pt1 | contig 45538 bp, 46 predicted proteins | sample AraplaCol_mMS_r2_2_FD_76862 | JGI IMG/M metagenome (GOLD analysis project Ga0102593, IMG submission 76862) | Arabidopsis root microbial communities from North Carolina, USA - plate scrape MF_Col_mMS_r2 (SPADES assembly) (version 2) | ecosystem: Host-associated > Plants > Roots > Endosphere... | reverse complement strand
GTCAGGACGCTGCCGATACAACAAAGCCGCCTGACGGCGGCTTGTTGACAATATGATCTTGTCCGGCCGCCCTTTACAGGTACAGCCAAAAATACGAGCGGCTCTGGTGCGCGTTTTTGATCATGGGTCATAGATCGTCGGAAACGCAGGCTTTGTCAATGGCGGATCGGAGCCATCACAGGCATTGAGCCATGGCCTCACTCTTGATAGTATACCCCCCTATGCTATATGAGAACCTATCATGTCCCACACCACCCTGCAGAAAAAGAAGCTTGTCGCCCGCATCAGCCGCTTGAAGGGGCAGATGGAGGCGGTCGAGCGCGCCCTCGAGGCCGAGCGCCCCTGCGGCGAGATCCTGCAATTACTCGCCTCCGTCCGCGGCGCGCTGACCGGGCTGACCGGCGAGGTGCTCGACGATCATCTGCGTGAGCACGTGCTGAATGCCGCCGATGATGCGGCAAGGGCGGAGGCGGTCGAGGACATATCGGAAGTCTTGAGAACCTATATGCGCTAGAGCAATTCCAGGAAAAGTGTGAAGCGGTTTTCCCGGGAAAACTGCGAAGCATTTTCCCAGGAATTCTGTAAAAAACAAAAGCTTAGAGCGGTTCTGCGTTTTCATGAAACGCTGAACCGCTCTAAGCGCGATGACGAAGGAGCCTGTCATGAGTGCGGGAAGCGACAAAGCTGGAATCAATACCCTGGAACATGATCATGTCTTCCTCGGCGCCGATCATACGCGCAACGAGCGGCGCATCTGGCTGGTGATCGCGCTGACGGCGGTGATGATGGTGGCGGAAATCGCCGCCGGCACCGTCTACGGCTCCATGGCCCTGGTCGCCGATGGCTGGCACATGTCGACCCATGCCAGTGCTCTGCTGATTTCGGCGCTTGCCTATCTCTTCGCCCGCCGGCAGGCGCGCAATCCGCGTTTCACCTTCGGCACCGGCAAGCTCGGCGATCTTGCCGGCTTTGCCAGCGCTATCATCCTTGCCCTGATCGCCCTGCTGATGGCCTGGGAAAGCCTGCTGCGCCTTTCCAATCCCGTACCGATCGGTTTTGCCCAGGCTATCGCCGTCGCGGTCATCGGCCTTGCCGTCAATCTGGCCAGCGCCTGGCTGCTGGCCGGCGGCGGCCATGTCGCGCATGGCGATCATGCGCACCATCACCATGGCCATCACGGGCATGGCCACCATGCCCACGCCCATCACAGTCATGCGCATCACGGCCATGGTGATCATGCCCACCAGCAAAAGACCGGCGACAACAATATCCGCGCCGCCTATCTGCATGTCATCGCCGATGCTTTGACCTCCGTGCTCGCCATCGCGGCGCTGACGCTCGGCAGCCTTTATGGCTGGCTCTGGCTCGATCCCCTGATGGGCATCGTCGGCGGTTTGGTGATCGCCAATTGGTCGTGGAGTCTGATGAAATCCTCCGGCGTCGTCCTGCTCGACGTCATTTCCGAAGGCGAGACGCTGCCGGCCGAGATCCGCGGCGCCATCGAGACGGAGGACGACCGGATCACCGATCTGCATGTCTGGCAGGTCGGCCCCGGCCATCATGCCGCAATTGTTGCCGTCCTTACCTCGAAGCCGCGCGATCCGGCCTTCTACAAGGGCAGGCTTTCGGCGTTGGAGGAATTGTCGCATGTAACGGTCGAGGTTACGCGCGCGGCGTGATCGGCGCGAGCGGACGACAAGATCGCTCGGCGGACGACAAAGGTCGGTCGACGGACGATTAACATCGCCTTGGCGACGAGATGCCGCCGCAATCGCGCCTTAGCTCTGTCCTCCTGATTTGCCGGAGGATTTCATGGATATCAGTCTGACCCGCCGCATGCTGATAGGCTCGGCATTGTGCCTGCCTGCGATGGGCTTGCCCGCGCTGGCGATTCCCGCCAATGCCGAGGAGGGGGCCAAGGAGGGGGCCAAGGAGAGTGCCAAGGAGAGTGCCGAGGAAGGCGACGACAACATCGAGCGCCGCCTCGCTGCGCTGGAAAAACGCACCGGCGGCCGCCTCGGCGTCTCGGTGCTCGACACTGAGACGAGCATCTCTTTCGGCTATCGCGGCAGCGAGGCCTTCCCGATGTGCAGTACCTTCAAGGCTCTGGCCGCCGCTTTCGTGCTTGCCCGTGCCGACAAGGGCGAGGAGAACCTCGACCGGCGGGTGACCTATGGCAAGGACAAGCTCGTCGATTATTCGCCGCTCAGCGAGAAACATGCCGGCACCGATGGCATGACCATTGCCGAACTCTGCGAGGCGGCGGTGACCGTCAGCGACAACACGGCCGGCAATCTGCTGCTCGAAAGTTTTGGCGGTCCGGCGGCGCTGACCGAATGGCTGCGCTCGATCGGTGACGGCACGACCCGTCTCGACCGCACCGAACCGACGCTGAACGAGGGCCGAAAGGACGACCCGCGCGACACGACGACCCCGGATGCGATGCTCGACACGCTCGGCAATCTGACGCTCGGCTCGGTCCTCGCCGAAGCATCCTGCGACAGGCTGATCGCCTGGCTGGTGGCGAGCACGACAGGCAAGGAGCGGCTGCGCGCCGGCTTGCCGGCGGATTGGAAGGTCGGAGACAAGACCGGCACCGGGCAGAATGGCTCTCTCGGCGATATCGCTGTGATCTGGCCGCCGGATCGCGGTCCGATCGTCGCAGCCGTCTATATCAGCGAGACGACCGTGCCGGTGAAGGAACTCAACCCGGTCTTTGCCGAAGTCGGCCGCATGATCGTCGAGATGGTGTGAATCGGGAAAATGCGGCGGAGAAGGCTCCCGCCGCATGCGGGATTAGATCTGCCTGTGGCTCAGGCGGCGGTGATATCGTCCGCCGTCTTGGTGCCATCATCCTCGATACCAGCCATCTCGCGCTTGATCTGCTCGGTGATTTCCTTCTCGATTGCGGCGCGTTGGTCGGCCGGCATGGCGGCTAGATCGGCCTCGGTCAGATCGTGCTGCTCGAGATAGCGGGCCCGGATATATTCCGCCGGCGTCATGTTGCCCCATTTGGAGAATTCGTCGACCAGGGCGGCATGCGCCGCACTCGCCGCCACTTCATCGTCGGAAGGCTGATTGATGTAGGGGCCCTCGCTGCTTTGCAGGGCCCACATCGTATTGGCGATCGACGGCGGCGTGCTGCTGGGCTCGAGACCGGGCGCGGTATTGCGCGCAGTGCTGTCGAAGTTCGTCGTTTGCTGATTCTTGGATTTGGCCGACTGATCGAAAAGACCGCCGACCCCGTAATAATTGCGAATATTGCTAGAGATTTCCATAAAAACTCTCCCCGAAAAACGGGGAGAGAATGGCGATGCAGCCATGCCTAGAGCTTGCGCCGGTGCCTTCTCTTGAGGAGAAAGGGTTCTCCCATCAAGGCAGCGTATAGGCGATCACGTAATCGCCGGGCGTGGTGCCGACAGAGCCGTGACCGCCGGCGACCATGACGACATATTGCTTGTTATCATCAGTCTCATAGGTCATCGGCGTCGCCTGGCCGCCGGCGGGAAGCCGCGCCTGCCAGAGCTCTCTGCCATTCGTCACGTCATAGGCGCGCAGGTAGTTGTCGACCGCGGCACCCAGGAAGGCGACGCCGCCCTTGGTCAGCATCGGTCCACCGATGCCGGGTACGCCCACTTTGAAGGGCAGGGGCAATGGCGTCATGTCGCGCACGGTGCCGTTCTTGTGCATATAGGCAATCTTGCCCGTGCGCAGGTCAACGCCGGCGACATAGCCCCATGGCGGCGCCTGGCAGGGGATTTTGAGCAGCCCGAGGAAGGGACCCATGAACACGCCGTAAGGCGCGCCGTCATTGCGGTTGAGCCCCTGTTCGCTGCCCTTCTCGTCCTGGCCTCTCGGCGGGATATCGGCGGCCGGCACCAGGCGCGAGGTGAAGGCGAGATATGTCGGCATGCCGAACATGATCTGCCGCTCCGGATCCACCGCCACGCTGCCCCAGTTGAAGGTGCCGAAATTGCCGGGATAGACGATCGTCCCTTTGAGCGAAGGCGGCGTATAGCGGCCCTCGTAGTAGTAGCGGTGGAAGTCGATGCGGCAGGCGAGCTGGTCAAACAGCGACACGCCCCACATGTCCTTTTCCTGAAGCGGCTCCGGCGAGAAGGTGAGGTCCGAGATCGGCTGCGTCGGCGAAGTATGATCGCCGGAGACCGCACCACCCGGCGCCGGGATTTCCTTGACCGGGATGATCGGCTCGCCGCTGCGCCGGTCGAGCACATAGAGATCGCCCTGCTTGGTCGGGCCGACCAGGGCCGGAACCACGGTGCCGTCCTGCTTCGTCAGGTCGATCAGCGCCGGCTGGGCCGGCACGTCCATGTCCCAGAGATCGTGATGCACCGTCTGGCGCACCCAGCGCAACTGGCCGGTGGCGATATCGAGCGCGACGATCGAGGAGGAGAATTTCTCGACATTGTCGCTGCGGTTGATGCCGAGCTGGTCGGGCACCTGGTTGCCGAGCGGGATATAGACCATGCCGAGTGTCTCGTCGACGCTGAAGACCGACCAGCTGTTCGGCGAGTTGGTCGTATAGGTCTGGCCCTCGGTGATCGGCGTCGTCACGTCGGGATTGCCGGAATCCCAGTTCCAGACCAATGCGCCGGTATTGATGTCGAAGGCGCGGATGACGCCGGATTGTTCCTCAGTCGAATAATTGTCGTTCACCGCCCCACCGACGATGATCTTGCCCGCCACCGCGACCGGCGGCGAGGTGGAATAGTAATAGCCGGCCGGATTGTAGCGCATACCGGTTTCCAAATGCAGCACGCCCTGGTCGGCAAAGCTGGTGCAGACCTTCCCGTCCGCCGCATCGAGCGCGATCAGCCGGGCATCGGATGTCGGCAGGTAGACGCGTTCGGCGCAGGGCTGGCCGGCGGCAACGGTTGGATCGGCATAATAGGTGACGCCGCGGCAGGTCTGATGCTGCCGGTCGGGGTTCATGCCGGAGTTGGCGTCGTATTTCCATTTCTCCTTGCCGGTCTTGGCGTCGAGCGCGATCGCCCAGTTGTGCGGCGTGCAGAGATAGAGCGTGTCCTTCACCTTGAGCGGCGTCACCTGATAGGTCGTCTCGCTAATATCCTCCGGCCGTTTGACGTCGCCGGTCTGGTATCGCCACGCTTCCTTGAGATTGGAGACATTCTGGGCTGTGATCTGGTCGAGCGGCGAATAGCGCTGGCCGAAAGGCGTGCGGCCATATTGATGCCATTCGCCATCCGGCACGCTGCCCCCGAAGGCGGGATTGGCGGCGACCATGTCCTTGGGCAGTTCGCCGGCAAGATCATGCGGGTCAGTCGTCATCGAATAAAGGGCGACGAGGATGGCGAGGATGACAGGCACGGCGAGCGGCCAGGGGTTGGCGGCGTAGGTGATGCCCGTCGGGCTGCGCAGGCCGAGCGGCCGGCGGATCCATGGTGTCAGCAGCCAGAGCCCGAGCAGGATGATCATGCCGCCGCGCGGGCCGAGCTGCCACCAGTCGAAGCCAACCTCCCAGATCGCCCAGGCGAGTGCTGCGACGACGAGCACCGCATAGACCCAGAGCGCCACCGCCTTGCGCATCAGAAGCAGACCGGCGGTAATCACGAACATCAGCCCGGCAAACAGATAGAAGACGCTGCCGCCGAGCGTGACGAGCCAGAGCCCGCCACCGCCGAGTGCCAGCCCGATGATGATGAAGAAGATGGAGGTGACGATGATCGCCATAAGGCAGTCTCCCGCTGAGGTTAGCCGGGGTGAAGGATCGGCGGAAAAGCCCCGCCGATCAGGCAGATAGCGCGAGGGAGATGCCTTTCAACGGCCACAATTGCCGCAGGGGGCGGATGCACCGAACCGGGCGTCGGGCCGGATCGAAGCGGATCGCCGTGGCACAAATGCTCCACCTAAACGGGCAAGACCGCCCGTCACGTTCCGCAGAAGGTCGCAAGCACCCGTTCGTCCGGCTTCGGTGGTTCCCTATAAGCGGCAAAGCCTGGCTGGTCCTCATAGGGTTTCGAAAGCACGCTCAGCAGCGCCTCGAACAGCGAGAAATCCCCGTCCTCGACGGCAGCCTTGATCGCCTGTTCGACCCGGTGATTGCGCGGAATGAAGGCTGGATTGACGCTGCGCATGGCAATGGCGCGCTCGGTGGCCGTCTGCGGATCGCGGGACAATCTCTCGCGCCACTGCGTGAGCCAGGGGCCGCAGGCATCCGCTTCGCGGAAACTTGCCGCAAATGCGGGCGCTGCGACGTCATCGCCGGCAAGATCCGACAACCGCCGGAAGGCCAGGGTGAAATCGGCGCCCTGCGCCTGCATCAGTGACAGCAGCGCCTGCACCAGTTCGAGATCGCCGTCCTCTTCGCCGGCAAGGCCGATCTTTTCGCGCATGCCGGCCAGCCAATGCGCCTGGAACCGTTCGCCGTAACTCTTTATCACCGCATTGGCCTTATCGACCGCGCTGTCGGGCTCGGCGTCGATCAGCGGCAGCAGCGTTTCGCCGAGCCTTGCGAGGTTCCATTGGCCGATGCCGGGCTGGTTGGCATAGGCGTAACGGCCATGCTGGTCGATCGACGAGAAGACGGTCGCCGGATCATAGGTATCCATGAAGGCGCAGGGGCCGAAATCGATCGTCTCGCCGGAGACGGTCATATTGTCCGTGTTCATCACGCCATGAATGAAGCCGACATGCAGCCAGCCGGCAATCAGCGCCGCCTGGCGTTCGGAGACCGCTTCGAAGAGCGAGAGATAGGGGTTCTCGGCCTCTTTCAATGCGGGATAGTGCCGGTCGATCACATAGTCGGCCAGAGCCCGCACGCCGTCGGTATCGCCCCTGGCCGCGAAGTACTGGAACGTGCCGACTCGGATATGGCTGGCCGCGACGCGGGTGAAGACCGCGCCCGGCAGCACCTCTTCGCGATAGACCGGCTCGCCTGTCGTCACCGCCGCCAGCGCCCGCGTGGCGGGAATGCCGAGCGCAAACATTGCCTCGCTGATGATATATTCGCGCAAGACCGGCCCGATTGCCGCCCGCCCGTCGCCGCGGCGCGAAAAAGGCGTCGGTCCGGCGCCCTTCAGCTGGATATCGTAGCGCTTGCCGCTGCGGTCGACGACCTCGCCGAGAAGGATCGCCCGCCCATCACCGAGCTGCGGCGAGAAGCCGCCGAACTGATGCCCGGCATAGGCCATTGCCAGCGGCTCGGCCCCTTCGGGAAGGAGATTGCCGGAAAAGATTGCCGCACCGTCGCGGCGCAAGGCCTCGACGTCGAGCCCGAGCTCGGCGGCAAGCGCCTCGTTGAGCTTGATCAGCCAGGGCTCCGCCACCGGTGTCGGCGCCTGCGGCGCAAAGAAGTGCTGGGGCAAGCCGACATAGCTGTTGTCGAACGGAAAGGCCGCACCGGGCCGGTTTTTCTGCAGGGCGGAGGTCATGGTTCATAGGTAGGGCTGGCTTGCCTGCCGCGCAAGCCGGTTCTGCCGCCTGTCTGATCTGCAACGGGTTGCGGACGCTGCATCGCGTCGATCGTCGATTGGCCGACGCTTATCGCCGTGATCGCAAAATCGCTTCTGCAGCCTCGACGAAGCCAACTCCGCCCGGTCCATCAGTGATCCATACCGGTGGTGTAGGCATCTCAGGGAGATAGTCGACAACCGTGCTCACGCCCACCGTATGCCGGAAGAAACTGAACATTGGCGCATCGTTGGTCGAGTCACCCGCATAGAGCACCGCGTCGCGATCGGTCTCGACATCCAGATCATAGGCCTGCTTGAGTATCCTCTTGGCCATCGAGAGCTTGTTGTATCCGCCGAGCCAAGCGAGAAGCCAAAGATTGTTGACTGTTACATCAGCGCCTGCCGCGGCCAATCTGGCAAGGATTGTTTCTCGCAAATCCGAATCTTCTGGTTTGGCGAAAGCAAGGCTGGTCATGCGAAAGGGGTGATCTTCCGCCAGTTGCGCCCTCGGCAAGGCCACTCGGATTTCTTCCTCAATCGCACGCAGCCGCCGTGTAACATCCTCGCGATCCGCATCAGAATGCCAGAACGAGCGCTTGGTGCCGTGCCCATTTGCATTGCGCCGAAAATAGAAGCCGCCGTTCTCGCCAATGACTCCATCGACCGGCCACATTCGCGCCATCTGATCGCACCATCCAGCAGGAGCTGCGGTCACCGGAATGACGATCACGCCGGATTGCTGGAGACGTTCCAACGCAGTGTAAGTGGCGGCAGCAAGCCGGCCGCGATAGGTCAACGTCTCATCCATGTCGGTAAGGACAAAACGCACGCTCTTAAATTCAAAGGCGCTTGCTGTATTCAGGGGCTTCATTGCCAGTTCTTTCCTCGTCAGACGGTAAAGCTGCTTATCACGCACTTGATCCGGCAAGCATGGATCGCAGGTCATTGACTTGATTCATCGGAGCACCTCCGTTGCTCAGAAAACCAGCGGTGATGGACTCACCGCCCGCCCGTCGCTTCTTCACCCCTGAAGACCTCACGAAGAACAGACCCATGCAAGGAATCGTGATCTGCCTTTACCTCTCGTCAAAGCAGCTTTGCCATAAACGACATAGCGCCGCCATGATCGCAGGCGTATAGCAAATCGTCTCCCCTTGGCTTTGCGCCATGTCATCCCCCGCGGCCTTGCAGCCTTGTGTGCTCCGCCGCGCCACCGCGAGTGATCCCGGACGATGTCGGATCAGATTTACCAGGCGCCGATGGTTCGGCGCGCCACACCCAATTTCCGGGTGATCGCGATGATTGTCGCGAGTGCGATGCTGATGGAAAATATCGATGCGACCGTGCTTGCGACCGCGCTGCCTACCATGGCACGTGATTTCGGCGTCAGCGCCCCGGCCATGTCGATCGCCTTGACCTCCTATCTCTTGAGCCTTGCGATCTTCATTCCGGCAAGCGGCCGGATGGCCGATAGTTTCGGCTCCCGCACCGTCTTCCGCTCGGCCATCGCCGTCTTCGTCGTCGGCTCCATCCTCTGTGCCCTGGCGCCGACGCTGTCCTTCCTGGTGCTGGCGCGGCTGCTGCAGGGCATCGGCGGCGCGATGATGATGCCGGTCGGGCGCCTGGTGCTGATGCGCAGCGTCGACCGCAAGGATATGGTCAGCGCCATGTCCTGGCTGCTCGTGCCGGCGCTGATCGGCCCGATCGTCGGCCCGCCGCTCGGCGGCTTCATCGTCACTTATCTCGACTGGCGCTGGATCTTTTATATCAATGTGCCGATCGGCATCATTGGCATGATCTTCGTCTCGATCTACATCGACGAGGTCAAGGGCAAGGCAAGCGGTCCGTTCGATACGATCGGCTTCATTCTTTCCGGCGTCTCGCTCGGCTCGCTGCTCTTCGGCTTCGAAATGTCGAGCCATGAGGGCGAGGGTGCGTTTTCGATCTTCCTGATCGCGCTTGGCCTGCTTTTCGGCATCGCCTATCTCAGACATGCCCGCAAGCACCCGTCGCCGATCATGGATTTCTCGCTGATGAAGGTGCCGAGCTTCGGCACGTCGGTCATTGCCGGTTCGCTGACGCGCATCACGCAAGGAGCGCAGCCCTTCCTGCTGCCGCTGCTCTTCCAGATCGGCTTCGGCCTGTCTGCCGCCGCGGCCGGCCAGATCATCATCGCGACCGCGCTTGGCGCTCTCGCCATGAAGCCGATGGCGAAATTTGTCTTCCGCCGGCTGGGCTTCCGCAGGAGCCTCATCCTCAACGGCATCCTCGGGACGATCGGCTATGGCCTTTGTGCCGCCTTCCGGCCGGACTGGCCGATGCCGCTGGTCTTCATCGTCCTGGTGCTCAGCGCCTTCTTCCTGTCGTTCCAGTTCACCGCCTATAACACCATTGCCTATGACGAGATCAGCAAGGAGCGGATGAGCTCGGCCACGAGCTTCTACACCACCTTCCAGCAGCTGATGCTGTCGCTCGGCATCTGCATCGGCGCCTTGGCGCTGCACGGCTCCATGGCGTTCAATGGCGCCGAGACGCCGGCCCTTGGCGATTTCTCGGCGGCCTTCGTCGTCGTCACGATCATCTCGATCACCGCGACCTTCTGGAACCTGCGCTTCTCGCCGACTGCCGGCGAGGAGATCACCGGCTACAAGGCCAAGCAGACGAAAGGCGCCGTCGCCAAAGGCTGACACCGCCTTTCCCTTCGTCAGAAGCCGACCGGCTCCCGCGGCTGCCTGCGTCGCAAGAGCCGGCCCTCGCGCCGGTCTGCCTCGAGCCCGTAGGTCATCGGACCGGGCAAGCCCCCGAAGGCGAGATCACTATCCCGCAGCGCCACCTCCACGGCTGCCTCGGGCTCGGTGCGCCTCTGCCGTCCCGTAATCGCAAGCCACAGATCGTGCCAGCCGCGCCCACGCAACATCGTGCCCCCAATCGTCATTCTCTCCTCCCTCTCAGGTCGTCACGCCGCCTGCGGCAGGCATGCCTCGCAGATCGCCGCGACATGGCGGTGGTCGGTGCCGCAGCAGCCGCCAAGCACGCGTACCGCAGGCATGCGGTCGATGAGCTTGCGGTAGCGGCGGCCGAGATCTTCGGGATCGCCCGCATCCAGCGTTTCACTGTTGTCCAACTGCTCATGGCTCATGGTCGAGGCATTGGCGCGGATGCCGGAGATGCGCTTCACCCAGGCGCTTCCAGGATCGAGTGCTGTTTCGAAATGCGTCGGATGGGCACAGTTAATCATGTAATAGGCCGGCGCTCCGCCGGTCGCCGCATCCGTCGTCTCGATGGCGTCCTGAATGCTGCGGCCCGTCACCAGCCGGCCATCCGTCTCCAGCGTGAAGGAGATGGCCGAGGGCATGCCGAGCAACTGTGCCGCCCGCGCCACGCCGATCGCCTCGTCGATGTTGGTCAGCGTGAAGGCGCTCACCATGTCGGCTTCGGTGCCGGCAAAAGTGCCGATCTGGAAGGCGTGGTAGTCTTCCGCTTCGACCGCATCCATGAAGCCTGCCTTGTAGCCGTCGCCGCGCGGGCCGATCGCGCCGCTGATGACGATCGGCTGCTCCGGCCGCTCATAGGCGCTGCGTAAGCCGACGAGCAGGTCGACGGCCTCCTCGTTGACCGCCTTCAGGGCTTCGCTGGTATAGCCGAGCTTCTGTCCCCAGTCCGGATTGGCTCGCCATGTGGCGGTGTCGAGCACGAAGCCCGTGCCGTGCCGCCGGGCGATATCGAGATAGCGGCGATAGTAATTCCGCATGCGCTGCCGCCCGTCTTCGGAAGACAGCAATATGAAGGCGGCGAAATGCGGAAGCTCGATCCCTTCCTGGAAGATCATCGTCGTTTCCATGCCGCCATCGGTAATGAAGGTGCCGCCTTTGAGCTGCGGCAAACCATTTCTGTACTTTGCCATTGTTGAAGCCTCTCCCTCGCGGCGCCCGAAACGGCTGCCGTCGATGAATGATGTTCTGGCGCTTAATCGGCTGCCAAACTAGACGACTTGCGGTATACTCCAGGTGGTTTTGGTTTTTGCCGATTGATATCAACTGCTTGCTTCAACCGATGCTGCCGGGGGCGCAAGCAAGCCTGAAGGTGCGGCGCTGAAAACTGTACCGTCGGTACAGGAGGGGACATGCGAAAGGGCGAGGAAACGCGGACCCGCATCCTCGATGTGGCCGAAGCGGCAGTCTTGCAGAAGGGTTTCGGCGGCACATCCATCGAGGAGCTGATCGCCGAGACCGGCATCACCAAGAGCGGCTTCTTCTATCATTTCAGAGACAAGAACGAGCTCGCCAAGGCGCTGCTCAACCGTTACATCGAAAATGACGAGCGCATCTACGACGAGATCTTCAGCCGCGCGCGCGATCTGGTCGACGATCCGCTGCAGTCCTTCCTGCTCGGCCTGAAGCTGCTGTCCGAATTGCTCTCCGACCTGCCGAACGGCCATCCGGGCTGCCTTGTGGCGGGCATCTGCTATTACGAGCGGCTGTTCGACCGCGAGATACAGGAGATCAACCGGAATGCGGTGCTTGCCTGGCGGCGCCGCTTCGGCCGCATGATCCGGGAAATCGTGGCCGTCTATCCGCTGCGCGAACCCGTCGACGTCGACCAGCTTGCCGACATGGTGTCCTCAGTCCTGGAAGGCGGCATCGTTTTGTCGAAGACGCTGAAGGAGCCGAACACGCTGGCCGAACAGGTGCTGATGCTCCGCACCTTCGTGAAGATGCTCTTCCTGCCGGTGGCGGAGATGCCGAGGGCGTCGAGCGGTTCAGCCTTTCATGGAGGCGCAGAGCCGCACTAGCTTTTTGGGCGTCAGTCCTTGCCTTCCATCGCCGCGGCCATTTCCGCGAGCTTGCGCACGGTGTTGAGATTGCGCGACGTTCCAGTCTTCAGCGCCGGCAGCTTCAGCTTCGAGCGGCCAGAGCCGTTGGGATAATGCAGGTAGATTTCCCGGCCGGCGAGTTTCGCCTCCTCGCCGTCGGGCGCCACCATCTTTTCCAGCGCATCGCCGGGCGGCTTTTCGGGCAGGAAGTAGACCAGCAGGAAGTTCGGCTTGGCCTTGGGGAAGGGTGCGTCGGCGGCAAGCTTGTCGAGTTCTTTGCGGCTGCGCACCATCACGCCTGGGCGTTTGCCCATCGTCTTGCCGAGCGCCTCGTCGAGCCGCTCCTCCACCGTCTTTTCCGCCTCATCCGAGCGGAAAAGCACGTTGCCGCTCTGGATGTAGGTCTTCACGTCGCAAAAGCCGAGGCCTTCGCAGATCGCCTTCAGTTCGGCCATCGGCAAAGAGCCGGTGCCGCCGACATTGACGGCGCGCAGCAATGCAACAAAGACCGTCATCGGCTCCTCCGAATCCTTTACATCTTGCCGGCAACCTTGATTGCAAACGCATACTCAAAGGCAATCTCTTCCAGCCGTTGGAAGCGGCCCGAGGCGCCGCCATGGCCGGCGTCCATATTGGTCTTGAGCAGGATCGGCGCGTCGCCCGTCGTCTTGTCGCGCAGCTTTGCCACCCACTTGGCCGGCTCCCAATAGGTGACGCGCGGGTCGGTCAGGCCGCCGAGCGCCAGGACCGGCGGATAGGCCTTTGCGCCGACATTGTCATAGGGCGAGTAGGATGCGATCTGCTCGTATTCTTCCTTGCTGTCGATCGGATTGCCCCATTCCGGCCATTCCGGCGGGGTGAGTGGCAAAGTGTCGTCGAGCATGGTGTTGAGCACGTCGACGAAGGGAACGGCGGCGATGAGGCCGGCAAACTTCTCCGGCGCCATGTTGGCAACCGCACCCATCAGCATGCCGCCGGCCGATCCGCCCTCGGCGATGATCTTCGCGTAAGAGGTGAACTTCTGTTGATTCAGATAGTCGGCCGCTGCGACGAAGTCCTTGAAGGTATTCGTCTTCTTGTCCATTTTGCCGTCTTCGTACCAGGAAAATCCCTTGTCCTTGCCGCCGCGGATATGGGCGATGGCATAGACGAAGCCGCGGTCGGCGAGCGACAGGCAGTTGGTGTTGAAGCCGGCCGGAATGGTGATGCCGTAGGCGCCATAGCCGTAGAGCAGGCAGGGCGCGCTGCCGTCGAGTGGGGTATCCCTGCGATAGAGCAGGGTGACCGGCACCTTCTCGCCGTCCCACGCCGGAGCGAAGACGCGGCGGGTGACGTAGTCGTCGGGATTGTGACCGGACGGCACTTCCTGCGTCTTCAACAGCGTGCGCTCGCGCGTCACCATGTTGTAGTCATAGAGCTGCGACGGTGTCGTCATCGAGGAATAGGAGAAGCGGATGATATCGGTGTCGTATTCCGCCGCGCCCTGCAGCCCCAGCGAATAGGCTTCCTCGGCAAAGGCGATCGCATGTTCCTCGCCGGTCTTGCGGTCGCGGATCATGATCTGTGGCAGCCCGTCCTTGCGCTCCAGCCACAGGAGATGGCGGGCATAGGCCATGTGGCTGATAACAAGCGTGCCGGGCTTGTGGGCGACCACTTCGCGCCAGTTTTCCTTCACCGGATTGTCGACCGGCGCTTCCATGATCTTGAAATCCTTGGCGCCGCCGTCATTGGTGAGGATGTAGAAGACGTCGCCGCCCTCGGTCAGCGAATATTCGATGCCTTCCTCGCGCGCCGCCACCAGCTTCGGCTCGGCGGTCAAGTCCTTGGTCGACAGCAGCCGGTATTCGCTGGTCTCGTGGTCGTGGATGTCGATATAGATGACATCGTCGAGCAGCGAGCCGCCGACGCCCATGAAGAAGCCGGCATCGGCTTCCTCATAGACCAGCCGGTCTTCCGACTGCGGCTGGCCGAGAATGTGGTGGAACACCTTCGACGGCCGGTGATTCTCGTCGAGTGCCGAATAGAAGAAGCTCTTGCCGTCGGGCGTCCAGACGCCGCCGCCGCCGGTATTCTCGATCCGGTCCTCGAGGTCTTGTCCGGTCTGGAGGTCGCGCACCTTCAGCGTAAAGAACTCCGAGCCCTTGTCGTCATAACCCCAGATGCCGCGGTTGTGGTCGCTGGTATGGTCGAGGCCGGCGAGGCGGAAATAGGCCTTGCCGGCCGCCTCCTTGTCACCGTCGAGCAGCACCGTGCGGATCGCCTCGTCGGCGACATTGCCGTCGCGGGCGATGCGGAAATAACGGGGCTGTTCGCCGCCGGTGACATAGAAGGTGCCGTAGGCATAGGCGCCGTCCTTCATCGGCACCGAGCTGTCGTCTTCCTTGATGCGGCCGCGCATCTCGGAAAACAGCACCTTCTGCAGCGGCTTGGTGTCCTCCATCGCCGCGTTCATATAGGTGTTTTCAGCGTCGAGATGCCGGCGGATCTCAGGATCGAGGATCGACGGATCCTTGAACATCGCCTGCCAGTTATCGGCGCGCAGCCAGGCATAGTCGTCCGTGCGGGTGATGCCGTGGCGCGTATCGGAGGTGGGCTTCTTCGGTGCGGCAGGCGGGGTCGGCAGGCTCTTGAAAGCGGACAAGGAATGGCTCCGGTGGGAATGTCGGGTTGGCAAGAGATAGAGGCGCACTGGTCCCGGATCAAGCGGCAAGGGTGTGGCAAGGGCGCGGATGACCTTCCACAGACAAGGAGGACGCTCTGCCCGCCTTGCCTTGATGTCACCACAATATTTAAGAAAGTCCGCTCTCGTCGCGCGAAATTTGCACGTGCCAAGCCTCCGGCAAGCCGCCTGTGGCGGGGTGAAGAATGGACAACAGCAAGGGATTTTCTCCGCAATGCCGAAACGTCTGCTCCTGTTTGTATCCCTCGCAAGCCTCGCTGCCCCCGCCTTTGCCGTCGATCCCGCCATCAAGAAGCAGCTGGAAAAACTCGATCCCTCGACCCGCCTGGAACAGAGTTGCGACACCGAGGCGATGAGCCGCATCAACAAGGACAGCACCGGCTTCAAGCCCGACAAGGTGATCGCCTACACCTTCAAGGACCCGATCCCCGGCGACAATTCGCTGGACGCGCCGGGTGCCGTCTTCCGCAGCAAGGGCGACTGGTACCATCTCTCCTACAATTGCATCACCGGTCCGCAGCATATCAATGTGCGCGAACTCAACTACGAGATCGGCGAGAAGGTGCCGCGCGAGAAGTGGGACAAGTATTATCTCTATGATTGATGCTGCCCCGTCCGTCCAGGCGGCTGCGGTGACAACCGGCCGCATGGCGCCGGGGGAGAGCCGCCGCTAAAATCTGCAGCTCGAATCATAGAAATCCATCGTATGAACCGCATCCTGCTCGCTTCGGCGTTCCTTCTGGTCAGCATCTCCGCTGCATTTGCGGACGAAATTCCGTCAGCCGTGCCGGCCGCGCTCGGTCAGGTCCCGGCTGCAGTCAGTCCGGCCCCGAAGGCGCCGGCGCCAAAACTCGTCGAGCCGCATCTGCATATCGCCCGTTCCAATGTCGCCGGCCATGCCCGTGTTGCGCTGACCTTCGATGCCTGCATGGGGCAGGCGGACGAGCGCATCCTTTCGACCTTGGTGCGTGAACGCATCCCGGCAACGATCTTCGTCACCGCCCGCTGGCTGAAGCGCAATCCCGCTGCGGTCGCCGTGTTCCTGCAGAATCCCGATCTCTTCGAACTCGAAAATCATGGCCAGAACCATATTCCGGCGGTCGACACGCCGACGCTGATCTATGGCATCGCGTCTGCCGGCTCGCCGCAGGCGGTGCGGCAGGAAGTCGAAGGCGGCGCTGCCGCGATGGTCGCTGCCGGCATCCCGGCGCCGCACTGGTTCCGCGGCTCGACCGCCAAATATGATCTTTCCGCCATCGGCGAGATCCGCGCCATGGGCTATCGCATTGCCGGTTATTCGGTGAATGGCGACGGCGGCTCGCTGCTCGGGGCTGTGATCACCGAAAAGCGTATCGCCTCGGCCAGGGACGGCGACGTCGTCATCTCCCACGTCAACCAGCCGACCCATGCGGCCGGCGAGGGGGTGGCCAAAGCACTGGTCGATCTCAAGGCCAAGGGTACGCAATTCGTCCGACTCCAGGATGTCGAGGACACCGGCGACGACAAGACGACCGAATAACGGCCGAAGCATCTTCTTCGTCTCGAACCAGATTTAACGCAGCATGATTTCCGGTCGGAAGCGCTCGTGCAGCGCTCGTAAGCCCGGTCCATCGCGGTCGACTGCAAAATCCTCGAACCAATCCCGTTGCATGCCGGCCAGCATTGCGCCGATCATTTGCGCGGCGAGATAGGAGAAGGTGATGCCGTTGCCGCCGTAGCCATAGGCTGCGAACACATGTGCTATCTCCGGCACCGGACCGATCAGCGGCAGGCCGTCGGCCGTCTCGCCGAAGGTGCCGCACCAGGCATGGGCGACGCGTGTATCCGCCTTCGGCCACAGCCGCTTCATCTTCTCTTGGATTGCGGCGATCTTTGCCGGCCGCTTGCGGTCGCGCGCCTCCGCGTCGCTCGTCTCGTCGTCCTCGCCGCCGGCGACGATGCGATTGTCCGGTGTCGTGCGCATGTAGAGATAGGGGTGGCTATCCTCCCAGATCAGCGCCCTGTCGCGCCAGAAATTTGCCGGGTCTTGCGGCACGGTGGCGAGCGCCCAGCTCGAACTCGACCGGTGCAGTTTCGGCATGTCGAGGCCCGGCATCGAATAGCCGGTCGCAAGCACGACATGCCGCGCCTCGATGACGTGGCCTCCATCCGTCTCCGCCATGACGCGGTCACCTTCGCTGTGAAGCGCAGCCACGGAAGCGTTGACCAGCCGCGCGCCGCGCCGGACGGCCATCTCCAGCAGCGCCCAGGTCAGAAGCAGCGGATCGCACTCCGCCGAACCCGGCGAATAGATCGCACCATCCCGGTCGAGTTCGAATTGTGTGAAGAGATCGGGATGTTCGAGATAGACGCCGGGCAGGCCCGCCCGGCGACGAAGCTGGCGCTCCTCCAGCAGGTTGCGCGCGCCTTCGCGGCCATCAGCCAGATAGAGCGTATTGCGAGACCGGAAGCCGCAGGCGATCTCGTTTGCGGCGATCAGCTTGGAAAGGCCGGCGACCGCGGCACCACTGCGGCGGTAGATGCCGGCCGCACGCTCGAAACCGTAATAATCCTCGAGCTCGGTGAGGGTGCTGTCGATTTCCCATTGCAGCATCGCCGTGCTGGCCGCGGTGCTGCCGAAACCGGGCTCTTCCCGATCGATGATAACAACGGAGAAACCCCGGGCCGTCAAATGTTCGGCAACCAATGCGCCGGTAATGCCGCCGCCGATCACGGCGATGTCGGTGGAAAAGCTCTGCTCGATCGGCCGCCATTCGGGCCGAATGCCGCTTTTTCCCCAGAGAGAACGGCCGCTGACCATCTGGTCATGATCGGATTCGGTAAGGTCGAGATCAGCTGCCACGAAGGTTTCCCCGGTTGATTATTTCGGCAATTGCGGCTGCGGTTTTTCCTCGATCAGCAACTCGTCGATAATAGTCATGACGATCAGCGAAAGCGGCAGCGCCAGCATGGCGCCGACGGCACCCCACATCCATGTCCAGAACAGGATGGCGAGGAAGACGACGAAGGGATTGATTTCCAGCCGCCGTCCCATCACCGCCGGGAAGATCAGGTTCTCCATGAGGAGATGCACGGTGAAGAAGGCTGCCGCCGGCATCAGTCCGATGAGGATGCCATCATGGGTCAGGATGCCGGCGACCGCGACGGCAAGTGTCATCAGCGTGATGCCGAGATAGGGGATGAAGCTCGACAGGAAGGCGAAGAAGCCCCAGAGCACCGGGGCCGACAGCCCACCGGCATAGGCGATGACAGTCATGACGACGCCGAGCCCGACATAGATCAGCGAGGCCGTGGCGAAATAGAAGCCGAGCACCTGCTCTACGGCATTGATGACACGGATTGCCGCCAGGCGTTGCGTGCGGGTGCGAAAGGTCATGATGATCGTCTTGCGCAAGTTGACCCGACCAGCGAGGAAGAACAGCAGCGCCGCAAAGAAGATCATCCCCTGCACCAGCGCCGGTGTCAGGCTACTGGTCACCACGTGCAGCACGTTGCCGGTGTTTTCGAGCAGCGCACCGATCGACATTGACCCGCTTTCGAATGTCGCCGGCGTGATATGCAGCCATCTGATGCGTTCCAGATATGGCATGACGCGGTTTATGGTTCGCTCGGCGAAGGCCGGGCCCTCATTGGCAAGTGTCATCAGCGGGTCGGCAAGCGAGTTGATCAGCAGGAAGATCACCAGCGCCACGGCGCTCGACAGCATGAAGGCGTTGGCAAGCCGCGGCACTCCCATCTTGCCAAGCTTTTCTGCCGCCATGCCGAGGATCATGCCGACGACGACGGCAAGTGTGATCGGGATGAGGATCAGCGACATCAGGTAGACCGCGGCAAGAAAAAGAATGCCGAAGATGCCGATGATCGCCCAGGCCATGCTGACGTCGAGCCCATCCTTTTCCAGACGGTGCAGCGGAGGCGGCGGCAGTTCTTCCGCAGCTTCCTTCAGCGACTGTGCCCAGGCGCTGGTGTGGCGTTCGCCGATCGCGATTTTCTTTGCTTGTTTGCGGATGCCATTGGCGATGCCCATGCGGTGAGGTCCCCGAAGCCCCATTGCTTCCTCACGGAAACGCACCGATAGGGTTCCGGTTCCCTGAAGGAACGACCGTCTGTGAAGGTGCATCCGGCATTTATTTGCACCGATGGCATTGCCCGCATGGCGTGAGCGTCTTCAGCCGCTATGGCTGACCTGCCGCAACCTGGAAATTACGCCGACAGCGTCAGGCCGATGCCCCAGGGATCCCTCAGGAATACGCCGCTGTCGCGCTTCTCGCTTTTGATCTCCAGCGCATCGAGCTTGGAGACCGCCGCATCCAGCGTCGCCTTGTCGTTGAAACGGATCTTGTAGTCCGAAAGCCCGGTCATATTGCTGGCGCGAGCCGTCGCGCCGCGGCTGTTCCAGATATTGGCGCCGAGATGGTGATGATAGCCGCCGCTCGCAAAGAAGCTGGCGCCGGGATAACGCGCCATCAGCTTGAGGCCGAGGACGTCGCGGTAAAAGGCGTCGGCCTGCGGGATGTCGCCGACCTGCAGATGCAGGTGACCGATCGCCGTTCCCACAGCCATGCCGTCCCAGCGCTCATCAGGCGCACTGTTATAGAGCGCTTGCAGGTCGAGGCGAAGCGTCGCCATCTCCACCATACCGTCGTGGTGAAATTTCCATTGTTCGTGCGGCCGGTCGGCATAGATCTCGATGCCGTTGCCTTCGGGATCGGAAAGATAGATCGCCTCGCTGACGAGATGGTCCGAGGCGCCGTCGAGCGCGACATTGTTTTGTGCCGCATGGCGCAGCCAGCGTGCGAGCTCGGTCCGGTTCGGCATCAGGAAGGCGGTGTGGAAAAGGCCGGCGGCATTGCGCGGCGCGATGGTCGCATCTTTTGCGGTCGTCAGCGTCAGCAAAGGGAGATCGCCGACACCCAGCACTTCGCCGCTCGCCGTCTTCTCGATGACCTTCAGGCCGAGCATCGATTGATAGAAACCGGAAACGGGGCCGAGGTCGGTGACGACGAGATGCGACTGGTCGATATAGGCGGGTCGCGTCAGTGCATAGGAAGTTTCGGTCGTCATGGATTGTTCTCCTGCCTCTGAATTGGCCTGTAAGAGAGAAGGCGTACCGGCGGTGGCGGCAAACATGCCGCCTGTGGCAAGCCCGAGGAAGTTTCGCCGGTTCATTCGCCTCTGATCCCTCGGTTGCCGTACTTGATCCCTATATGGCGCATTCCGATTGTTCACAGAAGGCCCGTTTTTGAGGATGAAGCGTTGAACAGATGTTGACGATGACTTGCGCCCACTTGATCGCCGTCAACGCGCCCATATCTTATTTAGAGGAAGCTTATAAATACTAGTCATGGAGGGAAGCCATGTACAGAAAGATCATCGTAGCGATCGCGCTCGGCGGCATCGAAAAGGGAGAAAAGATCCTCCGCAAGGCCGCGTCCTTGCTCGATGACGGCGGTGAGATCATCGCGCTCAACGTCATCGAAGATGTGCCGAGCTATGTCGCGATCGAGTTGCCGGCCAATATGGTCGAGGACGCCATGCAGGACAGCCGCGACAAGCTGCAAGCGCTGCTCACAACCACCGGCGTCAAGGCAACCGTCGAGATCGCCAACGGCCCGCCTGCCAAAGCCATCATCTCAACCGCCGAAAGCCACGGCGCCGATCTGATTATCGTCGCCTCACACGTTCCGGACTTTTCCAACTACTTCATCGGCGCCACCGCCGACCGGGTCGTGCGTCATGCCAAATGCTCGGTGCTGGTCGACCGGCAGAAGATTTGATTTTTGGGCCACTGCGGCCTGTCACGAAGATTTACCGCCCGTGCGCTTTGCCGCGGTTGCGCGCCCGCCGGTTCGATGCGACGATTGCAATCGGGGTATGAAACGGATTGGCGTGCATGGCCGAGTTCAACGGCATTCGCTGGGCTTATGATAGATACGAACTGATCGCCGACGGTATCGTCCATGGCGTCGGCCTCGTGCTGGCGCTGATCGGCGCCACCGTGCTGATTTTCTACGCCACGGTCTGGAGTTCCTACGGCGCGCTCGCCGCCGCCTGGATCTATGGCGTCGGGCTGGTGCTGACGCTTGCCATTTCCTTTTCCTACAACGCCTGGCCGGTCTCGCGCACGAAATGGTTTCTGCGCCGCTTCGATCATTCGGCGATCTTCCTGCTGATCGCCGCCACCTACACGCCCTTCCTCGAACGTGGCGCCGACGACCCGCTGCTCTTGTTCATGCTGGTCGCGATCTGGCTGTTCGCCGCCGTCGGCATTGTCCTGAAATGCGTCTTCCCCGGGCGTTACGACCGATTTGACATCCTGCTTTATCTCGCTATGGGCTGGAGCGGCGTGCTGGTGGCCGGGCCTGTCGCTTCGCGCATTCCCTCCGCCTCGATGCTGCTGATCGTCATCGGCGGCGTCATTTATTCGCTCGGCGTCATTTTCCATGTCTGGGAGAAGCTGCGCTTTCAAAACGCCATCTGGCATGGTTTCGTCGTCACCGCCGCAGCCGTGCATTATTCGGCCGTCTTCACTTGCTTCAGCCTGTCGGCGCCGGGCCTCTGAACGACGGTCGTTTACATCTGTCGGGGTCGGGCGTATGCCGCCTTCACAGACAATACGAACCGGGCAATCATGACTGACGCTGTCCTCCTCCGCGACGCCACCGAAGCCGATCTTTCCGCCATCCGCGATATCTACAATCACGCTGTCGAGCACACGACGGCGATCTGGAACGACACGCTGGTCGATCTCGAAAATCGGCTGGAATGGTTCAGGGCGCGCAAGGCGCGGGGCTTTCCCGTCATCGTCGCCGAAATGTCGGGCAAGGTCGCAGGCTACGCCTCCTATGGCGACTGGCGGGCCTTCGACGGCTACCGCCATACGGTCGAGCATTCCGTCTATGTCGACAAGGATTGCCGCGGTGCCGGCATCGGCGAGCGGCTGATGCGGGAATTGATCGCGCGTGCTGCGGCCGGCAACATCCATGTGATGATCGCCGGTATCGAGGCTGACAATACCGCCTCGGTCAGGCTGCACGAAAAGCTCGGTTTCCGCATCGCCGGCAGATTTTCCGAGGTCGGCACCAAATTCGGCCGCTGGCTGGACCTGACCTGCATGGAGCTTCGCCTGCCCGGCAAGGCGGGTTGATCCGCCTGCCTGGCAAGATGGATTGATCCACCTGCCCGGCAAACCCCAGACCCATCAGGCAAAGCCATTGTGAACGGCGCGCGCCATCTTTTTATTGTAGTCTGAGCTGTGTAAGAATGTGGACGCAGTCTGCTTCGCGGAAGGCGGCCTGAAAGCGTCATGTAAGCGTCATGGGGGTGAATAGTTCAATGGCAATGCAAAGATCGTCGCTCGGTCTCCTTGCCCTCGTCCTTCTGGCATTTCCGCCGGTTGTCGCCCGGGCCGCCGATTGCGGCAGCATGGCCTCGCCGAAGCTCGACTGGCAGGAATGCACCAAGAAGAACCTGATGCTGCAGGGCAGTGATCTCGAAGGCGCCAATCTCGTCGGCACCGACTTCTCGCTGACCGATCTCGCTGGCGCCAACTTCAAATCCGCCAATCTGGAGAAAGCGACGCTGGTGCGCGCCTCACTCGAGGGCGCACACGCTGAAGGCGCCAACTTCGCCAAGATCGAGGCCTATCGCTCCAGCTTCGCCAATATCGCCGCCGATGGTGCTTCCTTTGCCGGCGCCGAGCTGCAGCGCGCCAATTTCGCCGGCGCCCGGCTCGCCGGCACGAGCTTCGAAAAGGCCGAGCTCGGCCGCGCCGACTTCGACAAAGCGGTACTGACGGGGGCGAAATTCTCGTTCGCCAATCTCTCCCGTGCCGATCTCTCCGGCGCGACCTTCGAAACCACGCCGATGTTCGATCGCGCCTTCATGTTCCTCACGCGCATCGAAGGCCTTGACCTCTCGGCCGCAGCAGGGCTCGAACAGGCCCAGATCGACCTTGCCTGCGGCGATGCCTCGACCAAGCTGCCGGCCGGTCTCTCCGCCCCGACAACCTGGCCCTGTCCAGCCGAGCGCGAGTAACCAGGCGGGTCTGAACCCCTCTATGTCCGGTCCGTGATGTAGAGGTAGAATTCCATTATGCCGCCATCGGGGCTGCCTGTTTTGACGAATGTTTCCCGCCGCCGGTGCACCCGCTCCGCAACACGTTGCGAGGGAATGTTGTCGGGCCTGACGATGGAGACGATGCGCGCAAGGCCAAGGGCATGAAGCGCGTGGTCGCGGCAGGCGGCGGCCGCCTCGATCGCATAGCCCTTGCCCCAATGGTCGCGCCACAGATGATAGCCGATCTCGGGTTCCGGGCCCGCGGAGGTTTCCTGCAGCGTGATGCCGCAATCGCCGAGCAATGTGCCGCTCTGCCGGTCCGTCACCGCCCAGAGGCCGAAGCCGTGACTGGTATAACTGTCGAAGGCGAGCCTCTGGAACCAGCGCGCGGTTTCGTCGAAACTCTTGATGCCGGGGTAATACCGCATGCATTCGGCATCGCCGAAAATGCGGTGGAGAAACGGCAGGTCGGCAGGCGTGATCTCCCGCAGCGTCAGCCGCTCGGTCTTCAGGATATCGCGCGCCATCGGCCTTCTCCTGGTATCGCCGATCCGTCGATAGCGTCTACGACGGAGGAAGTCAGCGGCCCATCACATCGGAATGGGCCGCTTGCCGATTGCGGGGCTGCGCGCCTACTTCCCGGGCTCGAACACCATGGAATGGCCGTTGATGCAGTAGCGCAGGCCGGTCGGTGGTGGCCCGTCGGGAAAGACGTGGCCGAGATGGGCTTCGCAGCTGCCGCAACGGATTTCGGTGCGCACCATGCCAAAGGCCGTGTCGCGATGCTCCGTCACCGCTTCGGGCGACACTGCTTCGAAATAGCTCGGCCAGCCGCAGCCGGCATCGAATTTCGTGTCGGAGCGGAAAAGCGGCGCATTACAGCCGACGCAGCGGTAAAGCCCTGTCTCGAAGGAGTCCCAGTAGGGGCCGGTAAAGGCGCGTTCGGTACCGTGCTGGCGCGTGATGCGGTATTGCTCGGGGGTGAGCTGCTCTTTCCATTCGTCATCGGTTTTGTGGATCTTGGCGGTGGTCGCAGTTTCGGACATGAGGTGCTCCTTTCGCCGAGGGGCGGTTCCGTTTGCGCAAAATGTGGTGCGCCGCGTTCACTTCATCAAGTCTCCAGCGCCGCGCCATCAGATTGGCGGCATACCGCAATTGGAGGAAGACGCTTGCTTTTACATCCGTTAGGGGTTTTCTGTTAGGGTTAATGTTACGTGCATTGGAGAATCACTGGTGTTTGAGGCAGCAATCGTCCTGCTCTACGGCCTGGTGGCCGTGGCCGCCATGGCGGTCACGCTGTTGGAAGGCTGGGCCAACCATGACGGCTTTACGCTCCATCGTCTCGCCGGACTCTTCGCCTGCCTGCTCTGGCCGCTGACGCTTGTGGTCTTCATCCTGCACGGTTGCATCGCCCGGCTGCTGTCGCGTCTTTCCCGATCGATGGCCTGATCGACTTCGAACATCGCCATGCAGTGGGGCCTGCGGCCGAAATCACTTGAGACGCTCCCCCGTTTCGCCTAAGCCAGAAGACAGGCTGGGTTTCTCTGGCTTTTCGTCTGTTGCCTTTTACAGCGCCGCGCGCCTTGTCGGACGTGCGAAGGACTGTAACATTTTGAATTATGCAGTAGAGAATTATGCAGTAGAGGAGGGGACATGGCCGATGTCACGGCTCTGACATTTCTGGCCCTGTGTCTGCCGCTCGTCGGCGCTCTTGCTGCCCCCTTCGTCATCCGCATCTTCGGCGCAAACGGTGCCTGGCTCCTGGCGATCGCTCCCTTGCTCGCCTTCCTGCATTTCCTGCGTTTCGTTCCCAAGATCGCGCGCGGCGAGGTCGTCACCGGCGGCTATTCCTGGGTGCCGAGCTTTCATCTCTCCTTCTCCTGGTTCCTCGACGGCCTGTCGCTGGCTTTCGCACTGCTGATCACCGGTATCGGCACCCTCATCGTGCTTTATGCCGGCGGCTACCTCAAAGGACACAAGGATCAGGGCCGCTTCTTCTCCTTCATCTTCCTCTTCATGGGCGCGATGCTCGGTGTCGTCGTTTCCGACAGTTTCCTGATGCTCTTCGTCTTCTGGGAGCTGACGTCGATCACTTCCTTCCTGCTGATCGGCTTCGATCACGAGCGTGCGGCGGCTCGCCGCGCAGCCCTGCAGGCGCTTGTTGTGACCGGTGGGGGAGGGCTCTGCCTGTTGGCCGGTCTGCTGTTGCTCTGGAATATCTCAGGCGTCACTGAGATGTCGCGGCTCATGGGAACGGGCGATGTCGTGCGCGAAAGCCCGTTCTATCTCGCAGCCCTCCTTCTGGTCCTGGGCGGCGCCTTCACCAAGTCGGCGCAATTTCCCTTCCATTTCTGGCTGCCGAACGCCATGGAGGCGCCGACGCCGGTTTCCGCCTACCTGCATTCGGCGACGATGGTGAAGGCGGGCGTCTATCTGCTGATGCGGCTCAATCCCGTCATGGGGGCGACGCCTGCCTGGGAGATCCTACTGCCCTTCTTCGGCGGGCTGACGCTGGTGGTCGGCACCGCTCTCGCAATCCGCCAGACCGACCTGAAGCTCAAGCTCGCCTATACCACCGTTTCCTCGCTCGGCCTGCTCGTCATGCTGATCGGCTTCGGCTCGGACCATGCGGTCGAGGCGGCGGCGCTCTATCTGGTGGCGCATTCCCTCTTCAAGGGCGCGCTCTTCATGGTCGCCGGCATCATCGATCACGAGACCGGCACGCGCGATATTACCAGGCTGCGTGGCCTGATGCGGGCGATGCCGCTCACTTGGATGATTGCACTTGCGGCGGCCTTCTCGATGGCCGGCCTGCCGCCCTTCTTCGGCTTTCTCGCCAAGGAGGAGATCTATACGGCACTCGTCGGCGGCGATGTCCGCGCACTCACCTTTACCGCCATAACCGTCTTCGGCAATGCGCTGATGTTTGCCGTCGCCTTCGCTGTGGCGCTGAAACCCTTCCTCGGCCAGCCGGTGGAGACGCCGAAACCTCCGCACGAAGCGCCCGTGCTGCTTTGGCTCGGCCCGGCCGTTCTCGCCGTCCTCGGCCTGCTCGCGGCGATCTTTTCGGGCTTTACCCATACCGTGCTGTCCTCGCCGATCGCCTCTGCCATCCGCCAGACACCCGTCGAGATCGATATTTCGCTGACGCCGCATGTCGGCCTGCCCTTGGCGCTCTCCGCCCTGACCGTGCTGCTCGGTATCGGCGTTTACTGGCAGCTCGCGCGCGCCCGTTTCCTGATGGCCGTCTTCTTGCATGCGGCCGGGCGCGGGCCGGATCACGGTTTCGACCTTGCCATATCGGGCCTTGTCGGCTTCGCCGGCCGCCTCATGCGTGTCCTCCAGCCGGGGCGGCTGGAGATCTATGTCACCTGCACCTTCATTTGCGTCGCCGCCATCCTCCTCGTCCCGCTCGTCGTCTACGGCGAACTGCCGCGTCTCCCGGCCTGGCCGGTCGATGTCAGGCTCCATGAATGGGCGGTCTTCCTGATCGCCGCCTTCGGCCTTGCCGCCGTGCTCGTCGCCCGCGATCGGCTGACGGCGATCGTCTCGCTCGGTATCCAGGGCTTCGCCGTCGCCATCATCTTCCTGCTGTTCGGCGCGCCGGATCTGTCCTTCACCCAGTTCATGGTCGAAACCCTTTCGGTGGTGATCCTTGCCTTGGTCATGACCAGGCTCCGTCTTTCGCCCGCCGATCGGCGGCCGCTCGGCCGCAAGCTCTTCGACGGCGCGCTGGCGCTCGCCTGCGGCCTCGGCTTCACGCTTTTGCTGATGCGGGCGACGCAGGCGCCGTTCAACGACGCGCTGACGGCTTTCTTCAACGCCTATTCCAAATCGATCGCCCACGGTGCCAATGTCGTCAACGTCATCATCGTCGATTTCCGCGGCACCGACACGCTCGGCGAAATCGCCGTCGTGGCGGTCACTGGCCTTGCCATTCTGGCGCTGATCCGCATCCGCGCCGGCAGCGAGCGCAAGCTTGCCGCCAATGATCCCACGGCGGAGGGCTGAGCGTGAACACCCTCATCTTCCGCACCGTCGCCCCGTTTCTCACCGCGCTGATGCTGCTTTTTTCCGTCTTCGTGCTGCTGCGCGGCCATAACGAGCCGGGCGGCGGCTTCATCGGTGGGCTGATCGCTGCCTCGGGATTGGCGATCTACGGCATTGCCCGCGGCGTTGGTGCCGTTCGCCGCGCGCTGTTTTTCCATCCGCTGTCGATTGCCGGCTTTGGCTTGCTCCTGTCGACCGCGGCCGGTCTTCTCTCCATCCTGTTTGCCGTTCCCTTCATGACCGGCCTCTGGATCTATCCGACGCTTTTCGGCGCCGAAGTGCCGCTGTCTAGCGTCATGCTCTTCGATGTCGGCGTCTATCTCGTCGTGCTCGGCGCCATCACCTCGATCGCACTGGCGCTCGAGGAAAAGGAGGTGGAATGATGGAGCCGCTTCTCGCGATCCTCGTCGGCCTGTTCTTTGCCGCCGCCATCTACCTGATGCTGTCGAAATTCTCGATCCGGATCATGCTCGGCATCGCCATCCTCGGCAATGCTGTCAACCTCCTGCTTTTTACCGGCGGCCGGCTGACGCGCGAGGTGCCGCCGATCATCCCGGCGGGTCTCGACAGCTTGCCCGCAGGCACGGCCAACCCGTTGCCGCAGGCCCTCATCCTCACGGCGATCGTCATCTCCTTTTCGTTCCTTGCCTTCCTGCTGGTGCTGACCTACCGCGCATATCAGGACCTCGGCACCGACAACACCAGCGACATGCGCGCCGCCGAGCCCGACGACCGGCCGCTGCCGCCATTGGGATATTGAGGCGGATGTTGGTGCGGATGCTCAACCCATGGCAAGCCCTCTCTCGCGATAGCGGAGGCGCCATCTGATGGCCGCCCCCACCTCTACCGTCGATCTCTCCACCGCCCTGATCACCGCCCCGGTGCCCATCGGTCATTGGCTCGCCATCCTGCCGGTCGCCCATTGCATCACGCTCGGCGCCGTCCTGCTGATGCTGCGCGGCTATCCCCGCCTGCAGGCCTGGCTTGCCATCCCTGGCCTTGCGGCGCTGGCGCTGATCAATGCGGCACTGCTCGCCAAGGTCGCGGCCGAGGGGCCACTCACCATGGTCATGGGCCGCTGGCTGCCGCCCTTCGGCATCGCCTTCACCGTCGATCTCTTCAGTGGGCTGATGGCCTTCACCGCAGCCCTTGCCGCGCTCGCCGCTAGCATCTATGCGCTGGCCGACATTGGCGAAAGCGGCCGGCGATACGGCTTCTTCCCGCTGCTCATGCTGCTGATGGCCGGCGTCACCGGCGCCTTTCTCACCGGTGATATCTTCAATCTCTATGTCTGGTTCGAGGTGCTGCTGATCTCCTCCTTCGGGTTGATCATCCTTGGTTCCGAACGTGAGCAGATCGACGGCGCGCTGAAATATGCCGTGCTCAATCTCATCGCGACGACCCTGTTCCTGGTCGGCGTCGGCATCCTCTATGCCGCCTTCGGCACGCTCAACATGGCCGATATCGCGGGACGGGCGAGGGATTTGCGCGGCACGGCGCCGCTGATGACGCTGGCAAGCCTCTTCCTGCTCGCCTTCGGCATGAAGGCGGCGGCCTTCCCGGTCAATTTCTGGCTGCCCGCCGCCTACCACACGCCGCGCATCACCGTGTCCGCTCTGTTTGCCGGCCTGCTCACCAAGGTCGGCATCTACGCGCTGATCCGGGTGATGGTCATGCTGCTGCCGGTGGAACGCGAGGAGTTGAGCCTGGTGATCGCGCTCGCCGCCGCCGCGACCATTCTCGTCGGCGCTCTCGGCGCGCTTGCCGAAAACGATATTCGCAGGCTGTTCGGCTATATCGTCATATCGGGCATCGGCAACATGCTTGCCGGCGTCGCCCTCGGCGGGCTCGGCGGCATCAGCGGTGCGGTCTTCTATGCGCTCCATTCCATGGTGCTGATGACGGCGCTTTATCTTGCCGCCGGCGAGATCGCCCGGCGCGGCGGCGGCTTTTCGCTGTCGGCCCTCGGCGGGCTCTATCGGCAAAGTGGCGGCTTCACCGCTCTCTCTCTCGTGCTCTTCCTTGCCGCCTGTGGTCTGCCGCCCTTTTCCGGCTTCTGGCCGAAAGTCATTCTCGTCAAGGCCTCGCTCGATCTCGGCGCGTGGTGGCTGGCGGCCTCGATCCTCGTCGGCGGTTTTCTGACGACGATCGCCTTCGGCCGTCTCTTCCTGCTCGCCTATTGGCGCCCGGCACCGATAGGCCTGACGCCGACAGTCCTGGTGGCGTCTGGGGCCAGGTGGCGCACGGGCCTGCCGCTCGCCGCGTTGACAGCGCTGGTCGTCGGCTTCGGGATCGTGCCGGAACAGCTGCTGGCGCTGTCGCAATCGGCCGCCGCCGGCCTTGCCGATCCAGAGGCCTATCTTCATTCGGTCTTCCTGGAAGGAGGCGTGCCGTGATCTTCTTCCTCTTCAACCTGCTGCTTGCCATTGCCTGGCTCACTGTTACCGGCAGCGCCTCGCTGCACAATCTCGTCCTCGGCGTCCTGCTCGGGGCCTTGGCGCTGGTCATCATCCGCGAATCCTTCCGCGGCAAGGGGTATCATATCCCTCGCGTCCGCCCGGTTCTCTCGCTCGCTGCGCTGTTCTTGAAGGAATTGTCGCTGTCGGCCTGGAGGGTCACGGCCACCGTCCTCTCGCCCGATATGAAGCTGAAACCCGGCATCTTCGCCTTCCCTTTGACGGTGACGAGCGATTTCGAGATCACTTTGCTGGCAAACCTCATCACGCTGACACCCGGCACGCTTTCGGTCGACGTCTCCACAGATCGCCGCACGCTCTATGTTCACGCGCTCGATTGTTCCGATCCCGAGGCGACCAAGCGCGATATCGCCAACGGTTTCGAACGCAAGATCATGGAGGCCTTCCGGTGATCACACCCGCCGCCATCGTCGCGGTCGCATCCTCGGCCGCACTCGTCATCCTCGGCCTGGCGCTGATCCTCGCCGTCTGGCGCGTCGTTGCCGGCCCGACATTGCCGGACCGAATCCTCGCCCTCGACATGCTGACCGGCATCGCCATCGGTTTCATCGCCGTCATCGCGGTCAAGACCGGCTTTTCGCTCTATATCGATATCGCCATCTCGCTCGGCCTCGTCGGTTTCCTGGCGACTGTCGCCTTCGCCCGATTCGTGCTGTCGCGCGGCAACATCACATCGAAGCCGTCCGCATCTGCGACAAACGGCAACACGCAACAGCGGGCAGGGGGCAAGAAGCGATGATCGATTATATCGTGGCCGCCATCACCGCCCTGCTGCTCCTCGTCGGCGCGCTCTTTGCGCTTGCGGCGGCGATTGGCCTGGTCAGGCTGCCCGATCTCTACACTCGCATGCACTCGGCCTCGAAGGCGGGGACTGTCGGCTCCGGCCTGTTGCTCCTTGCCGCCGGCCTCTATTCGCAAGATCCGGCGATTCTCGCCCGTGCCGTCGCCGGCTTTATCTTTTTCCTGCTGACGGCGCCGGTGTCTGCCCATCTGCTTGCCAAAGCAGCCCATCGCTCGGGATATGATCTCGATGCGCTCTCGGTTCGTGACGATATCAGGGATCGTTGAGCCTATGCTGTTCGGCAACTTTACCAGATTTATGCAAAACTTATGCACAGGAAGCTGTGAGTAAAGCTTGCCGGAGAGCCCCTCAATTCTTCATCTGTCATTTTTTCTCAAGAAAAACGACAAATAATAATTGGCGTTTCGACCAAACGATGGTATTTGAAAATGCAAGTAGAGTTCTGATTGTGAATTACAATCGTACTGCTTCCAAGTCCCTCAGTTTTGATTTTTAATGTCTAAACTGAGGCCATCGCCTGGAGCATGACGTAGTGGTTTCCGGTCAGGCAGTATAAGAACAGGTTACGCTCTTCGGAATCTAGGGGTGGATTTCGCGTTTTTCGAAACAGAAGGTCGATTCCTGCGCTTTTGCTGTTCGCTTCTACGAGGCGGGTCTTTGGCGTGTCAGTCAAAGGCCGTTTGAGCATGCTAACAGGAGAAAAAATATGACGGATATAGCGACCGGCAATGCGCCGGAGCTGCTTGTGGAACTGACAGCCGACATTGTCGCGGCCTATGTCAGCAACCATGTTGTACCGGTCAGCGACCTGGCCAATCTGATTTCCGACGTGCATTCGGCACTGAGCAACACGTCCGTACCGCAGCCTGCTGCGGCGATCGTCGAAAAGCAGAAGCCTGCAGTTTCTGTCCGCAAGTCCGTACAGGACGAGCAGATCACATGTTTGGAATGCGGCGGCAACTTCAAGTCCCTCAAGCGTCACTTGATGACGCATCACAGCCTCTCGCCGGAAGAATACCGCGAGAAATGGGACCTGCCGACCGATTACCCGATGGTAGCGCCCGCTTATGCCGAAGCGCGTTCGCGCCTGGCAAAGGAGATGGGCCTCGGGCAGCGCCGCAAGCGCGGCCGCGGCTGAGCTTTTTCGAAAGCATCGACGACAAAAAAGCCGGGTCTTGTGCCCGGCTTTTTTGTGCGCCTTTTCAAGGCGAGGAAAATAATCTCGATGGAGCCAGTCAGGAACGTGCGAAACGGTTTTCCCAGGCAAAGCGCGAAGCGGTTTTGCCGGGAATCGGCTAAAGCTAAAGGTTGAAGCGATACTGTGGTTCAATCAAAAGCTGAGCGGCGTTGGTATTCAGGCCTTCGCAGATGATTCGGGCGGGCGCCAAGATAGTGTGAGCGACCCTGTCTTATGCTTTGCCGACAGGCTTAGAATGTATTCCTATACTATCAGCAAGTGTTAATGTATTCGATGTGCCAAGGCAGGCGCTGCCGGAATCGATCGGCTGTGGCTCTGAAAGCCGATCAGCCATCATCACCGTCAAGCCGCGGCGCGAACTCTTGCCTCTTCGCGGATCCTGTTCACCATCGAGCGCAGTCCGTTCGAGCGCTGCGACGAGAGGTTCTCCACCAGGCCGATTTTCGAGAATATCTCGAAGGCATCGAGTCCGGCGATCTCGGATGCCATCTTGCCGGAATAGGTGGCAAGCACGATGGCGACGAGGCCGCGCACGATATGGGCGTCGGAATCACCTTCGAAGCTCATGACCGGGTCGTCGGGATCGCCTGTGGTATGCGTCACCAGCCAGACCTGGCTGGCACAGCCCATCACCTTGTTCTCGGAGGTGCGCTTCTCCTCGGCCAAGTCGGGCAATGCCTTGCCGAGTTCGATGACATAGCGGTAACGGTCTTCCCAATCGTCCAGGAAAGCGAAGTCGTCGATGATCTGGTCGAGGGATGCCATGGAGAAGCCTTTCACTGTTAAAGCAGTTCCAGCAAAAGTGCGCAGCGGTTTTGCGTCCGGAATGCGTCAGGAAATGCTCTACAAGTGCATATAGGTGAAAGACCGGCGGATTTGAACCGCTAAAGCAATTCCAGGAAAAGTGTGAAGCGATTTTCCCAGGCAAAGCGCGAAGCGGTTTTGCCGGGAATTGTGTAAACCAAGATAGAAAAACGCCGTGAGGGATGGGCATCCTCACGGCGCAGCAACATGCTGAATTAAACAGGGCAGGCACGTCAGGCATGGGGTTCTCCGCGTCATGCGGACCACCGATGCAAGCTATAAAACCGAAAGGTATTGCGGACGAATGCCCGCGAAAAATTTCGTCAGATCGCCGGCTTTGGCGTCGGCAGCGGAATTGCGCCTGTTACCACCGTTTCGGCTGCGGCATCATCTTCGACCGGCGGGCGGTAAGGCATCGGCTGGTTGAGCGCAGCCTTTGCCTCGCGCACCTTTTCCTGGATGGCAGGCGGGGTGAGGGAAGGCATGTTGAGCGCCACCGGCATCTGCGGTTCGGCAAGCCTTGCGGTCGCCGGCGCCTCGTCCTTGAACTGGCTGTCGAGAAGTTCGTAAGCAACACGGGCACCTTCACGGGCCCGGTAGCCGAGCGCGGTGAGGGTCTCGCTGCCCTTGGCGCAGACTTCGGGCTTCTCCGAGCACATGCCGGTCAAATAGTCATAAGCGCCGCTTGCCGCCGTGAACGCGTCGGAAAGCTGCAATTGCGGGCCGTTGGCGAGCTTGTCGGAACTCTCCGTGCTGAAGACGGAAAGAAGCACGAGCACGAGGCCAAACCAGAAGGATCCTTTGATCAGAAACCACATTGTCGTCGCCCATCCTGTTTCCCCGTCCGGTTCTTTTCGCCGAATCAGGCCGGTTGTCCGGTGTGTTTTCACCCTACCGCCAAGTTGCGAATGCCGCTTTTCGAAACTCACGCGCATTTGCGGCAAATTTAGTTCAAATTTTAGCGAACGGTATTTGAGGGACATTTTAGTCGAATGCGAGCGATCGCCGTTAAGCATCAGGGCAGCACCTGCTTGCAATTGCAGGACTTTTGCCGGCTCGCCTTGCCACAGGAGTTAACGCAATGCTGAAATATGAGGAAAATCCGTCGCTTACCCCCTATTAACCACAAAAGGCAAAGAGCCTTCCAGATGCTTCAAAACGGGAATTTCAGCCGTTTCAGGCTGTGAACAGCGCTTTTGCCTTATCCTTTCTTTAAGTCGCCAAGGCCTATTGTCCGGATCGATCGACAGCCTTTCGGGCGGGTATTGCGTGCGTGTATTGAGTAACATTGGCGGCTGGATGACGGCCCTCGTAGACCGGGCAGCGACAAGCTGGCTCTCCCGGACGGGCGGCGGTGAAGCCGTGCGCCAACGCGAGCTCGCGATCCTGCGCCGCCTCGTACTGTTCTCGTCGGCCGCTCTCGTTGCCGCGCCCATCGGCCTTTCGGCGGTCACCAGTCCTGCCGTCGCCTTGCCGGCGGGTGTCGCCATGGTCTGCGCCGCCTTTCTCTTTTCCGCCGTTGGCAGCATCGCGCTCGCCCGTCAGGGTTCGTCGGCCGGTATCGCCACACAGTCGGCTGAGGATTTCTTCCTTGCCGCCACCCCGGGCCTCGTCTTCTTCCTCGACCCGCACGGCAGTGTGGCGACGGTCGGCGGTCGCGACCGCCGCGATTTCCTCGCCTGGATGCGCGATCCCAAGGGCAGGGGCTTCCTCGAGCAGGTGCATGTCTCCGACCGCATCCTTTTCCTGCAGGCGCTTGATGACCTGCGCCGAGGCGAGGACGCTCAGAGCGTCGATCTGCGCATCGACCGGCCCTCGGTCTCGCGCGATCAACGCCAGTTCGCCTATCTCAGAATGGACATGACGGCCCGGCGCGATGCCGATGGCGAACTTGCCGCCATCATTGCGCAGCTGCGCGACGTCTCCGTCGAGCAGCAGCTGCGTGACGAAGCCCAGAACCGCGCGGCGGATGCCGAATCGGCAAACGACGCCAAGTCACGCTTCCTCGCCGCCGTCAGCCATGAGCTGCGCACGCCGCTGAACGCCATTCTCGGTTTTTCCGATATCCTGATCGGCGAATATTTCGGCAAGTTTGAAAACGACCGCCAGCGCGAATATGTCGGCCTGGTCCGCGAATCCGGCGCGCATCTGCTGTCCGTCGTCAACACCATGCTCGATATGAGCAAGATCGAAGCCGGTCGCTACGAGCTGATCCTCGAAGCCTTCGATATATCAAGCTCCGTCAAATCCTGCGAATCGATGCTGGCCTTGCAGGCCAAGACCAAGGGCCTCACCCTGACGAGCCGTATCCAGCGCGGCCTCGGCGAGGTTGTTGCCGATCAGCGCGCCATCCAGCAGATCCTCATCAACCTCGTCGGCAATGCCATAAAGTTCACCGAGGCTGGCGGCGTCGTCTCGGTCGATGCGGCAGCGCGCGACGGCATCCTCAAGCTGACGGTCAGCGATACCGGCATCGGCATCCCGGCCGACAAGCTGGCATTGCTTGGCCAGCCCTTCGTCCAGATCCAGAATGATTATACCCGCCAGTTCGAAGGCTCCGGCCTCGGTCTCTCCCTGGTCAAGGGGCTGGTGGCGCTGCATGGCGGGTATTTCGCCATCGCCAGCCAGCCGGGCGAAGGCACGATCATCACCATCGAGATCGCGATGGACGGCTCGGGTGCTCAGCACGCCGAAGACGCCGGTCATGGCGCGACCGTCGAGTTTCCGCCGCGGCTGAAGGGCGCGGTCAACACAGGCGCAGAATTGGAAGAGGGGCGTTTCGATGGCCGCGCGCAAGCGAAAATCGCCTAAGGGAAAAAGGGGACGGCAGCAGCCGGGCCTTCTGATGTCAGGCGCTGCCGCCCTCGGCGGACTCGGCCTGCAGGGCGCCTCCGTGCTGGGCGGGCTCGGTCTGCAGGGCGCCTCCGTGCTCGGCAGCGTCATCGGCCGCAATCCGTCGGTCGCCGGCGGCACGATCACCTTCGCCGTCATTTTCTCCTTCGTCGCCGCCAATGCGCTCTGGTATCAGCCGGGCCTGCATCCGCATCCGATCTTCCGCACCCGCGATCCGCAGTCTCCGACCGTGCTCGGCGCCCGTCGCCTAGCCGAGGAGCAGCAGGGCGACGTCACCACCTTCCGGATCGAACGGCCGCAGGATACCGCCACCACCAACGCGACACCGGCGCCCGCCGTACCCGGCCAGCAACCGAGCCAGCTCGTCATGGACATCCAGCAGCAGCTGGTGCGCCGCGGCCTCTATAACGGCATACCCGACGGCATCATTGGTCCGCGCACCAGTGCGGCCATTCTCTTCTTCGAGGAGACCGTCGGCATGACCCAGACCGGCGATCCGACGCCGGAGGTACTGGCGGCGCTGAAGACCGATGCCGCCGGCCCCTCGACCGTGCCCGCCGAAAAGCCGCCCGAAGATGTAAGTTCGAAGGCAGCGGCTGAAGACCCGGTGGCGGCGGCGATCCGTAGCGCTGAAAAGTCGGTCAAAACGGCCCCATCAGCGGCAAAGCAGGTTCCATCAAGCGAAATCACCAATGTCGACCTGGTGCTGAAGATCCAGAAGGGTCTTTCCAACATGGCCTATGCCAATGTCGGCGTCGACGGCGTCGCCGGCGAGCAGACCCGCGCGGCCATCCGCCATTTTCAGAAGCACTACAACCTGCCCGAAGACGGTGAGCCGAACCAGGCGGTGCTGAAGAAACTCAAGGAAATCGGCGCGATCTAGCCGCTATGATGCCGCCTTCAACAGCCGGTAATGCGTCGTCATCGCCTGGCCCTCGACATCCACCACCTCTTCGATCGGCCCGGCCTCGCGGGCCATCGCCACGCGATAGCGCCTGGGCGCCATACCCGTCATCCGCTTGAAGGCGTTGCTGAAGGCGCTTTCGGATGTGTAACCGAGCGAAAGCGCCAGCGCCGAGACCGGCATGCTGCCCTCCCGGAGCTCGCGTTCAGCAAGGCGCATGCGCCAGCCGATCAGATAGGTGAGCGGCGCAACCCCCGCCACGGTCTTGAACCGCAGCGCAAAGCTCGTGCGCGACATGCCGGCCGCCTTTGCCAGTTCGCCAAGCTGCCAGGACCGGCCGGGATCGCCATGCATCAGCCGGAGCGCCGGCGCAATCCGATCGTCGCCGAAGGCGCGGAGCCACCCGACCGTCAATGGCGCCGAGCTCATGATGTGCGCCCTCAGCACCTGCACGAACATCAACTGCGCAAGCTGGGTCGAGGCGAGCAGGGCGCCTGGCCGCTTTGCCGCCATCTCCCGCACCAGCTGGTCGAGCAGCCAGCGCAGCACGCCGGCTTCGGCAAGGGCGGCGCGCACATGAATGATCGGCGGCAACACGTCGGACAGCAGCTCCATGCCCTGCGGCCCGAGCGCGATGTGGCCGCCGAGATAATGGAAATCCTCGCCAACGCCGTGGCGTGCCATGCCGTCGACCTTCTCCTTGAAGGCGCCGACCGCGTCGGCGGGCGCAACGGCAAGGTCGCTGGCCAGGATGAAGGAGTGCCGGCCGTTCAGAAGCGCAACGTCGCCCGCCTCGAGCAGAATGGGTTCACTGCCATTGTCGAGGCAAAGCCAGCAGCGCCCTTTGGCGACCGCGCTGATCTTGATCCGGTTCGGCCGGGGGAAGCGCAGCGCCCAGGCGCCGCCGGCGATCAGCCCGCCCGACACAAGGCAGCGCGCATCGAGCAGATTGAGCATTTCGGAGAGCGGGTCACTGATCATTTTTGAACGATGAAGCAGGAAATCGGGATTTGCAAGCATTCAGAATCCCGTTTCTCGGGCGTACATAAGGCCATCATGCAACAACGGAGGGCATGCCATGTCCACCCCACAAGCTCCCATCGGTTCCGGCTTCGGTGCGGCCTCAACCGCCGCCGACGTCATTGCCGGGCACGATCTTTCAGGCAAGGTCGCGATTGTCACCGGCGCCTATTCCGGTCTTGGCCTCGAGACAGCGCGCGTGCTCGCCGAAGCCGGCGCCAGGGTTGTCGTTCCCGCCCGCAATCTCGGAAAGGCCAAGGCGGCCGTGGAAAGCATTCCCGGCCTTGCGGTGGAAAAGCTCGACCTGATGGACCCCGGGTCGATCGACGACTTCGCCGACCGCTTCCTCGAAAGCGGCGAGCCCCTGCATCTGCTCATCAACAATGCTGCCGTCATGGCGAACCCGCTGACGCGTGACGCCCGTGGTTACGAATCGCAGTTCTCCACCAATCATCTCGGCCATTTCCAGCTCACTGCCCGCCTCTGGCCGGCGCTGGTGAAGGCCGAGGGCGCGCGCGTCGTCGCCGTCTCCTCGCGCGGTCACGTCTTCTCCGGCGTCGATTTCGACGATCCGAATTTCGAGAACCGCGAATACGCGCCCTATCTCGCCTATGGCCAGTCGAAGACGGCAAATGCTCTCTTTGCGGTCTCACTGGACGCTTTGGGTGCGAAGCACGGTGTCAGAGCCTTCTCGCTGCATCCCGGCGGTATCGTCACCACCAATCTGGTCCGCCACCAGTCGAGCGACTTCCTCAGGGCGAGCGGCTATGTCGATGAGGATGGCAAGCCGGTCATCGATCCGGAAAACAACAAGAAGACGATTGAGCAGGGGGCGTCGACCACCGTCTGGTGCGCCGTCAGCGAGAAGCTCGAGGGTCTCGGCGGCGTCTATTGCGAGAACTGCGATATCGCCACCGCCGTCCCCGGCGATTCGACCGAGATGCTCGGTGTCCGCCCTTGGGCAACCGATCCGGAATTTGCCGAACGCCTTTGGCAGCTGAGCGAGCGGCTGACGGGCTTCATCGCCAGCTGATGGCGCCACACGGCCACCCACAGTCACGGAGTCTGATTTCTCTACAACCTAAGTCTAAGGTGTCGCCGCTGTTTGCAACTTGTTAACCATGTTGCCTGAAGCTTTTCTGATTGGGGCGGGGGAGCGTCGGTCATGCATGCGCTGAAGGCGATAGACGATCTGGCCGGAGAACCGGCGGTCGAAGCGGGGGGGCCAGACCCCGAGGCGCTCCGCTACATTTTGCTGCGCCTTGCCGAAGAAGCCTCCACCCTTGGCATTGATCTCGTCGATATCGCCGGCGCTATCCAGGATATGGCGGGAATGTCGGCCCGGCATGCCTCCGCCTTCGATCATGTCACCCGCACCGCGCTGTCGATTGCCGAGACCAACCGCTCGGTCGCCGTGTCGCTGCGCGAGACCGACCGCACGGCGGCCGAGGCCCGCCACATGCTGAAAGAATCGGCCGACCGCCTGACCGGCTCCGTCGCCGAGATCGGCCACATGGTCCAGTCCTCCAACGAGATCGGCACTGAGATCGCCGGCTTCTCCAAGTCGCTTGCCGATATCGACAATATCGCCGAGGAGATCAGCACCATTGCCCGCCAGACCAACCTGCTGGCGCTGAATGCCGCGATCGAGGCGGCGCGTGCCGGCGATGCGGGCAAGGGTTTTGCCGTCGTCGCCGCCGAGGTCCGCGCGCTTTCGCTGCAGACCTCGAAGGCGACCGGCTCCATCCAGCAGACGCTGGACGAACTGCGCGTGAAGATCGACCGGCTGTCGGCCGTCGGCAGCGATGCGCGCGACAGTGCGGCCGGCGTGCGTGACAAGTCGGAGGCGATGCGCGGTGCCTTCGAAAGCATGGAACATGTCATCACCCGCATCCTCGACAGTTCGACTGTCATGGCCAACACCACCGAGGCGGTCGACCAGCAATGCGCCGGCTTCGTCGAGAAACTCGGCGAGATGTCGGCCGAGGTCGCCGGCTCGAATGTCAGGCTGCAGCAGGCGGCTAAACGCGTCGACAGTGTCGTCGGCCTGTCGGAAACCCTGATCCAGCTGACGGCGAGCGCCGGCGTCAAGACCGCCGACAGCCGTTGGATCGAGGAAGCGCAATCGGTGGCAAGACAGATTTCCGGCGCCTTCGAACGCGCCGTCGCTGAAGGCCAGATCGGGCTCGATGCTCTCTTCGACCGACGCTATCGGCCGATAGCCGGCTCCGATCCGGCACAGGTGATGGCAGCCTTTACCGAGCTCACCGACCGCCTGCTGCCGCCGATCCAGGAACCCGTCACAGCCTTGGACGAGCGCATCGCCTTTTGCGCGGCGATCGACGAGAACGGCTATCTGCCGACCCACAACCGAAAATTCTCGCAGGCCCAGCGGCCCGGCGACACCGTCTGGAACACCGCCAATTGCCGCAATCGCCGCATCTTCGCCGATCGCGTCGGTCTTGCCGCCGGCCGCAGCACCGCACCCTTCCTCGTCCAGACCTACAGGCGCGACATGGGCGGCGGCAATTTCGTGATGATGAAGGATATCTCCGCTCCGATCACCGTGCGCGGACGGCACTGGGGCGGATTGCGGCTGGCAATCAAGGTCTGACCCCGGGATCAAACTCTGACCCCGCATTGCCGCCGCCCACAGGCCGGTCTATACCGCACCAATGAGACTACGCGCCGACATCTTCGTTTCCGCCCTCCTGCGCCGCGTCTTTGCCAGCGGCGATTTCGCCGCCGTCGAGAAGAGGGGCGCGGAGGAGGCGGGTGCGATCTTTATCCGCCAGCATTTCCGCAGCGGCCTGGAAACGCTCTATGCGCCGGCGCCGCAGACCGCCTTCGACGAAGGTCAGGCCGGTGACCGCCTGTTCGAGATCCGCCTGTCGCGCAGCGAACCGGAAGCGGTGCGTGCGATGCTGGAGCGCGAACGCAAATTCGACCCCGATCTCTGGATCGTCGAGTTGGAGGCAGAGGAATTGGGCGACATGATCCCGCTTGCCAAGGACGGCTGACGGCCAGGCGCGTCAGCTCCTCACCATTTCGAACACTCACCATGCGGTGAGGTTAGTCATTCCAGCTCAGCGATACCGCCGCCCCATGACGCGCATGTCGCGCTGCGGCGCCGCCTGGCGAATAAAGCGATGGTCGGGTGCTGCCGGCGCCGGCGTATCAGGCGCTTCCGGCTTATAGGTGTAGCGATCCGCACGCCGCCAGGCTTCGACGCGTTCGTGGCATTCTTCCGGGTCGAGCGCATCGAGCACCATCCAGCCGCGAGTGGCGTTGTGCTGCTGTTCGGCAAGGTGCGGATAGAGCCTTTCGAGCACGAAGACGGCGTCAAGAAAACTCATGCCGAGGCTGGTCAGCGTCGTGGCGAGCTGCTGGCCGGAAAGATCGAGCATGATGCGCTCGGCAAGCCAGCGGCTGGCGGAAAGCGCGTCGGCAAGTGCGGTTGCGAAATGCGTCGCCTCGCGCGAGCGAGCGAAGCGCACCAGCAGCGCCTCCTGAATGTCTGTCAGCGTGCGCAGACCGAGCCTGTCCTCGTCGGCACGGCCGAGATGACCGGCAAGCCCGAGGATGCGCTCGCGCAATGCCTCTTCATTGGCAACCCGCTGTTCCTCCAGCGCATCTGCCTCGTTGGTCTCGGCAGGCGCTGGTGAAAGCGGGACCGCCGGCGATTCCGTGATCGGCGCCGATGCGCCCGCGGAGCGCGGCTGGCTCTGGCGCAGCGCCACCAAAGCATCGATGACCTTCGGCGAGAGTGAATCGCGGCTGACGATCGCCTTGACATGCGCTGCACCCTGCATGCGCGCGATGGTGATCAGCGTATCGTCGGCGACGGCCTTTGAGGCGGCAAGAAAAGGCGCCGCGATCTCGATCGGCTGGTTGCCGATGAACAGCGCCACGGCTGCCGGCATGTTCTCGCATTGGGACAGCGCCGCGACCGCCTGGCGCTTGGCCTCGTCGGAGGAGGCCTGAAACAGCGGCATGAAGAGTTCGGCAAATTGGCGCAGTTCGGACCGTGTCGGATGAGACAGGTTCTCGAAACTGCTGACAGTCGCCATTAACACCACGTCCTTTTTCCTGACGGCCAAGGGGCCTTCTAGGTCTCGAAACCGGTCACGCACAAAAACACCCCGAAAACGCAGAACAAGGGGACCAAGGGCCGATATACGCTGGCGGAACGCATGTCAGGCCATACGGTTATGAACAAATCCTACACCGGTACGGTTAATGCATGCTGAAGATTTTATTAAAAAGCAACAGAAATATACACGCTAAGCGAGTGTCAGCATGGCTAGCCGACACTATAAAAGTGATCGGTTTGGAAGCGCCGTTGCGCGATGCTCATCGCCGCTGTGATGGTGGAAAAGCTCAGGCGATCCTATGATCGCGCAGCGCGTGCAGCAGCTTTTCGCGGCTGTCGTAACCGGCCTGATAAAGGTCGAGGGCTGCGGATGCCGCGAACTGCGCCTCGACGCTTTTGATGTCGATGCGCCGTTCCGAGCACCAGGCATCGAGGGCACTGCGCAGCACGTCGAGATCGTCAGGCGAGAAGGATGAATTCACCAGCAAAGACACCGCTTACCCTCCGCATTCCGGCAAGAGCGGGGAACATCTCCGATCGATCGGTGCCCGGAAACATGTGATCGACATGCGCGAACATACGCCCATCTGAGCGCCTCGCAATTAAATATTTTCATGACGCATTTTTGCAACACTGTCCCTTTCCCGGCGGGGAGATTGCCGCGCCAATGCCAACTATATGAATTATCTCTAATTTTATGCGCCGATGCCAAGCCGGGCCTTTGCGTGGGCGCGGTGAAACCAAATCAACTCTTCGGGCGTTAAAGGAGAAGTGAGGTGGACTGTGTTTGGCATCCGCCGAATATTAGTAAACTGTTAACTGTCATGTGGCTCAATTCGGATAGGAACGACGCGATTTGAGTAGTTGGATCGTTGAAACTCCGCATCACGGTATTTCAATCAAGTGCCGTGGGAAAGGCGCGAATGCCCTCGGTCCGGTCATCCCGGCACTGCAGGACGCGCCGGCTCGCACATTGGCGGGCAGGGTGAAATCCATCGCAAGTTCATCCGTCTCGGGCAGTGCATGGAGACGAGAATGGCAATAGTAGTCGCATTGGCGGATCGGCGGCCGCGGGCGCCGCGTCGCCCGGACAAAGAGCCCCGCGAAGCCAAGATCCTTTGGTTCACCGGCGTCCGCTACGAGCGGTTGGCCGAGAGCCCGAAACATCGTCCGGCGCCCGCGCCGCGCGTCAACAAGAAGTAACCGCTCTTCAACCTCAGCGAGCGGCGAATTGCTCGCAGCCGGCTTCCGTCAGGAAGTTGCGCGCGGCCTCATCGAAGCTCGCCTGCGGCGCCAGCGTCCGCAGCACGGCATAACCGTCCGGCCGTGCCATTTCCACCAGGATCGCCTGCTGCAGCTCCTGCGGCAGGTTTTTGCGCAGGTCGGTCAGCTGGATCGGACTGCCGGCCACCACATCGAGCGCACCACCGACCGACGTCCTGTCGTTCATGCTGAAGACCTCGTTGGAGGCGCTGTCGTAAATCGCGATCGACCAGAAGGGCACATTGCCCTTGGCGGTGAAATGCACCGGCGCATCCTCGACATCGAAGGAGCAGACGGCGGTGCGCACGAAGGGGTCGCCATTGGCAAGGCCGGCTTCGTCATACTGGTTGCCGAGCAGGTAGAAATTGTTGAGGTCGCCCTCTGCCTCCACGCGGGTTGCCGCATCCTTGCCGGTGAAATGCGGCAGCGACAGGATGATGACGAGATGCAGCAGGGCTGCGCCGAAAAGACCGGTCAGGACGGCGAAGAATATCCTAAGCATTGCCGCATCCGGTCTTGGTGAGTTTCGGCATGGCGAGGTCGATCACGCCGGAACTACCGGCGGTCGGAGTGTCGAACAGTGTCAGCACCAGCCGGAAAGTGCCGGCCTGTGGCAGGGCCAGCCAGTTGCCCGGCTGCGCCACGGCGGATATCTCGATCGAGAAACTGCTGTCTTGCTGGCGCAGCACCGTCCAGGAATTGAGCGCTGAGGGATGCCCGGTCGTCACCGCCGCCGGATTGCCGCCATTGTCGGCGGTAAACAGGGTCCAGAGCCGGGCAGGCGGCGTTTGCCCGCTGATGCGATAGCGGCAGCCGGCATTCAGCCGCGCGCCGTCGTCGTCGACGCTCGCCGTGAAGGTCAGGCCCTCGGCGCTGCCATAGAGCAGCTTGCCGGCGCGCGCCCGGTGCGATTTGGCATAAGGATCAGCCTCGACGGTCTGCAACGCCGGAAAGGCCTCCCAGGCGCCGAGCTTGATCGCCCCGAAACCCTGCGTCGCATCCAGCGCATAAAGCGAAATCATGATCCCGCCGCCAAAGGCGACGATCAGCGTGATCGCGATAAAGAGGGGGAATCGAAACACGTCAAGACCTTGGAAACCATATCGGATGAAAGGGTTACCACTGATTCTGGCAGGGTGGAATGCCACGCCACGACATAGAGGCCGATTGATCCACGGTCATGCCTACTGCGGCAAAGCCGTCATGGCGCAGGCGGCGACAGCAATCCACGCCGATGCATCGATGCCGGCGGACGCTGATGGGAGATCTGGACGTGAGGCGTGGCCGGCTACTCCGCGCTCGCCACCTTCGCCGGCGCGAGCGGGGCGGCATCCTTCAGCTTCTCGCCGAGCTTCTTGAGGATGTCCGTCGATTGAACCGAAAGCATGCGCGGCCGGATAAGCTGCGGCAATCCGTCCTGCGGCTTGGCGGCGGCAGTCTTGGCGAGATCCTTGTCCGAGGGTAGGGGGTTTTCGATGCCGGGGATGGCCCGCAGCGTGACACCTTGGTGGGCGTAGTCCATGGCGCGCTTGAAGGTCATCGCCGGCAGCGAGCCGCCGGTCATCTCGTTGGTCGAGGTATAGTCGTCATTGCCGAACCAGACGGCGCAGGTGTAATTGCCGGTGAAGCCGACGAACCAGGCGTCGCGATAGGCCTGGGTCGTGCCGGTCTTGCCGGCTGTCACGATGCCGTTGTCGAGGGCTGCCTTGCGCGCCGTGCCGACATAGGGAACGCGCGACAGCATCTGGTTCATATAGGCATCGGCCTTTTCGGAGAGCACGCGTTTCGGCGCCGGCTCGTCGCGGTCGAAATCGTAGAGCACGTCGCCGTCGTAATCGAGGATCTGGGTGATGCCGTGGCGGCGCGACTGGTAGCCGCCGGCCGGGAAGGTGGCGTAGGCCGTCGCCTGGTCGAGCACCGTCACCTCGGAGGTGCCGATCGGGATGGTAACGTCGTCGCGGATCGGCGTTTCGACGCCGAGGTTTTTCGCCATTGCCCGGATCGGCTGAATACCGAGCTTTTCCTTGGCGAGCCGCACCGGCACGGTGTTGATCGACTGGGCGATGGCGGTCTCGAGTGTGATGCGGCCGGCATAGCGATTCGCATAATTATGCGGGCTCCAATTGCCCCAGGAGATCGGCGCGTCGACGATCGTCGTCTGCGGCGTCATCCCGCTCTCCATCGCCACCGAATAGGTGTAGACCTTGAAGGAGGAACCCGGCTGGCGCAGCGCCCTGGTGGCGCGGTTGAACTGGCTCTCGCCGTAATCCCGGCCGCCGACCATGGCGCGAACGGCGCCGCCGTTCTCGATCATCACCATCGCGCCCTGCTTGGCGTGATAGGCCTCGCCATATTCGCGCAATGACGTCTCGACCGAATCCTCGGCCGCCTGCTGGATGCCCATGTCGATCGTCGTGCGCACGATCAGCGAATGCTGGTGGAAACGCGGTGACAGCCGCTGCACCTCGTCGAAAGCCCAATCGAGGAAGAAATCGGGCGATTCCACCTCGTTGCGGTCGACGACGGTGGCTGGATTGCGCCTGGCGGCGATCACCTGGCCCTCGGTCATCAGCCCGCTCTGCACCAAATTGGTCAGCACTTCGTTGGCGCGGGCACGCGCCGCCGGCAGGTTGACATGCGGCGCGTATTTGGCCGGCGCCTTGAACAGGCCGGCAAGCATGGCGGATTCGGCAAGGTTCACATCGGTGATGTTCTTGCCGAAATAGAACTGTGCCGCCGCCGCTGCGCCGAAGGTGCCGCCGCCCATATAGGCGCGGTCGAGATAGGTGGAGAGGATTTCTTTCTTGGAAAGGTTCGCCTCGAGCCATAGTGCCAGGAACGCCTCGGTGACCTTGCGGTCGATCGAGCGTTCGTTGGACAGGAACAGGTTCTTGGCGAGCTGCTGGGTCAGCGTCGAGCCGCCCTGCACGACTTCGCCGGCGCGTGCATTCTCGCTCATGGCGCGGAAGAGGCCGATGAAATCGATGCCGAAATGGTCGAAGAAGCGCCGGTCCTCGGTGGCGATCACCGATTTGATCAGCGAATCCGGCAGCTCGTCGATCGGCACGGAATTCTGGTGGATGACGCCGC
>Ga0102593_1000606_pt1 | contig 45592 bp, 39 predicted proteins | sample AraplaCol_mMS_r2_2_FD_76862 | JGI IMG/M metagenome (GOLD analysis project Ga0102593, IMG submission 76862) | Arabidopsis root microbial communities from North Carolina, USA - plate scrape MF_Col_mMS_r2 (SPADES assembly) (version 2) | ecosystem: Host-associated > Plants > Roots > Endosphere... | reverse complement strand
GACGGTCGGAGCCTGCCCTCAGCCCGCCCGCCGGCTTGAGCGCGCGCTTGTCGAAGACCGCGACGGACAAGGGGGCGACGAGATCGGCGGCCGCGACGACCGTGCCATCGGAGAGCGTTGTGCTGAGTGGCCTGGCCGCAAGAGACGGATTGACGACGACGAGGGCGTCTCCAACCCCGCCCTTCGGCAGATTGGCAGACAGCGCCCGCAATGACTTTGCCTGCTCGGCCTTGGCATGGTCGATGACCCCGCCCAGTTCCTGCTCGGCATCCTGATAGACCTCACGGATACTCGAGCCCGGCAGAATGTCGTGAAATTCGTTCTTCAACACTACGCGCCAATCGGCTTCGAGGCTTTGGGGCCTGCCTGCTCCGAGCATATGCGCCAGCGAAGCGATGGTTTCCGCGGTGATCAGCGCACGTTCGGCCTGGCGATGCTTGCGCTTGACGCCGCTTTGCGACGTCAGCGTAGCGCGGTGCAGTTCGAGATAGATTTCACCGTCCCACACGGGAAGGGTCTTTTCCCCAGCAGTGCGGTGCGCCTGCTCGTAATAGCTTTTGACGGTGCCCCAGCGTGCCTGCGGGATCGCCGGGAAATCGCGCAGCTGCACTTCGCGCTCGACCATTTCCGGCGTGACGCCGCCGCCGCCGTCGCCGTAGCCGACGGCCAGAAGCGACGTATGGTGCTGCGTCTTGCCGCGGAAATTCTTCCATGTCGGCACGAAGCAATCGGGCTGCACGAAGCCGTTGTAACCCTGCATCGGATTGTCGAACGTATGGGTCAGCACCCGGCTGCCGTCGAGCCCCTTCCACCAGAAGAGATCGGAGGGAATATGGTTGGTCTCGCTCCAATTGACCTTGATCGTGAAGAAGCTGTCGATGCCGCCCTGTCTCAGGATCTGCGGCAGCGCGCCGGAGAAGCCGAAGCAATCCGGCAACCAGCAAACCGTATGGCGCGTGCCGAAGGTCTTCTCGAAATAACGCTGGCCGTAGAGAACCTGACGGGCGAGACTTTCACCGGTCGGCATGTTCGTATCGGGTTCCACCCACATGCCGCCGACGGTTTCCCACTTACCTTCGGCGACCTTCTGCTTGATGCGCTCGAGAAGGTCCGGGTCTTCCTCCTCCATCTGCGCGTAATAATGGGCGGTCGATTGATTGAAACGAAAATCATCGGAGCGCTCCATCAGCGACAGCGCCGTATTGAAGGTGCGTCGCATTTTCCGCCGCGTCTCGCGATAGGGCCAGAGCCAGGCGAGATCGATATGCGCATGCCCCGTGAGCAGCAGTTCTCCATTCGGCGGAAAGCGCTTCTGCAGCTCCTTCAGCCGGGCCGTCAGAGCCTCGAAGGCCGTAGCTGCCGAAGCGCTTTGCTCGTCCGTGAGGCCCGCCGGATTAGCTTCAAGCTCCGGCAGTTCCCAGATTTTCTGCTGCATGACCGCGCCTGACGTGCGGGAGATGTAAGCCGCCGTGTCCGACGGCCAGTCGAGGCTGCGCAGCGCATGCTCGGCGGCATCCATCAGATGCGGCACGACTTCATGCTCGCCGAGCACCTCGATCGCCTCGGCAACCTGCTTCAACAGGAGATGCAGACGGTGAGCGGGACCGTCGAGCCAAATAAACCGGGCCTTGTTGAGCCGCGGTGCGCGATTGGGCTCGCCGAACGGAAAACGGGCGACGGTTTCCGTTGCGATTGAAAAGCGGCGGCCCTTCAGCGGGAATTCCTGATGATAGGGATCGAGACCGAATGTTTCCGTCTCGCCGTCGGGATAGCTCAGCGTAATCAGGCTCTCGCCACCGAGATCGAGCTGCAGGCGAATATCGTCGAGAGGCCACGCTTCGGGTGCCTCGACGGTTGCAGCAAAATGCACCACCCCCTGGCGGTGCGGCCAATCCTGGTGATGTGCGATCGGCTCGCCCTCGAAGGTCCAGCCGTCGATCGCAGCACTGTGTCGATCCCGCCAATGAGCGAGCTCGGCAATGCGGACTTTCAGACGATCGAGACGCTGGGCAATGGTCAGAGGCATGGCTTATCCTGTTGAAAATCGACGGCGACAATCCGTGGTCATAGTTTTGGGAGATGAAGATGGTGCGACCGGCATCGCGATTTGCCCGGTCTCCTCCTCCAAGCAATTCCGAGAGCTTTAGATTAAGTAACTTTGATTTCCCGTCAAGCCCGTAAGAAATTCATTGCGGTGGACGCAGGCGTGGTACACAAGCTTCATGTAGCTCTAAGGACGGCGACCATGCGGTATCTTCGATCAGGGCCGCGTCGGCTTCAAACCCAGGACACGGGCGCCCCGCGTGCCAAAACAGTCGGTCTGCGATCCGGTGAAATCGCCGATCGAAACATTCGCGTCATCCTGGAAGCCATCCGCCGCCATGGTCCGCTGACGCGGATGGAGCTTGGCCGCCATTGCGGCCTGACCGGCCCGGGCATTACCAATATTCTCCGCCGATTGGCCGAGGAGAAGCTGGTCACCTCCAACCGCCGCCACGGCTCGGGTGGCGGAGCGACTGCGACCGAATTTGCCCTGCGCCCGGAAGGCGCTTTCTCGATCGGCGTCAAGCTTCGCCACAGGCGCGGCGAGATCGTCCTCATCGATCTTAGCGGCCAGGTGCATGACCGGGTCTATTTCGGCCTGGATCCAGCAGACAAGGTCAAGCTGGTGCACGCGGCCGTCAGGGACATGGTCGATCGCCACGCGATGTTGCCGATCATCGGCCTAGGCATCGCCGCCAACGACTGGACGGACGAACAAAGCGATCAAATCGCCGCCATGTCGACGATTGCGCGTCCCTATGTCGAGAACGAATGCACGGCGAGCCTTCTCGCCGAACGCACGATCGGCAGCTCCGCCAGGGAAGGCGGACTGGCGATGATCATCATCGATGACGACATCCAGGCCGGTTTTCTCATCCGCGGCATTCCTTATTCCGGCGTGCATGGCAGGGCGGGCAGCATCGGCGAAATGTTGACCGGCCCGGACAATGTTCAGCTGAACACCGTCGTCGGTTTCGAGTCACTGCGATCGCGGATCGGCGACCAGGACTTCACCCGCCTGCTGAAGGGCGAGGAAATCTCCTCGCCATCGCTGTCGCAATGGATACGGGAGGCCGCCGGCCATCTGCTCGATCCGATCATCGCCATGGCCGGCTTCCTTGCCCCGAGCGTCGTCATGATCGGCAGCGATCTGCCGCAGGGCGTGATCGAAGCGCTGATCCATCAGCTTTCGATCGAGCGCCGCGACACCTCCACGAGACCGTTGCTGACACCCTGGATTTCGCCGATGAAACCGGCGAGCTTCAGCGGCGGCGGCGTTGCGCTGGGGGCTGCCCTCCTGCCCTTCCTCAACACTTTACTGCTGCCGCCGGCTTCCGCTTGAGAGCCGGCTCAGCCGAGCGCTTCATCGGTGTGGCTAAGATCGGAGGCCAGCGCCTTATCCAGGACTTTCTGGATATTGGCGGCGCGGCGGAAGGACGGTTCCTGCGTCCTGCCCGCCCGCACAGCTTGGACGAAACGCTGGTAATTCGTCTCGACCGGATCGAACGGCACGTCGCGCCAGGTCGCCGTGTGCACGTCTTCGCCGAGGCAGGCGCGAAGCGTCGACTTTCCGGTATCGTAAATCATCTCGATCGAGCCGGTTTCGCCATAGACCCGGAGACGCAGCTGATCCATCTGTCCGGCCGCCGTGCGCGTCGCCTGGATCGTCCCGATCGCGCCATTGGCGAAATCGACATTCATCGTGAAGCTGTCATTGGCGTCTAGATCATATTCGCCGATCTTGTGCCCCGGCGCCTTGTCGAAGGTTTTCAGCCGCGCGAAGACATGGGCAACGTCGAGGCCGGAACCGTAGGAGGCGAAATCGACGATATGGATGCCGATATCGCCGAGCGCGCCGTTCGATCCATGCTTCTTGCTCAGCCGCCACAGCCATTTGCTTTCGCTCTTCCAATCGCCCCAGTGACGGCCGACCAGCCAGCTTTGCAGATGGGACGCCTCGACGTGGCGCACGTCTCCTATTTCGCCGGCGAGCACCATCTGCCGGCCTTTCTGGAGGGCGGGCGAGTTGCGATAGGTGAAATTGACCATGCCGACCTTGCCCGATCGTTCGATCGCCTCGGTCATCTCCATGGCCTTGAGTGCATCGGTGGCGAGCGGCTTTTCGCAGAAGACATGCTTGCCAGCGGCGATCGCCTCAAGCGTCGTCGGGTGGTGGATGCTATCAGGCGTGACGTTCGCCACCGCATCGAACTCGCCCCAGGCGAGCGCCTCTTCAAGAGACGTGAAATGGTTGGCGATGCCATGTTCGGTGCAGAAGGCGGCAAGCCTTTCCGGGACGACGTCGACGCCGCCCACGACGCTGACGCCTTCGATCGCCTTGAAGTTGGCGGCATGCTGGTTGGCCATGCCGCCGGTACCGAGAATGAGTAAACGCATCTTATCCTCCCTTGGCGCGTCCTATCGGACGCGGGTGTGTCAGAGCTGATTCCGGCAGCGCGGCCGGGCAAAATCGCACTCCTGCCATCGCGGCCATCCGCGATCGCCTCGTCCTCTTCTTCAGGAAAATTTCGGTCGATGCGCCACGCGCCCGACAGCACGCTCCATCGCTTTAATGGCGCGGATCCTTTTCCAGAAATCGATCTCGATTTTCGGAAATTATGCGCTAGCTGCTGTTGATTGTCGCCAGCATCTCAACCTCCCAGGCTCTGGCCTTCCAAGCTGTGGCTTGACATCAAATCAAAGTAACTTAATCTAATTAATGCAGCACGGAATTGAGGAGAGGTCAACCGACCGCCAGGCTGTATTCGTTCAAATGGGGAGGAGACCCATCATGAAGAGCGCCACCGTCAGCGCATTTGCGCTGAGCACAATGTTATTTTCAGCATCCACGTCATTTGCCCAGGAACTTGCCACCAAGGACAGGATCGGCCTTGCCGATGCGCCAAAATCCCTCGTCGTCCGCCTGACGAACGATAGTCCGAACAATTCGGATCCGGCCATCGCCGAGGGCTATCAGAAGCTCTTCGTCGATTTCATCAAGAAGCATCCCGACTGGAAATTGCAGATGCAGTTCATGTCGTCGGATATCGGCACGGAACAGGCCAAGATGCTGGAGCAGGCCAAGGCCGGCAACGCGCCCGACTGCGCCGCGGTCGACTCCTTCGTGCTCTCGCAGTTCATGGTCAATCACGTGCTGGCGGACTTCACGCCGTATTTTTCGAAGGAGGAAGTGGACGACCTCTTCCCCTTCATCCGCAGCGGCATCACCGATAAGGACCAGACGGTCCGCGCATGGTGGTGGGATACCGATCTTCGTGTGCTCTACCGCAACAAGTCGATTGTATCAGATGCGCCGCAGACCTGGGACGACCTGAAAAAGGCTGCGCTCGCCTCCACCAAGGAAGGCATGGAAGGCGTTCTGTTCAACGGCGGACGCTGGGAAGGTACGACCTTTGACTGGCTGGCGAACTATTGGGCGCTGGGCGGCAAGCTCGTCGACGATAGCGGCAAGCCTGTGTTCGGCGAAGGCGAGAACAAGGAGAAATTCCTGAAGGCGCTGAATTATTTCAAGGATCTCGTCGATTCCGGCGCCGCGCCCAAACGCGTCACCACGATCGCGAATTATGACGACATGAATGCTGCGGCGGCAGCGGGAACGACGGCACTCTTCATCGGCGGCAACTGGCAATATGCGCAGCTGAAGACGACGCTTGAAGAAGACGAGTTCAAGAATTGGACCTTCTCACCGATCCCCGGCCCCGCGGCCGATCAACTCTCGACCGGCACGGGCGGCTGGACGATCGCCTCCTTCAGCAAGGACAAGGACAAGATCGAGATGTGCGCAAACCTTGCACGCGAGGTCTATATGGGGCCGGCAAATGCGCTACAGCAGCAGCTGCCGACCAGAAAGTCGCTCTTCGACAAGTATGAGGTCTTCTCCACCGAAGCCAACAAGACCTTCGCCAAGGCTCTGGTCGACGGCCAGGCGCGCCCCGGCGTACCGATCTATCCCGAGATCTCCAACCAGATCCAGATCATGATGGGCGACGTGCTCTCGGGGACCAAGACACCGGAAGACGCTTTGAATGCCGCCTTCAACGCCGCATTGGAGGCCTACAAGCGGCTGTAGTGCCGGGCGTCCGTGACGCTTCCAATCGCGACGGCGCCTGCCCTCAGGCGCCGTCGACATTGCCAACCCGGACAGAGAGGCCCAATGAGCCCCATTGCCATCGAGGCTGACAGCCCGCCTCAAAGCAGAACGTTCATGCGTCGTTTCGCCGGCGCGCCCCTGCCCTGGATCATGCCCGTGATCGTCGTCATCGGCATCTTCTACCTCTATCCCGTCATCGACGTTTTCCGACTCTCCTTCACCAATGCGACGCTGATCGGCGACAATCAGGAATATACGCTCGGGTCGATCACCAATGCGCTGAGCTCACCGCAGCTGCCCGACATTCTCTGGGCAACCCTGATCTTCGTCGGCGGCAGCGTGATCGGCCAGCAGATCCTGGGCCTGGCGGTCGCCGTCACGGTCATTCGCGGCGAAAAGCGCGGCCTGTTCGGCACCACCATCCTGAGGACGACAGCGCTCGTCGCCTGGGTCGTGCCGGGTATTGCCGGCGGCATCATCTGGCAGATGCTCTTTTCCGAAGCGCCTTACGGCGCGCTGAACAGCATATTGCGGCTGATGCATCTGCCTGTTGTCGCCTGGCTTTCCGATCCGGCCATGGCGCCATGGTCGACGCTGATATCGAACATCTGGCGCGGCACGGCCTTTTCGATGGTCGTCATGTATGCGGCACTGAAGGCGATCGATCCCTCGCTCTACGAAGCGGCGGAGGTGGACGGCGCAACCGCATCGCAGCAGTTCTTCTTCGTCACGCTTCCGCAGCTGCGCGCCGCAATCCTCGTCAACATGATCCTCATCACCATCCAGACCGTGAATACTTTCGATGCGATCATCACGCTGACAGGCGGCGGACCGGGGCGCGCGACCGAGGTGATCTCGCTCTACGTCTTCAATATCGTCTTCAGAAACTACGACCTCTCCGGCGGCAGCGTGCTTTCCGTACTTATGTTGATCATCAGCCTCGGACTTGCCTTCGTCTACGCGTCATTCCTGCCGAAGGAGGAAGAGCAATGAGCGGACGGACAGGAACGCGGCTCGGCGATTTCTTCAGCTATCTGTTCATGCTGGCGATGTTCGTATTCTTCGCCGGGCCCCTCACCTATCTCTTGTCGATGGCGATGCGTGACAAGCGCGAGATCTATCGCGGCGTGGCGCGGTATATTCCGAACAATCCCACCATCGACAATTTCATCACCGTCCTGAACAACAGCTATTTTCCGCTCTATCTCTGGAACGGCCTCAAGCTTGCAGCCTTGAGCGGCTTCGGCGTGCTGATCGTGGCATTGCCCGCAGCCTACGCCTTTTCCCGGTTTCAATTCCGCGGCAAAGGCCTGTCGATGATGGCGCTGCTTCTCTTCCAGATGATCTCGCCGCTTGTCATCATGGTGCCACTCTACCGCTACATGAACCGGCTCGGCCTGCTGGATACGCATTTTGCCGTCGTCATGGTCTATATCGCGCTCGGCGTTCCGCTGGCGACATGGCTCTTGAAGAGCACGGTCGACGGCATCCCGCGCAGCCTCGACGAAGCCGCCATGATCGACGGCTGCAACAGGTTTTCGGTGTTCTGGCGCATCATCCTGCCGTTGTCGGCGCCGGGCATCGCCTCGGTCTTCATCATCACGGTGATTGCCGGCTGGTCGCAATTCCTGGTGCCTTTCCTGCTGCTCACGAAAAATGACCTGATGCCGATCGGCGTCGGAATCTTTAACTTCCGCGGCATGCAAACCGACTCGTCCATTCAACTGCTTGCCGCCGCCTGCCTGATCTCGGTCGTTCCGGCGATCGTGGCCTTTCTGTCGCTGCAGCGGCTGATCCTCGGCGCGATGACCAGCGGCGCCGTCAAGGGATGAGGGTCGGTTCGGTCTCCATGCGCGATGAAGGATTTGACCCGATGAACCAGACACTCGGCGCCAGGCTGTCCCCGGATCTGACCGGCGCCAATGTCGAAGATGCCGGCGAGCATAACAGGGCGGTCGTCCTGCGCTGCATCCATCGCCAGGCGCCGATTTCGCGCGCCGAAATCGCCAGGCGGACGGGTTTTACCAAACCGGCGATCGCCCGGATCGTCGATCGCCTGCTGGACGAAGGCCTGATCATGGAAGCCCGCCGGCGACACGGCCTGCGCGGCCAGCCGGCAATCGAACTCGAGATCAATCCGGATGCCTGTTTTGCCATCGGCATCAACATCGATCGCGACCATCTGACGATCTTGGCCGTTGATGCCGTCGGCAATGTCCGTGCCCGCGTGCATCACGAAAAGCGCTTCATCCTGCCGGCGGAATTCCTGCAGCTCACCGCCGATGCGATTTCGCATTTCCAGCGCAGCCGCCTGATCGACGACGCGCGCCTGGCCGGTATCGGTCTCGCCATGCCGGATTGGCTCGGCGAGATTTCGCTCCTCGCCAAGCCCGACACCTATCAGGAATGGACTTCATTCGATGTGCGCGCTGCTTTGGAGAACCTGACGCAGCATCCTGTCTTCATCGAAAACGAAGCCAATGCCGCGGCCCTTGCCGAACTCGATTACGGATTGGGTGCTGAAAGCAGCAGCTTCTTCTACATCGCCATCAATGCCTGCCCGGGCGGAGGCCTGGTGCTTGACGGCAACGGTCATCGCGGCGCCATGGGCCTCAGCGGCGAGATCGGCTGGCTCCCAATTGCCGATGACCGGGACGAGAAGGCACACAAGGTCCAGCTTCTCGGCGAGATATTCTCGCTGTTTTTCCTCTATGATTTTCTTGCCCGGCACGGCGTCGAGGTCAGCGTTCCCCACGATCTGCTGACGCTGGATGCACAGGGCAGGCGCCTGGTTTCACAGTGGCTGAAGGAAATGAGCGCGCATCTGGCCGTCGCCGTCAAGCATATCGGCATGATCGTCGATCCCGATGCCGTCCTTGTCGGCGGCCGGCTGCCGATCCGTATCGTCGACGAGCTGCTTCGGTATGTGCACGAGCATCTCGACGCCGAGGACACCAACCTCCCCTCGCTTCACCGTGCCTCGCTCGGAGAGGATGCTTCGGCCATGGGGGCGGCGGTCATGCCGATGGCGGCGGCCCTGATGCTCGCATCGGCCGATGCTGCTCAACGCACACGTTCGCCACTCAAGAATATGGATCGCCTGAACAATTGAAACGGCCAGCTAGGCCCCAGGGATTTTGGTGAAGATCGGAGAACTTTGGTGAAGATCGGCTTTTACACCTCGACATTCAATGATCGTCCCCTGGAGGAAGTGGTGGAATTCGCCGCGTCGGCCGGTTTCGACGCAATCGAGATCGATGTCGGCGGCCATATCAAGACACCCGATCAGGTGACGGGCGCCGTCGCGCTTGCACGCGGCCGCGGCCTCTTCGTGTCGTCGATCACCTATTTCGGCAACCAGCTCGATGCCGACCCGACAAGACGCCAGGAACTTCGAGCAAAGACCGCCGAATTTGCCAGTGCGATTGGAGAAGCGGACGTTCCGATCTTCGTGATCTTCCCGGGCCGGGACGACACGGCCAGCGACGAAGCCAATTATGATGACTTCGCCGAATTCGCAAACCGGCTGATTGCGCAGACGCAATCGAGCGGCCTCACCTTCGCGATCGAGAACTGGCCGGGTCCGAAGGACAATTTCATCGGCACGACACCGAAAGGGTGGCTGGAGCTTTTTCGGCGGATCGACAATCCCCGCTTCGGCCTGGAATTCGATCCCTCGCACCTCATCCGCATCGGCGTCGATCCCTATCAGGCGATGGAGGCGGTGAAGGACCGCATTGCCATCCTTCATGCCAAGGACACGGCCATCGATCCGGAGATACTGCAGGCTGTCGGCTATCACGGCAAAGGCTGGTGGCAATACAAGCTGCCCGGGCTCGGCCTCATCGATTGGCCGAGGTTCCTGCGCCAGGCGCGTGGCTCCGGCTTCGATGGCACGCTGTCCATAGAACACGAGGATGCCGCCTATGGCTGGCCAGGCAAGGACTTAGCCGCGCGAAAAGAGGGCGAGCGCTTCGGGCTCGATTATTTGAGAAATGTCCTGAACGGACTTTGACGGCAATTTCTGGAGGACTGTTATGGCCCATGTTTCGGTCAACAATGCGCGCAAGGACTACGGTGCGTTCAAAGCCATCAAAGGCGTATCGGTCGACATCGGCGACGGCGAGTTCGTCGTGCTGGTCGGCCCCTCGGGCTGCGGCAAATCCACGCTTCTGCGAATGATCGCAGGTCTCGAGGGCATCACTTCAGGGCAGATTCAGATCGGCAAGCATATCGTCAACGAGCTTGCGCCCAAGGATCGGGATATCGCCATGGTGTTCCAGAATTACGCGCTCTACCCGCACATGACCGTCGCGAAGAACATGGGCTTTTCGTTGCGGCTGAAACGAATGCCAAGGACGGAGATCGAACAGCGGGTCGGCAATGCCGCCAAGATCCTCGGTCTCGAGAGCCTTCTGGAAAGATATCCGAAACAGCTGTCCGGCGGCCAGAGGCAGCGGGTGGCGATGGGGCGGGCAATCGTGCGGGATCCGGCCGTCTTCCTGTTCGACGAGCCTTTGTCGAACCTCGACGCCAAACTCAGGGTGCAGATGCGCTCGGAGATCAAGGAGCTGCATCAACGGCTGCAGACGACGACCATCTATGTCACCCACGATCAGATCGAAGCCATGACCATGGCCGACAAGATCGTCGTCATGAAGGATGGGCTGATCGAGCAGTCAGGCTCTCCGCTGGAATTGTACGATCGTCCGAACAATCTTTTCGTTGCCGGGTTCATCGGCTCCCCGGCGATGAATTTCATCGCGGGCAAGATGACGGAAGACGGGTTTCGAACTGCCGACGGCCTGCTGCTGCCGAGCGAGCGACGTCCGCCCGCAGCCGTGACCTACGGCATTCGTCCCGAGCATATCCAGTTGGACCCCGGCGGGATCGAGGTCACGACGGTGGTCGTCGAGCCTACGGGTTCTGAGACGCTGGTCATCGTCCGGCTGGGAACGCAGACGCTGACCTGCGTCTTCCGGGAACGGATCAGGGCGGCACCCGGCGAGGTGCTGAGGATTGCGCCGATCCACGATGCGGTTCACTTGTTCGCCGCAGACGAACAGCGGATCACGTCAGGCGAAGCCGCGCTGAACTGACCCGGCCGATTGCCCCTCCCCTTCGGCCGGGCTTCGGTCGGGGGCGCGTTTTCCGCGCCCCCGACCCCGAATGCGCTCAAGCTGCGTCGCGATAGGTCCGCGTGTTGGCCTGCGCCCTGCCCAATTCGGTAACCCGGCAGAACGCCGCGATGGTGGAGGAAACCACAGCCGCCGGCCGCACACAGATATTATTCGCTGCGGAATACGATACTGTTCTATCGATCTCGTAGAATCGCCTTGCGCAAGAACGCGCAATGACTGCAGCCAGATATGGGGTGCTTTAGCTGACGACGTTCCTTTTGCCGAGGAGGGCCGCGCGGATCTGTTCGCTTTTGCTCAACAGGGGAGCGGGAACCGGTGCTGCCTGCTCTGGCGCGTCGGCTTTGCCGGTGATCTGTTTGAGACTCAGGAAACGTTTTTGCGCGACCAGCCGGTCTTCGGGCGACAGTGGCTCGACGGGTTCGCCGTCAAGGCCATGGCGCATGGAATCGGGCTGGGCGCTGGCGAAATAGTAGCGCCGGCAGTGGACATAGGCCGCGGTCGCCCGCCGCAGGGTCGTGACGCCGGCATCGGGCTTCAGGAGCGGACGGAACTCGTTGAAAAGACCGACGGCAAAGGGACGGATCGCATCTCCCGACTTGGCCGGAAGGACGCCGACCGGCCGGATCAACAGCATGTTGATCGCGTTTGCCTTCTCCACGTCGAGCTCGGTTGCCGCAATCGGTCCGCGGCTGATCTTCCAGGGCTTGTCCATGCGTCCTCCATGTAACGTCCATAGCGACCGACTGTGATGGTATCTTGACGGACAGGGCGAGTAACGGAAGTCGCACATCGTCGGTTCCACTGCAAGCCGGTGAGGAGCGGTATGGGAGCCCGTGTGGTGAAATGGCGTTTCCGGGGTCGATATCGCCTGGTGTCATCGGCTGCCGTTGCATCTAATCGTTTTTATCGAGAAATATGCATTGACCTGTCACATCGATTACACTTCATATCCGCGCCCAAGATGGAGTGACCGGCCGCGGGGAGGATATATGCGGGTTTTCTCGAGTATTGACGAGCTGCGCCACACGCTCGATGCACTGAAGCGGCAGGGGCGAACCGTCGGCCTCGTTCCGACGATGGGCTATCTCCATGCCGGTCATATGGAGCTCGTCGCGCGTGCGCGCGCTGAGAACGACATCGTCGTCGTCTCGATTTTCGTCAATCCACTGCAGTTCGCCCCGGCGGAAGACCTCAGCAAATATCCGCGCGATCTGGAACGCGATGCCGCCATGCTGAAACAGGCCGGCGTCAATTTCCTCTTTTCGCCTGGCGTCGAGGACATGTATCCCCGCCCGATGCTGACTGTCGTCGACGTTCCCGATCTCGGCTGCGAACTCGAGGGGGCGGTACGCCCCGGGCATTTTGCCGGCGTCGCCACTGTCGTCTGCAAGCTTTTCAACATCGTGCAGCCGCAGACCGCCTATTTCGGAGAGAAGGATTACCAGCAAGTCGTCATCATCAAGCGCATGGTGGACGATCTGGCCGTGCCGGTGCGGGTAATATCGGTGCCGACGGTCAGGGACGCCGACGGCCTCGCCTTGTCGTCGCGCAACGTCTATCTCAGCGCAGCGGAGCGGCGTGCCGCCGTAATCGTTCCTCAGACCCTCGACGAGGCGGAGCGTCTGGTCGCCGGCGGCCTTACCGATCCGGGGAAGCTCGAGGCCAAGCTCACGGCGTTTCTCAATCGCGAGCCTCTGGCAAAGCCGGAGGTCGTCGCCGTCAGGGATGCCTCGACACTGCAGCCGGTCACGTCGATTGCGGAACCCGTCGTCATCGCACTCTTCGTTCGGGTCGGCTCGACACGGCTTCTCGACAACAGGGTTATCGGTGACAACAGGATTGCCGGGGGCAACAGGGTCGCCGGGGGCAACCGCATTATCGGCGGGCGGAGCTTGCCGGGAAAGGGAGTGGCCAGATGAGCGCCGCCGGAATTCAGAAGCGCCTTACGCCAGCCCGAATCTTGGCGATGAAGGGCGGCAAGCCGATCGTCTGCCTGACCGCCTATACGACGCCGATGGCGCGGCTGCTCGATGAGCATTGCGATCTCCTGCTGGTCGGGGATTCACTCGGCATGGTGCTCTACGGCATGGAGACCACCATCGGCGTCACGCTCGACATGATGATCGCGCACGGCAAGGCGGTGATGCGCGGCGTCGGCAAGGCCTGCGTCGTCGTCGACATGCCGTTCGGCAGTTATCAGGAATCGAAGGAGGTCGCCTTCCGCAATGCCGTCCGAATCCTGCAGGAAACCGGCTGCGATGCCGTCAAGCTGGAGGGCGGCGAGGAGATGGCTGAGACCATCGCCTTTCTGACGAAGCGAGGGGTCCCGGTCATGGGGCATATCGGTCTGATGCCGCAGCAGGTCCAGACCGCAGGTGGCTATCGTTCCGTCGGCCATTCCGAACACGAGACGTCGAAGATCCGGCGCGACGCACACGCCATCGGCGGCTCGGGCGCCTTTGCCGTCGTCATCGAGGGCACGGTGGAGCCGCTCGCCCGCGAGGTAACGGCCGCCATGCACATACCGAGCATCGGTATCGGCGCCTCTTCGGCCTGCGACGGCCAGGTTCTGGTCTCCGACGACATTCTCGGGCTCTTCAACGATTTCACCCCGCGTTTCGTCAAGCGCTACGACGAACTGGGCAAGAGGATCGCGGCGGCCGCCGCTGCTTATGCGGACGAGGTCCGGTCGCGACAGTTTCCGGCAGCCGAGCATACATTCAAGCGGCGGCCCTGAAGCGAGCCGCCCGGCCCATCACCGGACGATAGACTGTTGGCGCATCGTCTCGGCCGACCGGCGGACCGCCTCGGAAACCTGCAGCAGCTGTTTGGCCATCGGTGTCGAATTGCGCCAGACCATGCCGATCGTGCGCGACGGCTGCGGAGACGGGAATCGGGAAATCGACACACGCGCCGAGCGTGTTTCCACCGGAACGGCCATCTCCGGAATCAAGGTGATGCCGATGCCGGCGCTGACCATCTGCACCAGAGTGGAGAGCGAACTGCCTTCCATGACTTCGCGGGGCCGAGCCGGCCCTATCTTGCAGAAAGACAGGGCCTGATCGCGGAAACAGTGGCCTTCCTCGAGCAGCAGCAACCGCATTTCGCGCAGCGCCTCGCGTTCCGGCACCGGTTTGCCCTCGTCCTCATGTCGCCTGACCAGCACGAACTCTTCCTTGAAGAGCTCGAGTTCCGTGAGGGAGGGTTCCGACACCGGCAGCGCAACGATCGCCATATCCAGCTGACCCTGTGCCAGTTCCTGAACCAGCTTCGCCGTCTGCGTCTCGCGCACCTCGATCTGGATGCCGGCGAAGGTCCTGTTCAGGTCGTTGATGATGACAGGCAGCAGATAAGGTGCGATCGTCGGTATGATGCCGATGCGCAGGCGCGTCAGGAAGGAATTGCGCGAGGCGCGCGCCAGCTCCCCCAGTTCGTCCACAGCGCGTAGGATATCGCGGACCCTTAGCGCGAAGGTCTGGCCGAACGGAGTGAGCTTCACCTCGCGCGCACTGCGCTCGAAGAGCTCGTTGCCCAACTCTTGCTCAAGTTCTTTGATCTGCATTGAGAGCGCAGGCTGGGAGATGGCACAGGCGTCGGCAGCACGTCGGAAGCGGCCATCCCTTGCCAGGGCTTCAAAATAACGCAGCTGTTTCAGGGTAAGATTCTTCATAAGCTCAGCTTATCGCAACGATCAGTAAATCCAACTTAAAATTATTAAACGCTTCCGATATGAAGACTGCAGGGGAGAGAGCGGGCGCCGGCTCGGCTCATCTTTTTCGACGGGCAGACAAATCAAGCAATGAAGGAGACGATTATGGACAACCCCACTGACAGCGCAGGCAAATGTCCTGTTGCACATACGCATAAGGCTCCGACTGCCAGGACGAATCGTGACTGGTGGCCGAACCAGCTGAATGTTCAGATTCTTCATCACAATTCCGGCCGCGCCGATCCGTTGGGCCAGGCCTTCGATTATGCCGAAGAGTTCAAGAAGCTCGATCTCGACGGCCTGAAGAAGGATCTTCAAGCACTGATGACGGATTCGCAGGACTGGTGGCCGGCTGATTTCGGTCACTACGGCGGTCTTTTCATCCGCATGGCCTGGCACAGCGCGGGCACCTACCGCATCACCGACGGCCGCGGTGGCGCCGGCCAGGGCCAGCAGCGTTTCGCGCCGCTCAACAGCTGGCCTGATAATGCCAACCTCGACAAGGCCCGCCGCCTGCTCTGGCCGATCAAGCAGAAATACGGCAACCGCATCTCCTGGGCCGACCTTCTGATCCTCACCGGCAACGTCGCGCTCGAATCCATGGGCTTCAAGACCTTCGGTTTCGCCGGCGGCCGCGCCGACGTCTGGGAGCCGGAAGAACTCTACTGGGGTCCTGAAGGCACCTGGCTCGGCGACGAACGCTACAGTGGCGAGCGCGAGCTGGCCGAACCGCTCGGCGCCGTGCAGATGGGCCTCATCTATGTCAACCCCGAAGGCCCGGGCGGCAATTCCGATCCGCTGTCTTCCGCCCGCGACATCCGCGAAACCTTTGCCCGCATGGCGATGAACGACGAAGAGACCGTGGCGCTGATCGCCGGCGGCCACACCTTCGGCAAGACGCATGGCGCCGGCGACCCGTCCCTGATCGGCCCCGAGCCGGAAGGCGGCGCGATCGAGGATCAGGGCCTCGGCTGGAAGAGCTCGTTCGGCACCGGTGTCGGCAAGGATGCCATCACCGCCGGCCTCGAGGTCACCTGGTCGCAGACGCCAACCAAGTGGAGTAACTACTTCTTCGAAAACCTCTTCGCCTTCGAATGGGAACTGACGACGAGCCCGGCCGGCGCGAAGCAGTGGCAGGCCAAGAACGCCGAAGCCTCCATTCCGGATGCCTACGACGCCTCGAAGAGGCACCTGCCGACCATGCTGACGAGCGATCTGGCACTGCGTTTCGATCCGGCCTACGAGAAGATCTCGCGCCGCTTCCTCGAGAATCCAGACCAGTTTGCCGACGCTTTCGCCCGCGCCTGGTTCAAGCTGACCCATCGCGACATGGGACCGAAGGTACGCTATCTCGGCCCGGAAGTTCCGGCCGAAGACCTGATCTGGCAGGATGTGATCCCGGCCGTCGACCATCCGCTCGTCGACGACAAGGACATTGCCGACCTCAAGGAAAAGGTTCTCGCCACCGGCCTCACCGTGCAGGAACTGGTCTCGACCGCCTGGGCGTCAGCCTCGACCTTCCGCGGCTCCGACAAGCGCGGCGGCGCCAATGGCGCGCGCATCCGCCTTGCCCCGCAGAAGGACTGGGACGCCAACCAGCCGGCGCAGCTCGCCAAGGTGCTCGGCGTTCTCGAAGGCATCCAGAAGGACTTCAACGCCGCCCAGACCGGGGCTAAGAAGATCTCGCTCGCCGACCTGATCGTTCTCGCCGGTGCAGCAGGTGTCGAGAAGGCGGCAGCGGCCGGCGGCAACGCCGTCAGCGTGCCCTTCACGCCGGGCCGCATGGATGCCTCCGAAGCCCAGACCGACGCGCATTCCTTCGCAGCGCTCGAGCCGCGTATCGACGGCTTCCGCAACTACGTGAACGACAAGCGCCATCAGTTCATGAAGCCGGAAGAAGCACTCGTCGACCGCGCCCAGCTCCTGACGCTGACCGGACCTGAGATGACCGTCCTCGTCGGCGGTCTGCGCGTCCTGAAGGCAGGCAGCCCCGAGCACGGCGTCTTCACCTCGCGTCCCGAGACGCTGACGAACGACTTCTTCGTCAACCTGCTCGACATGGGCACGCAGTGGGTTCCCCTCGCCGGCAAGGAAGGCGTCTATGAAGGCCGCGACCGCAAGACCGGCGCTGCCAAGTGGACCGGCACCCGCGTCGACCTGATCTTCGGCTCGCACTCGCAGCTTCGCGCCTTCGCCGAAGTCTACGGCCAGGCCGACGCCAAGGGGAAGTTCGTCGGGGACTTCGTCGCCGCTTGGACCAAGGTCATGAATGCCGACCGCTTCGACCTCGTCTGATCGGTAGCATTTTGCCCGGGCGCAGTTTCGGCTGCGCCCAGGCATTTCTTTTTTGGGTCGGTTTGCGCTTCCACTGCAGCCCTTCTTCTCCCTCATCTCTGTGCTCGGGCTCGACCCGAGTGATGTCACGGAGATCCACTGCGCCCAAGTCCTTAGGCGCGCGAGACGTCCTTGCTTTGATTGGAGTCATTCACCGCGCAGACGCGGGGTGGCGCCACATGTGCGTTTTAGCGAGGCAGAATGCCGAAAGGCGAGAGTGACAGCAGATCGGGATCGGTCGTGGCCGTCGCCGTCGCTACCTGGGCATAGCTCATGCTGTAACCGTAGGTGAGGACGCGGTTACCGTCGATCATGAAGAATTGCGCCTCATCCAGGCCGGGCTGCAGGGCACCCGTCACGGTGACGGTCTCGTACATTCTTGTAAGGTGCAAAGGCGCTTGCGGAACGACCCGAACCAGTTGGTTGGGCGGAGGGGAAGGCATGTGGCTGCAGGCTCCGGCCCAAGGCACCAGCATGAATTCGTAGACAAGATCGCCATCCTGGTCGATCGGCAGAACGAAGCCCGTCAATTCGATCGGATGTTCCTCGCCGTGCCAGGCGAGTGTTTCGCCCTGCGGACCGCTCACCGGCTTACCCGACAGCGGCACCGTCGCCTTGGGCTGATCGGCCGGCCGTAAAGCGCTCCAGAAGATAGGCTGCGCAGCAGCGAAGGCGTCAGAAATCGGCCATGCGGAACAAAATGCGAGCGCCGCGAACGTCAGGAGGAAAGGCCTGTGTTTCATCATTGCATCTCCACCGCCGGCCGCTTTGACCACCTTGCCGCTGCCGCGTGGATGCTACTCCCGATCCCGCTTAGCCGTCAAAGCTTCGGGCGCGGATTACTCAGGCTTTGCAAGGAATAAGGAGAGGGCGTGCCGTGGCCACCCTCCGCCGTTTCGTCGCACTGCGATGCCAATTGTTTTGGGGAAACTGGTGCGTCGGGCCGATCTCACAGCTGTGGGGGAGATGACCGGCAGGCCATGAGGCCTTACTTCTCCGGCATCATCGAGGAGTGGTGCGAGGTGATCAGCCAGTTCCCGTCCTTGAACTCATAGGTATAGGTGTAGCGGGCGGGAACCTTCGAGCCGTCCTTCATGGTGAAGGTGTAGGTGCCGAGGTCGACGGCCCAGTTGCAACCGATCTTGATGTCGCGACTGTCGACATGGCCCTTGGGCTCATTCGCCAGGAAGTGTTCGAAATAATCGATCCGTTCGGCCTGGGTCAGGCGAGGTTTGTTCGACAGCGTCGCGAGAAGCACGGAATCTTCGCTGTAGTTCTTAGCGACCTCCTGAGGGCTCAGCGTCGCAAGCGAGGTATTCCAGCGATCGAAGAGCTTGGCGATTTCCGCCTCGCTTGTCGGCGCACAGGCTGCGGTTTCGGCAGCCGCCGCGGCCGACTGGACCTGAACGAAACCGAGAACGAGAGCGGCAGCAATGATGGTACGCATTTTGACTTTCCTATGTGGCGGCTCCGGCGGACATCGCATCGGTCGACCGCATGACCAGCAATTTAAGTATCCTGTGCTGCCGCCTCATCTGCCGGATGGCTTCGATCCGATCTGCCGAACGGCATAGATGACATTCCCGCCGGAATGACTATCGTGCCGGCGTCATTCATCTTCGGAGCAGTCCTGTTGGGCATGGAGCACGATACAAGTCCGACGCATTCGCCAAACGTTGCGGAACTGCGAGCCCTTTACCGGGCCGCGGAAGCGCGGGCGGCGCGTCTGCGTTTCATCATCGAAGTGCAGAACCTGCTCGATGCCGCGGCATTCGAAACGGCTGCCCGGGACGTTCTGTCCCGGCTTGCCGACTTCGCGGGAGGATCGCTCGCCAGGCTCGTGTTCCCCTCATTGCAGGGAGAGGCGCCCGTGCAGCTGACGGTGGGCAAGTCGACGAGCCCGGAAAGCGACACCATCCTGTTTGCCTCGCAGGACGGCTCCGATCTCTGTTTGACGATTGTCGGCTCGTCGAAGGCGCGCGCCATCGATGCCGATGACCGGCAGACATTGGAGGTGGCGGCCGGGCAGCTCGCCGACGCCTACAATCTCAATCGGCAGGCAGCGGAAAATCAGGCGCTTCTCGGCGATCTCCAGCGGCAGCGAAGTGAACTCGCCGCCCTCGTCGCCCAACTGATCCAGGCGCAGGAACAGGAGCGGCAGCGGGTGGCGCTCGATCTTCACGACGGCTCGGCGCAGCTGGCCACCGGCCTCAGCTACCGCCTGCAGGACCTTGCGGCCCGCATCGGCGAAGCGCATGCCCTGAAGCCGGAGATCGACCAGCTCGCTGCATTGGCGCGCCATTCCGTTGCCGATCTGAGGGCTGCTATCGCCGATCTTCGCCCGCCCGAACTCGATGATCTCGGTGTCGCCGCGGCGCTGCGCACGCGTCTCGATGCGATCGACGGTCTCGAAGTGATCGCCGACCTCGATGCCGCCTCCGACCGCTGGCCGACATCGACCGGGATCATCTTCTACCGCGTCGCGCAGGAAGCGATCACCAATGTGATCAAGCACGCCGAGGCGAGCCGCTTGGTCGTGCGTCTCTTCGAGGACGATAAGGGCGAAGCGCATCTCGAAGTGATCGACGATGGCAAAGGCATCGGCGCGTTGCGCCATCCCCAGATGCGGGGCGGGCGGCTCGGCATCGTCGGCATGCGTGAACGGCTGGCGCTGCTCGGCGGCCGGATCGAGATCGGAGCCGGGTCTTCGGGCGGCACGCATGTCCACGCCGCTGCCCCCCTTGCGCAGGGGACGCCATCAGCATGACGGCATCGATCCTTGTCGCCGACGATCACGACATCGCCCGCGCCGGCCTTATCGCCATGATCGGCGGCCAGGATGATTTCCATGTCGCCTGGGATGTACGCGACGGCGTCGAAGCGGTGGAAGCAGCAGCTCAGCACAAGCCGGATCTGGCACTCCTCGACATCCGCATGCCGCGTATGGACGGCCTTGCCGCGACGAGGGAGATCCGGCGCGTGTCGCCCGGCACACGCGTCATGATCATCACGATGCATGACAGCCTCGACTACCTGGAAGCGGCGATCGAAGCCGGCGCCACAGGTTACCTGCTCAAGGATGCCAGCCGGGAAGACATTCTCCGCACGATCCGGTGTGTCCTTCAGGGGGACGCCTTCTTCGACGGTCCGCTCGTCGCCAAGCTGCTGCGCCGCGCCGCCACCAAGCCGCAGACCAACAGCAGCGCTTTGGAGACGCTGACGATCCGGGAGCGCGAAGTCCTGGCGAAAGTGGCCGAGGGCCTGACCAACAAGGAAATCGCCAGGGCGCTGAAGATCTCGCCCGGCACCGTGAAGATCCACGTCGAGCGCATCATCGGCAAGCTGGATGCCGGGGACCGGACGCAGGCCGCGGTCATGGCCGTGCGCGGCGGGCTCGTCGCAACATCCCGGGAAGAGCAGCCATGACCGCTACGCGCCGGCGGGCGTTGCGTTTCGCCGACCTTCCGCTCAGAGCAAAGGGCATCGTCATCATCACGGTGCCGCTGGCGCTGCTGCTGGCGGCGCTGGCCTCGGTCTTCGTGGCCGACCGGCAAAGCCGGATTGCCGAGGATCAGGTGCGGGTGACGCTGGAGATCCAATCGGGCATTCAGGAGATCCACGCCTCGATCGCCGAAGCCGCCACCGCGATGCGCGGTTATCTGCTGACCGGCAGAAGTGATTTTCTCGATCCTTTCGACCGCGCCGAGGATAGGCTGCCCGTCGTGCTCGACGAGGTCGGCGGCCGATTGCGGGATGGGGAGCAAAAGATGCGCCTCGACCGCATCCGCGCCCTGGTCGACGCGAAAGTCGACCGTCTCCAACTCCTGAAACAGGCCGATACCCTGCGCGCCGGCGGACGCGAGGACCTTGCGGCCAAGCTCATCGAGGGCAAGCAGGTCCTCGATGAGCTGAGACAGGAGATCGACGCGATGAGCCGGCGGGAGGCGGATCTGCTTCACTCGAGAACCGAGGCCGCGGACCGGGTTCGCACTCTGTCGCGAAGCCTGATGATCGCCGCCGGCTTTCTTGGTTTTGCCGGCGCGCTCGTCGCCGTCTTCCTGTTTTCGGCAAGCATCGTGCGCCGTGTGCATGCGCTGAAAGCCGAGGCGCATCGGCTGTCGCAAGGCGAGGTCGTGACGGTGGCGGACCCCTTCCGCGATGAACTGGGGAGCCTCGGACAGGCGCTCGAAGATGCGAGCGTCCTTCTGAAAAGACGCGAGGCCGATCTGACCGAGAGCGAGGAGCGCTTCCGGCAACTGGTCGAAGGCGTCAGCGACTACGGCATCTTCGGGCTCGATACGACAGGGCGGGTGGTGAGCTGGAATGCCGGCGCCGAGCGGATCACCGGTTATGGCGCCGAGGAGATCGTCGGTCAGCATTTTTCCCGCTTCTATCCCACCGAAACCAGAGATAGTTTTCCGGCAGAAGAGCTTGCCAAAGCGACCCGTCATGGGCGCACCGAAGCGGAAGGCTGGCGCGTGCGCAAGGACGGGTCACAATTCTGGTCGCACGTCGTCGTGACCGCACTCCATGACGAGGCGGGCCGGTTGCGTGGCTTTTCCAAGATCACGCGTGACATTACCGAGCGCAAGCAAATCGAAGAGGCCCTGCTTGCCGCCCGCGAGGATGCGATCCGCGCGAGCAATGCCAAGAGCGAATTCCTGTCGCGCATGAGCCACGAGCTGCGCACGCCGCTGAACTCCGTGCTCGGTTTCGCGCAGCTTCTGGAAATGGACGTCACCGATACCGAGTCCAAAGAGAGCGTCGCGCAGATCTTGAGGGCCGGCCGACATTTGCTCAGCCTGATCGACGAGGTTCTCGACATGGCGAGGATCGAGGCCGGGCGCATGGATCTCGCGGTCGAAGCACAGTCCGTCGCCGAGGTGATCGACGAAGCCGTGTCGCTTGCAAGACCGCTCTGCGGCAAGCAGCAGATCACGATCGAGGTCGTCGAGCCGGCCGAGCCGGATCTTTCGGTGCTCGCCGACCGACGGCGGCTGCTGCAGGTGTTCCTCAACCTTCTCTCCAATGCGGTGAAATACAATCGTCCCCAGGGAAGCGTAACCGTCAGCCACCGCGCGATGGATGGCGGCTATATCCGCATCGAGGTCAGCGATACCGGCCCCGGCATTCCGGCCGAACGGGTCTCCCGGCTGTTCACCCCGTTCGATCGGCTGGGAGCCGAACGGATCAGCCAGGAGGGAACCGGTCTCGGACTGGCGCTGTCGAAACATCTGACGGATGCCATGGGCGGAACGCTCGGCTTCAGCAACCGGGAAGGCGGCGCCACGTTCCATATCGATCTGCCGCGCGTGCCGGCGTCGGTAGAGGCAAGGCAGGCTGCGATGCGAAGCCCACCTTAATGGCATCGCCTTTGATTTGGCCGCGCCGCTTGATATCAGTTCGGCATCGCTTCAACGAAATATTGGGTCCATGACAGATTCCACCGATATCGTGCGAGGATCGACGATCCTGATCGTCGACGACGAGCCCGCCAATGTCTCGCTGCTGGAGCGCATCCTCAAGCGCGAAGGCTTTACCGCGCTGATCAGCACCACCGAACCGCGCGAGGCCTTGCGGCTTTTCCGCGAACATCCTGTCGATCTCGTTCTTCTCGATCTGATGATGCCCGATCTCGACGGCTTCGCCCTGCTGGAGACCTTTGCGAGGCTCATTCCCGAAAACAGCTATCTGCCGATCCTGGTGCTCACTGCGGATGCGACCCTGCCGACGCGCAGACGGGCGCTTTCGCTCGGTGCGAAGGATTTTCTGACGAAGCCCTTCGATGCGATCGAGGCGGTGCTGCGCATCTTCAACCTTCTCGAAACACGTATCCTGACACTGGAACTCGCCAAACACGGACTGGCGACGCCGAAATCGGAGCGTCCGCGGATTGATTGATCGGAATCGATTGATGGTGCCAGTTATCTTGGCGTATGGGCGTCAGGCCATTGGCGAATGTTGACCCAGCAGCGCAGCGGAAATCGGCAGCAATGAAACGGCTGAACCAGGCGCGTGGCGCCAATGACGGGGCCGGCCGCAAGCCGGCCCCCTAGAATTCAGAACATCGTGTTCTTGTTGGCAGCCTCGCTCGGAACCGCCTGGATCACGTCCCAGTGCTCGACGATCTTGCTGTCCTTGACGCGGAAAATATCGACGATGGCCTGGCCGCGGTCGTCGGCGCCGTTCGTCGCATGCACATGCAGCCAGACGAGATCGCCATCGGCGGCGCTGCGGACGATCTCCGCCTTCGATTGGGCATTGTCCTTGAAGAAGCCGGAGAAGAAGGAAATCAAAGGTTTCTTGCCGTCGGGAACCTGCGGATTGTGCTGCCGGTAGTCGTCGGCGACGACCGAGGCGGCTTCCAGATCGTGCTTGTTGAAGAAGCGGTCGTAGAACTCCACCACCAGCTTCCGGTTGGCTTCCTCGACCTTCAAATCCCGCGAGGCCGATTCAGCAAAAGCGCCGGCCGGCGCGGCGACGCCCGCCAGAATGACGAGTGCGAAAAGCAATTTCCCGAGTGTCATGTATCAAGCTCCTTGGTATGGATCGGCGATCTGGTCTAGAAAGCAGACTATGAGAACTGGTCTATGAAACCTCGACATGTCGAGCAAGGAGGCAGGTTTTGGTGGCAAGGTCAGCCGATAGTGACCGAGGAGGCAGCATGCCCAGGGAAACGGACGAGCCGAAACAGCGGCCTGGGGCGGGATGCCCGATCAGAGGCGTGCTCGATCGTATCGGCGATCAATGGAGCCTGCTCACCCTCGAGGCGTTGGAAGACGAGAAGAAGCGTTTCAACCAGCTGCTGCGTGAGATCGGGGACATCTCGAAACAGATGCTCTCCAAGACGTTGAGGCATCTGGAGCAGGACGGCTTCATCAGGCGCACCGTCTATCCGGAGGTGCCGCCGCGCGTGGAATATGAGCTGACGGAGCTGGGGCAATCCTTTCTCATCCCCATGAAAGCCCTGATCGGATGGGCTGAGCAGAACCGCACGGCAATCAAGAGCGCGCGGCAGCGATACGAAACCCCTTAGCGGGGAAATCCTGTCAGGCGAGCAGAACCTTTCCGCCGGTCCGGAACGGAAGGGCGGATTGCAGCGCCTGGCCGACCTTTTCCAGAGGAAACACCTCCCGCACCTCGGTCGCGATGACCTTCGAGGCGATCTGCGCAGCGATCTCGGAATAGGCGCGCTGGACCTCGCTCATCGCTTCGGAATGGACCCATTCCCGCAGATGACAATAGGAAAAGACGATATCGGGATGGGAGGCCCAGAAGGAAGCTGGGATGCTCTGGCCCGAAAGCAGGCCGTAATGCACGAAATGCCCGCCCGGCCTCAGCGCATCGGCGAGGAGGGAGGCGCGCGCGCCGCCGACGCAATCGAGCACCGCGTCGAGCCCGTGTCGACCGGTGAGACCGGCAGCGAGGTCGCTGTCCGCCCTGTCGACGATGACCGTCTCGAGGCGGCCGCGCAGGCGCGAGAGCGAGGCTTCGCTGCGAACGATTGCCACCGGCTCCACGCCCGCGGCATTGGCGAGCCCGATCAATACCGATCCGATCGAAGAGGCGGCGGCATTGATGGCGATGCGCATGCCGGATCTCAGCCCGATCTTATTGTGCAGCATCAGCCAGGCCGTCATCGGGTTGACGTAGCTGGTCGCCGCCTCGAAGTCGGTGAGCTCATCCGGAACGCGAAGGCACCAGCCGGAATCGGTATCCTTGAACTCCTGCCATCCGCCGGCGCTGCGAACCGGCAGCACGCGTGTTCCCGGTGAAAGCCCATGAACCTCCTCGCCGCACTGTTCGACCACCCCGAACGCCTCGAAGCCCGGAATGAAGGGCAAGGTCGTGCGCCCGGCATAAGCGCCTGAGATGGTGATGATATCGGAGGGATTGATCGACCGCGCCAGCAGGCGCACCCGGACCTGGTCGCGCCGCAGCGGCGCCAGTGCTACCCGCTCGAGCTCAACGACCTCCTGAGCCGGCCCGAATTTTCGCACGACCGCCTGATATTGCATTGCATCCCCCACACACTCCCGGTTAGATCACGCCTTCGAATTTGGGTGATCGAATGAGTGTTGACGACAGGCCTTTAGCATCCTTCCGGGTCTCGATGCGAGACATCGACATTTATGGCCATGTCCACAACTCCGTCTATCTCGATTATTGCGAGGATGCGGTCGTCGAGTTCCTGCGGCACCGGCAAATTCTCAGCCATTTCCGCCATACCTCCTCCGGCGTTGCCTATCACGTGAAGAAGGCGGAGATCACCTTCCACAACCCGATCGACGTCGATGACGTCGTCGAAGCGAAGGTCAGCATCGAGAAAATCGGGCGATCGAGCCTCTCATTTGCAATCGAACTCTTTCGCCAGCGCGACGGCGCCCATTGCGCATCGGCTTGCCTCGTCTGGGTATGCGTCAGTCTTTCCGACAGCCGCCCGACACCAATACCGGACGCGACCAAAACCGCTTTGTCTCTGGGTTAGTCGCCGATCAATCAAGCCCAGTGGGTATTTATGCCGATCCATGCGCAGCTTCTTCGACATGTAACGGAGACACCGGACAAGCCGGCGCTGGTGATTGACGGGCATTCCCTGAGCTACGGCGAGCTTTATTCCCGCGCCAAGGCAATCTATCGGTTTCTCCAGAAGCTCCCCCGCTCGAACCGCCGCATGCTCGATCTACCCGGTGTGGACAAGCTTGCCGCTCTCAGCCTCGGCAACCATATCGGCTTTGCCGAATATTTTGCAGCTGCTACCGCCTTCCCGACTGCTTGCGCGGTGATCGATCCGATGATGCCGCCGGAAAGGATCGAACGCATTGTCGAGCGCCTGGCGCCGGACGTGCTTGTTGTCGACGATGCTGCAGGCCCAAGCGCCGAAATCGGCCGCAGGTTCGGCATACCGGTGATCACGGCCAGTGCGGAGCCCTTCGACCTCGCCGCGACGGGAGACGACCTGCCTGTCGATACCGACGGAATCTTCCTGATCGGTTTTACCTCGGGCACCACCGCCGAGCCGAAAGCCTATTATCGCTCACGCGAGCAGTGGCGCCGAAGCCTCGACCGGGGGCGCGTCGTTTTCCAACTGGAAGACGCACCCTCCACCATGTGCCCGGGAGCCCTCGCGCATGGGCTGGCGCTTTACGCCCTGGTCGAAGCCTTGGATGCCGGGGCGACCTTCCATTCGGTCAGGAAATGGGAACCCGGCACGGTCGCGCGTATTCTCTCTTCCGCGCAGATAGAACGGATGGTTGCCGTGCCGACGCATATAGCGGGCATCGCTCGGGCCTGGTCGACGGAGCCCGCTTTGACATCGCTGCGCGACGTGCTGACCGCCGGCGCAAAACTCGATGTGAACGGCGTCGACTCCATGCGCCGCCTCTTTCCGAAGGCGCGCATTCGCGAATATTACGGCGCCTCCGAGATCGGCTTCATGACGGTCTCGACCCTCGTTGGCGGCGCAGTCGATTTTCCGATCGACCGGGTTGGACAAGCCTATCCCGGCGTCGAAATCTCCATTCGTGATCCGAATGAAAACGACGTCGGGAGCGACGTGCCGGGCACCATTTTCGTCAGAAGCGACCTGATCGCCGATGGCTATCTCTGGGGCGACGACGGTCAGGCGTTCCGGGTCACGGAAGCCGGAGCGACGGTCGGAGATCTCGGCGAACTCGATGCAAACGGCATGTTGCGGGTGATCGGCCGGGCGGGCGGCATGATGATATCAGGCGGCAACAACGTTTATCCTGCCGAAGTCGAGAGCGCGTTGAAAGCCTGCCCAGGGGTCGAAGATGCCGTTGTCTTCGCGCTACCGGACGCCTATCTGGGTCAGCGGATCATTGCTGTCGTCTCGGGAGAGATGAAGGACGCGAAAATCCTGGCCGATCATTGCGCGCGAGAGCTCGCCAGGTACAAGATCCCCAAGCAATTCTACCATATCGGAACCTGGCCGATGACGAGCAGCGGCAAGATCTCGAGGGGGCAAGTGGAGACATCAGTGGTTTCTGGAGGCGATCTTGTCTTACGCCTATCAGCCTGACGATGATTGGCAGCCGGTCGTGGTTGCCGCTTACCGCACCCCGATCGGCCGGGCTTTCGGATCGCTTGCGACCGTCGCGGCGGAAGACCTGCTTGCGCCGATCATCCGTCGCATTGTTGCCGAAACGGGAATTGCGCCCGAAACCATAGACGACGTGCTGGTCGGCAATGCCGCAGGCGGCGGCGGAAACATCGCGCGGCTGGCAGCCCTCACCGCCGGCCTGCCCATGGTGGTTCCGGGTATGACGATCGACCGGCAATGCGGCTCGGGCCTGGAAGCGATCATCATGGCAGCCCGGCTGATCCAGGCGAAAGCGGGCTCGTGTTTTCTGGCCGGCGGCGTGGAGAGCGTCAGCACCGCGCCATGGCGCGTCGAAAGACCAAAGGCGAATGGGGCGCTGCCGCGCTTTTACGGCCGCGCCCGGTTTTCGCCTGAAACGATCGGCGACCCGGAAATGGGAATTGCCGCCGAAAACGTCGCACGTCAGTTCGGCATATCGCGCCAGCGACAGGATGAATTCGCCCTGCGCAGCCACCGGCTCGCCGTGCAGGCGGCCGAGGCGGGCATCTTTCGACCCGAGATCGTTGAAATTTCCACCAGCCACGGCCTGATAGAACGGGACGAGTGCCCCCGCGCCGCGACATCTCCTGAGGCGCTTGCAAACCTCCGGCCAGTCTTCCTGCCGGATGGTTCGGTGACGGCAGGCAATGCCTGTCCGCTGAACGACGGCGCCTGCCTGGTGCTTGTGATGAGCCGCGGAATGGCAAGAAGCATGGGCATCGACGAGGGCCTGGCCTTCATCGACAGTGCCGCTGCCGGTGTGGATCCCAATCTGCTCGGCATCGGGCCGGTCGCCTCGACCAGGAAACTCATGCAGCGTCAGCCCGGGCTCTTGCTCGCGGGCATCGATGCCATCGAATTCAACGAGGCCTTCGCGGCCCAGGTTCTGGCGTCGCTGGATCAGCTCGAAATCCCGGCCGACGCGGTCAACAGGAGCGGCGGCGCCATTGCCTTGGGCCATCCATTCGGGGCCTCCGGCGCCGTCCTCGTGACCCGTCTATACAGCCAGATGATCCGCGACACCGGGGGAACCTTGATGACAGGCGCGACCGGGCTTGCGATGATCGGTATTGGCGGCGGCATCGGACTGACTGCCATGTTTGAGGCTGTCGAGCTTTCCTGAACCCAAGGGGCAACAGCGTCCGGCGCGAGACCATACGACGGTATTGCCTGCCCTCACCCTTGAACCAATCGACTACAGCCCGGCTCGTATCATAGCCTCCATCTGCTCGGGAACGACATGTCTGTCGATGGAGCGGATGAGGAGCAAAAGCATGTCGGATTCAGATACGAATATCCTCGCCGGTGAAGCTTACTTTTCTCACACGCGACCGGAAGCGATCTCCCTCAATGCAAATCCTGCGGATGCGATACTCGGCATCGTCCACGACTTGGGTAACCTGATCCAGGTCGCCACCTCCGCGCTGAACATGATGTCGCGCAGTCCCGACATCGAGATGGGCTCGACCCTGGTGCCGGTCTTCGCCAGTGCCAGGATCTCGCTTCAGCGGGCGGGAACGCTCGTTCAGCAGACGATGCGCCTTGCGAGTGACGGCAATGCCGCGGCCGAGCCAATCGACATCCGGGCTTGCCTGATGGAAATCGAAGCCCTGGCGAGAGCCACCTGGGACCGTGATATCGCGTTCGAGATATATGCGAGCGAGACACTTCCCATGCTCAGATGCAGCCGCGTGGGGTTGCAAAGCGCCATCATGAACCTGCTGCTCAACGCGCGCGACGCCATGCCGGATGGCGGTGTGATTTCGATCGCAGCCGCCGCCATCGACGGCGAAGGCGAAGGCGCCGGGATTGAATTGCGGATTTCGGACAACGGTCTCGGGATGACAGAAGATGTGCTGCACCGGGCGACCGATCCTTTCTTCACGACGAAAGCATCGGGGCTTGGAGGCTTCGGCCTGCCGATGGTCAAACGCTTCGCCCAGGAAGCACGGGGAAATCTCCATCTGGAAAGCGAGCCAGGCCGAGGCACGGTCGTGACGCTGCGATTGCCCGTCGAACGCTGATCCATCACTTTATTCCGGCAGATCCCGGCGAGCTGGAAAGAAACCAGTCAAATAGCCGGACGAAGTCTTTCGCCCGGCTCATTCGTCGTTCAGCTGCTATCAGGCGGCGGCGCGTTTGTGATCCGCCGGATGCTGAAGCCGGAAGCCGATCGCCAGCCTATTCCAGGCATTGATCATCGCGACGCCGATCGAAAGCGCCAGAAACTCGTCATCCGAGAAGTTGGCGTGCGCCTCTTCATAAATATCATCCGGCGCATGGCTTTTGGTGATCTCGGTGAGAGCCTCGGCCCAGACGAGCGCGGCCCGCTCCCGAGTGGTGAAGAGCTGCGACTCCCGCCAGGCGTTCAGAAGCAGCAGCCGGTCGTCCGTTTCGCCGAGCTTCAGCGCGTCTTGGCGGTGCATATGCAGGCAGTGAGCGCATCCGTTCATTTGGGACACGCGCACTTTGACGAGCTCGAGCAACTTCGGATCGAAGCTCTTGGCAATCCAGGCTTCAACCGCCACGAGACCATCGATGCCGCTATTTCTATAAGCCATGAAGTTCAGACGCTTGATCATTCTTGTCTCCATCGTGAGAGGATTGATGGTGCAAGCCAAGGTTTGCAGGCCAGTGAATACGCCTTGCCCTCCAGGTCGGCTAGCTGCCCCGACGGTAAGTTCGGCCGATGCCTGTCGACGTGACACGTTCCTCCATTTCGGCCGGATGCATGGACCGCAGAGCCAGCTGCCCTACTGCGTTCGCATAGGGTGACAGCGACCGAGGGAGAATGGTTTGGGACTGCGATCAGGCGCATTCTCCAATCCATCGGTTTACCGGCCGCACCGGAGATCTTGCGTGCGACGGCGCCGACGAAGTCGCTTCGCTCATCGAGGACGCGGTGGGCACGCCGAGCAGCTGCCTGCTCACCTTCAAGTCACCAGAGGATTATCCTCACCAAGGACAAGGAGACTACCCATGAAAATCGTCGTTATCGGCGGCACCGGCCTGATCGGCTCGAAGACCGTGGAAAGATTGCGCAACAAAGGGCACGAGGTGTTGGCGGCTTCGCCGAATTCGGGCGTCGACACGATCACCGGCAAAGGCCTGACGGAAGCGCTCGCAGGCGCACAGGTGGTGCTCGATCTCGCAAATTCACCCTCCTTCGAGGACAAGGCCGTTCTGGAATTCTTCCAGACCTCGGGCCGCAACCTGCTCAAGGCGGGGGCTGCTGCCGGCGTGAAGCATCACATCGCTCTGTCGATCGTCGGCATGGAACGGCTGCAGGGCAGCGGCTATATGCGCGCCAAGATGGCCCAGGAAGAGCTGATCAAGAGCTCCGGGCTACCCTACACCATCGTGCACTCCACACAGTTCCATGAATTCATGGCTGGCATCGCTCAGTCGAACACCGTCGGCCAGGCGGCGCATCTGTCGCCGGCCTATCTGCAGCCGATCGCCTCTGACGACGTCGCCGACGTCATGGCCGAGGTGGCGCTCGCCCCGCCTGTCAACGGCACGATCGAAATCGGCGGGCCGGAGAAAATCCGCCTTACCGACATCGTAACGCGTCTGTTCAAGGCGACGAACGATCCGCGCCAGGTGATCGCCGATCCGCACGCCCGCTACTTCGGCGTGGAGCTCGAGGACAATTCGCTCGTGACCGGCCCCAAGGCGCGGCTCGGCCGGATCCGCTTCGACGACTGGCTCAGCCGTCAGCCGGCCCAGAAAAAGAGCGCCTGATACCGGGCGTCCGACCCATTCCCATCAACGTAGGAGACCAGACATGCTCACCAAAATGATCTCGGCGGCGGCGCTCGCCGTTGTCCTTACCACAGGCACTCAGGCTCACGCGGCAGGCGGCGACGCGAAGGTAAGCGTCGTTTACGACCAGAAGCTCCCCAATGTTCCCGGCAAGAGCGTGCGGGCGGTGCTTGTCGAATATGGGCCAGGCGGCTCCTCGCCCGGCCATACGCATCCGGCTTCGGCCTTCATCTATGCCACCGTTCTCGAAGGAGCGATCACCAGCAAGGTGAATGACGGGCCGGAAAAAGTCTACAAGGCCGGCGAAAGCTTTCCCGAATTTCCCGGCGATCATCACAGCGTCAGCAAAAACGCCAGCAAGACAAAGCCGGCGCGCCTGCTTGCGGTCTTCGTGCTGAACACCGACGAGACGGAGCTGACGATCGACGACAAGTGACGCCATGCGTGATGCCCGGCGGCGCCGGGCATCACTTCCTCGCCGTGTCTCAGGCCGCCTGCAGCGCCAGTTCCAGGTCGGCAATCAGATCATCCGGATGTTCGATGCCGATCGACAGGCGGATCGTCGATTCCAACACACCGATGCGCTGGCGGACATCGGCAGGCACACCGGAATGCGTCATGGCGGCCGGATGGCTCGCAAGCGATTCCGTGCCGCCGAGGCTGACCGCGAGCTTGAAGATCTGTAGCGCGTTCAGGAATTTGAACGAAGCGGGCTGACCGCCGCGAATATCGAAAGAGAAGGTGGAGCCGGCGCCGGTGCATTGCGCCCTGAAGGTCCGGCCGGCCGGCGATTCCGGATCGTGGTAGGGCAGGTAGTGGACCCTCTCAACCTTCGGATGATCACGCAGAAAATCGGCAACGGCCCGCGCGTTGCTGTTTGCCCGCTCCATGCGCAGCTGCAGCGTCTCCAGCGAACGGCCGAGCATCCAGCAGGAATGTGGATCGAGCTGCGTGCCGATCGCGCCGCGCAGGGCCTTGATCTGCTTGATCACTGCCTTGCGACCAAGAACGGCGCCGGCGATCAGATCGGAATGACCGCCGACATATTTGGTCAGCGAATAGAGCGAGATATCGGCGCCGTGCTCGATCGGCCGCTGGAAGACCGGTCCGAGCAGGGTATTGTCGCAGACGATGATCGGCATATGGCCCTGTCTTGCACCGATCATGTCGGCCACCCGCCGGATCATCGCGACATCGACCAGGCTGTTGGTCGGATTGGCAGGCGTCTCAATCAGGATGACGGAGACGCGGCCTTTGCCCATCGCCTCTTCCGCCGCCTTCTGCACCGATCCTTCGCTGACGCCGTCGGCAAATCCAACGGCGGCGGTGCCGAGGTTGAGGAAGGTCTTCGCCAGCAATGTTTCCGTTCCCCCATAGAGCGGTTGCGAATGCAAGATCGCATCGCCAGGCCGGACGAAGGCAAGCAGAGTGGTGGCGATCGCCGCCATGCCGGATGAAAACAGCACGCCGCTTTCCGTCCGTTCGTAGACGGCAAGCCTGTCCTCGACGATCTCGCTGTTTGGATGGTTGAAACGCGAGTAGACGAGGCCGGCCCCTTTCCCCTCGGGCGGCTCGCGGCGGCCCGACACATAATCGAAGAAGTCGCGGCCATCCTCCGCGGTATTGAACACGAAGGTGGAGGTGAGGAACACCGGCGGCTTGACCGCCCCTTCCGAGAGTTCCGGATCGTAGCCGTAGTTCAGCATCTGTGTTTCGGGATGCAAGGCATGATTGCCGATATGGGTTTTGGAAGGATGCGGGGCGGTCATCATCGTCTCCTGTTTCGGGACTGCAGAAACGGCAGAATACATCAAAACTATATGAGAGGAGCAATCATCGCGGTCAGCTCATGGTCTCGCCCAGAGTGTCCGCGACATAGGCGCCACGCGCTCCCATCGGCAGCGGCGTGCCCGTCGTCGTGTCCTTTGCGGTCTGATGCTCCAGTTCGGCGTTAAGCTCCCCTCCGACGATAAGAATGACGACGGAAAGCCAGATCCAGATGAGGAAGCCGATCAGCGCGCCGAGCGTGCCGTATGTCGCGTTGTAATTGGCAAAATGATCCAGATAGAAGGAGAAACCGAGGGACATGGCAGCCCAGGCGACCGTGGTCAGAACCGCGCCCCACGTCATCCACCGGAGCGTGGCAGGCTCGCGGCTGGGGCCGAAGCGGTAGACCGATGTGACCGCCACCGCGACGACCAGCAGAAGCAGCGGCCATCGCATGAGAAGCGCCATATGCTCCTTGAATTGATCGAGCCAGAGATAGGAGAGGACCACCGGCATGACCCCGACGAGCGCCACCATGACCACCATCAAAAGCATCGCGCACAAGGTGAAGCAGAGACCTATCAGGTTCAACCGGACAAGCCCCCGCTTCTCCTCCTCCTCATAGGCGACGTTCATCGCGTCGAAGATCGCCAGCGTGCCGCTATGCGTGCTCCACAGGGCGATGCCGAGACCGACGAAGAAGGTCATGCCGAGCGTGGCGTCGCGCCGGTTGACCAGTTCCTTGATCTGGTCGGCAAGAAGATCGAACGCGCCGGGCGGCAAAAGCGCGGCCAATTCGCGAAGGTGTTCGGATATGATGATCGGATCGGCAACCAGCCCGTAAAGAGAGACCAAGGCCGCCATGGCTGGAAACAGCGCCAGCAACAGATAAAAGGTCACGCCCGCCGCAATCAACGTCACTCGGTCGGCGAGGACTTCGTGGAAGACACGCCAGAACACGTCGCGCAGACCGCTGAGAGGAATGGCCTCGGGCACACTGGCACTGCGGCCATGATCGTCACCCCGGTGGCCGGTATTCGCAGACGGGGCGACCGAACTGCGCTCTTTTGCCTGCATCAAGACAAGCGCGCCGATCCCCGCGGCCATCACTGTCGCGGCAATGGAGAGCCTCTTGAGGTGAAGCACATCGGACATGAGGATGTTCTCCGGTCTGGTGCTGACATAACGCAGGCCGCCGCTAAAGGATGCAAGCCGTTGCTTTCCTACGGACATTTGATGCGGGGGCGACGTCAGTCTGTTCCCAGGCGGGTCAGGCTGCAGGGGAATGGACACGAAAGCGGGAGCAATTCGGAAAGCCATAAGTCATTGATATCGCTTCAATCACATAAGACTACGGAAGCAAAATCGGACTTTGGTTTCGTTACCGCGTTGCCGGCTGCCTGTCCGAAAGGGCTGCCAACTAGGGTTTCTTGGCGGCCACGAGGCCATAGATTGGCGCTCGGCTCACATCCGGAGCGCAATTTGGATCCAAAATCCACTCGCCACCATCCCGATTCCGGCACCTTTCGGCGACCGGCATCCGCAGATGAAGCGTTGATCACAAGCCTGGCAAAAGAATAGCGCCGGCGACGATGGCCTGCAATAGCCGCTTGCGTTTTCACCCGACAAATATCGGGTCAGAGCATCCACGACCGATTGCTTTCCCCCGGCACAGCTCACGACCAAGCGTCGTCGAGACCGAGACGCTGCCTGCTCACGGACACGATCTTGAAGGCCTCGTTGTCGCGTACCAGATTGTCGGCAATTGACAGAATACGCCCAGCGATCGACGAACACGCAAGCATCTGCGCAGCAAGAAGGCGAAGCCAGCTGCCCACTCAGGATGGCGAGCAGTTCGCAGCCTGGCCTCATTCAGCCATCGGCGCCCCGACCGTCGCCGGCGGCGCTGCTCCGGCAGTTCAGTATCAGGCGCCCGTGGGCACCCCCTTCGCACGGCGCAGGATCATCTCGAGGTATAGTGGCCGGGATTGACGCAGGTCTTCCCCAGACTGCCTGAGAGCAAGGGACTTCCCCATCAATACGCGCACCACTGTCGGGCGCTGCTCCATCTGCCATGGCGGCGCGGCCTTAGCGCCACATATGCCTATCCCACGAGAATGAACCGGGGGCTGCCGTTTCACACATGCATTCGGCTCGCCACCGCGGGCAAATCGCTGAACGTCACCGCAGCTTCATGTGCGCTAACGAAGGTCTCATCCGCGAACTGCCGATCCCCTGCCCCGCAATCCTTCCACTCAATCACATAAGGACCCGACTGCAGATGACAGCTGCGCCGCTGGACCGCATCACACCGAGACGGCAGCCTCAATGGCGGGACGGCAATCCCTGCGCCCGGACAACTGCCTGATGGACCCCGTTGTCCGCGGACAACGGGATGATCAACGTGATTCCAATCAGATCATTTGCGCGAACGGCCCCACAGCAATTGATGGCGCGACCGACGAGATACCCCTGATGTCACCTTGCCAGCCGGCATCCTGGACGCGCAGCACCATGACCGCCGTGGCGGCGCCGCCAGCCATCGCAGAGCGGCGCCTTGTCGAACAGCTTCGTGAATGTGCGCAAAGAATTTGGTAAAGATCGGACCAGCCGGCAGATCTGCCCGCTCGTTCCACAAGGGACGGAATGCGGCCCATTCGAAAAGCCGCGCAGTTGCCGGCGTAGTGATTTTTCTCGCCGAAAGCTTCCACGGATGATCGTCGGCTGGCTCAGCGACGAGGCGGAAACGAACTCATCCACCGCGCGGTGGGAAGCCACTGGACCAATTAACAAGGCCGAAGCGAAAGTGGCTTGATGACAGCGGCAGCATCCGCATGCGGTGGAAGCCGATGGGCCGGTCCCTGCCGCAAATGACCAGTGTAAGGTGGTCAGTTTGGCGACCGCTTGTCGAATATTCGATCAATGCACCCATCAGCTGGACGGCGATGCGTAAGGTCACGCGCTCGACCGAGCGAAAGGCCCAACCAAGACAGACCAAGAGAGGATCGTCATCGTCGACCACCGAGCCGCCCTCACCTTCGCGCACCCCGGCGCTTGAGGCGCAGCAATGCGATCACTGATGCTCTCACCGATCGCTTCACCCCGGACCGAGCCGACCTCCGTCGTCTCGCAGCGAAGCGCAGCCCTTCCTCCGGCATCGCACCTCGGCTGGTTGTCCGCGGACAACACCATGCCAGCCCCATCACCTGCGAGAAAAGCTGCACCTGCCCGACCGCCTTCGTCCGCAGCGTGATCCACATAAAGAGCGGCGCAACCGCCAGGCTTGAATTTGCCGCATTGCGGCACTACCTCGTGACGGACTGAAGCGCTTAACCCCTCCGAGCAGCTTCGGTCCGACGGACAGCATCTCTCCTCCCCGGCTGTCGGTCACAATCGAAGCCCGGCGCATCTCTCCCGCGCCGGGCTTTTGTCGTTTTGGCCGCCTTCCGTCGCCGGCCAGTCAGCAACGCTTCCCAATTTCTCCATTCTTGTGGACGCTCCTCAAGCGATAGGCCGTGAACCGGTGAAGCCGGCGGAAGCGACTTAGTACCCGTCGCCTGCTGATCTTCACTGGCATCTGAACGCCGCCTTCCCAGAGGAGCCTCGAATGCCTCGGCGAGACCGCGCGCGCTCGGATCGGCCAGCAGCTCGTCCGTGGACGCGCCGTATCCAGATCCATACGGACCAGAGCAATCCCGCTTCGTCCTCCGCGGACACGGCCGTGGCTCGGACACCTCGGCGCACTTGGCCAATCTCAAAGGCACCGGCAGTAAAATCTCACCGGCAAGCATTCCGGCGCCAGGGCAGGGGAGACCGTGACGCGCCTGCACTCAGCTTAGGGAGGGTGAGTCAGACGTCGGCACTCCAAGCTTTGTCATCACCCATGCCGTCCTGGGCAGAGTGTTTGGGTGTGGCGATACCATTGCCGGCCAGAAGTGTGACCGGCTGATTGCGCCGCCGAAGGGCAGGGCGGCATCGAGGGCGTTTATCTCCCGGCACGGCGATGTGCTGCATCGCTCCCATTCCTCACGAAGATGGAGCGGTCGACTCGGGCGGAACGGATGTTTCAAACGTCGTCATAACAAAGCGCCCATTGGTCGCCGATATACCAGCAGCGTCCAAGACGCGGATCCGCCTTCCACAGCAGGCTTTTGACGAACTCGATACCGCCGCGCTTGAAGGCGGCCGTCAGCGCTTCGATTTCGTTCTCGTCGATCGTCAAACCGCCCTCGGCGCAGACGAAATAAGCCGTGCTGATCCACCGCGCCGCAAATCCATTCTCGCCGCGCTCGATGCGAAGCGCGGCGCCGTGGGATGCGTGACGGCCGCCATTCGACGGTCGGCCCTGGCGCGGCACGCCAAGCGGCAGCACTAGGCGCCCTCCGGGCCGCAGCCCTTCGATCCATGATGCCGCGGGACGCGTGACGGCGAAATTCACATAGATCGCATCCACCTCTTGCTGCGGCCATTGAGTGCCGTCGGCGATGATGACGCTGACATTGGCTCGGTCGGCAAGCGCCGTTTGAGCGTGGCCGGCCAGATCGGCGTCCATCTCGACGGCATAGACATGACCGGCAGCACCGACCAGCTCCGCGAGGATGGCGCTATAATAACCGGTGCCGGCACCGATATGGACGATACGATCACCGACCTTGACGTCGAGTTCGCCCAGGAGCCGGGCATGCAGTGAGGGACTGCCGTTGTTGACGCCCTTGTCGGGCTGCAGGGCGAATAACACATCCTGATAGGCCAGAACCAAATCGGAGGAGGGGAGGGGGCGATATCCGCCACCCAGATTGGCGATCTGCCATGGCGGAGCACCGAGAAATTTCTCGCGTGGCACAGCGGCAAAGGCAGCTTCGATCCGCGGGTTCGTCATCCCGGCGGTCGCCGCCACCTGATGGGCATAAGCGCGGCGGATCACCGCAAGGTCGTCGGCCGTGAACATTGCACTGGGCATGGGCAAATCTCCGGACATGGCTCCGATCTGTTCTGTTTTACGTCTTTGCGGCGCCAGATCCATCACTAGCGGTATTGGACCCCTAGCTATAGCGTGAGGGAGGCACTTCCATCCCATTCCGCAGTAGCGGAACTAATTGGCTAATTAAGTTCATTATACCGATCAATTAATCATATTTTCAGTGAACTGCAGAGATGCGGGATATCTATGCGCCGTCGCCGAACTGGCCGTGGAGATAAATGCGGTTGATAGTCGCTCTGCGCTTTCTTTTATAGGTCAATCCGGGGCAGGGGAGACAATGACGGCCGATGCCCTTTGGGACCTCCGCCTTCGCGATCTCCCGTCGAATCCCTTTCGGACCGCCGCGCAGTAGGGATGCTCGATCCAGGACAGCGTATATCCGCACCGCGCCCTTAGATCATATACTCCGGTTCGGACACGGTTTGGTCCATGGTGATACCCGGCAGGTTGAAGTGACGCCTGCCCACCTGCTTTGCCGGAATACCGGCAACCGATGTGTAATCGGAAACGGCATTCACGACCACGCTGCCTGCACCCACCTTGGCGCCGACGCCGATTTCGATATTGCCGAGGATCTTGGCTCCCGCTCCGATCAGGGCGCCGCGCCGCACCTTCGGGTGCCGGTCACCGGTTTCCTTACCCGTTCCTCCCAATGTGACGTTCTGGAGGATCGATACATCGTCTTCGACGATAGCTGTCTCGCCGATGACCAGGCCGCTCCCATGATCGAGCATGATGCTCCGGCCCATCTTTGCGGCGGGATGAATGTCGACGCCGAAAACTTCGGAAATGCGGCTTTGAATATGGCGCGCCAAATGGAGGCGGTCATGGTGCCATAGCCAGTGGGCAACGCGTTGGCCCTGCAGAGCCACAAAGCCTTTGAAATACAGGAAGGGTGTCAGGATTTCCGTGTTTGACGGATCACGCTCCTTGATCGCCGTCAGGTCTGCGGCGGCATCGGCGACAATATTGCGATTGCCGATGAACGCCTGGGCGATCACCGCCAGCAGCTCGTCATGGTCGAGGTCGTGATTGGCCAGTTTGATCGCGACCCGCTGTGCCAGCGCCTGGGCGAAACTCGCATGATAAAGCACGGCGGAATTCATGGCGCGCGTGAGTGCTGCATCCTTGGCCGAAGCATTGACGGCCTCCGCGCAAAGAGCCTCCCATATGGCGGCAACCTGAGGCGAGGGGGATGGCTCGGTCGACAGATTGCTCAAGCTGACCAGTGGAACCGTCATAGCACCTTCCTTCTACAGGCGAACGTCGTGACGTCCGGCATGAGGTTAGGTGAATCCGGCCCTCGATAGATGGTCTATAATTACGTGGATCTTCGCAGCAGCTCCAAAATTCCTCTCTTTTTTCGTGAGAAACGGGAAATTATTTCCAAGTCGCCGCATCACCCGTCACCAGTGCTCGGGAAGAGCTTGAAGCGAGCAGCCGCAAGGAAGCCAAGGCTCGCCAGACACCAAAGCCGGGCCGTCATCACTTGAAGTCGAATAGTGCTTGCGTTCCGGATATAAATTTCTATGGTTTTAGTAGAGAATTATGCGGCCGGTCGGTTCTGATGGATACAGAGCCGAGCGATCCAACGCAGAAGGAGCCAATGAATGACTCTTCTCTCCTCACGTTCTTCGAATTCGGAGAGCCGAGATGCCGACCATCTCGCAAGGATTGCGATCATCGGCCGGGGCTTTACCGGGATCATGACCGCAATCGCTCTTTTCAAGAGAGTCGATCGGCCCTTCCATCTGGTGATGTTCGATCCGCGCGCGAAGATCGATATTGGCGAGGGCATCAGTCAGCCCGCATCGACGGTGCTAACCAGCCGCGTTCGCGACCTTTCCGTCGATCCCGGACTCCCGGACGATTTTCGCCGCTGGCTGGAAACGGATGACACATGGCGCGATCGACTGATCTCGGATCCTGCCGGTCTCGAACACGCCTTTGTACCCGGAGATATTTTCAGCACCTATGTGTATAAACGCTTTTCCGAAGCCCTGACGCATCGGCCTGATGTGATCGTCCAGTTTGGCTCGGATGCGGTCACGGCGATCGACAGGCATCTGGACGGGGGATATTCCGTTTGCCTTGGAAGAGAGCAACTAACCCGCTTCGATGCCGTGTTTCTCGCGACCGGTTACGGCATGCGGGACAATACAGACGTGGCGCCTGCCGGCGGAGTGCGAAGCGCCGTCGTGATCGGCGGCGGCATCCATGCGGTCGACAGGGCGCTCGGTTTGCTGGCGGATGCCAAGATTTCCCATGTCACGTTGATCTCGGAATCGGGCTTCCTGCCTCAGTCGCATGCTCCCGCCGCCGTCGGAGCTGTTGTCACCGACCAACCCATGCCGCGGACGCTGCGCGGCGCGTTCCGTTTCCTGCGTGAGGCCGCCAGCAAAGCCGATCTGGAAGGTTCGGGATGGCAAGGCATTATGAACGGCTTTCGTTCACGTGCGCGCGATCTTTGGGCGGGATTGACGGCACAAGAGCGAGCGCGGTTCAAACGCCACGTGAAGGCCATTTACGACAGCCATCGCAACCGCTTGCCGCCGGAGCACTATCAGCGCCTGCATCATGCGATCGCCAGCGGCGCGATCGCCGTCAGGAAGGGCAAAGTGAATTGCATCGCCACCAACGGCGTGCTGTTTTCAGCGCCGGCCGGGCTCGAGGTCCTTCCCGCGGATCTGACGATAGACTGCCGCTTCCGGCCGTCCGGGACCGATAGCCCGCTGGTTCGCTCGCTTATCGTTGCAGGCCTTGCAACGCGGGACGAACTGGAGATCGGCATCGTCGTCGACGAATTCGGGCGGACCAAGGCGAGCGCGTTGCACGGGCTGTTTGCGATGGGGCCACTCGGCCTGGGCAGTCTTCCGGATATCGATCTGGTGCCTCAGATCGTCTTGCAGAGCCATGCGGCTGCGTCGTTGCTCAACAGCTGGATCGGCGAAACGGCCAAAGCGCGGCACGTCGCCAAAACCTTTGGCGACGCGTGAACGTTATCTGCGTCAGGCCGTTCGCGATGCCTGGATGGCTGTCGGTGACGCAAGCGGCGGCAGCTCCGGATTGGAGCGGAAATCCTCTCCGACATAATCGGTGTCGATTGGCATCATAGAGCGCGTTGACGATCTCGATGAACTCGGCGGCGCGCTTATAACGTTCCTCCGGCTCGGCAGCATCTTTCCAAAATCAACGTGCCTTGCGAGCGGCAGCGGCGTTGATTCATCGGGGGAAGGGCGGGAGCCTCCGGGCCAGCTCGATCTAGCCGCGACCATATGGCGAGAAAGCGCAAGGCAGCCGGATCGCGAGGCGCCGGCTCCGAGGGCTGCATCTTCGACCTCCATCAACCCACCGAAAATGAGACCCGCCAATGTCCGCCAAGTCGCTGGCGGCAAGGTCATGGCGGTGAACCTCTGAAACAAGAGGGAAATGCTGCACTGCCGAAAAAATCGCCACGCGCGCCACTGCGCGTTTTTTCGGCATGCCCCATTGACAATTTCTCCTTGATGGCACTTGATAAGTCCATCCAATAAAATAGACATGTGTCCGGTATATTGGATTAACTGGAAACATCCATTAAGGGGAACGCCATGACCATTTCCTTTCGCACCGGCGTGCTGTCGCTGATCGCTGCCGCCCTGTTGTCCACGCCTGCGCTGGCTGAAGGCAGCAAGCTCGATGAAGTGCTGGCCCGCGGGCACCTCGTCCTCGGCACGGGCAGCACCAATGCGCCCTGGCACTTCAAGAGCGCCGACGACAAGCTTCAGGGCTTCGACGTCGACATGGGCCATATCATCGCCAAGGCCCTCTTCGGCGATCCTGAAAAGATCGAGTATGTGAACCAGTCCTCCGACGCCCGCATCCCGAACATCACCACTGACAAGGTCGACATCACCTGCCAGTTCATGACCGTTACCGGCGAGCGCGCCCAGCAGGTTGCCTTCACCATTCCTTATTATCGCGAAGGCGTGGGCCTGATGCTGAAAGCGGACGGAAAATATGCCGATTACGCCGCCCTCAAGGCCGCCGGCTCCTCCGTCACCATCTCCGTCCTTCAGAACGTCTATGCCGAGGCCATGGTGCATGCCGCCTTGCCGGAGGCGACCGTCGATCAGTACGAATCCGTCGACCTGATCTACCAGGCGCTGGAGTCGGGACGTGCCGATGCAGTCGCCACCGACCAGTCGTCGCTCGCCTGGTACATGACGCAGAATCCGGGCCGCTATAAGGATGCCGGCTACGGCTGGAACCCGCAGACCTATGCCTGCGCCGTCAAGCGCGGCGATCAGGATTGGCTGAACTTCGTCAACACCGCCCTGCACGAAGCCATGACCGGCGTTGAGTTCGACTTTTACGCCAAGTCCTTCAAGACCTGGTTCGGCAAGGATCTGACGCCGCCGCAGATCGGCTTTCCCGTCGAATTCAAGTAACATCCATGCGGAGCGGGACTTGCTCCCGCTCCGCTCGATTAAAGAGTGAGAGTGTGACGTCGTCCGAAAACTGTTCGCACTTTTCGGCATCACGCTCTGATCTGAAAGGGCAGCCCGTATGGGTTACACTTTGAATTTCGCGGCCGTCTGGCGCAATTTCGATTTTCTTTTGAGCGGGCTTGCGCTCAGTCTCGGCCTCGCGGTGATCTCGATCCTGATCGGAGCCGTGATCGGTCTCGTCGTGGCCTTCGCACTGACCTCCAAGAGCCGCTTTGCGGTCGTGCCGGCCCGGGCCTATGTCACCGTCATTCGCAACCTGCCGATTCTCGTCCTGGTGCTTTTCGCCTTTTTTGCGCTGCCGCAGATGGGCCTGCGCCTCGACAAGATAAAAAGCTTCGTCCTGGTTCTATCCCTTTATTCCGGCGCCTATCTGGCCGAGGTGTTCCGCGCCGGACTGCTGTCGATTCCCAGAGGACTGACGGAAGCGGGCCTTGCCATCGGCCTGACGGGCATGCAGATCCGCAGTTCCATCATCGCGCCGCTGATGCTGCGCAACGTGCTGCCATCGCTGTCTTCGACGATCATCTCGCTCTTCAAGGACACCTCGCTCGCCGCCGCCATCGCCGTGCCGGAACTGACCTTTGCCGCCCGCAAGATCAATGTCGAGAGTTTCCGCGTCATCGAAACCTGGATGGTCACATCGGCCCTCTATGTCGCGACCTGTTTCCTCATCGCCGCCGTGATGCGTTTCGTCGAACGCCGTCTGGCCCTGCCGAGATAGACCCTGATGTCCCACACCTTTCTCGAACAACTCTGGATTGCCCGCTACGTCATCATGAACGGCATCGGCGTGACCGTGTCGATCTCGCTGCTGGCCATCCTCGCGGGCTCCGTGCTCGGCGTTTTCGTCGGCTTGGCGCTCGTCTACGGCGGCGTCATTTTGCGTCTGGTCGTGCGCGCCTATACCGATATCATCCGCGGCACGCCGGTGCTCGTGCTGGTGCTGGCGAGCTACTACGTCTCCGCCGCCGTCGGCCTCGATCTCGGGCCGTTCTCGGCAGGCGTGCTCGCCCTTGCTATCTTCTGCTCCTCCCATGTCGGCGAAATCGTCCGTGGAGCGCTTCAGGCGATCCCGAAGGGACAAACCGAAGCCGCCAAGGCGATCGGCCTGACCTTTACCCAGACCTTCACCTCGGTGCTGTGGCCGCAGGCCATGCGCCAGTGCCTGCCGGCCTGGGTGAATACGGCGGCCGAGATGGTGAAGGCCTCGACGCTGCTCTCCGTCATCGGCGTCGCGGAGCTTCTCCTGCGTACGCAGGAAATCATCTCCCGCAATTTCATGAGCCTCCAGTTCTATTTCCTGGCCGGTGGTCTCTATTTCATCATCAACTATGGCATCGAGCACTTCGGCAAATATGTCGAGCGCAAGACCGCCCTGCCGTCCTGAGGAGTTCCCCCGATGGCCAAGACCATTCTCGACATCAAGGGTCTGCACAAGACTTACGGCATCCACGAAGTCCTCAAGGGCGTCGATTGCGCCGTGGAGGAAGGCGAAGTCATTTCCATCATCGGCTCGTCCGGCTCCGGAAAGACCACCCTGCTGCGCTGCATCAACATGCTGGAGGAATTCCAGGGCGGCACGATCAGCCTCGATGGCGAGGAGATCGGCTACCGCGCAGAGGGAGCAACGCGGCGACGCAAGAGCGAGAAGGAAATCGCGCGACAGCGCGCACTGACCGGCATGGCGTTTCAGCAGTTCAATCTCTTCCCGCATATGAGCGCCGCTGAAAACGTCATGCTCGGCCTCGTCAAGGTCAAGAAAATGACCAAGCCGGACGCTCGCGCCATCGCGGAAAAATGGCTCGACCGCGTCGGCCTTGCCGCCCGCACGAACCATTATCCCGGGCAGCTTTCCGGCGGCCAGCAGCAGCGCGTCGCGATCGCCCGCGCCATCGCCATGTCGCCGAGGCTGATGTTGTTCGACGAGGTAACCTCGGCGCTCGACCCGGAACTGGTGGGCGAAGTGCTGCAGGTCATCAAGGGGCTTGCCGCCGACGGCATGACCATGCTGCTCGTCACCCACGAGATGCGCTTTGCCTATGAGGTTTCGTCACGCGTCATCTTCATGAACCAGGGCGTCATCTGCGAAGAGGGCGATCCCAAGGACATGTTCGTGCATCCGAAGACCGAACGGCTGGCGGAATTCCTCAAGACCTCGAGTTTCAACTAGAGCAATTCCAGCAAAAGTGCGAAGCGGTTTTGCGCCCGGAATTGCGTGAAAACAAAGAGATAGAGCATTTCCATGATTCGGAGAAAACCGGAAATGCTCTAATGCATGTCGCCCAAAGGTGCGTAGCGGTTTTGGGCAAACGATTTGCATAAATAAAGAAAAATCCCACGGCGCTCCGCTCTGCGGATCGTCACGGGCGCTCGGTCCAAGGATCGACAAACTCGATCCCAAAGCCCTCTAATCCTTTATATTGCGGGCGGCGAGGGTGAGATCATGAGTAATCGCGGTGGCGGCAATCAGGCCGTCCATTGACGACAAGCCGTGTCCGCTTCGCTTTGCGAACCCCATCAAGTCGCCCCAGCCTATCGCAACCGGCTGGCAGGTCCTGGGCAAGCCATTCGGCCAGCGCGTCGCGCTTCCGGCCGCTTGCCATCAGTGCACCGCCACGCCGGATCTCCGCGATCGACACGACGCTGATGAACGAGCGATCCTCGTCGAGGCTGTCCAGCCATTGTAAGGCATGTGTATCGGGACGCGGCCTTGTCACCTCGGAAAGCACATTCGTGGCCGGCAGAAGTCTCACAGCTGGAGATCCCGCGGTTCGTCGCGCTGCCGTTCGGGATCCAGATCGGCGCCACGCAAAGGCGATTGCATCAGAAACTCTGCAAGGGTTCCCTTGCGCGCGGTCTTCCGCTGCCATTCCTCGGCCGAACCGGTCTTGCCGCAAGCAGCTTTTCGAGAGGAAGGGGCTTTGTGGGCTTTGGGCGGCCGGCGCCGATCCGGATTGACAACGAGTTGCCGGCACTCGCTCAATTTACGTTCAGTCTGCATTCCCAGGGTGCAAATTCCAGGCGCCGAATCCGAGATATCCTGGAAATCCTGAACGCAGAATTTTGGCACGCGCTTTGCTTTCTGTCTTGTATGCAAGATAGCCAGACATCCGAGACCACGCAGAAGACCATCGAGGAAACGATCGTTT
>Ga0102593_1000717_pt1 | contig 45667 bp, 49 predicted proteins | sample AraplaCol_mMS_r2_2_FD_76862 | JGI IMG/M metagenome (GOLD analysis project Ga0102593, IMG submission 76862) | Arabidopsis root microbial communities from North Carolina, USA - plate scrape MF_Col_mMS_r2 (SPADES assembly) (version 2) | ecosystem: Host-associated > Plants > Roots > Endosphere... | reverse complement strand
AACGGATTGGATGAAGCGAAACACAACAGGGGATGCGTTAATACGAGCGGGCGTGCCGAAAAGCTGGGAAGTAGCCGATAAGACAGGCGCAGGCTCATACGCGACGCGAAATGATATCGCCATCCTTTGGCCGCCAAAAGGAGATCCAATTGTTCTTGCGATCCTTTCCAATCGTACGGAAAAAGATGCGGAGTATAATGATAAACTAATTGCAGAAGCGGCTAAACAAGCGGTGAAGACTCTTAAAGTTACTCGCAAATAAAATTGGATAATAGTAGTTTAAATGTAAAAAAAAGATTGAAAAGATTGATAGAACATTCTATTATTAATTAGAAAAAATACAGGAAGGAAGTATCTCTTATGAAAAAGATTTTTCCAATTGTTCTATCTTTCGGTTTATTAACGAGCGTATCTTTTAGCACAGTTTCAAACGTAGATGCGGCAGCTAAATCTTACAAAAACTGCACGGAATTAAACAAAGACTACAAAGGCGGCGTAGCTCGTGCGGCTAATGTAACAAATAAAGGCGGCAAAACAAAGTACAAACCGTATGTGTCAAAATCACTGTATGATGCCAATACAAAGCTAGATCGAGATAAAGACTACATCGCCTGTGAAAAATAAATACTAGCTGACTCATCCAAGCGCCTATTGTAAGCGCTTGGATTTTTTAATATCATCAACTTCTGTATGTTGCGAGCTGAGGTCAAAAATTAGTCAAATCGCACAAAATAATATCAGAAAATTCACATAAATAATAATGAACTTCCGTTGGAATTCGTATACACTATGTACATGTTAAGTTAACTTACATCTAATGTTAGAAGCTAGAGGGGAAACATCATAAAAAAGGAGTTGAGTATATAGTGTCTACAAATGCAACAAGTTCCGTTATAGAAGAGATGCATTCTCATCAAGATAGAAGTCTTGATCCGTCACTAAAGCCAAAAGTGGAAAGTGATCGAAAGCTAACTCCGATGTCCTATATGTTTATGTGGATTGGAGACGGCGTTAATTTAGGAAATATGACGCTTGGCGCAAGCTTAGTAGTAGCAGGTACTGCGGTATTAAATCTTTTTCAAACGTTTGTGGCAGCGATTATTGCCATTGGTATTATTTCTACTTTTTTTGTGTTAAACGATCGAATTGGCTATAAGACGGGCATACCGTATGTGATGCAGCTTCGAATGTCTTTCGGAATAAAAGGATCCGTCATATCGTCTCTTTTACGAGGTATTCCAGCTATCATTTGGTACGGTTTCCAAAGCTGGACAGGCGGTACCGCTTTAAACGAAATCGGGAAAATTGTGAGTAAAGGGTCTTTTGACAATCTTGTTCTTTGCTTTATTATCATTCAGCTGCTGCAAATTGTGCTTTCTCTGTACAGCTTCCACGCGGTTAAATGGGTAGAGATGCTTGCTTCAATCATCATATTGCTTGGTCTTGTTTACGTATTTGGCGTTCTTTTAACTTCTCATAGTGAGGTAGTAGGGGAGAAGTGGGTACATACAAAAGGTTCATGGGGACTTCCGTTCTTTTCTTTCATTATGATGTTTATGGGAAATTATGCAGCGATTTTTCTAAGCGCAGCCGATTACTCTAGAGAACTGAAGACAGGAATTAGCGACACAAAGCGTGGGTTCTTATACTTTACACCGATTCTAGTAGCCTACGGATTCGTTCTTACAATCGGGGCAATGCTTGCTTCTGCTACGGGTATTTCCAATCCAGTTAAAGCGTTCGCGGTTGTAGTGGATAATTCATATATTACCGTCGCTGTATCAGCTTTTATTGTGATTGGGGTTATTGCCGTAAACATGGTGGCGAATATTATTCCACCTACGTATGTGATTACGCTGCTGACAAAAGCAAATTATAAAGTGGCGGTGACCATTACTGGACTGCTTGCCTTTTGCTCGTTCCCTTGGGTGCTTGTTCAAGATTCGTCAGCTGCAGGTCTTGGGCTGTTCATTTTGATTTACTCTGCTTTTTTAGGTCCAATTGTTTCTATTTTACTAGTTGATTACTATATTTTACGAAAACAAAGAGTAAACGTAGAAGAATTGTATCAAGAAAAAGGGCCGTTTTCCGGCTACAATCCGTGCGCCATGCTTGCGATGCTCATCGGCGCAGGTGCTGCGTTTATCGAAGTCGATTTAGGCTGGATTATAGGAGTGGTAGTTGCAGGAGTTACGTATATTCTTTTAACGAAATTTGCTTTTAAACATTCAAAATTTAAAAAAGGAACCATCTTTGAATACTAACATTCCATCGATAAAAGCCTTTGCTTTCTGCAAAGGCTTTTATCGCGTCAGATTAAATCTCTTTGTCTAGTTTCCTAAAAAGTGGGTAAAGTAAAGAAGAGAAAAAAGTTACCTCTATTATGAGTTGCTTTTACAGGAGCGCATCTAATGTATCGCATCAATCATAGTTTAAAGGAGAGGGCAGAGTATGTATGAATTTAGAGTGTATACTCTTCGAGATGGAAGCGAAAAGGTAATCAAAACGCTGAAACATGAATCGTTTGCTGATGAAATTCAACGAGCGGGAATTAAGCAAACAGAAATTGCTCAAACACAGCTAGTAGATAAACCGAGATAAGGCATTTGCCTTTATTTTTACACGTTTTAAAAAAGCCGGATTCCTATGTCTTTACGCGGGAGTCCGGCTTTTTCTAATTTCTTATAGTTCTTCACCATTTGTTTCAATTACATGTTTATACCAGTTAAAGGAATCTTTTTTGTAGCGCTTCATTGATCCGTTTCCTTCGTTGTCACGGTCGACATAAATCATGCCGTATCGCTTTTTCATTTCGCCTGTTGTAAAGGAAACAATATCAATAATTCCCCACGGCGTGTAGCCCATTAAATCAACACCATCGTACGTCACAGCTTTTTCTAACGCTTCGATGTGCGATTTTAAATATTCAATTCGTGATGCGTCATGAATGGATCCGTCTTCTTCAACTGTATCGATAGCGCCAAATCCGTTTTCTACGATGAACAGCGGAATTTGATAGCGGTCGTAGAAGCGGTTTAACGTATAGCGCAAGCCCGTTGGATCAATCGACCAGCCCCAATCGCTTGACTTGATATAAGGATTTGCTACGCCGTTTGGCAATCCTCCGTTTACGATATCGCCTGTGTTATCAGCTTCAACGTCGCTTTTAACCGTTGTTGACATGTAATAGCTGAAGCCTAAATAATCCACCTTTCCGTTTCGTAAAATTTCTTCGTCGCCTTCTTCAAACGGAATACGATAGCCTTCTCGTTCGAACTCTTTTAACGCATAGCTTGGGTAGTAGCCGCGAACTTGAACGTCAGGGAAGAAGTAGCGCTGTCTCATTGTTTCTTCTGCTAACATCACGTCTTCAGGGTTTGAAGAATACGGATAGATTGGTACATGTGACACCATCGCTCCGATTTGGAAATTCGGATTAATTTCTTTTCCTTTTGACACGGCAAGAGCACTTGCCAGCAGTTCATGATGTCCTGCTTGATACATCACTTCTTTTGCGTTTTCACCCGGTTTTACAGAAACGCCGGAGTTCGTCCATAAGAATAGAGGGTTGTGTACGTCCATTTTGTTGTTGATTTCATTAAACGTCATCCAGTACGTGACTTTGTCTTTGTAGCGGTCGAAACAAACTTCAGCGAACTTCACGAAGCAATCTACTGTTTTTCGGCTTCTAAATCCGCCGTATTCTCGAGCCAAATGCAGGGGCATTTCAAAGTGAGACAGCGTAATAACCGGCTCAATGCCGTGTTTTAACAGTTCATCAAATACATCGTCGTAGAATTTTAGTCCTTCTTCGTTTGGCTCAGCTTCATCGCCCTTAGGAAAAATACGACTCCAGCCAATAGACGTTCGTAAACATTTTAAGCCCATTTCTGCAAACAGTGCGATATCTTCTTTGTAGCGGTGGTAAAAATCAATTGCTTCGTGATTTGGATAGAATTTATCTTCTTCCACTGTTTCAGTAATTTGTCGCGCTACACCGTGCGCACCTGCAGTCATAACGTCTACTACGCTCGGTCCTTTTCCACCTTGGTTCCATCCACCTTCAAATTGATGAGCTGCTAATGCGCCGCCCCATAAAAAATCTTTTGGCATCTTTGTCATTGTTAGTTCCTCCTTATTTCACTACGGTAAATAATGTTTGATCTAGCCCGCTATTTTCAACATCTTCAACAATCACTTCGCGGTAAGCGCTTGAATTTGTGATAATAACCGGCGTAATGGTTTGTAATCCTTGTTTTTTAATAAATTCTTTATCAAATTCTATTAGTAAATCGCCTTTTTTAAATTTTGTACCGTCTTCTACATGCAGCGTAAACGGCTTGCCGTCTAACGTAACGGTATCTAATCCAATATGAACAAGCAGCTCAACGCCGTATTCTGAACGAAGGCCAATGGCGTGCTTCGTTGGTGCTACCATGACTACCGTTCCGTCAAAAGGTGCATAAAGCTTATTATCTGAAGGATCAATCGCTAATCCTTCTCCCATCGCACCTGAGCTGAATACTTCATCGGGTACGCTAGAAAGAGGGATGACTTTCCCGCTAAACGGTGCGCTGATTGTTTCTTCATTTTCTTTTGGATTACTTACAGCTACTTCGTTTAAAGGAGCAGCAGCTGCGTCTTTTGCTGCATCTTCTCCGTAACCAAATACTTGAATAAGCAGAACGGGAAGAATGATTGCAATGGCACATCCAATTAAAATGCCCCAGATCGACATCGGGTAGTCCTGACTGATACCGTTTACAATGGTCAGCGGTCCAGGCAATCCTGCGTAAGCAAAGTAGTAAGGATGAAAGAAGCTTGCTACAACAGCACCAATAGCACCTGAAATGCATCCAAAGATAAACGGCTTTTTAAAACGTAGGTTTACGCCGTAGATGGCTGGTTCGGTAATACCGAATAATCCTGTTATCCCAGCTGATACGCTGACTTTGCGTGCTTCTTGGCTTTTTGCTTTTAAAATAACCCCAAGTACCGCTCCGACTTGAGCTACCACGGCAATTGTTTGATACGCTTGAAACGAATCTCTGCCGTTTAAATCAAAGTTTGCAAGCACCATCGGCGTAATTCCCCAGTGTACTCCAAAGATAACAACAATTTGCCAGAAGCCGCCAATGATTGCTCCAGCTAAGGCAGGTACGTTTTCAGCTAAAAAGTTATAGCCATGAGCGATTCCATTAGCGCCCATCGTGGTAACAGGACCAATAAGCAAAATTGTTACAGGAACCATAATTACCATACATAAAAATGGGACAAACAGCGGTCTAACCACTTCATGAATGCTTTTGTTTAGGAACCTTTCAAGATAAGACAAAATCCATACTAAAAATAAAGGCGGTAAAACAGAAGAAGTATAGACCGTTTCGGATAAGGGAAGACCTAAAAACGAAATGCTGCTTCCATCGGCAATTTTGGCCGCCATTTCTGCCCATGTTGGACTGACTAATGCGGCACAGCACGCCACTGCGATGTAGGTGTTGGTTTTAAAATGCTTGGATGCTGTGATGGCAATAAAAATAGGTAAAAAAACAAATGGTGCCCATGAAATGAAGCTTAATACTTGATATGTGCCCGTTTTTGCAAAGCTGTTAGAGACTAAGTTAATTAAAATTAACGAGCCCTGTAAAATTCCTGCTGCTGCTAGGATGTATACAAACGGCGCAAACACCGCTGACATCGTAGCAATCACACGATTTAAGATTGTTCCTTTGTTTTCAGATTGTTCCTCTGTGGTATCCAAGTTTACTAAACTAGCAAATTCTTCATAAACATCTCCTACGTGCTGCCCAATAACAACTTGAAACTGTCCGCTGTTTTCAACGACTGTAATAACACCAGGCATAGAAGACACCTTGCGTTTGGCTTCTGGCTTTGAGCGCTTTAACACAATTCGCAGTCTCGTAGCGCAGCGTGTAGCGCTTACGATATTCTCTTCGCCGCCTACCGCATCTAAAATGTCTGCTGCAAGCTTGTGATAATCTCTAATTTTCCCTCCCATATGTTCAACCCCCTTGTTGAGTATACGCTTTCAGTATAATTGTACCGATACAATTTATCAATACCCAAATAAAATAATAATTAATGAATAATTTAAGTTTATGGTATGGAGTTAGATTATGGTATAATCGTGTTATTCTTGAGACAAATTCAGTAAAGAGGTATAGCTATGATTAAATACCAACAAATTGCAATTGAAATTGAAACCTATATTGAAGAACACAAGCTTCAACAAGGAGAAAAGCTGCCGGTATTAGAAACGCTGATGGCGCAGTTTAAAGCAAGCAAAAGTACCGTAACAAAAGCCTTAGATCTGCTAGAGAAAAAAGGCGTTGTTTTTCAAGTGAGAGGAAGCGGCATTTTTGTCCGTCGCCATAAACGAACAGGCTATATTGGCTTGCTTTCCAATCAAGGATTTACGAGTGAACTTGAAGATTTTCAGTTAACGTCGGAAGTGATTGAGTTAGATGTACGAAAGCCGACGCAAGAAGCCGCGTTAAATTTAAACATAGAAGAAAATAGTGACGTCTATTATGTAAAAAGAGTACGGTATATTAACGGCCAGACGCTTTGTCTAGAAGAATCGTTTTATAATAAATCCATCGTTACGTACTTGAATAACGAAATTGTTTCTCAGTCTATTTTTCATTACATTAAAGAAGGACTTGGCTTAAAAATCGGGTTTTCTGATCTATATCTTCACGTCGGCAAGCTGAACGGAGAGGAAGCGAAGTACCTAGGATTAAAAGAAGGAGATCCTAAATTATTTATTGAAACACTCTTTCACTTAGCTAACGGACAGCCGTTTGATTTTTCAAAAGTAACGTATAACTACGAACAGTCTCAGTTCTTTTTACAAGCAACGAGTCACGTTTTATAAAAAAAGTGTCCGTCTCTCAATTCTTGCAGGTGCTATGATTGGTTTTGTAGTTAACATAAGTTGTGCATTATTAAAGTTAATTAAAAATAAAGTGGAGTAAACTTATTCGGGGCGGTGGAGGTTTTGAGTGAAAGTATCATTATTCAGCCATATACGAGCAAGTATCAACAGCAAGTAGTGGATTTAATTCTTCATATTCAGCAGCAAGAATACCAAATTCCAATAACGGAAAAAGATCAGCCTGATTTGTTTGAAATCGAAAGCTTTTATCAACAGGGGAATGGAAACTTCTGGGTTGCTGTTTGCGACGAAAAAGTAGTAGGAAGCGTAGCTTTAATAGACATTGGCAGCCGTCAAGTAGCGCTGCGGAAAATGTTTGTAGCAAAGCCTTATAGAGGAGCAAACTTCAAAACAGCTCACCGGTTATTGCATACAGCCATCGCGTGGGTAAAAGAGCAGGAAGTGGAAAGAATATATCTAGGAACCACATTACAATATAAAGCTGCTCATCGATTTTATGAGAAAAATGGGTTTCAACATATAGAGAAAGAAAAGCTGCCTAAGAATTTCCCCGTGATGAACGTAGATAAAAAGTTTTATACATATAAGGTATAAGCTAAGCCTTTGTGCAAAATCATATCGGTTATTGTAATGAACGGTAGATATGAGAGCTGTGTTTGTAGCAAAACATATAAAAAAGACGGTCTATGCATATTAGATCGTCTTTTTATATAGCCTGTTTATAAGGATGGATGATAACCCAAACGGTAATGAACAGCCCAACGTTACAATGAGGATTCGCGGGAAGAGACTAAAAGCGGATATCCCGTCGCTTAGCAAAAATAAAGTTAATACGGCGAGTGCTCCAACGATACCGAAAAGAAGATATAGAATTAGTTCAATTAATATCTTAAGTGAATTTATGTATTTCATGATGCTTGTTATAGCTATTGAACAGGGGATGCCTACTATAATGATGAATGGAGTCGTAAGATACACACCAATAAGCAAAATCGATAGATAGTCTAGTATACCTGTATAGCCAAGGGAATTTAATTCAAATATTTCGATGCAAACTGCACCGCCGCATATCGATGAAGCAATAGTTGCAAGTATTTGTTTAATAAGCTTCACAGTCGTTCTCCTAGACGTACTTTTTTATCTAGAATAGCAATATAGTTTGAAAATTACTAGCATCTATTAAAAGAAAAGTGGATATAGGCGTTGGAACTGCTAAAAGAAAGCTTATACCTTAGCTTAATGACAAAAGCCGCTAGGTCAACGAATCTAGCGGCTTTTACTTTGGCAATGTCTCTTGATAATGAACTCTTTTTTTAAGTAGGAAATTGTCTAACTGAGCAATTAAAATCCCCGCAACCACAATAACAGAACCAATCAGTTCTTTAAGCGTAAACAGCTCATGCAAAAAGAGAACGGCAAACAGCGCAGCAAAAATAGGCTCTGTTGCAAAAATAAGTCCTGTGTGAGTAGGAGTTGTATAGCGCTGCGCAATAGCTTGACAAATGAATCCAATCGCGCTGCAAAGAACGCCAAGACCTAATATTGCAATCCATGATGATAAAGTAGTTGGGATGCTAGGGTGTTCAAATAAAAAGCTGCAAGTCAGTGCAAATAATCCAGCAAACCCTAGCTGTAAAATGCCGAGAGCAATTGGGTTTTCGTTTTTAGTAAACGTGCCGGTCAGCGTGATATGAATGGCATAACATAGCGCCGTTCCAATGCAAAGTAAATCACCAGCATTCATATGAAAGGAGTGCTTTAAAGTTAAAACACCTATACCGGTTAGGGTAGTGATAACGCCAAGTCCAATCGGCCAAGAAGGAAGCTTCTTCACTAAAAAGCAGTTAAGCAATGGAACAAAAATGACCGTTAAACTGACAAGAAATCCGGCATTTGAAGCAGACGTCATGCTGACGCCAAACGTGACAAATGAAAAAACGGAAAACAGTAAAAAGCCTAAAATAGCTGATGATCCAATTGTTTTGCGTGTGATTTGTCGTAAAGGCTTATAGAAAAAGAGTCCGGCAATAAAAAAAGCAATCAAACATCTAAGTGCAATAATAGTAAATGACCCGAGCGAACTCAGCCCCATTTTCATAAACACGTACGACATGCCCCAAAATACGTTTACCCCAATCATCATCATATTTGCTCGCGTGCGGTAACTCACGTTCAACCCTCCATTGTTTATAATATACTCACAGTATACAAAGGAATTTGATATTAATAAAATGAATCTTTATAATGATGAACGTGAATTAAATTCATGTTTAGGAGGGAGAAAATGAGCTTAGTAAAATATGAAATATTAAATAAAGTAGCGGAAGTGAAAAGCTTTACAAAAGCGGCAGATGCGCTGGCGCTCACGCAGTCAGCGGTCAGTCATGCCATTACAAATCTTGAATCGGAATTTGGATTTCTGCTTGTGAATCGAAACAGATCAGGTATTACCTTAACAACAGAAGGCGAAACGATGCTTCTTGCCATTCGGAAAGTGCTGCAAGAAAATGAAAAAGTTCATCAAGAAGCAGCCAGTCTGTTAGGTCTTGCAAAAGGAACGATTAAAATCGGTATTTTTAAAAGCGTGTCGACCAAATGGCTTCCTGAAATTATTCGGCTGATGGAAAAAAACTACCCTGAGATTCAAATTCAGCTCAAAGAAGGCGACTACCTTGAAATTGAACAGTGGCTGCTAAGCGGAGAAATAGACTGCGGTTTTATTAACATTACGCATTCAAGTCAATTTCATATTATTTCTTTAAAAAAAGACCGGCTGCTGTGTGTCGTATCGGATCAAAGTGCTCTATATCATCAGAAAACCGTTTCTTTTGAAGATTTAGAGAAAGAACCGTTTATTATGCCGACGTACGGCGGTTATCATGATATTAAGCAATTGTTTGAAGAACATGGCATTCAGCCTGACATCCGTTTTGAATTAATGGATGAAAGTGCTATTTTATCGATGGTTACGCATCACTTAGGAATTAGCATTTTACCTGAAATGCTTTTGGATTCGATCCCGCAGGAGCTGCGTGCGATTCCGTTTCAAGTAGACAGCTACCGTTCAATTGGTCTAGCTACTCGTTATCATCTTTCACCTGCAGCCAAAAAATTTGCTGAAACAACGCAAGCATGGCTGCAGGATTCGGATAAGTAGGAGATTATTTATAGAGCAAAATCGGTTAATTCATAAGACTCTTAGGAACTAAGCGCATCTTTGTGCTATAATAAAGCTATACAATTACCTATTAGTCATCATTGATGACTAATTTTTTTTGGAGGATAATATGGAAGATTTATTACAATTAAAGAACAAGAACTTTGTTATTATGGGAGTTGCCAACGACAGAAGTATTGCTTGGGGTGTTGCAAAAGCCCTTCATCAAGTAGGAGCAAACTTAATTTTTACATACCGTAAAGAACGTTCACTAGGAAAATTGAACAAGCTGTTAGAAAAAAATGAAATTCAAGCGACATTAATTGCAGAATGTGATGTAAACAGCGACGAAAGCATTGAAGCAGCTTTCAAAAAAATCGGAGAAGAAGCAGGCACAGTTCACGGAGTGATTCACTCTGTTGCGTTTGCTCACTCAGAAGATTTAAACGGTGAGTTCATCAATACATCAAGAAGCGGATATGCATTTGCTCAAGATACAAGCGCTTATTCATTTATCGCCGTAGCGAAAGCAGCAAAACCTCTTATGACAGAAGGCGGTTCTCTTGTAGCGATGAGCTATCTTGGTGCAGAGCGCGCAGTTGAAGGCTATAACGTAATGGGCGTAGCAAAAGCAGCGCTTGAGTCTTCAGTAAAATACTTAGCATTAGACTTAGGGAAAGACAATATCCGCGTAAATGCGATTTCAGCAGGCCCAATTCGTACACTTGCAGCGAAAGGCATTTCTGACTTTAACCAAATTCTTCACCATGTTGAAGAAAAAGCACCTCTTAAGCGTAACGTAACGCAAGCAGAAGTTGGCGACATGACGGTTGTATTACTGAGCCACCTTTCACGCGGCGTAACGGGAGAAATCGTACACGTGGACGCTGGTTATAATATTGTAGGTTAATTCCAAAACACCTTCTCGAATGAGAAGGTGTTTTTTTGTAGAAAACTGAGAAATCTATCGTTTCCTATTCTGTTTCTATTAAAATTATCAGTCAAAAGACAAGCATCCAAGCATTTTTCTTGCGAATGAATAAAATAGATAGACACAAAGAAAGGATGATTACGATTAAAAAAGATGGCGTATATTCCCTTGTTGCTACAATTGGATTTCTTCCTAACGATACGACTGTCGATTATCGAGCGCGCGTAGAAATTCGTGTCAATGGCACGGCGGTTATCGCGATTGATAACGATTTCTTTGGAGGAAACACTATATTTGTTAACGTAGTATCGGTCTCTACTATTTACAATTTAGAAAAAGGAGATCGAGTTGAAGTCTTCGCGGAAAGTAATGTTGACGGCACAATTGTCACAACAGAAAATGTGTCGCATTTCGAAGCAGCAAGATTTCCATCTCCTTCCGAATAAAAGGCTACATGCATCTTTTGGTGTATAGAAGTCGAGAAAAACAAGTTTAATACAAGCAGGCAAAAGAAGCAGATTTCTTATAAGGAACCTGCTTCTTTTACTTATATTTATTTAAACATTTCTTTTGGATTTTTCTCAGCCTTTTTCATAGGAAGGTAAACAAATACGTGTAAAGAAAGGCTAATCACGGCAGTAATATTAGTAATAAGGCTAATAATAAGAAATATCCATTCTATACTTCCAGATAAGTTTGCGCTTCTGCTTATAAGTGAAGAGCTTACTCCTATAAGTGAGACCCTCATTAATAAAGGTAAGAAATATATAATTTAATTCATAATTAATCAAACGCCTATATTTTAAAATAGATAAGCTCTAAATCCTAAAAAGAACATATGATGTGGCAAAGGAAAAGGAGTTGACGAAATATGCATCAAGGACAGCAACATTATATTCCATGGGAACAATGGCATCATCAGCATCCTCAAGGCACGTGGAATCAATGGCATCAGCAACATCCTCATGTACCTTGGGAGCAGTGGCATAAACAGTATCCGCACGGCACATGGAATCAATGGCATCAACAACATCCATACACACCTTGGAATCAGTGGCATCAGCAGTATCCGCACGGTACGTGGAATCAGTGGCATCAGCAAAATCCATATGTGCCATGGAATCAGTGGCACCAGCAGCACCCACACAGTTCGTGGAATCAATGGCATAATATCTATCATCAAAGCTAATCAGCTTTTTACCATAAAAGGTCCGGTTCTCCTTAGGAACTGGACCTTTTGTGTGTAGACGTGAATGACGCAGTAAGCTTGATTTTCAGCCCTATATACGAGCGACGATGATGAAGATTACGTTTGTTAGATAGGGTAGGGGGTACACAAATAAAGCGAGTCAAAGACCAACATTCATAAGGTCTAAGCTGTATAAAATGGACTAGTTCGCGGTAAAGAAACTATGTAAATAAGAAAAATTAAATATAATTTTCTTACTTGACAATATACCTATAGGGGTATAGTATAAAGCATGTAAACAACATCAATTCAATAGCAAGGCGGTGATGGTTATGCTCTATATAGCAGTGTTGTTGCTTGCTATTTTATTTATTGCATACAGACGTTATTATCCCGTTAAAGGAATACAGTGCATACGTGAATCTGAAGCGAAAAAACTTGGGCGAACGGTTGTAGATATTAGTCATTATCATGAAGTTCGCGATTCTATTGGTATAGTTATTCCGTATGCGTACCTCAAACGCTTTTATTCAGAAATTCTACAGGGCAGCGTTCATCTAATTGCCGGAGATAGAGTGGAATTAAATTTAAGCGTAAGGTTCTTACAAAAAAGAGGTTTTAAATTGCGCAGCTATGAGTTAGCAGCGTGTAAGTGTAAAAGTAAAGGAAAGAAAGGGGTATTCGATTATGGAGTATAACCAACAAGTGAAAAATCGCCTGCGCCGCATTGAAGGGCAGCTAAAAGGCGTACTCAGCATGATGGAGCAAGGAAAAGCCTGCCGAGACGTCGTGACTCAATTATCTGCTGCAAGAAGTGCCATTGATCGCACGATGGGAGTCATTGTGAGCAGTAATCTTGAACAGTGCGTCAGAGAAAGCCTGGAGCAAGGAGAGCCAACGGAAGGTTTAGTGAAAGAAGCTGTACAGCTGTTAGTGAAAAGCCGCTAAGTGTCATCACCTTATTAAAGTTGACGAATATCATTATTTAGTATAATATACCCTTACAGGTATATGTATATAAAAAGGAGAGATAAATACTATGAAAATTGATCAAGTTTTAGATGCAAAAGGATTAGCTTGTCCAATGCCAATCGTAAAAACAAAAAAAGCAATGGATACTTTAACAACAGGCCAAGTATTAGAAGTGCAAACGACAGATAAAGGTGCTAAAAGTGATTTAACAGCGTGGGCAAAATCAACAGGACACGAGCTTATTGATTTTAAAGAAGAAGGCAGCATATTTATCTTTTACATTCAAAAAGGCTAATTTTTTTTAGAATTAAATATACCCCATGGGGTAATAGGAGGAACAACATGACTGAACAAAAGAAACGAACAACGATTGTATTATTTAGCGGGGATTATGATAAAGCGATGGCAGCTTATATTATTGCCAACGGAGCGGCTGCTTATGACCATGAAGTGACGATATTCCATACGTTTTGGGGATTGAATGCGCTTCGTAAAGAAGAAATGGTGCCGGTGAAAAAAGGATTTTTAGAAAAGATGTTTGGCAAAATGATGCCGCGCGGTGCGGATAAAATGGGCTTATCTAAAATGAACTTTGCAGGTATGGGACCTAAAATGATTAAAAACGTAATGAAAAAGCATAACGCTCTAACGCTGCCGCAGCTTATTGAAATGGCGCAAGAACAAGATGTGAAGCTAGTGGCTTGTACGATGACGATGGATCTTCTAGGATTACAGGAGAAAGAGCTGCTAGATAATATTGAATATGCGGGCGTAGCAGCGTATTTAGCCGACGCAGAAGACGGAAACGTAAACTTATTCATCTAAAAGATAACTCATGAAGCGAGGGTCAATATGATTATCAATGCGCTTATTATCGTCTTTCTGTTGTGGTTTTTGTATCAACGTTTTGCACCAGTAAAAGGTATTCAGCAAATAGCCACAACGGAGTTAAAAGCAAAGTTAAAAAATAAAAATAACCAGTTTATCGATGTGCGAACACCGCATGAATTTCGTACCAAACATATTAAAGGATTTCGAAACATTCCTTTATCAGAACTGCCGGCCCAAACAGGCCAGCTTTCAAAAGACAGAGAAGTAGTCGTTGTTTGTCAAAGCGGAATGAGAAGTATGAAAGCAAGTAAACTGTTGAAAAAGCAAGGTTTTACATCCATCACCAACGTTAAAGGCGGCATGAATACGTGGAGATAAATCAAAAAGGAGGAGACGTAGCGTGAAGACAATAGCAGCACAAGAAGTAGAACAATTAGTAAAAAAACAAGAACAAATTCACATTTTAGATGTACGTGAAGTAGGGGAAGTAAAAACAGGTAAAATTCCAAACGCGTTAAATATCCCCCTTCCTTTATTGGAATTCCGTATGCATGAGTTAGACAAAGCAAATAATTACATTGTCGTCTGTCGTTCTGGAGGCAGAAGCGGAATGGCAGCTCGTTTTCTTGAGCAGCAAGGCTATAGTGTAACGAATATGACCGGCGGAATGATGGAGTGGAAAGGGGAAACGGTCTAATTTTTTTGGATAAAAATATACCCTTACTAGTATTTAAATCAAGGAGGAAAAAGAAATGATGCAAGCAAACTTCGTATTAGATGCAAAAGGACTAGCATGTCCAATGCCAATCGTAAGAACAAAGAAGAAAATGAATGAATTAGAAGCAGGTCAAGTACTAGAAATTCAAGCAACGGATAAAGGCTCTACGGCTGACTTACAAGCGTGGGCAAAAAGCACAGGTCATGAGTATTTAGGTACCGAGACAGAAGGTGACGTTCTTCACCACTTTCTTCGTAAAGGCGGTGCCGAAGAAAACATAACGCCCATTCCTGAAATTTCATTAGAAGAATTTGCGAAAAAAGTAGAGAATGAAGAACATCTTCATATTTTAGACGTTCGTGAAGTAGAAGAATACGATGAAGCTCATATTCCAGGCGTAGTTCATATTCCGCTTGGTGAAGTAGAAAAACGTTCGAATGAGCTAAATAAAGAGAATGAAATTTATATTATTTGCCACTCTGGAAGACGAAGTGAAATGGCAGGGCAAACGTTGAAAAAGCAAGGATTTAAACACTTAGTTAACGTGGTTCCTGGTATGCGTGACTGGACAGGTAAAGTAGAATAACCAATGAATCATAGTGAATTAAAAAATTTTGGTGTTTTATATACCCAAGGAGGTATTTTAATATGACAGTACATGTTCTTACTGCAAAAGAAGTTACATCTAAAATTATTAATAAAGAACCGCTATTTATCTTGGACGTTCGTAATGAAAGTGATTTTAGCGATTGGAAAATTGAAGGTCATCAATTTCAGCATTTAGATGTTCCATACTTCGATCTTTTAGACGGAGTAGAAGAAATCTTAGAAAAAATCCCTTCTGATAAAGAAGTGTTAGTTGTCTGCGCCAAAGAAGGTTCATCGGTGATGGTAGCTGACATGCTTTCAGAAGCGGGTCTTACCGTATCGTACCTAAAAGGCGGTATGAAAGCGTGGAGTGAATATTTAGAGCCTGTTAAAGTCGGAGATTTAAAAGACGGCGGAGAGATCTATCAGTTTGTTCGTATCGGTAAAGGATGCTTATCTTATATGATCGTATCGAACGGTGAAGCTGCTATTATTGATGCGACGCGTATGGCGGATGTGTATATTAACTTTGCCAAAGAACTTGGTGTCACAATTAAGCATGTGTTTGATACTCACCTTCATGCAGATCACATTTCAGGAGGAAGAGTCATTGCTGAAGCAACAAATGCAGCTTACTGGCTGCCTCCAAAAGATGCAGAAGAAGTGATTTTTGACTACAAGGCGTTAGAAGAAGGCAGTGATGTCGTGATTGGTAACACAACGATTACGATTCAGCCTCTTTATTCACCGGGTCATACGATTGGATCAACTTCTTTTATCGTAGACGATCAATACTTGCTTTCAGGTGATATTTTGTTCATCGATTCAATTGGACGTCCTGATTTAGCTGGTATGGCTGAAGATTGGGTAGGCGATCTGCGCGAGACGCTTTATAGACGCTATAAAGCATTATCAGATGAGTTAATTGTATTGCCAGCTCATTTTATGATTATTGATGAGCTAAATGACAACGGCAGCGTAGCTGAAAAATTAGGTACTTTATTTGCTAAAAATCATGGATTAAATATTGAAGACGAAGCAGAGTTCAGACACTTAGTAACAGATAATTTGCCGCCGCAGCCAAATGCGTATCAAGAAATTCGTGAAACAAATATGGGAAAATTAAGCCCAGATGAAGAAAAACAGCGTGAAATGGAAATTGGACCAAACCGCTGTGCAATTCGCTAAGTAAAAAATTCAACTTAAACAAAGGAGAGAGAGAAATGGAATCAACTAAAATACTAGATGCAAAAGGGCTGGCATGTCCAATGCCGATTGTTAAAACAAAAAAAGCAATGAATGAACTAGAAGCAGGTCAAGTGCTAGAAATTCACGCAACGGATAAAGGGGCGAAAAATGACCTTGCAGCCTGGGCAAAATCTGGCGGTCATGAGCTTCTTCAGACAGAAGAAGGCGACGTTTTTAAGTTTTGGATTAAAAAAGGATAAGAAATAATGGACGAAAAGGGTATCTCTTGTAAAAGGTACCCTTTCCTTATATGAAACGGAGCGACTATAGATGGATCTTACATTTATCATCACGCTTTTTCTTATTGGATTTATTGGGTCGTTTATTTCCGGTATGGTCGGTATTGGCGGGTCTGTTATTAATTATCCGATGCTGTTATATATCCCTCCATTAGTAGGAGTAGGAGCATTAACGGCTCATCAAGTCTCAGGTGCAGGAGCTGTTCAAGTGTTCTTTGCGACAATAGGCGGCGTATGGGCGTATCGAAAAAGCGGATTTTTAAACAAATCATTAATTTTATATATGGGCAGCAATATTCTAATCGGCAGCATGCTTGGAAGCTACAGCTCACATTATATGAGTGAACAAGGATTAAATGTTGTATATGGAGCTTTAGCTCTTATTGCGGTTATTATGATGTTTATTCCAAAGAAAAATTTAGATGAGATAAAAGAAGGCGAACTTCAATTCAATAAAGGATTAGCTTCTATTTTATCACTGCTTATCGGAGCCGTAGCAGGCGTGTTAGGAGCAGGAGGAGCCTTTATTTTAGTTCCTGTGATGCTCGTGGTACTTAAAATTCCAACTCGAATTACTATCGCAACTTCACTAGCCGTTACCTTTATTTCTTCCATTGGTTCGACGGTTGGAAAGCTGATAACGCATCAAGTCCCTTTTATACCTGCACTTATTTTAGTTGCTGCAAGCCTAATTGCCTCTCCAATTGGTGCAAAAGTGGGGCAGAAAATGAATACAAAAGTGCTTCAGTGGATCCTTGCCGGTTTAATTTTAGCAACGGCAATTAAGATTTGGTGGGGGCTAATATAAAAAAGCTATGGATTCCCATAGCTTTTTTATATTGTTCCATTACTTTCCACATACGTTTCAAGCGCAGGATGAAATTCTTTTTGATAGTGGTTAGACGGACATACTTTCACAACAGTAGAGCGAAGAGCATTGGATTTTGATGTATTTAACACTTGCTTGCATTTAGGGCATCGTTCATTAAACAGAAAATGAAGCCATTTCACTTTTCATCACTCCTGTACTAAAACCTTTAAATCTTATCGAGTTAATAAGGATTATAAAGGGTTTTATACGGCAGGTCAATGAAAAGGGAAGGAATCTTACAAAATAGTTTACTGAGATAAATATATTTGCATAAAAAATTAAGAATTTATAGAATTTATTGTTTATTTATTTGATTTTTATGTTATCCTTTTTAACATACATTAAATACAAGGCCATAATTATCGTACGACCTTTGATTTGTATTACAAATAGTGAATGAGAAAAATATGTACCGAAAGGAGAACGTGGCATCAAGAAGAAATGAAGAGTCAGAGAGCAAGCAGATGCTGGTTGTCTATTAAAAAGGCATCTCCCAAGGCTTCTGCTTTAATTTTTCTGACTATTCGAATAATTAATTCGTTATTAAAAGTTTAAAATCTAGAAAAGGAATGATCATCAATGAAAGATAAATTTGCCCAACGAGCTAGTCTTGTAAAATCCTCTGAAACGCGCGAAATTTTAAAAGTAACGGAACGACCAGAAGTGATTTCATTTGCAGGAGGACTTCCAGCGCCGGAGCTATTTCCCGTTGAAGCAATGAACGATGCGTGCCGCGCCGTATTAAATGAAGACGGAGCCGCTTCGCTTCAATATAGTACAACAGAGGGGTATATCCCTTTAAGAGAAGCAATTTCTAAACGAATGCAGGACATCGGCATTGAGTCCACGGTTTCGAACATTTTAATTACGTCCGGATCTCAGCAGGCAATCGATCTTACCGGAAGACTGTTTCTTAATGACGGAGACGTGGTAATCTGTGAAAGCCCAACGTATTTGGCAGCTATTAACGTATTCAAATCCTACAATGCGACGTTTGTAGAAGTGGACATGGACGAAGACGGAATGATTATGGAAGAGCTAGAGAAAAAGCTTCAGGAAAATCCACAGGCTAAATTTATCTATACAATCCCAGATTTCCAAAACCCTACAGGGCGCACATTAACGCGAGAAAGACGTCAGCGAATGATCGAGCTTGCGAACGCATACGACGTTCTAATTGTAGAAGATAATCCGTACGGAGGCGTTCGATTTGCAGGAGAAACGCTGCCGCCGGTTAAGCATTTTGATACAGAAGGCAGAGTTATTTATATCAGCACATTCTCTAAAATTTTTGCGCCAGGTCTTCGAATCGGCTGGGTGTGTGCAGATGAAGACTTCATTGATAAGTACGTAGCGTTTAAGCAAGTGGCAGACTTGCATACGGACAGCTTTGCTCAGCGCGTAACGGCTAAGTACATGGAGCTTTATGATATCGAAGAGCACATTCAAAAAATTAAAGCCGTATACAAAGAGCGATGTACCCAAATGTTATCGTGCATCGAAGAGTTTTTCCCGGAGAATTTGTCTTACAGTAAGCCAGAAGGCGGATTGTTTATTTGGGTGGAACTGCCCCAAGGAATTGATTCAGCGCATATCTTTTCAGAATGTCTAAAAAACAACGTAGCCTGTGTTCCGGGAACTCCTTTCTTTCCAAACGGAACAAGAAACAATGCGCTGCGCTTGAATTATTCTAATATGTCTGCTGAACAAATCGTTGAAGGCATGAAGCGTATGGGAGACGTATTGCATCGTGAATTGACAAGGGAAACGACTGTTTTATAAAAAGATGGAAAAATCAAATAAAGCAATTTTATTGATTCATGAAATATACGGTGTGAACAATCATATGAAGTTTATGAAAGAGAAATTGTCTAAGTTAGAGGCAGATATTATCTGTCCTAACTTATTATCTAAAGACGCTCCTTATAGCTATGAAGAAGAACGAATGGCATATCAAAACTTTGTTCAAAACATTGGTATTGATGAGGGTTCAAGACAAATTACTAACATGTTAATTCAACTAAAACAGGAATATGAAGAAGTAGGAGTTATAGGCTTCAGTGTAGGAGCCACAATATCGTGGCTATGCAGTGAAAACAATTTGTGTGACTTTGTGATAGGCTGTTACGGATCGCGTATTAGAGACTATATAAATAGACGTCCTGTGTGTCCAACTCTTCTTATTTTTCCTGCTGAAGAGCAAACATTTGATGTAGACTCTCTAATAAACTCATTAGAGCAAAAAAGAGAGCCGCTTTTGAAAATCAAAAAGTTTTATGGATTTCATGGGTTTATGAATCCTTTTTCACAAACCTTTAATAAAGAATCAGCAGACCAAGCCTTCCAAACAATAAGTGATTTTCTCAAAAAAACTTAGCTGATCACTAGCTATATATGCTGAAAGTGATACCTTACAATAAGCAGGAACTGACCCTTTTTCAGTACGTATACATGTATTAACATTTTCTTTAGACGTATCGAAAAGGAGCGAGGTTATGCTAAAGTCAGTTGAACTTGTAGGAACAGCAGTAAAGCTAGTACCGCTTGAAAAAATGCATGAGCAAGGACTCTATGAAGCTGCAAAACCGAAAGAAATTTGGGAGCATCTCCCGGTAAAAGTTCATAGTCTAAGTGATATAAAACGGCTGATTGAAAGTGCTTTAAAAGCCAAGCAAGAGGGAAGAGAGCTGCCTTTTGCTGTATTTGATATAGAGTCACATTCGATTGTAGGAAGCACGAGATTTTTAGATATATCGCTTCCTAACAAAAGCGTAGAAATAGGGTGGACGTGGTATCATCCATCCGTGTGGCGAACGCGAGTTAATACGGAGTGTAAGTATTTATTATTAAAATACTGTTTTGAAGAGCTGAAGCTTCACCGCGTTCAATTCAAAACGGATGTACGAAACAATCGGTCTAGAAAGGCTATTAAACGCTTGGGTGCCATGCAGGAAGGCATCAGCAGAAAACATATGGTTTTACCTGATGGATACGTACGAGATTCGGTTATCTTCAGTATAATTGACGACGAGTGGCCGTTTGTCAAAAAGCGACTAGAAGGTTTTTTACATGCAGCCAGTCAGGGAAATAAAGAAAATGTCAGCAATTAATGGCATTTAAAGATAAAAAGCACAAGCTATAGCTTGTGCTTTTTATCTTTAAAGAGCTTCTTTAATAATTTTTTTATAGTAAAGAACAGATAAAATACCAAAAATAGAGTAGAGTGCAGTATAGACAATCATGACAATAATCATTGGTGTCCAAACCTCTGTTCCAAACAAGAACCAGCCGGATTGCACGGCAAAATAACTGTGAAGCAAGCCGATGACTAATGGGATGCCGAAGTTAAAGAGCTGCTTTATTTTAATGCCTTTTAATAAATCTTTTTCTGTGAAGCCGAGCTTTCTAAGAATGGTATAGTTTGGCTTTTCATCTTCACTTTCGTCCATTTGTTTAAAATAAAGAATGCAGCCTGATGTAATTAGAAATGCCAGTCCTAAAAAAGCAACAATGAACATGATTAGGCCCATATTTTGTTTTTGACTCACTGCCATTTCTATACGCGAGTTATTTAAGCTATCATCGCTAAATTTTATCTCTCCGAAAAGCTCATTTGCTTTTGGTAAGTTATCTTCATTTGATATGTCTATTCCAGTGTAGACAGAAGATTCTTTTTGAATAGAGGGGTCCGCATCCTTTTTTAGCTCATTAAATACGTGATCGTCTACAATGGCAGCAGGCATACCGCTTGTAAAATAGGTAGATAAGATAAATTTTCGGTTTAAACCTATAAACTTTTGCGGAATGACTTTTTTCTTTCCTTTTAGCTCAATTTGTCCGGAGTCTTTAAATGCCATTGCTTGTTGAAGCATATCATTAGAGCCGGTAAATAAAGTTTCATTTTGAGCTATGGTTACACCACTAACGGATGTTTCACTGACCATCGGAAAAATCATAGCGGACGAATCCACCATCGGGCTTTCCAAATCATTTTCTAAGATGTTTTTTACGTTTGCTTTTACTTGGATGACGTCGATCTTTTTTTCCGTATATGCTATTTTCTTTCGATCCAGCGCGGCTTTAAACGAAGCAGCGTCTTTTGAATTATTGATAGCAAAATCGTTAGGTACATAGTCTCCAGCCGACTTTTCAGCAGAGTAATAGGAAATGTAGCTCAAACATAAAAAACCGATAGCAAGAGCCGATACGGTTGTAATAACCGTCAGCAATAATGCGTTTGATTTCATCCGAAACATAATAGAAGAAAGAGATAATACGTCGTTAATCGACAAATAGCCTTTTTTGCTTTTTCGCATAAGATTTAATAAAAATCGAACCGAGCCTTTATAAAACAAATAGGTTCCGAGGATAACTGAAGCTAAAATAGACACCATTGCGATTGACAAAGCATTCATGCTTGTAAAAGAACCGTCAAACAATTTAGCAGAAATATAGTAGCCGGAAGCAATAAAGATTATGCCAAGAATTCCAATAATAATTTCAAGTATACTGATTTTTTTTGTTTTGCCTTCTGTTGATGAAGTAACGCGGAATAGTGCTAAAATGGTCTGTCTTTTAATAAAAAGATAGTTCATCGTCATAATTAGCAAATAGATGACTCCAAACACAATCAGCGTTTGAATCAAGGCTTCTTCTGAAAAGTGAAGTTTGGCAATGCCTTTTGTATCGGTGATTTTAAACAAAATCATAATGACCGCTTTTGAAAACGAAAACCCAATTAAAATGCCGACAATCAGTGAGGCAAAATACAGCATAAAATTTTCAACGGTCAAAATACGGAAAATTCTTGTTTTGGTCATGCCAATTAGCTGAAATAAGCCAATTTCTTTGCTGCGTCGTTTGATGAATATCGTGTTTGCATATAATAGAAAGATAGAAACGATGGCTACAAGTAAAACAGAAGCGGCCCGAACCGCTGCGCCTCCTTTAATGGAACCTTTGGTTGCATCAAGAGCCGGATCATACTGCAGCGTTACAAAAGCAAAATATAAAGCTGCGCTGAACATCAGCGCAAAAACGTATAAATAATAGTTTTTTACATTCTTTTTGAAGTTGCGGAAAATCAGCTGATTAATGTTCATGTTGAACTCCGCCTAGCACGCCTTGAGTTTTCATAATATCGTCAAAAAAGGCTTTTTGCGTTTGATCGCCTTTGTACAGCTGCGTATAAATTTGTCCGTCTTTTATAAAAATGACTTTGCTGCAATAGCTGGCTGCCACTGGATCATGCGTTACCATCACAATACTTGCGCTTCTTTTATCATTAAGCTCGGTCAGCTTGTTTAACAAATCGCTGGCCGCTTTTGAGTCAAGTGCACCGGTTGGTTCGTCAGCAAAAATCATGCTTGGCTCATGAATAAAGGCTCTTGCAGCAGAGGTGCGCTGTTTTTGTCCACCGGAAATTTCACTTGGATATTTGTCTTTCAGCTCATAGATGCCAAGCTGTTTGGCTAGCGCGTCAAATTTTTTATGAGCTACTGCTGAAGGAGTTTTCGCAACGGAAAGAGGCAAGAGAATATTTTCTTTTACTGTAAGCGTGTCGAGTAAGTTATAGTCTTGAAAGATAAAGCCCAAATGTGTTTTTCGGAAGTTTGCTAACTGCTTTTCTTTCATTCTGCTAATTTCATTTCCTTCGATTTTGATGGTTCCTCCGTTGATTTTATCAATGGAGGAAAGCACGTTCAGAAGCGTCGTCTTGCCTGATCCTGAAGCGCCCATAATTCCTACAAATTCTCCTTTCATAATCGTAATGTCTACGCCTTTTAATACTTCTTGTCTATTAAATTTATTTCCGTAGCTTTTATGAATATTAGTTGCTTCTAATATGTTCATATGTATTCACTCCTTTAATCTGATACGTTTATTATAGAAAAAGGGCTTTAGCTTTTCCTTTGATTCACCGAACAAATAACGAAAGCATGTGACATTTTTGTCACATGCTTTTCATATCCACAAAATCATTTGATTTAGGAAAGGCAAGTGTAAACGTTGTGCCTTCATTAAGAGCAGACTGCACGCCAATGTGAATCGAAAGAGCGTGGGCAGCTTTTTTAGCCAGATATAAGCCCATGCCTGTGGCACGGCTGTCTTCATGCTGCGTAGTTGAGGTAAAACCTTTCTCAAAAATACGCGGCATATCTTGTGGAGAAATTCCCCGACCGCTATCTTTTACCTCGATATACACTTGACCATTATGCTCGTAGCTTCTAATCATCACGTCAGATTCTTCGCTGTACTTGACGGCGTTTGTTAAGAGCTGCCTCATAATAAATGCCAGCCACTTTGCGTCACACAGTACACGTTCTGCCTGTAGGTCCACATCAAACCCAATATTTTTTTGCATGCACCAAGCTTGCAGCGTTTTGATTTCAGTGAAAATAAGGGACTCTAAATCCAGATGTTCAATATACATATCATTTTCGATAAAGAAAATGCGCTTTTGATGAAGCTGTTGATCAAGTAAAAAGTGAATACGTAGCCACTCGAACGTCAAGTTTGCTTTAACTTCTCGATTTTCTAAGCGTTCAATTATTAAATGCATCGCAGTTAACGGCGTTTTAATTTCGTGAATCCAAGCTAACAGTTCATCTTTTTCCTGCGTCACGTGCAGCTGGGTTTGCACGCCATCTTTTTTCGCTTGTTCTAATTGTTGCATCAGATTTCGCTGAACAATCTTTTCAAACGGACGCAGCGGATGAGAAAAAGTGGAAGAATCAAAGAAGTCTTCTTCATCTTTTAGCTTTTGATAAAATTTCGTTTCTTTCTGATAGCGGAAGGCGCAGAAAATAAGAAAGATAATCGATGATAAAAACACGATATAGAGAATCGAAGACAGAGGAATGGATTCATCAATATACGCGATAAATAGCATAAAAAAATGTATGATAAAAAAGAAAAGGATCCAGCTTAGACGCTCGCGAATAAAGAGTTTAATCATAGCGTTCCTCTTCAATGGCTACGTAGCCTTGGCCGACTTTTGTTTCAATAAAAGTTCCCAGTCCAATTTCATCTAATTTTTTTCGCAGGCGATTGACGTTTACCGTCAGCGTGTTGTCACTGATAAACCGTTTATCTTCCCACAAACTATTAATCAGTTCATCTCGGCTTACAATCGTATTCTTTTTATGTATTAAGCATTTTAAAATAAAGATTTCATTTTTGGTTAAATCAATAGCTGTAGATTCGGTTGATACTTTATTTTTTTCGTAATCAATCGTTGCGCCTTGCCACGAAAGAAGGTTTACTTGCTCAACGCTGTAATTATACACGCGGCGGAGAAGGGCTTGTATTTTTGCTACAAGCACATCAAAATGAAACGGCTTTTGCACAAAGTCGTCTGCTCCAAACTGCATAGACATTACCATATCAGAAGGATGATCACGTGAAGATAGAAAGATGATAGGGATTTTTGAATGAGAACGAATCATTCTGCACCAGTGAAATCCGTCATACTTCGGCAGCTGAATATCCATAATAACCAAATCAGGTTTTACCTCGCTAAACTCCTGCATAACGTTACTGAAATCACGGATGCCGTAAACATCATAAGACCATTGCTCCAACCGCTCTTTCAGTTCGTTAAACAGCGTTACATCGTCTTCAATTAAAAAAAGTTTAAACAATAACACGTACCACGCTTTCTGTTTTTATACTTATTTTATAGCAATATCCTTTTATTTACCATATGTGATAGTAGATTCACCGGCGTTCTTTATAAAATGTGAAAGAATAGCTTTCGACGAGCATAGTTTATAAACATATATTGAACTCTAGCGAGAAAAGGAGAGCTGTTATGAAAGCAATGGTATGTACAAAGTATGGTAAACCAGATGTTCTTCAGCTTCAAGAAGTGGAAAAGCCTATTCCAAAAGAGAATGAAATACTGATAAAAATTTATGCCACCACGGTCACATCGGGCGACTGCAGAGTGAGGAGCTTTAATAGTCCACTGCTGTTGTGGCTTCCATTGCGAATAGTTTTGGGGTTACGGAAGCCTAGAAAATCAATACTAGGTGTAGAGCTGGCCGGAGAAGTAGAAGACGTCGGAAAGAACGTAACGCGGTTCAAAAAAGGCGACCAGCTGTTTGCAATGACAGGTATGAAGTTCGGAGGATATGCGGAATATATCTGCTTACCAGAAAAGGGGACAATAGCCGTAAAGCCAGAGAATGTAACCTATGAAGAAGCCGCCTCTATTTCTTTCGGCGGCACGACGGCTCTGCATTTTTTTAGAAAAGGAAATATTCATGCTGGGCAAAAAGTGATTATCTACGGTGCTTCAGGTGCCGTAGGAACTGCCGCTGTACAGCTTGCTAGCTATTACGGAGCTGAAGTGACAGGCGTGTGCAGTGCTAAAAATAGTGAACTAGTAAAGTCTTTAGGAGCAGACCGCGTCATCAACTACCAACACGAAAATTTTACTGAAAAAGAAGAAAGATACGATCTTATCTTTGATGCCGTTGGGAAAATCACAAAAAATCAGTGCCAGGAAGCGTTAGCCTTAAATGGACGCTTTGTTTCGGTCGAAGGGCAAGGAATTGCCAAAGTGCAGACGAAAGATTTATTGCTTCTTAAAAAGCTGATGGAAGAAGGGCAGATAAAATCAGTGATTGATAGATGCTACTCTTTAGAACAAATTCCAGAAGCTCATGAGTATGTAGAAACCGGACATAAAATAGGGAGCGTAGTCGTTACGTTAAAAAAGTAAAAAAGAGAATCTCTTTAAAAGATCCTCTTTTTTACGATATTAAACGTTACTCTCCGCCTTTAATCCAAAGTTCCAGAGGAAGCCCTACAAGGTTCTTTCCGATCCATTCTCTGGCAATATTATTAGAAGGGCCCATAGCAATGCCAGCTCTGGCATCTCGGAACAAACGTTCAATAGGTCCTTTTTTATAGCCGTATCCGCCGCTTACATCCAATGCAATTCGCGTTGCTTTGTTGGCTACTTCTGAAGCGTGCACTTTAAATTCAGTCAGCGGGAGAGTAAGGACACCTTGTGCTTTTTGTTCAGCTTGTAAAATATCAAGCTGTTCTGCCAAGTCAATTTGCCATGGTTTTGTGCTTTCAATGAGGACTTTTGCTTCGGCAATCTGCTGGCGAATGACTTGATAGTCGCTAAGCTGGTTATTAAAATCGCGGTGAATCGTTCGCGTTGCATGGTTAACCGCAAGCTCTAGCGCATGTTCCGCTACTCCAAGCCAAGCAGAACCAAGGCCAATTAAATAAATAGGGGAAACGCCGTTTAAGACGATTTCTTTCCCTGTTTCTTCACTGCCTAGAAGATCTTCTTTTGGCACGTGTACATTTTTATAAGAAATCGGACCGCTGTGATTACCGCGAACGCCCAGCGCTTCCCATGGACTTGCCGTGATGCCGTCTGATTTTCCATCTACAATAAAAAAGCTAATATCCGTTGCTTCTTGTGCTTCAGGGCTGCGTGTTTGAACGACATAAAAATCAGCTTGCCCGGCGCTCGTAGTAAATGATTTGTCAGCATTAACTACATAATCTTCGTCATTTCGCTGCGCTTGACTGAAGTTGTACCACCAGTGTCCTCCTGAGGCTTTTTCACTTGTAGAGTACGTACCAATCAGCCCTTGGTCAATTGGTTGTAACCAGCGTTTCTTTTGATCGTCATTTCCGTACAGCGTGATAGTTTGAATCGCTCCGACATGCATCACGTAAACTAAAGCAGTAGAAGCACAGGCTTTTGCAATTTCTTCAGCTACAATCGCAAAAGCCACGTGATCAAGTTCTAAGCCACTGTATGCTTTTGGTACAAGAATATTTCCCCAGCCTGCTTTAATAAGCGCTTCTAAATTTTCTCGTGGAAAAACGCCTTCTTCATCTGTAAGGGCTGCATTAGGCCGGATCACTTCATCTACAAGAGAAGCGATTTTCTCGCGGATGGACGCGTAATAAGCGCGCGTTGATTGATTATATACAGGACGTGCAGAAATTTCGACTGACATAACATACCTCCAAAAATTTTAATGTTTGTTACGATAAACTATTTACAATGCGCCCGCTTTTTCTTTTAGTTCCTGTTCTTTTTGTCTTACGAGCGGAATGATGGTTTCGCCAAACGTTTTGATTTCTTCTTCATAATGTAAAAAGCCTGTCAAAATAATGTCCACGCCGATTTTTTTTAGTTCGATAATTTGATTGGCGACTTGTTCGGCTGTTCCGATAAGGCCAGTTCGAAAGCCATCATTGTACTGAACTAAGTTTTCAAATGAAGAGTTTGCCCACATGCCTTCACCTTGAGGAGAAGCTTTGCCCGCGAATTTCACTTGACTTTCAAACCCTTCAACGGCTTCTTTATCCGCTTGTAGAACAATTTCTTTTAGCACTTGTTTTGCTTTTTCTTCTGTTTCACGGACAATGACAAACCCGTTCACGCCGAATTGAATATCACGGCCGTTTGCGTTTGCTTTTACATCTTCAATTTGGTTTTTTAAGTTTTCAATCGAGTTGCCGTTCATGAAATAAACGTCTGATACTCGGCCTGCCATTTCACGGGCGGCTTTAGAGTTTCCTCCTTGAAATACTTTTGGCGGCTGAAGAGGCTTTGGTTTTAGCGGTGCGTCATTTAATCGGTAAAAGTCTCCTTTGAACGTAGTCGTTTCGTTTTTCCATAGTTCTCGAAGCACGTTAATAAATTCTTCAGAACGGCGGTAGCGCTCGTCATGATCTAGCCATGGTTCGCCGTAGCCGTTAAATTCGCCTTTAAACCAGCCGCTTACAACGTTCACAGAGACGCGTCCGCTGCTGATATGATCAATAGTCGAAATGATTTTAGCAAATACGCCGGGATGCCATAGCCCCGGAAGAACCGCTGTAATAATGTTGATTTTTTTAGTAGTGGCAGCCAGTGCAGAAGCGAGAGTCGCAGCTTCTAGTTGATTTTCAGCTCCGTAGCTTGCAAAAAATCTAGTTTGCAAGAGAACATAATCAAAGCCCACCTGCTCGGCAATTTGCGCATACCGGCTGTTTGCTTCAAATGACCACTCTGTTTTTTGAGGAATGTTGGAAATGACAAGGCCTCCGCTTACGTTCGGGGCCCAATAAGCAAATTGCAAACTCATATGTAACGCCTCCTTAGTTAAGTAGTGAAAATAAATGAGCTGGGTAAAACATTCATCTCCTTAAATGCCAAAGGCTCTTATCTCGCTTCAAGTTGAAGAGAAGATAAGAGCCTTCAGTAGCCTGACAGGCGGTACGGATGCTGAATGTACATATAGTTATATCACCGGTTATTCCGATAGTCAAAGTGAGTTTTAAGAAATTTAAAAAGAATGAAATCGTAATTAAGTTTAACTAAAGAAGGAAGAGATCATCTATTTTAACCAAAAACAAACTTGACTTATAGGGATAGTGAGTATACTATTCAAATATGTTAAACAAATGAGAAATAAACATCTATTTTTTCTAAATAAATAGCCGTTTAAAAACGATCGACCAGACGACTGGAGATGCTTTGAACAATCAAAGCATCTCTTTTTTATTTGTCGTAAAAAGGAGGAAGTATACGTTGAGTAAAAAAAGAAAGCTAATGCTAGGAGCAAATATTAAAGGACTTGGAAATACGACGGATGGATGGAGACATCCGGACGTAGAGCCTGATGCGAGCATTAATATTGAGTTTTACAAGAGGCAAGCGCGTATATTGGAAAAAGGACTGTTCAGCTTTGTCTTTATTGCGGATGGGTTAGCAATATCAGAAAAGTCCATTCCTCACTTTTTAAATCGTTTTGAGCCCATTACGCTGCTGTCAGCTATTGCTGCTTCTACAAATCACATCGGTTTAGTTGGGACGGTTTCAACAAGTTTCAGTGAGCCTTTTACCATCGCTCGTCAGCTGATATCTCTTGATCATATCAGCGGCGGGCGAGCGGGATGGAACTTAGTCACTTCTCCGCAAGAAGGGGCAGCGCGCAATCACAGCAGAGGATATCTTCCTCTTCACAGCGAACGATACGAAATAGCAAAAGAGCATCTCGACGTAGTAAAAGGGCTGTGGGATTCGTGGGAAGATGATGCTTTTACCTATCAAAAAGAAACCGGTCAGTTTTTTGATCCAAAGAAAATGCATACTCTTGGATTTAAAGGCAAGCACTTTCAAGTTCAAGGGCCGTTAAATATTGCTCGTTCAAAGCAGGGACATCCGGTTGTGTTTCAAGCGGGTTCATCAGAAAGAGGAAGAGGATTTGGCGCAGAAAATGCGGATGCGATTTACACCAATGCACATACACTAGAAGAAGCGCAGGCATTCTATCAAGATATGAAAAATAGAGCAAGAGATCACGGCAGAACCCCTGAAGAACTTCTCATTTTTCCAAGTATTGATTTAATTATAGGAGATAGCGAGGAAGATGTAGAAAGAAGATATGGAGAGCTTGCCGCTTTCATTCCAGTTGACCATGCCATTACATATTTAGCTCGTTTTTTTGATGATTATGATTTTCATCAATTTGACGTAGACGCACCGTTTCCAGAGTTAGGCGATATCGGAGCAAATGCGTTTCAAAGCACTACAAATAAAATTAAACAAGCGGCGGCCGCTCGAAAGTTAACGTTAAGACAAGTGGCACTTGAAACGGTTTTACCGCGTTCGCCGTTTTCAGGAACACCTGAGCACGTAGCGAATGAAATGCAAAAATGGCATGAGCAGGAAGCAGCGGATGGATTTGTGCTTCGCCCGTTTATGAGCGATACGTTTCATCAGTTTGTGGAAAAAGTGGTGCCTATTTTACAAGAGCGTGGGCTTTACGATACTTCTTATAAAAGCGATACGCTGCGCGGAAATTTGAACCTTTCCGTTCCAGCCAATCGATATAGTCAAACAAAGGAGGAGTATGTGTATGACAGTCAAATTAATCAGTGAATACAGCGTCACAGAAAGCTTAAAAAAGCAGGTAATTGAGTGGAGAAGACATTTTCATCGCTATCCTGAATTATCGTTTCAAGAACACCGAACGTCTCAGTTTGTTGAAGATACGCTTCGTTCGTTTGGAAGCTTTATCATTACTCGTCCTACCCCAACAAGCGTGGTGGCTAGATTAATAGGAAAAGAAGAGGGAAAAGTGGTTGCGATCCGGGCGGATATGGACGCGCTGCCGATTGAAGAAGAAAACACGTTTGCATTTGCCTCGGTTCATAAAGGCGTGATGCATGCATGCGGACATGACGGTCATACGGCTATTTTATTAGGAGTAGCTTCTGTTCTTTCTCAGTTAGGAGATGAATTTAAAGGAGAAATCCGCTTGATTTTTCAACACGCAGAAGAGCTGCTGCCAGGAGGGGCACAGGAGCTTGTTAAAGAAGGCGCGATGGAAGGTGTGGATTACGTAATTGGCACGCATTTGAATTCTGGTCTTCCCATCGGAGAAATCGGCGTGCTTGCAGGTCCTATGATGGCTTCGCCTGACATGTTTAATATATCGATTAAAGGAAAAGGAGGACACGCCGCAGCGCCTCACGAAGCAGTTGATGCTATTGTTGTAGGAGCGCAAATTGTGACGAACCTTCAAACGATTGTTTCAAGAACGACCAATCCAATTGATAAATTAGTCGTATCGGTTACACAATTTCACGGAGGAACTACGCACAATGTACTTCCTGATAAAGTGGAGCTTAACGGTACCGTTCGCAGCTTTGACGCAGCTCTGCGAGAAAAAGTTCCGGCACAAATTGATCGAATTGTAAAAGGACTAACAGAAGCCTACGGTGCAGAGTACACGTTTACGTATGAAAAAGGGTATCATCCCGTCATTAATTCTGAAGAAATTACAAGGTTAATTGAAGAAACAGCTATCGAAGAATATGGAGAAGAACGTGTAAAGACGCTGTCTCCTAAAATGGGAGGAGAAGATTTTTCAGCTTATCTGCAGGAAACGGAAGGAGCATTTTTTAACATCGGAGCACGAAATGAAGAACAGGGCATCGTATACCCTCATCATCATCCGAAGTTTACGGTAGATGAAGACTCGCTTGAAATTGGAGTAAAGATGTTTTTGCGCATAACAGAAAAGCTATTGGCTCGTTAAAAAAAGAACAAGAACCAAATAGGTTCTTGTTCTTTTTTATGTATTCTTATTTCGTATCCTTATAATTCGTCGCAAATCCTGCTGCAATTAAACCAATCAAACCCAGCACTCCTACAATAACGGTTATGACCATTACGTTCACCTCAGTCGCTCTTAATAATACGCTTTCATTTGTTTAATTTTACCATGAGTCTTCATATGAAAGAAGCTTTTCTTTTAAAGACTCTAGCTTTTTAAATTTTTGATCATAGCTTTGCCGTTTTAACATGTCGTTGGTTATTATCAGCGCATCTTCTTTACGCCCTGCATACAAGTAGGCTTCAATGACTTCGTCGAATCCTTCTGAGTAAGGGAATTCTTCATATTTTGCTAGTTTAAATGAGGCGTCGTAGTGTTTCGTTGCTTTTTCGTATTGCTTTAGTTTTAAAAGCATACGCCCATTTGCTAAATGTAAATCTGCTCGTTCTAAATCGGTAAGGGTATGGAGTTCAATCCCTTGGTTGCGTATATCAAGGGCATCTTCATAGCGCTTTTTTTCTTCTAGCTCAAACGCTTTCTCATAAAAATGGTCAAACTTCGTTAGGGGTCTTCTTGATTTATAGAACTTGTAAATGCCGTATAGGATCAAAAGCAGTAACCAGAGCAATTTGTTCAACTCTCTTTCATCTCTGTATGTATAATATTTATATTAAAGGAAATTAAATTCAGTTGATAGATTTATTGAAATAAAGACGTTTGAGGGGGAATACGATGGTCATCAACCAGCGAATCTATAATGTAAAAGGACTTCAGTACATCATTCGCTCAGCTGCCACTAGCGATGCAGATGAATTGTCTCACCTAAGAGTTCAGCTAGACGGAGAAACGGAAAACTTAGATCGTGAACCAGGAGAAGGGTATATGAATAAAGGGGACTTTGAAGAGCTTATTAGTCGTGACACGGAAAGTAAACGAAACTTATTTTTAGTAGCGGTTGTACATAATGAAATTGTCGGATTTTCAAGGTGCGAAGGTAATGAGTTGAAACGATTTGCCCACAAAGTAGAGTTTGGCGTGTGCATCGCACAAGAACGTTGGGGATACGGAATTGGCAAAGAGCTTTTACAGCAGTCTATATTATGGGCAGATAGCGCGGGCATGAAGAAAATGACGCTGAATGTGCTAGAGACCAACAAAAAAGCGATTGATTTATATACAAAGTTCGGGTTTGAAATAGAAGGGGTATTAAAAAATGACAAGCTGCTGTCAGACGGCAAGTTCTATGATACGGTTGTGATGGGGCGCTTTGTATAGCTTTTTTTGCGTCCTTATTCTATCGATATTTAAAGAAAAAAACACCTTCAAGCATACTGCACTTGAAGGTGTTTTGCGTGTTTTCCGTTTTTACTAGAATGATGGTTAATGATAGACCTCGCTTTTTTTACTAAAGCTTTTATTGCTTTCAAATCCTTGTTCTTCTTCTTTTTCGACATCTGTGCCAATAGGCTCCCACTTAATAAGAATCGTCGCGATCAATCCAATAACGGGAACGATTGTAAGGACGAGAAACGTCGTATAGATCCCGCCAATTGAAAGGACAACCGGAAATAAGTAAAAACCTAAAATACTGCCGATACGCGTTGTTCCTTGCCCCCATCCAGAGCCCAGTCCTCTCAGTTCAGTCGGGTAAGAAAGAGTGGCCATTGTCATTCCTTGCGCTCCGGGGCCAAAAGATTGACCAAAAATAAATAAAGCAATAAATAAAATCGGCAGCGCAATAAAATGTGTATCGCCTGTGAGCCCCATCAGGACTAAGCTTAAAGAGCAAATGGTATACCCTGTAATGGCAAGTTTTCTTATGCCGACTTGTTCAGTTAGCCTTGATTGTGTAAAGCCGCCAATAATACCAAATAAATTAAAGAAAAGAGTACCGATAATTGCATAAATCATTCCTTTGCCAAAAATAAGCGTGGAAATGGTTGGGATATAGAAGCCAACGGCAAAGTACTGCATACTTTGAGTAGCCGTAATGATGGAAGCTAGAAATGTCCGAGCCCGATACTTTCCTTGGAAAATAGCTTTGTAAGACAGTTTTTTTGAACGAGATAATGGTTCTTCTTTTGCATTTTTAGCCACCGTGACTTGTATGTCATAGGTTTTCTCTAATACCTTGACAGCTTCTTTAAGGGGAAGGTGATGAGCGGCCCACATCGGGCTTTCATCCATGTAGCGGTAGCGCAAAATTAGCACGATTAGTGCAGCAACAGCTCCAAATCCTACTGACCAGCGCCAAATATCCTCATGCTGCCCGAGCAGATAAAAAGGCAGAACAACAAGTCCAGTAACAGTTGCGGCCACGTACCACAGGGGACACCACAAGTTCACGTATTGACCTTTTTTCTTTAAATTGCTGAACTCCGCAATAAAGCTGAGCGCTACCGGAACATCTAGCCCTACACCTACACCCATTAAAAACCGAAAGATAAATAACCAAACTAGATCAGTCGCTAAAGCAGCGCCAAGAGCTGCGAACACCATAAAAAATAAATCAATTAAAAACATTTTGTTGCGGCCGAATTTGTCGGTGTAATATCCTCCTACAGTAGCCCCTAACAAAGCGCCAAAGGCCATAATAGCGGTGAGGCTTCCAAGACCCGCAGGAGAAAGGTTAAATTGTTCCTTTAATTGATCAGCTCCAATTCCGAGACTGGTAAAGTCATAGGCGTCGACAAAAATGCCGCCTAAAGCTACCAAAATGATTTTCCAGCTTTTAGACGTAACTGGATTTGAATTAACAAAGTTGATAATGTCTTGACGCGATTGAATTACATGTGTGTTACTGCTTCCCATTTCTTAACCTCCAATCTGCATGTAACGAATGTTAAAAAGGACGATCGCCAATAATAGCCGCGCGCTCAGCTTTTCGGATATGAGGATAATAGTCCGATACAGCATAATGCTGTGTTGCACGGTTATCCCAAAAGGCAATTGAATTTACTTCCCAACGAAACCGTACTTGGTATTCTGGAACATGAGCTTGCCTAAACAAAGATTGAAGTAACTGTTCGCCTTCAGAATGTTCTAAACCTACAACATGAGTAGTAAAGGATGAATTGACAAAAAGCGTTTTACGACCTGTTTCAGGGTGAGTACGTACAATAGGATGTTCAACCGCTGGAAACTCTCGTTGAAAAGCCTTCAGTTCATCTGGTTGTAATAAATGAGCAAAAGAAGGAGTGAAGTCATGAATAGCCTTCAAATGTTCAATTTGTTTTTTTATGGACTCAGGCAAGTTGTCATATGCTGCAGCCATATCTGCCCAAAGCGTATCGCCGCCCACAGGAGGCACTTCAATTAATCGAAGTACTGAAGCTTTAGCAGGGCTTTCGCGGAATGTGACGTCTGCATGCCAAACATTTTCAGATCCTCCTTGTTTCTGATTTCTAGAGAATTGTACAATTTCTTTCGCTTGCTCTTGTGAAGCAGGTTTGTAAAAAGGGTGTACTTCAAGATCTCCCCATAGCTTTGCAAAAGCAAGATGTTGTTCGCTTGTAATTTCTTGATTGCGAAAAAAAAGCACTTTCCATTCTAAAAAAGCCCGATTTAATTCTTCTTGCACTTCTTTTGCAAGAGGCTTGGATAAATCTAGACCTTCGATTTCAGCACCGATAATCGGTGTGAGGGGCTTGATGGAAAAGAAAGTATAAGGCTTTTCTTCAACACCATCTGGCAACCGTTTTAACAAACGAGGACCTTCTTTTACCTCGCGGTTAAGAAACTGAAGTGGCCTTGGGTAGCTAGAAAGATTATTAGACACTGTGTTCATCTCCTTATGCTTGTTCTCTTATCTTTGAAATGAAAAACTGTCGCAGTTCCATGAACTTTTCGTGATATTGAAAAGTTCCTTCTTCGTAACGTCCCGACTGTAATGGATTTTGCGTATCTAAGACGACTCTTCCGGGCTTTGGGTGCATCACAATGATTCGAGTTGCGAGTTTAAGAGCTTCTTCTACATCATGAGTAATAAAAAAGATGCACTTTTTTGTTTGGTTCCAAATGGTTAATAAATGTTGCTGCATCGCTTCCCGCGTTAGCGCATCAAGAGCACTAAAAGGCTCATCCATTAAAATAACTTTAGGGTCTGTCGCGAGTGTTCGAGCAATGGCTGCTCGCTGCTTCATTCCTCCTGACAACTGATGGGGAAGTTTTTTAGAAGCAGACGTTAGATCAACCAGCTGCAGGTAATTTGCAACAAGCTGTTTACGTTCTTCTTTGGTGACTTTTTGCATCTTCAATCCAAATTCAATGTTTTTTTCAATAGTCAGCCAGGGAAATAGATTAGGATGCTGAAAAACAACGCCAACGTCTGGATTAGGCTTGGTCTGTTCATCTCCATGAATCATGACTGTACCTGTTGTAGGATGTTGGAAGCCTGCTAGAATATTTAAAAGTGAAGATTTGCCACATCCAGATGGCCCTAATACACAAACAAGCTCATGCTCATATAAAGAAAGATTAATATTTTGTAGTATGAGATGCTCACGTTTTGTTTGAGCATAAGCGAAATCAACGCTTTTTACATCGACGACTTTAGGCTTATGGACACGTTTAGGTCTTTCTTCAACAGCAACACTAGTTTTCAAATGTATCACTCCTTTTGACCGAGAAAGTATCCCTCGACTGACCGCAAGAGATACTTCCCGCTACTATTTAGAAAAATTATTTAGCAGTGCTTGTTGATACGTTTTTAAATCGGGAGAAGAAGGAATATCTTTTTGAGCTTCTAGAAAATCTCCTGTATCTTTTAACACATGCGCCAACTTACCATTAGATTGAAAGTATGCTTTTTGATCTGATTTATTTAGCCAGGTTAGCTGCTGCATCGTTTTTAAGCTTTGTTTTGGTGTTAAGTTCAATTCTTTAGCCAATAGTTCTGCTGATTTTTCTGGATTTTTGTGATAATAGTTAACGGATTCATTTAAGATCGAAATATATCCTTTCACAATATTCGGATATTTTTTAGCGAAATCCTCATGAACAATTCCAAATTCTCCTGTAATGCTTCCTTGCTTGGCTACTTCTTTGGATGAAATCAACACGTTTCCGTCAGCATGAATTAAATTTGTTTGCAGAGGCTGCCATACATACGCACCGTCAATATCACCGCGATTCCAAGCGGCTAAAATATCGGGAGACTGCATGTCTAATAGTGTGATATTTTCTTTTTTAAGATCAATGTTTTTGTTTTTTAACGCACTTAGTAAGCTGTAGTGGGCCGTTGAACTAAAAGTAGTGGCAATTTTTTTTCCTTTTAAATCCTCTAAAGATTTTATGTCCGCACCTTTTTTTACTATTAAGGCTTCACTTTCGCCGATAATATCATGTAAATAATACACTTTGTAAGGAAGTTTATTAGCCACTCCTATTGCGCCGGGCGGTGTTCCAACGAGCCCAAAATCAATGCTTCCTCCCGCAATGGCATTGTTGATATCTCGGCCTGACTCAAATTTAATCCATTTAATTTGAGTTTCTGGATATTTCTTTTCTAATGAGCCACGGGCTTTTGCTAACAATTCTCCATTAGGTGAAGCTTGATAGCCTAAACGTATTTCTTTCGGTACATCATTTTCAGAACCAGATGTAGTGCTCGAACAGCCGGAAACGACTAATATAAAGCATAGCAATAAACCAAGTATTCCTTTTTTCATCGATGTTCCTCCTAAGTAAGCTCTATTTTCCTACCCATGAAAAGGCTAAGCGTTGGTAAAAGCGAATAATGCTATCAATAAGTATAGCGATTAGACCCATGATAATAATGCCCACAAAGACAATATCACTTCGCATATATTTGCTTGCATCAAGTACCATCCAGCCAATTCCTGAAGTAGCTGCAACCATTTCAGCAGCGACTAACGTTGCATAGGTGATTCCAATGGACGTGCGTAGTCCTGTCACAATATCCGGCAGAGCAGATGGAAGAATGATGTGAATAAATACATTAAACTTTGATGCACCTAATGTTAGTGCCCCGTTAATTCGGTCCTGCGGTACGCGTTGTACGCTTGCAACTGTTGCGATAAATAGTGGAGCGAAGGCACTTAAAAACAGTAGTGCTACTTTAGATCCTTCATCAATTCCTAACCATAAAACAAGAAGTGCATAGTAAGCTAACGGAGGAAGCGGACGATAAAATTCAATAATTGGATCAAAAATTGCCAGTATGTATTTAGAGTAGCCACATATAATCCCAAGCGGAATAGCTGTAAGCAAAGCAAGCAGCAAGGCTGTAAATAACCGATACAAGCTTGCAGACAAGTGAGTAACAAGAGATGTTCCTTTGTATCCTTCTACTACTAAACTAATAAATGAATGCAAAACGCTCTGAGGCGTAGGTAGAAAAATTGGATCTACCCATTTAAGTGTACTTAAAAGCGTCCAAAGCAGGAGGATCATAAGTACACTCAGAAAAGATAGTCCTTTTACTTTAAATGATTTAGTTGCCACCAACGTGTTTTTCACTTTATCCCTCCTTTTTAAGTTTTTCTAAACAAAAAAGACTCTCATCTTTTAAAAAGAATGAGAGCCTCCAGTTGACTGGTAGGTTTTTAAATCCTATATGTTTAGTGAGATTAATTTACCAAAAAATTCATAGAGTTGTCAATAAGAGATAAAAATAATCGAAATAAATTCTAAGAATAACATAATCATTGACAATCCTAGCATAAACTTTTAATATATAATTAAACAAAGTGAATTACTTGGTATTAGTGATGCTGTACGAAAAAACGCGCCTACTAGGCAACTGGAGGCCAGACCATTGTGGTGAAACAAATGGACTGGTCTCCTTTTTATATTGAATGGGTATTATGGAAGAGTTGAATTCTGGAACAGAATAGTTGGTATAGATTTAGCGATGAGGAAAATAGTCGAGTGGATAATAAGTAAGGTTTTTGAGAGCGTAAACATTTTAAGAGGGGGATCCGTATATGACTGCCGACTTTCATTTTCATACTGATGTATTAATTATTGGAGGAGGCCCTGCTGGTGCATGGGCAGCTCTGCAAGCAGTTAAAGAAGGTGCAAAAGCTGTACTTGTTGATAAAGGATATTGCGGAACGAGCGGAGCAACTGCGCCTTCTGGTACAGGAGTTTGGTATGTAAAGCCTACTTCTGATGAACAGATGAAAGCAATGAAAAGCAGGGAAGCGCTTGGGGGATATTTAGCCGAAAGAAGCTGGATGAAACGAGTGCTTGATTGTACGTTTGAACAAGTAAATGAATTAGCTCATTTTGGCTATCCGTTTCCAGTAGACGAAAAAGGGATTTCTCAGAGAACGACGCTTCAAGGGCCTGAATATATGAGGTTAATGCGGCGGCAGCTTCAAAAAGCAGGGGTTCAGATTTTGGACCATAGCCCGGCACTGGAGCTTCTTGCAGATGAACACGGTGTGGCAGGCGCTTGCGGAATCAATAATCAAACGCAAGAAACTTGGAGAGTGGAGGCTGCTGCGGTTGTGATTGCAACGGGAGGGTGTGCATTTCTAAGCGGAGCACTCGGTACAAATGTTTTAACAGGAGACGGTTACTTATTAGCTACAGAAGCAGGTGCGGCGCTTTCCGGCATGGAGTTTTCAAATGCTTATTCGATTTCGCCAGCTTTTTCTCCAATCACAAAATCTGCATTTTATAAATGGGCTACATTTTATTATGAAGACGGTACAGTGATTGAAGGAGCCGGTTCTCATAAAGGACGTTCCATCATTGCCAGAACGTTAATGACCCAGCCCGTTTATGCAAGGCTGGACAAAGCGGATGAACGTATTCAAAAAGCCATGCGCTTATCACAGCCAAATTTCTTTTTATCATTTGATCGTCTTCATATAAATCCTTTTACTCAAATGTTTCCAATCACCTTGCGCTTTGAAGGAACCGTTAGAGGAACAGGAGGTATTCACATTGCAGATGAAACGTGCAGAACCGACATTCCAGGTTTATATGCAGCCGGAGATGCGGCAACGCGCGAATTAATTTGCGGAGGATTTACCGGAGGAGGCAGCCATAATGCAGCGTGGGCTATCTCTTCAGGCTGCTGGTCAGGAAAAGCAGCGGCAGCATTTGCTGTTAAGCAAGGGCGAAATGCCGCAAATCGACATGCCAAAGGCTTATCAGAAGCGTCAGGAGTCACAAAGTCAGTAGCTTCTTCTGATGCAGCTGATACGAAAGAAATGATAGCATCGGTTCAACGCGAAGTCTTTCCGTATGATCGAAACTGGTTCCGTTCAGAAGTAAGACTGCAAGATTCACTTATGAGGTTAAATGCAGTGTGGAATGAGTTGAAAAACGGAGTTTATGATAAAGAAAGAAACATCGTGAGAAGTCGAGAGCTTGCGGCCATGACGGCAACGGCGCGATGGATGTATACAAGTGCATTAGAAAGAAAAGAAACGAGAGGAATGCACCGGCGTGACGATTTTCCGTTTATGGATTCGAAGCAACACTACCGTATTCTAAGCGGAGGCGTACAGGAAGTCTGGGCGAGACCCTTAGGTACAAAATCTTCTAATCACGTAAAGGGGGTTATTTAATGATCGAGCTTCTTAGTGAAGACCGATGTATTAACTGCAATCTTTGTGTATCCGTTTGTCCAACAAATGTCTTTGACCGCTCTCGAATGGGAGGTGCTCCTTCCATAGCTCGTCAATCCGATTGTCAAACTTGCTTTATGTGTGAACTGTACTGTCCGGTAGATGCTTTATATGTGACGCCTTTAGCTGAACAAACTGTAGAAGTAAACGAACAGCATGTAATAAACCAGCATCTGCTTGGAAGTTACCGGGAAGCTGTAGGCTGGGGAAAAGGAAGAAAATCCACCGCTTCTTCCGATCAGTCACATATCATCTTAAATAAGAAATAAAGAAAAAAGAGCGGGCAAAGCCGCTCTTTTTTCTTTACTTTTGCGTTTCACGAACCCATTTGACAATATCATCAATGACATAAGAAGGAATGTTGGCTGAAACAGCATATTCATCGGGCGTGCTTTTTTCACCAGTTCCTTCTGTGAAAAAGTGGTTGAGCATTGGATAAAGCTTAAAAGAAGTGTTAGAACGCTGAGATAAGCTTTGTTTCCAGCCTTCAAAATCTTCCGTCGTTACTTGATAATCACGCGCTCCTTGTAAAAAAAGCAGAGGCGTATCCTGAGATTTTGCGACTTCTGCAGGTTGCCAGTGAGCTAAGTCATACCAAAAATAAGGCGTGCCAAGCAGGAATTCTTTTGGCGGCTGAGCTGGTGAAAAGCTTGGATCTTGTAAAATGGCAAACTGCTGGTGGAAAAAAGCAAGCTGCTCTTTCGGAAGCTGATTCAGCGATACAAGATAGGCAAATTGTTCAAGCATTAACTCTGGAAGTGTGCGGCTCGGTGCAGCAAGTAAAATAGAGCCGCGCACGCTTTTATCCGGCGTGTGATTTAAAATCCTGGGCATCATCATGCCGCCTTGACTGTGTCCTAGTATAAAAATATTGCGGCTGTCGATGCCTTTTTGTTTCGCCATTGCTTTGACTGCGAGTACGGCGTCATCCGTTGTTTCATTGTCGACGTTTATTTTACTTTCACCGGACATTTTAGCTGCATGTTCGTATGTACGCTTGTTGTAGCGTAAAACGGCGATTCCTTGAGAAGCGAGTCCTGAAGCAAGATCTCGAAACGGCTTTAAGCTCATAAACGTTTCATCTTGATCAGAAGGACCTGATCCATGAACTAAAATGACAACGGGTACATTTTGATGCTTTGAGCGTGTTGGAAGAGTGAGCGTTGCTGGAAGTTCGTAAGGTGCTTTGCCGATTGAAAGCTGTTTTTCACTGTAATTCTTAGGGATGTCATAAGGCGGTGTAGAAAACGAAAACTGGCGCTCCTCCGGTACGATTCGCCAATCATCAATTTGCCGATTTTGACTAAATCGAACGGTTAAAGTAGCTGATACGTGTTCAAATTCAATTGGAATTTCTATATTTCTATGAACGGTATTGACCTCACCTTGTACAGATATACCAATCTTTTTTACAGAACCAAACTGAGCCGTTAGAGCTGACCACCATGTTTTTAGGTTGTCTTCACTCATTTTGGACTGCAGGCTGCGGGAAAAGTAGCGCTTAGCTTCTTTTGCTTTGCCGTTCGCTACATTCGTTAAAAATGCGTTTGCTCGTTTGACTTCAATTCTTGCTGAATGATGAGCCGCATTTGCCACTGCTTCAGCTTGAACAGATGAAGTGGACATAGGGAGTACTTGAAGCCCGAGTGCTAAAGAAACAGCGAGTGGAAGGGCAGCTTTTACTTTTTTCATACATCATCCTCCTTGGCGATTCTTGTACTCTATCAGTATACCAATTTTAGGTAAAAAGAGTCATGTCATTCTAAGATAAAAAAAGCCGATGCGTTATGAATATGGTAAAATAAAGAAGTTATATTATTTAGAAAATTTAAACATCTAAAAAAGGAGGCGCTTTTATGAACTATGATCCGCATTATCATCCATATCCATCATCATCCATCATCCCGAGTTCCCGTCTATGCTAAAAAAGGAATGGTAGCTACATCTCAGCCGCTTGCAGCGCAGGCAGGCCTTGATATCTTAAAAAAAGGCGGCAATGCAATTGATGCAGCAATCGCCACAGCTGCAAGCCTCACAGTGTTAGAGCCCGCGTCAAATGGAATCGGAGGAGACGCATTTGCGCTTGTTTGGACCAATGATCAGCTGTACGGACTGAATGCTAGCGGCCCTTCTCCTCAGTCTATTTCCATTGATGCGTTAAAGGAAAAAGGATACAGAGATATTCCTAAGTACGGAATGATTCCCGTTACGGTTCCCGGTGCTCCGGCTGCTTGGGCTGCTTTATCGAAGCGATTTGGCAAACTGCCTCTTTCTCAAGTACTGCAGCCTGCTATTCAGTACGCCAAAGAAGGATTTCCGCTAGCGCCTACTCTCGCGAAACAATGGAAACAAGCGTACGATACGTTCAAACGAATACATACAAGCGAAGAATTTGAGTCATGGTTTCAAACGTTTGCCCCAAATGGACGAGCACCAAAAGCAGGAGAAATGTGGTCATCCATCCACCATGCCCGTACGCTTCAGCTCATTGGCAAAACAAATGCAGAAGCGTTTTATAAAGGCGAGCTTGCGGATCGTATTGATGCATTCAGTAAAAAACACGGCGGCTTTTTATCAAAAGAAGATTTGGCTGCTTATGAGCCTGAGTGGGTGAACCCGATTTCCGCTCACTACCGTGGATATGATGTGTGGGAAATTCCTCCGAACGGTCAGGGGCTTATTGCGTTAATGGCATTAAATATCGTAAAAGGTTTTGAGCTTCAAGAAAAAGATGCTGTGAATACGTATCATAAACAAATAGAAGCGATAAAGCTTGCGTTTGCGGACGGGGAAAAATACATTACGGAAGAAGCAAAAATGAGCGTGTCTGTTAGCGAACTGCTGTCTGATACCTATGCAAGCTATCGCCGCGGCCTTATAAAAGAACATTCCCTGCAGCCTGAAGCGGGAGAACCTGTTGGAAGCGGAACAGTGTATTTAGCAACTGCTGATGAAGAAGGAAACATGGTTTCATTTATTCAAAGTAATTATATGGGCTTTGGTTCTGGAATCGTTGTGCCAGAAACGGGAATTGCCTTGCAAAACCGCGGCCACAATTTTTCAATGGATCCTGATCACGATAACTGTCTTGCTCCTAATAAAAAAACGTTTCATACCATTATTCCAGGGTTTCTCACCAAAAATAATGAGCCCGTAGGACCGTTTGGCGTGATGGGAGGCTTTATGCAGCCGCAGGGACATATGCAAGTTGTCATGAATACAATTGACTTTCATCTTCATCCTCAATCCGCTTTAGACGCGCCAAGATGGCAGTGGAAAAAAGATAAAACGGTGCTTATTGAGCCGGCTTTTCCATCCCACGTGGCACAAGCGCTTGAACGAAAAGGACATAAAATTGAAGTAGCCGTGGATTCAATGGCATTTGGGCGCGGACAGATTATTTGGAGAGATCCTGAAAGCGGCGTGCTATGCGGAGGAAGTGAATCACGAACGGATGGATTTGTAGCTGGATGGTAACGTTTAAAAAAACACAATAGGTGGAGGAAGAAGCCCGTACTCATTAGAGTTGGGCTTCTTTCATGTCTCAACCACATGTATAAATCTCTTCCAAGAACTTAAAACTAAAACAAACATTTACGTATGTATGGATAACGTGAACTTAGGGGTTATGTACGGGAAATTTACATTAGACGCTGCTGCGTATCTTTATAAATTAACATAAGCAATAATTGAGCGTGGTGAGAACAGCCGTCTCAAGCTGCCAACTGACATGAAGGTAGGCTAACAACACTTGGTGAAAGGAGCGAAAAGGTGATGAGAAATAAAAAGTTTGAAGTGAAATTTTTACGTGTAATGCTACTTATCGCCCTGGGGATTCTCCCTTTTTTATTTAGAAAACCACCGATTAAAGACTGGCTGCTGGCCTATGTATTTAACGCCTTAACAAATGGTATTATTGATAAATTTATTGTAACTCACGGCCTTCTTCGATATCCAACTCGCTTATTGAAAAAACAGTTTAGAATTAACGTGTTGTTCGACTTTTTGCTTTATCCTATGATATCCGTCATGATTAATCAAGCTACATATTACGATAAAGGGTTAAAAGTTTTATATAAAATTATGTTTTTTACGATTCCAATGTTTTTTATTGAATTATGGGCTGAAAAACGAACGAAGCTCATCGAGTGGAAAACAGGCTGGATGTGGTATCACACTTTTACTAGCGTAACGTTAAAATCGTATCTTAACCGTATGCTTATTGGATGGATTCGAAAAATTGAAAAGAAGCAGGAAGAAACGAAAATACAATAGCAGAGATTCTAAAAACGACGTTAGAGAGGTGAACAAAGGTGCATATTTCTGTCCTTCTATGGCTGATTTTTCAAAATATCCATAAGAAAACGTGGAACAAAATACGCGAGCTGTATGCTGGGGTTTTATACGTGAGCTTTTTTAATATGCTCTACTACTTTTTATGTAATGATAAATTGCTTTGGGATTTTAAATCTTCTCATCTTTCATTAAAAGTACTGCGTATTTTACACCTTATGTTCATTACGCCTCTCATGATTTTGTCGTTCTTAGCTACTTATCCGTCTACACTCGCTAAGCAGGTGAAATATATTACAAAATGGGTATGTACAGCTTCGTTTGTAGAATGGGTTGGGCTCAGGTGTAAGGGGATTACATTTAGGCACGGCTGGCATTTGGGGTGGTCGGCACTTATTTACGTAATGATGCTTATCTTCTCGAGATGGTTTCAAAAAAAGCCTTTTGCGGTCTTACTGCTCTCGGTTTTAGCAACAGTGGTTCTCAGCGTTATCTTTAAAGTTCCCGTGAGCAAACGGATGCTAAAACATCCGCTGAAACGAATATTGACGCGGCCTTTAAAAGATCATGTGACTCAAGCTGTTGCGAATAAAGTAAAGCGAAAATGCCTGCTTCTCAAGCTGTTCTCGTAAGTACCTGCTCTCTGTGAAGAACAGGTTTTTTAGCTTACTGGAGGAATAACGTCCGTCAGCAGCAGAACAAAAAAAATCAGGACCATTCCCGTAAAGCTTAAAGAAGCAAAAAAATAAGCCGTCCAGCGCAAACGAAACGGATTGTGTTCAATAGTGGCCCCAGACATTAACCTCATGGAATGAGTTTTATAGTGAGAATGAGTGCTGTTGCTTCCGCTGCTTGAAAACCAAAAAGTCAAAACTGAAAACAAAAGTCCGCTAAAAAACATAAGCTCAATAAAGCGGATAGACAAAAATGATGAGCAAGCATAGGTTAATCCAGCTTCAATAAGCAGTGTAATAACAAAAATAAGCTGAAAACTGCTTTTATTATGATATAATGG
>Ga0102593_1000715_pt1 | contig 45795 bp, 38 predicted proteins | sample AraplaCol_mMS_r2_2_FD_76862 | JGI IMG/M metagenome (GOLD analysis project Ga0102593, IMG submission 76862) | Arabidopsis root microbial communities from North Carolina, USA - plate scrape MF_Col_mMS_r2 (SPADES assembly) (version 2) | ecosystem: Host-associated > Plants > Roots > Endosphere... | reverse complement strand
AAAGAAATATAGAAAAAATATAAATAATACAAAAATATAAATAATACAAAAATACTGCAATCAACAATATAAAATCTGAGAGATAAAATTGTATATTTTGATATTGTACTCGGCTAGCGGTATTAGATACGAATAGATAAATATATATCCGTTCGGTCACGTACGGATATTCTGGTATTCAGAATATCTGTACAGCAGCCGTAATCTACCAAAATAGTAGTTCCGGGATTTTATTTTTCTCTATCTGGTTTGAAATATATTTATATATTTTATACTGTAACTGTATATTTATAGTATAGTTGTTTAGATACAATTTACTACAATTGTAAACAATTTTCTAAATATATCAATAAAAATCGATAATAATAAATATAGCGGATATAAAATAGTAATTCCGGCCGGTTTTTGCCGGTCGAAATAATTTTATTATTTTCTAAAAAAACAAACAAACCGGAATAGTTCAGAATAATCAGTTTATATTATCTGACAGATTCTATTTACTGTCGACTGTACTATTTACTGGAAATTATTATATTGTACTATCCGGAAATTTTTTTTTGTTTCAGATTGGATCTGTTTGTTCTCAGATTCGGAATTATATATATATATTTTTTCTGTTTTCTACAGATTTTTTTTTTTACTATTCTTTTTCTGGTATTTTGATCGAAAATTTCTATTTTACTATTATTTATTGAATTTTTCAAATCAGATAAATTTTACTGTATTTGTATATTTTTATATATATTATTCAATTCAGTAGTTTTTTTCAATTAAATTTTACTATTTTTTTATCAGAATTTATATTGTTCCGGATAGAGATTTTCTATTTTTTTAATATTTGTTATTTTTTTTAAAATAAATAAATTTATATTCAATCTAATACAATATTCTAATATTAACAGTTTTTGATTAGTATTTTCTATTCCGAAATAGTTGTAATCTAATCAGAATCTGATTTTATAATCAATAATAAATTTCTATAGATCAATAATTTCTATTTATTATACAGTAATACTATTTTCAGTTAGTTATCAAATAACTGAATATAAATTTTTATAATTTTTTTTCTGTTTTTTTATACTAATATCTAATTATAGATATAAATTTGAATATTTTATACAATTCTGTAATTTCTATTTTTTTAACTAAATTAAATTACAATCTACTAATTATAGCTTTTTTTCAGATAATTGATTAGTATTCGGATTCAAAAAATTACAGAAAATTTCAATAACTGTATACAGTTTTTATACAATATATTGAAATAGTAATTTTTTCCGGATATATTTATATATTTTGTAATAATAGTTACAGTTTTTTTGATAGTTATATTACAATAATAGTAAACAGAAATATATTTTTCGGAGATTTCTGTTTCAATTATATATTCAATACCGGATTGATTTGTTACAGTTTTCGGATAAATTTTTCTGTTTTTTTACTAATTCAGTTCGGAAAAATTAATCCAGATTATTTTTTGTTCAGTTTTTTTCTATATATTTCAGTTCGATATTAATTGATAATACAGAAATCCAAAAAAAAACTGACAATCGATTGGAATTTTTCTATTCGGATTTTCTGATTTTTTTTTGACAGATTCTAGAATCTGATTCAATATAAATTGATTAACTATTTATTTTATTCTAATATATATTTCAGATATAATTATCTGTTTGAAAATCGAATAAATCTGGTTAAAAATTTTTTTTGAAAAAAATAGTTAATTGAAATCGGATAAAAATATTGAAATAGAAAAAAAAAATTTTTTTTTCAAATAATTGTATTGATTTTTTTCTGTTTATATTTGTTTTTGTTTTGAATTGTATTTTAATATTTATTGATTTGATTTGTTTTATTTGTTATTTCTGTTTTTTGTACTGATAATATCGATTAAAATTGTTTTTTATTTAAAAATTCCAAAAATATTTATATTTTGCTGTTTTCTGTTTTGATTTTCCGATAAAATTGTCTGTATTTTTTTTTATCTAATATCGGATATAGTTGTTTATAATCGAATACAGAATTATTATATAGTATTTATTGATAGTTTTATATCTCCAGTCGGAAAAAAATATAGTAATAGTACAGATAAAAAAAATACAACAAACTGTATATTTTTATCTATTTATATTTTTTTATTATAATTTTTTTTTATCTATTTCAACTGTTTGTATACTATTTTTTCTATCAATTTTATTTTTTCTATTATTATTATTTATTTTTTGTTTATCAGTTCCGGTTTATCCAAATATATCAACTATAGATAAATTTTTTTCAGTTTTTTTTTTCAGAATAGCTGATTGATTTTCTGTATTAGAATCTAAATCCAAAATTTCTGTTTCCGTTTAATACAGTTATCTATATAAATATATTTTTAATTGTAAATTTATTGATATCTGTCTATAATTTTATACTAATCAACTGTTTCTATATAGCCGAAAACGGTAACAACAATATATTTTTTTTTCTAAAAATTTCTGTATCTCTATTCAGTTTACGGCTATTTTTTTTATCAGAAAATATTATCTATTCAGTCTACTGTTTTTGTCTGTATTCAAAAATATTTTTTGCAAAATTTTTTCAGTTCTGTATATTTCTGTATATAAAACAATATCTGAATCTGTAAAAAATAATAATAATAAAAAACAATATAAATTCTTTTTTGTTCTGTTCTAATATATTCGGTTAATTTTTACAATCCAGTTTTAGTTAATTTGGATATCAACAATAATTCTATTCCGTTTTTGGTAGATATCAAAATAGATCAGAATATATATATTCAGTCGGTTTTTTGCAATATTGACTGATATATCAGTCCAAAATTTTATTCTGATTTTATTCAATTTTGTTTAGTTTATATTCAATATACTAATATTGTAGTTTTATCTAGCTATATTTATTATAAATATAGTTTCTATCAAAAAACTTTTTATTTCTACTGTTTTATAGTATTATTATCTAGATTTATTTTCGAAGAATTATATATCAATTATAATTTTCAGAATAATAACTGTAGTTATTTATTCTGTAAATTTTGTTTAGTTTTTTAGAAAATATCTGATACAAATAATTTCTTAGATTTGAAATACAATATTGACCGGAAATATTTAAATCCGGTCAACTATATTTTTTTTTTATTTGTTTCCAGACCGATATTATCCATTTTATTTTCTAATACCGGTAATAGAGAATCCCGATTTTTTCTCTATTTTTAGTCGGAAAAATATATTTATATTATATTATTCCAAATATTTCGATCAATTATATTTATTGATATTGTTGTCGATTGTTATACTACTGGTATAAACCGATACAATTGTACAATTTATTCGAATTCGGAATATCAAATCGATCCGGTTCTGCAATTGTATCTGTTGTATTCCAATAATATTATTTCTAGTACAATATAGATATTGATAAAAAAAATAACAGTAATATCTGTTTGTAGATTTTCTCAATCAGAATTTTGCTGTTCTGGTAAAAAACAGAACAGATTTTTTCGTTTGTAGTCGCGGCGATAAAACTTTTCTCGGATCAACCGTAGAAGATTGATCTCAGTAGAATATACTACTATATAAGATCTGAGAAGTAAAGTTGTATATTTTGATATTGTACTCGGCTAGCGGTATTATATACAAATAGATAAATATATATCCGTTCGGTTATATACAGATACCCTGGTACTCAGAACACCCGTACGGTGGCCGTAATCTACCAAGATAGTAGTTCCGGGATCTCAGTATTCTGTCTGTATAACTATTTTCTATATTGAAATAAAATCTATTGCGAATTCTGTTTTATCGAAATTATAGATATTCTCTGGTTGGATACCGTTTTTATCGATAATATATTGTATATTTGTAAACCACTCTCGTAGTAATTTCGGATCTTTATTTAGAGTATACTGATAGTTGTAATATTTCGAGAAATATATACAAAACTTATTACGACATTTAATAAAAGTTGTTGCCCAATTTATATCTACAGTAGACTGAGACTGAAATCTACGCACAGCCAGTAGAATATTAGCCATTTCTTTTACAGTAGAGGACCGAGACACTGCTCCACACGAATCTATAGAGAGAATCCATTCAGTAAGCAAATCCTCTTCTAATTGGATCAATTTATAGCCGTTTGGACGTATATCGACGCGTAATAGTATATCCTTTGCGCGACTGCGGAGTGTTGATTCGGATATATTATATAGCCTTGCTGCTGCGCGAAGTAATGCGATACGGCCATTTTTGATATCAGATAGAGCTAATAAGATCCTACCCTCCTGATTGGCCGATTTCAGTAAGGATTGTATACGAATTGGTGGCATGGTAGATAGTTGAACTAGGTAGAATGGGGAGAAGACGCGATTTTCGGTGGGGTGCGCAGGCCGACCGTGTGCGCAGCTCGGCCGTGGATTACGTTAACTAGTTAACTAAACTAACTTAACTAACTTAACTAACTGGTGCCCACAGCGCTTTCCAACAATGAGTTACCCCGCCGAGGTGAGAATCAGCAGCGGGGATCAAAACTTTGTAATATCTGCAAGACCACTCAACCCAAGCGGATGCTAGAGAATGATGACTACGAGTGAGGCCTGTTCAGTCTGTAAGACTGTTCTCTGTCCTGAGCCTGGTCAGTGTTTCACACCCGACCAACAGTCAACTTATTTCACGCCAGCGGGTCAAAATCTTAATACTTTTCTGGAAGCGGTTCGCAAAAACTGTGGAAGGAGAAGCGTTATCTCCGAAGTATGAAAAATCTCTCGACTAATTCACGAGGATTTTTCTCACTGTATTGACAGAAAATGACTACATTGATAACGAAACATAAGTATCAGAAGTACATCACACGTATCTTGCAAGTGGCCTCGAACAGTCCAAAATATAGCCGCACCATCAACCTGTCAACGACTGAACTGTTGGTGGCCGAGAGTAAAATAGATCCCAGCTATTAGCATCAAGCATAGCCACAAATCCATTCAAACCTACTTCTTGAAATGGTACCCTCATCCACCCAACATCCTCAAGTGTACATCCCTCCAAAGGTTCAAACTCATCCAGTGGCCCACCAAGCGCCTCCAACTCCTCCTCATCTAGAGTCTTGGGCTCCCACTCCGCATTCACCAGTCGAACAAATGCCCTTCTAAGTGATCTTCTGTCTGGTGCATTCAACACAGACTCTAATGCCTCTTGATCTACCATAACGAAGAAGCGATATCGCCCCGTACGGGGACAGAATTCACTACCCCGGGAGGCTGTAATATGCTGTTCACGCTGTACTGCATCCACAGCCCATGTCTTGAAATGCTCACGCACTTCGTGGACTGTCGCGTTCTCAAACGAAGGATCCTCAAGGACTGTTGGCGCAAAATCATTGAGTAGGTCAAGGCCGCTATAGAATTCCAGCGTGCGCTTTGCATGGCTCAGGAAGAGATCTAGAAATTTCTGCCAGTCAAGGTCACTGGAGTAGGTGCAGCGGTAGATAACGAAGCCCCATGTTTTAAATCCATCCGCTTGGAGGAGGCGTTCCAGAATATCAGCCTTGTTGCTGGATGTTTCCATAGTAGGGTCTCGCTTTGAGGGCTGCTCAGGACGCCAGTCATCATCCGAGACTTGTTGGTTTAAGCGCCTGGTCATTGTGGCGGATAAGGGGGCTGCTCTTTCGATCGAACGCAGGATAGATATCTTATTTGGCGGAGAGCGGATAGCAGCAGTTGGGATAAAAAAGATTCTGCTTGAGGGTAGAAATCTGAGTCTACTAGGCAAATGTTGAAGTTGACTGATTGCTTTTGAAAGCATTCTACCTTGCCTTCGAAAGTTGATGGTTGAGTGATGGTGACGGATCAAAGATATTCGAAAAGGCGGACGGGGGCAGGTTTAGCGTGGCATTAGTGACCCTCTTACCGCCTCCTCTCACTGCCACATCCTCAGAATGAAATTCCCGGGCACTATATTATGGGAATATCCAAATTCCTGCAATGTTGCAGGAATTTGAAATCCCATTTATCAAATATTGATACCTTACAAAAATTTGCCAAATTATTCTGCATGATTCCGAATGATCGGATTTCGGCCTAATTTACAGATTCTTTAATCCGTCCCTGTTTTGCAAAATTCCTAGTTTTTATTTTTATCTACTAGATTTTTGGGAAATGTAGTATACTATACAACATTTCCCAATAGAAATCAATTTTTTTCTCTTTTATAGCCCACTCCTAAGAAGACACACCAACACACACAGAATAGCCAACATAAAGACTCTGGCAGTCTGAACCAATAGCAGGGTTCCACTCATATAGCTGCGCAAATGTAATCCCATAGGTTGACTCGATTTGTGCACAGGAATCACCAGAGACGACGACATAGTATTCGTCACAGTTTAATGCGATACCTGTTTGCACAGGAGCACTTAGCCCCGAGCTTGTGGCGGCGGCAGGTCCCTTCACACAGTATGCCTCCTCGAACCAGAGGTTGGTACATGTGCTGCCAACACTTGGGTTCCACTGGTAGAACTGGGAGACTGTGATCCCGAACTTGCTCAAAATACCTGCACAGTCATCGTTGCCAGTCACGGTATAAAACTCCTGGCACCCAGATACGGTGTCTGTCGGAGTAGGACCCATGGATGTGGAGGCTTGTGTTGTAGTTCCAGTAGCTACACTGGTCGTAGCTGTGGTAGTGGTTGGGCTTTTGTCGCCAATACCGATACAGACAGCGCGGTCGTCGAAGATGGTCAAATTTGCCAGAAGGGCAGTGTCGCAATCCTCGGAAAGCCAAGTGTTCCAGGCCAAGAGTTCGATTAGAGTGATTCCATTGTCGGATACCAATTCATCACACGTATAATCTGCTCACATTTTTAGCAGCGATTATGATTATACGGGTAAATTTACTTACCTGGGGCATCATAGCTGTCCACGTATGTAAAGCAGTTGCAATTTGAAGCAGTTCCGGGCTCAGTGGCCTCAATGGGTATACAGTTTGAGCTAGATGCTCCCGTAGCTAAGTCTACAATTAGTATAGGTGCGCGAAAGTTTAGATCAATCTCCATACTAACAAGTGCTGTTTTCAAACTTCATCACACAGTAGCTGTACGTCTGTGTAAGAGTACAGTTGGCGATATTATTTTCGAGACTCGGGTTCCATTCCGCGAGCTCGGCTACCGTAACACTGTTGTCGGTCGCTATATCACGACAGAGAGTCGTATAATTAGAAGGGTTTTCATATTTGTAGCAGCCCGCAATGGTTCCTGGTGCGGTAGGAAATTGAGCAGGCGGGGAGTACACATATCCGGGGCTATTCGTTGGCGTTGGGATGGCCGTATTCACGGATTGGAATGAAACCGGTGTTACCTCGATAGGAAGCACACCAGTCAGAGTGTAGTTAGGGTAGCTGGTAATCGAACCTACAGCCTTGACACAATAGGCCTCACCAAGCTCGAGATTAGTGCAGTTCTCGTCGATCTTTGGGTTCAGAAAGTAAAAGTCTGTTAGAGATATAGACTGAGCGAGGGAGACACGGGCGCAGTCATCTCCATCTTGGACCTGAATCAATCAGTATTTCATCAGATAGAGTTCTTTGGAGTCACACTCACAGTATACCAAAGACTACAATTTCGATTACTGCCATCCATCGCATTGGTCGGGGCTGCTGCGACACCGCTTGTAGCCGTGGAGTTACTACTCCATGAATCAGAGCCGTCATCACCAGTTCCATTAACATAACCACCTGGGGGGCTGGTGGATGAAGGTCAGCATTTATATAGAAGTTGAGCAGAGCGGACAATAGGTCCATCGTAGCCTACCTTAGACAAATTTCGTAACCGATGAAGAATGGGCTATTCAAACATAGAGAGTTGAAGTTTGGATTCCAAGCAAAGAATTGAGTCAAAGTCACGTTGTGTAGACTGGAAACGACGCTGTCGCATGTATCACTAGCTTGCCAAGTGTGTGTATCACACCGCGAAGGCACACAGAGTGTCTGATTAACTTGATCGGCAAAGGTCTGGCAATAAAGATCCAAGTCATTTGCTTGTAGCAGATAGTAGGTGGAGATGCCCACTGCCTTCGCTACGGAATTGCAGTCATCGCCACTTTGCACTTCGTATGTACTTACACACGTTGGCGTTGCAGTAGGGGTTGAGGAAACTGTAGTTGCTGGCGCTGTCGCAGTTGCATTCAACGCATAGGCAGTGGGGGATGTAATACTATAGCCTGTGGCATTGCAGCTAGAGATTAACGAGTTGAAGTTTTCGTTCATTCCTTCATCGTAGCCCAGTGGGTTATTGAGCTGAACAGCCAGGACATCTAGCCAACAATCCGAGCACGAGGCGTTCGCGCTCGGATAGGAAGTCTTGTTGGCCCAAGAGAAGAACATTGGATCACAGTAGTTCCCGTTACTACAAGAGGTCAGAAGGAAGCTTTCTATGCGAGGTGAAAATATAACTCACGCGTCTTTCATGCAGGAAACATCATACGTGAGCAGATAGTTGTCTGCAATGAACGTAGCGGGGTAGGCTACATCCTCGTAGACAATCACATCAGTTTCAGCGGTACAAGTTGCCTCGATTTTAGCTCTGGCACTTTGCAACGACGTATAGCAGTCTGTGACACATAGCTCTTCCACTTGGTCCTCGTCCAGAATAGCATTACTACGCCACGTTAGGGTGGAATTGAGTGAATGCCGTGCTTCAAATGTTCTACTCACCTCTGAGATACGATAGCAAGAAATGGCGGACATGCCACGTCAGTAGCCAGAGCCGCTTTACAACTGTCCGTCAGTCCTGTATAATTGGTAAATATCTTGATGCCAACAGGTTGCTGAGCATGTATTGCTGGGACCAGCAGGGCTGCCACGACAAGACCCAGGCCTTGCATCTTGGGTTCAAGATAATAGGCAGCGATGCACAAGAGACTCTAGTAGTTAAAAAGTTGAGTAAAAGTAAACTTTGTTCAAGCTGGGATACTAGTAGAAGAAAACCTACGGGATTAGGCCGAACAGTTTGGGTCAGATACAATACAACCGAAGAACTTCGGTAGTGAGTTCGCTTTGAGCGATTAATTTCCACATCCCTGAAATAAATACTACTTACTTTTCCCAGAGATCCATATACGTAGGAATAGTATTCCAATCAAAGTCTTTGCCACATACTATAACATGACAAAGAATGTTCTCGCCCGCTGTGATATGAACTAACTGATTTTTGCGGCAGTAGTTAAGTTAAACGAACGATCTAAGCTGAGACTAGCTCCACTAAGTGTGCACTCTTGGCGACGCTTGATTGATTTCACAGGGTCAGGATCCACAAGAGATCATAATCTATACCATATCTGGCATCTGTGTACATAGTACTAGTGTTTTTTTTCTCTCTCTCGAATGATCCGGCCTGTTCCGGATATGCGAAGCTAAATTAGGGTAATTTAGCTTGCGGGGCCATGGGGCCTTTAGCGAAGGTATGTAGTATCAGTTTGGTCACTTAAGTAGGTAAAGTTTTGAGGCTTAACCCTTCACTCTCGCAGGGATTTCGCAAGCGAGATGAGTCTGTCTCCGCATGCTACGCTAAAGGAAGTGGCTGTCTAGGGGAATCTTTTTTGGGAGCGTCGTTGCCTAATCAATGCTCAGTGGATCTTAATATTCGATGCCCCTAGGAGTCACCGGATGTTGTGTATGGAGAGCGAAGAATTCGACAATCAATCGTTGAAACTTCCGAAATCTATTCGGCCCGAGAGAATTTTCTTGGGGGCCAGGAAAGATGTCTTATTCTTTTTTTCATCTCTTCGTTTTTTTTTTTTTGGGACTGATATATCGCCCCTCACTCCCTTGGACCTTTTAATTCCGGCTGATTTCTTTCGTTCCAGCTCATACCTTCCTTCCTTTCGTTTATATGGCACTGGGAGTCCTCAAACGCAATCCTAGCCATGACTTCTGATTACCCTCCGCCGGCAAAGCGAGGGTATACGCTGCGCGTGGCCCTATTAGGAGTCATACTTGGTCTATCATGTATAGCCTTTTGGCCACGGGAGTCCAACCATCTCTCAAACACCAGCCTGATCACCCGCGATGTCACTACTACCATCGAAAATATCAAACCCGCTGTTCATGTTTCTCATGCACACAAGACCCATTCTCATGGGACCCATTTTTCTCACCATGATCATCATGGATCTCTCTTTCGCCGAGACAGCTACTCCTGCAGTGCCGGCAAACCGTGCAGCAACGGTGCATGTTGTGGTGCAAGTGGATTCTGCGGGTATGGCGATACGTACTGCGGAGCAGGATGTACATCAAACTGTGAGGCGACGGCGGAATGCGGAAAGGATGCGGCAACACCAGGCCAGACATGTCCACTCAATACATGCTGTAGCCAGTACGGATTTGTAAGTGCAGCCACATTCTGAATCTGGTATCTTAAAGCGTCAAAACTGTTGGGCTTAGCTGACCATGGCGTAGTGTGGAACAACGGAGGAATTCTGCAAAAGTAAGCCTCCTCCCGCTGGGTGTTAATCACAGTCTTGGGTACATACTGATTTTGATTTGATAGAGAGCTCGGGATGTCAAAGCAATTGCGTTCTAAACCCCAAACCATCCGGAGGAAAAGGCTCATCGGGCGTGTTAGAGAACAAGGTCATTGGCTATTATGAGGCGTGGATGGCACGGAAGAGCTGTCATAAGATCAAACCAACTAATTTACCGCTAGATGCTCTGACCCAGTGAGTTGCTTTCCTTTTGATATTTGCCACGAGGTATAATAGCTAACGAGCTGACAAGTGTGAACTTTGCATTTGCCTCGATTGATCCGTCCTCGTATGAGGTCGTCGCCATGGACTCCGCAACACCCACCAGCCTTTTCAAAGATACCACTAATATAAAATCCATCAAGGAAGATATCAGTGTCTATGTCAGTATCGGCGGGTGGTCTTTTTCCGACAATGGCACTGATACACAGCCGTTGTTTGGAGAAATCGCCGCCTCGGAGACGAAGCGACAGACTTTCGCGAATAATGTCGTGCATTTTATGCAGCAATACGGTAAGTATTCACCTCACAACTTCTGAATTTTGATACATAGCTGACCTACCCGTGCCCTATAGGGTTCGACGGCGTCGATATTGACTGGGAGTACCCAGGTGCAGGTGACAGAGGCGGAAAAGCCGAAGACACTGCGAATTATGTACTACTTCTCAAGACTCTTCGCGAGACATTCGATGCTAGCGGCAGTACATTTGGTTTGACCTTCACTGCCCCATCCTCATACTGGTATCTTCGCTGGTTTGATCTACCAAATATGTTGAAGTATGCGGACTGGATCAATGTGATGACTTACGACCTCCACGGAGTGTGGGATGCATCTGACCCGATAGGCAGTATTGTACAGGGCCACACCAATCTAACAGAGATCAAGAGCGCGTTAGAATTATTTTGGAGAGTTGAAGTCCCTCCAGCTAAATTAGTCCTCGGGTTCGGGTTCTACGGTCGCGCTTTTACCCTCCAGGATAAAACCTGTACAAAGCCAGGATGTCCCTTTAGCGGTGCTTCTGATCCTGGCCCTTGCTCAGGGACTAGTGGCATGCTTGCGTACTATGAGATCATGAGCATTTTGCAAGGTAAATCGTTGAAACGAACGACAATTGAGCCAACTCATGACAAAGAGGCGGCGGTGAATTATTTCACTTTTGACAATGATCAATGGGTCTCCTATGATGATAAAGTTACATTTAAACAAAAGGTTGACTGGGCAAACGATGTTGGACTTGGGGGCGCCATGCTCTGGGCATCAGATTTAGGTAACAATTTCTCAAATCCTTTTTTAACAGAATCAACATAGTACTGACAAGCCAGATGACGACAAGTATTCTGCTCACGAAGGTCTACTTGGTCGAACCGTGATCGACACATCCACACTCCAGCTCGAGAACAAAGCAGTTTCGAACCCGAAGTCAACTGTCATAGACTTGTCAGCTTTCACAGGCCAAAAGTGTTTCAAATATTCAGGAAAATGCGTACATCTGAATGACAATGCAGCAATGTCCAAAGCCTGTGGCTCTGGATATACAGTTGTCGGTTGGGATGATGCTGGTTGTGGCAAGAAGAGCTGTGTAAGAATCAAGCCTACCTGACAATTGAATTGGTGATACTGACTAGCATTTAGCATTGTGGAAAGCCCATTTGCTGCCCATCAAACGCCGCACCGAAGAACTGTATGTGGCGCGGCCAGGATACTGGCCAAGAAGGTGCTAGCTCGGACTGTAGCGGCCAGTGCCAGGCGGGCGAGATCAACGTGAATGGGATCCGCTCTTCATGGGGTGGTGGGTTCTTGAACGATCGTGATACTGACAAGTGTGGTCGTGGATACAAAGTGTTCTGTTGTCCTGATCCCGACTATCAGCAAGTGACAAAGAGTTGCTCGTGGGCAAAGTGGTAAGTGTGTGACGCTACCTTGAAAAGAGTGTGACTGATGTAGTCTTTCGCAGCGGAAAGGAATGCGGCAGTGGAAAGCAGTCTGTTTTGACAAAATATGACAACTGTTACTCCAAGGGACAGAAGTATTGCTGCTCTATGCCAGTCGAACTGGTTGGTTGCCACTGGGAGGGCGGTAGTGGGGGCAGTGACTGTGCAAATGCCAAATGTAATGCCACGGAAGTCCAGATCGCCACCTCTTCCTTAGGTGATAGCTATACCACTTGCGACTGTAAGTCAATTTTTCTTCTTACTTTTTTTTTTCACAATTTTTTCTCCAGGCTCACACGGATATGACCAGGGGGCCGAAGTAGGGCAGCGTGCTGCACGGTCAAGAAAGCGCCCACTCGCAAGGCAACGTGCACCAAGGACATCTGTGATATCATCAGCGGATATTGTTCAGAAACCAGCAGCAGCAACAGGGACTATGTGAAACGAGATAAAAGAAGTCTGGTGATCTCGGAGTCACGAGAGCTTATCGCGACTCCGACCGGCGAAAATGATTTCGACCTTGACAAACGTGGCGAGAAGCGAAAAACAGGAGCGCTTGCAATTCTATATTGGATTGCAACTTATCCTCCCATTGGAAGGCTTTTTGTCATTCCTAGGGCCGCACAAGTTTCTCGGACTGGATACCGAGTACGAAAAGGCTATTGTGCAGGGTCTCTCTTGGATCTCATCAAACTCACTAACTTGCCTACAAAAGAACAGTATAGCGGCCTGGAAACTGAGCATCCTATGGATAAAGGGTTGATCGGTACTTTCATTGATTCTTCATCCACGGGAATTCTTTCTTCTGGGAGGACCGCGACCCTTACGCCAATCTCAAAAGCATTTTGGAAAGATAAGTGGGACACGGCCAATTCTGCATTGGCCAAAAAACCCCCCGTTGGCACTGCATCAGGCAAGCTTAAGGGCAAATCACCTGCTAAGCCGAGTGAGCGGGTGGCAGAGGCTTTCGGGTCAACCTACAATCCACGGCCCTTCTTGGCTGTTGAGAAGGGAATGAACATTGCCAAGGGAAGCATATTCATGCTTAACGACCCAGTGAATCTTGAAAAACTCGATGACCTTGCGTCGGATGCAGTAGAGGATGATACCGACGAAGCGGCCGATGAAATGCTCTCTGTTTTACAAAATGTAAGTGACATCTACCTCCCGATTTCTCATTTGCATAGGGTCTGTAGTGAGATTAACCAAATTGGGTAGGCATTCGCTGCTTTTGAATATATCCGTGAAGCTCGATTCCAAGTACGGTTTGATGATGTCAATGAGAAAATGTACGAGCAGCTGAGTAACATTGAGGAGACTACTGAGACATATAACCTCCAGAATTGGTGGGGAGTGTGGACAGATGATCACTTCACTGAAGCGCTTCGGAAGGCACGAAGATGGGCACGTGAAGCAATTCGACGTGCGCGAGCTCCTTATACTCAAGCATACAACAACGGCCAGAATTTGGATACCTACGATCGAGTGATGGAGGCATTGGATAGATTTGAGGATCTGATTGCCGAAATTCAAATGCCGGACATCAAGAACTATAAACAAACAAATCCTTTCAATGGAGAGGGACCCAGTGGATATAACTCATAGTGATCCAAATGGAAATCTTGATCGATAATAGCACAGTCTGATCTGCATGGCGACTGCGGCTATTTGCCATTATTATAAGATACTTTTAAAGTACTATCTATTTCAGTATAATTATAGTATGATTGAGTCTTATGAAATAAAAAAAAATAAGCCAATTCCAGCATATAGACATAATTGAATTAATCTATGTTGGTTTAACCTGCGTATTTGGGCGCCATGGGTTTTGTAATTACGCTAAGGCCCAAACACTAAACGTCTATGAGGTTTTCGAAATAGTCTATAGATGTCTATAAAAAATCTATTATCTATAAATAATATATGAAAAATTATTTTATTATTTGTGGACTATATAAATTATTAAAAAAAAGATTCTTGTAATATTTCTTATGATAACAGGCCCAGACATATAAACCTATCGTCTTGCGCGTGGTGTATACCTATATTTCAAATAAAAAATTATATCTCTTGAAGATAAAAAGTCAATACGGTTCTTATCTCTGTCTGCCTCGTGAGCCCAACTCTTCACCATGACATACTCTATAAATTTGGACAGACGGTCCGCGAGTTCGCTGTTCTCGCAATTTCATCAAGTCCCAAGATCCAAGCAATAGCTTCTCCTCGCGCTCCCACGCAAAAAAGATCAATTCACGACGTTAAGATCTCTTCCAGTCATGAATATAAATACCGGTCCAGAAACGGATATACAAGCCTTGTTTCCCCTGTATTCTATGGATCCAGGGAACGATCTAACGATATATAGATTACTTTTCTTTCGGTTCTGCTACTGTACAAGTTTGTTACCGTAAGAATAACGAATTCGGTTCCGAAAGTAATTCTATAGTAATCAGCGATTCGGAATCTCTTGGATCGTCTTCCAATCCTTTTGTTATCCACTGCGAAAAATACAACTTCAGTACTGATAGACTGTCTGTCCAGTTCTCTTCCGATACTGATACCGAAATTATATATATACAAAAATTTTGGAATACTGTAATAAATAATATTGATTCTGATTTACCAAACAAGGATTTGGAGACTGGCTCTTTTGTTTTGTATCCAGATTTCGATAAATTCTTGACAGATAGTCCGCTATCCCCAGAACAGCTGCTAAATAGAGACAGAAGAAATACTATTGTATCGATTTTAAACGAAAGTACTGCGGAGAAATATTATACTGAAAAACGGATCTTTTCCGATATTTCAGATACAGTTTCTGCCAGCCAAATTCTATTTTATATTTGTTCCAGTTCAGAACAGAACCAGACGACTATTCAGCTGTTATCAAAAGAGTTCCGAACTGAGAATATTAGACGGACTGACCGGATAGAAGATAAGATTGTACAATTGGAATTGTTTTCAAATACTATTGTATTCCGTATTGAGAATACTACAATAAATAAATATACAACAGAAAAATATACTAGTTAATTTGATATAGATTCTTTTCAGTCAACAGAAACAGAAAAATTCAGTACCGATCAGATAAAAATAATAGATCTGACTTCGGTTTTCTGTCTCGACGATCTTTTATTCAAGAAAAATAATATTCTGAGAAAAAAACAGAACTGGATTGATATAGATAAATTCTATACCGTCAAATATCAACCAGATATCAGATTTATCGAGAAAATAGATTTGAGATATACAAATTCTTCCGTTTCTAAATCCAAGATTACCGAAGTATTCGAACCAACTATCTCAGAAATCCGGTTCAAAATTTCCAAAAAAAAATATCAACTCGATACAGAATTCTCTACTACAAAAATCAACGGTAATATTGTCTTGTCTGAGTCAGAAAATAAAGACCAGCAAAACGTAAATTCCATTATACGCGAAACGGATCTTGTTTTGAAAGAGATCCAAAAATTTTCTCTTAAATATAACTTAGGCTTTTCTAAGCGGGAATTCTCTGCAGATATTAGACGATCGGTATATATCGCCAAAAGAGTGAAAATTTGACCATCTTGAGACAGAAAATATATTTAGTACTTTGTAGTAGATAAATTCACCGTTCTCAGCTATTTAATATTGCGACTTCAAAAGAATATCTATGGATTGGTTTATAGATAAAAATAATAGAATATTAATCTGATAAATACAACCATCGCAATCAACGGCTGTAGAGAACGATCAGTAAATCTTGACAAACTAGTCAATGATAAATCAATCCAGCGGTCTATTAGATAATCTATGGTATATTTGATTCTCTACTTAGGATCTACCATATAGTAAGTTCCTACTCCCTCGTATACTCCCTGAGGCTATGTCTTGGGGTCACGGACACATAATTTATGGTAATTTAACTATTGTTTTCTATTATCGACATTGAATAACTGCAACAAAATTATAACAACAATTTGTATTATTTGATATTCTGTATTCAGAGATATAGAAATATAGAAATATTCTCCGAAAATCCGAGAATAATAGATACAGTCGATCTTCGCCAAACAAACAGAGTTGAAATCCAGCTATATAGCAAGATCTATCAAGATTATTGAATTTCAGTCAATATACTGTATCTATACCAATCAAAAGTGAATCCAATTTTTTCAGACTCGTCTAAAGAAAGTATTTTCAGAAATCTACTGAGATCTGAGGGGTGAAATTGTATATTTTGATATTGTACTCGGCTAACGGTATTATATACGAATGGATAAATACGTGTCCGTTCGGTCACGTACGGATACCCTGGTACTCAGAATATCTGTACAGTAGTCGTAATCTATCAAGATAGTAATTCCGGAATCTTATTCTTCTCTATCTGGTTTGAAGTATATCTATATATTTTATTCCGTAACTGTATATATACAGTATAGTTATTTAGATACAATTCGCTACAATTGTAGATAATTTTCTAAATATATCAATAAAAATCGATAATAACAAATATAGTAGATATAAAATAGTAATTCTGGCCGGTTTTTGTCGGTCGAGATAATTTTATTATTTTCTAAAAAAATAAATAAACCGGAATAGTCCAGAATAATTAGTTTGTATTGTCTGACAGATTCTATTTACTGCCGACTGTACTATTTACCGGAGATTGCTATATTGTACTATCCGGAAATTTTTTTTTTGTTCCAGATTGAATTTGTTTGTTTTCAAATTCGGAATTGTATATATATATTTTTTCTATTTTCTACAGATTTTTTTTTATTATTTTTATTTTTTTTTTTTCGGTATTTTGATCGAAAATTTTTATTTTATTATTGTTTACTGAATTTTTTAAATTAGATAAATTTTACTGTATCTGTATATTTTTATATATATTAATCAGTTCGGCAGTTTTTTTTAATCAAATTTTATTATTTTTTGTTAGAATTTATATTGTTTCGGATAGAGATTTTCTATTTTTTCAATATTTATTATTTTTTTTAAAATAGATAAATTTGTATTCAATCTGATACAATATTTCAGTATTAACAATTTTTGATTAGTATTTTTTATTTCGAAATAGTTATAGTTTGATTAGATTTTAATTCTATAATCAATAATAAATTTCTGTAGATTGATAATTTCTATTTATTGTATAGTAATATTGTTTTTAATTAATTATTAAATAACTAAATATAAATTTTTATAATTTTTTTTCTGTTTTTTTATATTAATATCTGATTACAGATATAAATTTAAATATTTTATATAATTCTATAATTTCTATTTTTTTAACTAAATTAAACTGTAATCTATTGATTATAGATTTTTTTCGAATAACTGATTAATATTCAAATTCAAAAAATTGCAGAAAATTTCAATAACTATATATAGTTTTTGTATAATATATTGAAATAGTAATTTTTTCTGAATATATTTATATATTTTATAATAATAATTACAGTTTTTTCAGTAATTATATTGTAATAATAATAAATAGAAATATATTTTTCAAAGATTTCTGTTTCAACTATATATTCAATACCGGATTGATTTATTATAATTTTTGAATAAATTTTTCCGATTTTCTACTAATTCAGTTCAGAAAAATCAATCTAAATTATTTTTTATTCAGTTTTTTTCTATATATTTCAGTTCAGTATCAACCGACAATATAGAAATCCAAAAAAAAAACTGACAATTAGCTGGAATTTTTTTATTCGGATTTTTTGATTTTTTTTTTGACAGATTCTAGAATCTGATCTAATATAGATTGATCAGTTGTTTATTCTATTCTAATATATATTCTAGATATAATTGTTTATTTAAAAATTGAACAGATCTGACTGAAAAAATTTTTTGAAAAAAATAGTCAATTGAAATCGGATAAAAATATTAAAATAGAAAAAAAAAAATTTTTTTTCAAATAATTGTTTTGGTTTTTTTCTATTTATATTTATTTTTGTTTTAAATTATATTCTGATATTTATTAATTCAATTTATTCTATTTGTTGTTTCTATTTTTTGTATAGATAATATCAGTTAAAATTGTTTTTTGTTTAAAAATTCCAAAAATATTTGTATTTTGTTATTTTCTATTTTGATTTTCCGATAAAATTGTCTGTATTTTTTTTTTTATTTTTTTTTTGTCTGATATCAGATATATTTGTTTACAGTCGAATACAGAATTGTTATATAGTATTTATTAATAGTTTTATATTTCCAGTCGGAAAAAAATACAGTAATAGTATAGATAAAAAAAATACAACAGAACTGTATATTTTTATCTATTTGTATTTTTTTTATTATAATTTTTTTTTATCTATTTTAACTATTTATATACTATTTTTTCTATCAGTTTTATTTTTTCTATTATTATTATTATTTGTTTTCTGTTTTATCAGTTCCAGTTTATCCAAATATATCAATTATAGATAAATTTTTTCTCTATTTTTTTTTTAGAATAACTGATTGATTTTCTGTATTAGAATCCAAATCCAAAATTTCTATTTCTGTTCAATACAATTATCTATATAAATATATTTCCAGTTATAAATTTATCGATATCGATCTGTAATTTTATACTAATCAACTGTTTCTATATAGCCGAAAATAGTAACAATAATATATTTTTTTCTTTTTTCAAATATTTCTATATCTCTATTCAGTTTACAGTTATTTTTTCTATCAGAAAATATTATTTATTTAGTCTACTATTTTTGTCTATATCCAAAAATATTCTTTACAAAATTTTTTCGGTTCTGTATATTTCTGTATATAAAACAATATCTGAATCTGTAGAAAATAACAGTAAAAAAAAACAATATAAATTTTTTTCTATTCTATTCTGATATATTCAGCTAATTTTTACAATTCAGTTTTAACTGATCTGAATATCAACAATAATTCTATTCTGTTTTTGATAAATACCAAAATAAATCAGAATATATATATTCAGCCGGTTTTCTGTAATATCGACTGATATATCGATCCGAAATTTTATTCTGGTTCTATTCAGTTTTATTCAGTTTATATTCAATATACTAATATTATAATTCTATCTAACTATATTTATTGTAAATATAGTCTCTGTCAGAGAATTTTCTGTTTCTACTATTTTATAATATTGCTGTCTGGATTTATTTTCGAAAAATTATATATCAACTATAATTTTTAGAACAATAACTATAATTATTTATTCTGTAAATTCTATCTAATTTTTTATCGGTTCCGGTACTAACTGTTTATAGATTTCAAAAATAGTAATTATTCCGATTTTGTTTTAGATATTCTTTACCGAATAAATTCTAAATATTCTGTTTTATATAATTTTAATTGTTCTGATATTTCTGAAAAAATATTTCAATAGAAATTGTTTTCTGTTACTGTTTACTATTATTCTATAATTGTTTTTTCTGTTTATTCTATTTCAGCCAGTTTTAGTTTTTAGAAACTGATTTTTTTTCGAATCTGTATCTATAGTTGTTTTTTATAAATAATTGTTTCAGTATTTGTTTTTTCGATTGTAGAAACAATTTTTGGAAATTCTGTTGTAATATTTGAGATTATATTTCTGAAATAATTTAGTAACTGAAATTCGAAAATAATCAGCTGTATCAATTTTTGAAATAATATAATCAATTTAATCTGTCTATAAAAAAATCGATTTCTAGCAATCTGTTTTTCAATTTTTTTATATAAAATTGGAATTTTTGTTTTTTTTCTGGAATTTTCGGTATTTCCAGAAATATTTTTTTGTTATTGAATTTTTATATTTTTTTATTTCAATAGTATTTTTTTTATAATCGATCGATTATAGTATATAGTTTTTTTTTAATTATAATTTTTTGTTTTGTAGTTAAAAAAATTATAATAATAATTAATTTTTTAAACAATATATATTTGTAGATATCAGTATTCTGATTATTTTGAATATTTTTCGAAAAAATATTTTTTCTATTCAATATATTTTTATATTTAAATTTATATTTAATATTATTTTCAGAAATTTCAGATAATAATTTATTCCAGTCTATTTCTATTCGATTTTTTTCAATAATATATTTTGCGATTGTTTTTTTTTCTATCTATTTATAATATATATTATTGTATCTAAATTTATTCTATTCTATCCGGATAAATATAGATAAATCCGAATATCGAAATAGTAAATTATCTGTATCAAAAATTTTTCTAATTTTCTCGGAATATTTTAAACTAATTTTTGATTGTTTCAATATATTCTGTATTACAGAAAATATCTATAACTATTCCGGATTTTTTATTTTTGTTTCCAGAAATCTAGATCTATTGATAAAATTTTGTAGTATATAATTATTTGATTTTTCTAAAATATATATTCCAAATAGATAGAATTCCAGAATCCGGTACAGTTTAAATTATTTATATTTAAATTTTTTTCTATTTTTGTTCTATATTAATATTCAGATATTTTTCTGGAAACTGATTTTTGTAACTAGACTGTTATATATACAATTTATTCTGATTATACAGTTAAATAATAGTTTATTGATTTTGATTTGTATATTCAACAGAATTTTCAGTTTTTTGGTCCGATCTGTAATTGAACTAAATATTACCGAATTGTTATTATCTGATATATAAAAATATATTCTATATATCAGATAGTAAAAATTATATTCTGTATTTATATATTATCGGATCTGTATAGTAAATATTACTGTATTTAAATATAAATTCTATAATTTGATAGATTTATTTATTAACAGTTTTATAAAAATATTACTGATCAGACTATTAAAATTCTCGATTTTTTTATTGATTTATAAATAGAAAAATATTGTTGTACAATATTTTGTATCCAAATATTTAAAATAATAATCGACAGTTTCTGATATAAAACTAATATTTTGATCCGAAATTAATTCAATTGATATACTGTAATTTATAAATAAATATTTGTATAGAAAACAATTAACAGTTTTTTTATCTGTTTTTTCTACAGTTTTGATAATAGATCAATCAGTAATATAGTCAATAACTATAAAAATCTATTTATTACTATTCGATATAATTGATAACTGTCCGATAAAATCTATATTCTATCGCTGAAAAAATTGTATATCTATAGTAATTATATATTGTACCGTTTTTTTTTCGAATAATTTCCGGAAATTCTGCAATATTTGGTAAATCAGATATAAATATATTATTTATTCTATATTTTGTTTCAACTATAATTACTATATATATAGTCGAATAATATTTAATAAATCTAGAAAATCTAGATATCTATATTTTCTGTATAAATAATATAAAAAATTTTTACAGAAAATAGTTTCTAAAAACAGAATAGAAATTTTATTATTGTAGATAAAAATTAATTAATAATTTTCTGTTTCAATATCTGGTTTTGTCTAGAAATTCAAATTTATAGTAAATTGAAATACTATCCAAACAGTAAATTTGTTAACTAATATTTTTTTTTTAAAAAAAAAAAAATTTAGTAATTATTAATCAATTTTTTTCGAAGATTTTTATTACAGTTTATAAAAAATCAAAAACTGTCTATATAGTAGTAAAAATAATATTCTATATCGATTAAAATTTTGATATATTTACAGAACTGTTTTCGATAAAATTAGATTTACAGTTTAATATATCAGAAATTACTATATCTGATTTTTTACAATACTGGATAATCAGATTATATTTTTGAAATTTGTAGATCTACTGTATAAGAATTGCGTTTTGCTATTTCGCTGCCTTTTACGGCGGCGGATGACGCCAAAAACGGCCACCTTTCAGCAACATCACTCCGCCACGCTCCCGTCCCCTTTGACCACGCACCACTCACTGCTTTATGCCTCAGGCTGCCATTTCGTGCGCCGCTACAGCCTTAGTTCCCTGCGAGCTCATCCATCGCTCTACCACTCACCTAGTGGGGGAGGGGGCCGAAAATGGCTCCTTCAGCACCATGCCAGTTGCAATTTGGCCAGTATCCAGCCCCCCCTGGCTATAAACATTCTCTTCTCAACTATCCTCCGCCCAAGACTCTGTCCTCATTCAACTCTAGCACCACCCCAAAGCTCTCTCTGATCTTCCGTCGTGCTTTTTTCTATTCATCCTTGCACTAAAACGTCTCAAACTCGATAGCAGCTTCCTCACACGGTGGGTGCAATCTTCTAGCCATGGATCGGAGGAAGAGGAGGCCCAATGTCAGCAACCACAGAATTACAGACGAACCCTCTTGTACATCTCCCATCGACACCGACAATAATAGACCGTTCGAGCCCGATTCCTCTGAGACCGACCTCACCGAGCCGGAATGTTCCTCTCCAGCAGATCGAAAGATTGCTCGGAACAAGCCACGTCCACACACTGGATCAAAGCCGTTCCAAGCAGACCTGTCGAATGTGGAACGAGTCCACCAGGCCCGATACCAAGTCCCAGATGATGACACAGATGAGGACCTCGCCAAGGTGCCGGAAGATTACGGCCGATCCAACCAAACGAAGAATTTGAGACTTCGACTGAAAACGCGCTGGGCTTGGTAAGTAACCCGGATACCGTCGAAAACCTATAGCGTGTGCAAATCAACTGAACGACATGCCTCATTTCAGGTACTGCCAAATCAAAGCAATAGAGCCGTCCGCCGATCTCAAGTGGAGGGATGCGGAGGATGCACTGCGTGAAGCATCTCCAAATGATATGCATCGATTTCTTAATTGGTGTCTGAAGCTGGAGTACAGCCCCGATGGCCGCCGTCAGAAAGGCTATACAAAAGCCAGCGCCCTTGAAGCAGATTGGAAGTACTTCCGAATTTACTACACACGAGTTGCCAACCACGCGATGAGCAAAGAGATGGGCGAAGCAGTTCGCACGGTTTGTCTTCCAATCTCCACCTCCCGTTTATCGTCTCTAAAAGGCATGCGCTGATGAAATGGACAGGGCATGAGACACTTGGTGGACAAGCGCGGTCTTGACAAACAACCACGCGCAAATATCCCGGTTTATATTGAAGATATGATTCCATTCAATGAGACAATCCTCCAAACCCGGGAGAAGCGATTCCACCTGGGGTTTCAGCGGATCATTCTATGCCTCTACAACACTATTGGGTTATTTACCATCAACCGAAAACAGGCAATGCTTGCCCTTCAGTTTAAACACCTACAAATATCGCTCCAGCAGGATCCGCATGGAGGACCTCCGAAATCGATGATAGAACTCGAACCTCAGTTCGTGAAAAGCGTCCTGGGTATGTCGAAGCTGTAGGTGGCACCCACGATCAGACACCTGCCTATTGCAGGGCTGCTTTGCTATAATCAGGCTGACTGATTGATATTAATTAGCAATACGTTCGCACTTCCTGAAATTGTCTACGGCGTGTCGCTTGTCTTCAGCCCGCATGTCCTGCTCTTCATTATATTATTTTATGTTCACGCTTTCGAAGCGCCTCACTTGACATCGATGGAGGACCTTCGGAGACTGCTTATCGAGGGTGGGCGACAGGAAATGCCACTTCCTTTGAAGAAAGAAATGGATAATTACTATGTCTTCCCGAAGGTCGAGGTGATCTGTGGCCAGCCCCGCATTTTATGGGAGACACCCATGAATGGGGGCACACTCGACGCGCAGCTCAGGACATGCAGTGAGATACACGGCTTACTTGATCATTTCTTCTCTCACCAGTTCCGATACGGAGGAGGTGATTTACTAGACAAGAGTGGTGGGTGGACTATAGATCCCCAAGATCCTTATTTTCCTCATAGATAAATAGACTAACTACTTGTATAGGTTTCGTCAGTGACGCACAGCGTAATGTCATCATGGCACACGCCACCAGCAGAACATTTATTAAACATTATCGGCCTCGTCGGCATACTGGCTTACAGGAGATCATGTGCGGCCTCAATCCTGATGAAGAGTTCTCCAAGGCTGTGACCCGGATGAGCCGTTGGATTGACCGGCGGCGACCACGATACCTCAGCGACGCCGACCGGGAATCGGTGGAAAAGGACCCAGAACTGCAATCGGCCATACGCTGGCAATATGAATTAGAGACCCAGTGCGGTGACCGCTCTCATGATCCAGCATTGTGGGCGGTGCTAGAGGACCAGAAGCGTCAAATCCACAATCTGCGCCGGCGTCTGCAGGAAAAACTGCGGAAAGAGAAACGCCGTGATTTTAGTCGGAAACAGGCCGTCATTGACATTGAAAGACAACTAACTGGCGGGGCTGTCAGTGATGAACCTGCGCGCGAGGTATTACGGAAGGAGTTTGCAATGCCATCGGAGCAGATTCTTCTCCTGGAGACATTCTTTACTTGGCCCACCACCGATTCGTTGGAAGACGAGTGGAGACGGCGCAATAAAGCTGTTGCTGCTGGAATACAATATTGCGGCTTTGAGGAGGGTGGGCCGCTTCGGGGACGGCGAAAGCGCTCCGCGCCGTCTGATAACGACGATGGAGTTCCCTCTCCGTCAGCTCGAAAAACGAAAACTGATATCCTGTCGACTACATCGTGGGAAAATGAACTTACCTCTGGCAGAACTATCCCGAATGTAGAGCAAACCTTTGCATGCTTCCAATGCCCCAAGGCATACTCCGACTATAATGGAGTGAAGAGACATTTCCGGGCATCCCATTTGATGGATCGGACATGTAAATTTTGCCATTTGTCCGTCCTGCACGAGATGCACTTGCGAAGGCATGCCGAGCAGGTCCATGGCCTTCGAACATGAGCGTCAGATTCTAGTTGTTCGATCTTCGAAGCCCATGCGTCATTTCTTTGTTTCTCCATTTTGGTCACATTTAGCGAAGCTATATGGTTGAGTCCGTGACTATTTCATCAATTCGTGCCTTATTTGCCGCCATTATGCAGAGTTACCGGACAGGTATTCATCGTCATTATTTCGACCCTTTGTGTGATAGTTCATAAGCAATTCGACTGCGTGGCCTTTTTCCTCATGTCTTATCTTTAATATAGTAACAGTTTCGGTTAGTACACGGTAGTCTTAGGCATTGGAATTATATTAGGTTGCTATTGTCTTATAATGATTCTAAAAATGGTATGCCAATTCGGAATTCCCTTCAGTTTGAAGGAAACTTATAGATAGGACACTGATTCGGAATTGGTCGTGTCGCAGCATGAGCAAAGAGCGAAGAGCGTACTCCGGTATAAATAGGCGACAATGGAAATTTGGGTATCAAGAACAAGATCGCTAGTTTAACAGATAGAAGATAGATTCCCTTCTCACGATATCTTTAGACGTTTTGCATTTCCTGCATCCACTTGACAGAGTCGTCGTTTTGCCGGCCCCAGTCGTTGCTTAGCCGGTCGGCATCTCAGAGTAGAACGGTGAAAATCGATTATCAAAGCACGCCCGAGCTCTTCACACCATAGGACATTGTCTGGTCTGAGGTCATCATGGATTATGCCCAGAGCTTTAACTTCTTTGTTTGACCTATGAATCTCTCGGCGGAGGTGTGAAGTCAGCTCCATCGTGCCTGTGCTCTCACCACCCCAGCCCATTACGAGCATGTGGCGGATCTGTCCAGCGCCATGTAGAAAGTAGATTTTTGTTAAGTCAATAGTTCCCAAAAAGACAGGTACAGCGGATCCTTGAGCCTTGCGCAAGATCTGATATACCTGTGCCTCGCGTGAAACTTCTTTCCATAACCCTGACGTGGTGCCTTTGCCAATAACCGTGTAACCATATTTCGTGCAAGTCAGTTTGAACGGGGCACCGTAGGAGCCACAAGCGCCAAGAGGAATGCAACGATCGATGTTTTCGTCCAGTTGGCCTTTGAGTGAAGTTATCAAATCTTCAGCCGAAATAGGGTGCTGAGTCGGATCGTCTTGGCCCCGGCGATGGTGGTCCACGTTTGGACAAAGCTCGTCCAGGTTTCTCCTAGTCTGCAGGCCGCGTAAACATCGTTGCGTACAGAATTGTGCAGCACGGTGTCGGTAATGCTCTTCTCGATCATGCCCTGAATCTTGCTGGCGACCTGAGCGCCGAGTGGACGGCGAAGGCGTGACTTGACTGATCCTTCGTTTATGTCCAGCCGTTTGATTTGTATCGGAGCCGGAAGAGTTAGGTGACTGCGAGCGCGGTCGAACCTCTGAGGGTGCACAGCTGGTTTGAGATCGTGTAGGCACCCGACGGCCGTCTGAAGGAGACGGCAATGGGGATGATGACGGTAGTCCATAGGATGAGCCTGAATCTGGACTTGGAAATTCTGGGTTTGTGCTATCAGAGTGGGGGATCTGCTGTAATTCTTTTTTCGGAATCTGCGAACGTGTGTGGTCAAAGCTGGTCTTCCAAATCGGAATATTTGGGAGTGCAAGGTTTCTCCATTCTTGTCCACGGACAGGTGAGTGGAATGCCATTAAACAGAGAGACAGCACTCTTGAAACAGATGTTTTGGATAAATTAGAAACAAAATCGCCTTCCGGATCCATTTCGCTGTTCGGATCACAGAAAAAGTAGTAAAGCGTGCTCGGGTTGTCACGCTGAACGCGAAGTAGAACCCGCGCGATCCCGTTTGTAATATAGGAATATTCGAGACCTTCTTGGATCATCACATGATACTCTTGGACAATGGCGGAGCAGACAAGTCGCTCTGCATTGTATCTCAGCTTCGCTTCCTGATCTGTGGGGATTTTATTCGACCTGACTATTTCTTTCCATAAATCCATCGGTCGGAGGCCTATGCGAAGTGTTGCAACGGAAAGCTTATGCGGCGGCTTATACTCGACAGATGTGAGGAGAGTGTTCGTAATGCCGTCAACACGGTGGATGCAAAACTGGTCAGGTCGTGGGTACTGTATGTTTGACATTTGGCTTTCATTCCCTTCGGCGGATTGATTCTCGTTCAAGATATTAGTATGGTTGCTGAACTGTATTCCATCACCCAGGCCGAACTCGTTTCGAGCTGCTGGAATTTTGCATAGCTCGGTTATTATGTCATGAACATGCTCTTCTACGGCAAACCGCTCATAGGCCTCGAGTTCCTGCTCACTACTCAGTGGTTTGCGAACGAGTCGTCGAACTAATCCATCTAATTCTAGGAAAGATGAGAAGAGACATGGCGCTTGCCTTCCGTCCGGCTGAAAGTGGCTGTAGACGGATCTGTATATTTCTGAGAGTTGCCTTTGGCAGTCGGACCAATATTCTAGTCGAGTGGGGCAATATTTTCCTGTGGGCGAAGGTATTTGACCGGTTGTTGAGCGAGATGGTGTCTCGACTCTCAGCGATCGGGATAGATCGTGACAACGTCGGATATATTCCGCAAAAGTGGTAAGACGAGTTTGCTCTTCGGCATATTGCTGTCGAGCTTCAGCCTTTCTTTGTTGCTCTTCAGCTTGTCTTTGGTGCTCTTCAGCTTGTCTTTGTTGCTCTTCAGCTTGTCTTTGTTGTCTTTCTGCCTCTTCGCGCCGCTTTTCCGCCTGTAGGTAGAGCGACTTGTAATCCGTTGAGCTTTTATCCTCCATCAGCCTTGATTGATAAATGTAAAGGGGAATAGCTCGATTCAATCACCACCCTGGTCGATTCTTGTCCAAGGAGGCATGCTGTCGGACCCCGACCGGTCTTTCGCCTGAAAGCTGGAGTCAGCTGATCACGGTTTCCGGCAGAGGTATTTACCCGGATATACGTCACTGCAACCAATGATTTAAAACCTTTTAAAACCTTTTAAAACCTAAAACCAAGACCAAAACATGCCAAGACCAGTGCCCCTGCAATGATCATACAAAATCACCTCCGACATAACCTCTCCATGTACTTAGTAATAAGGAATAATCCTTGTGGATCTACCTAGATTACTGAACGCTTGATCCTTGATATGATGCTAGAGAAAGGAGGGAGCGACTCACCGCATGAAGCAAAAAGTTAGCTTCGTATTATCGGGTTTCCTACTTCGAATTCATTATAATTTATTTTGTTTTTCTCTTTCATTCTTTTTAGATTTGCAAGATAAAAACTCAGAGCTACTCTAGGCGGTGGATACATGTGAATCTGTGCCTTTCGATGATACAGTAGCTTAATAAATATTGTTGGCGTTATGATGCATTGCCACTAGTTAACACAGCGTTCCTCAAACGACCATGTCTGACTTGGTTCTTCAGAATAATCTTCTCCCTATCATATATCATATCTATGTTTCCCATACCTGTGAACTATTGACCGTGAAATAGCCGAAGCGATAGTTAAACCGAGCGCAGACCATGTAATCCCTAGCATCGATCTGCCTATGTGCGCCTCCACATTAATCATTGGTATTACCCGCAAAGCTGTTTTGAGTGACATGTATATCGAGGTCGCCATTATCGATCCCGCCAAATTTGAAATTATCGCTGTCTGAACCAGATCAGAACATTATCTTCAATAGATCACAATTAACTCACACTTATCAAGACCCCACTTATCTTTTCACTATGCTCATATATCGACATGGCAGTACTAATAAGAGATAATGGTGTAGAGACAAATCCAATAAAGTACATAGCTGTCATTGCCTGTGTAGCCCGATGGTATATTTTTTCTATCTTGATTATGCCTTTGGGGAGAAGCTTTTCTGCCAGGGAAATTTTCAAACCAAGAGCGTCTGTAATATTGAAAGAATATCCAGGCTGTGGATGAGTGCAATTTTGTGTTTCAACGGAGTCTCCCTTGCAGTAACCTAATAATCCGATCGAAAATGAGCGGTCAACGTTATCCTTGATATCTTTGACATCATTTTCTACTGAGCTAGCCAGAGTCGAAATGCCATTGATAGCGCTGTCTGCAGCATTTTTTAGACCACTTGTTGCAGTAGGTAAAGGGTCATTCATCCCTAAGGTCTCCGCATTCCCGTCAGCGATCGATTTAATTTCATCTGGAAACTGGCGTTCGCTTATAATATTGTTGATATCTTTTCCAATACTAGAGGAAACACTCTTTATCTTCATCTTCAATCGATAAGCGAAAGTCAGCATAAGAGAGCATTGAAATCCGGAAATCTTACCCGTAGAAAATAAATCTCCCTTTGGGGACTGATATTCTTCGTACAGCTGATACCTATAAAAATCAAACAGATACATGCCAATAGAAGTGAAAGAGATGGTAAAGCTTTCGCAAATCGCAACCTGTTTCTCATTTTGGGAAACTATCACCACTGTACCCAATGGGACCCTGCCTGGGTTTTAATGAACTTAGAGTAATATGCTGACGGACTCTTTTGGGGCCGTTCATTCACAGATATATCCCCATTCTTCTTCTCAGAGGACGAGATACCGCTATATAATGGACTGCTAGTTTTATGGCCCTCAACGTATGGCCTAGTTGTTATAAACTTGTACAAGTGATTAATGAATCACCTTGGGTCCGTACTTTTTTCAAATTATCACTCGCATCTCTTGGTTTAGTTGAATTTTGAAGGTACTCGAAAATTTGGCTAACGGTGAAATCATATGGGCGCATATTGGCGTATGTTCAACTGTCTGCCCTTCTTCCCAATCAGATTATTTATGGATTTATACAACACAGAAGTCTGCTTCAGTAGATTTGGCTTGAATTCTAAACAATCAATTCAGAAGACAATCTATCCATCATGAAAGAGAGTTTTTTAATGAGAACGTTAGTCAAAATTGCGAAGAAAACCGGCCTCAGAAGCGTTCAAATAACAATCATTCGCGAACATGGCGGTCGGAAGCATTACATTCATTCCTGCTTTGCACCAAATCCTTTATGGGTAGGTTCTTACAGTACAAAACTTGTGACACTATTTCTACTCTCGAAACGATCTTTCAAATTGACAGTTAAGGAGGACGAGAAAAAACTCTTCAACCCAAAATTTTGACGTTGTATATAACACAGTGTGGTAACTGGCCAAAGGTCAGATGTCCTCGGCTTCCCATCAAAAGATAAGAGACATTAATATTTCTATTATGCTTGAATCAATTTGGAGATAATTGTTGAGTGCAACGTTTTCAGTGCTTGAGTTGATCCATTTTAGTGGTGAAATGCGCTATTCAAAAGAATAAATTTGTAGGACTGTTCGTAAGGGTAGATCGTAAAGTCACTGTGTTGAACATCTCGGCCAACCTATTCTTGATCGCACTTGATTATCAGGTAACAAACGGATCTGTAGCCGGGGTGGAAAGGTGATGTTGTTTAACCACATCCTATTCAATCAATTCTACCGTGGTGGCTTTACATTTGAATCATAAAAGGAAATCCCCATTGGTAATCAACACGATAATTTCCAAAAGTCGATCTACCAATAAAACATACGCCACAACTTCGTATCCAAATACCGGATATCCAGTCTACCAGGTTCCCCGTATAAACAAATCTTGCGAGGTTCTCACCCTCGACGATTCGAGACGATTTCGTCCTCGAAGATCCAATCAAGCCAGTTTGGAAAGCCGAACCACAATATAAGCTTTCAAATGCAAGTACACTCGCCAACCCTTCAATCATTGATGCCCTCCAAAAGGTCAGAGACCCCTCTGTCTAGTGAGTTTCTCATGCTAAGCGCTCGCGCTAGAGCACACCGTGAATTATCTGCTAACAGCAACATGGTAGGCAAATCAGCTACGCCAAAGAGAAAAACATTTGAAAGCTATGCTGACCATCCCAAATTTCGGCATCCGGATGATTTGAATGAGTTCTATACAGACTTCCATCGAGAGAAACATCAAGGGGCCACCAAGCATATCCGTGAACTTTTTGATATGTTACAGAAAGATATGTCGCTTCGGTCCCAGGAAGCACAAAAAGTCAAGCAGGAACTCGATAATATAGATAGACAGATATTAAACATGAACATCACTGGGGGACTATCCCCGGGACTGGGTCAGATCCGACGAGAAATATTTATCAGTATCTGGAGAAGCTTCTTAACTCCGCCTTGCGGCTGGCCAATGCATTTGACAAAAGCACAAATCTCGGAATTTTATCTGAGCGCCAAACTGGCGTTGAAGGACTTTTGTGAAGAGTATGACTATCCTTGTGGTTGGGCCTGTGTTCCTCCTTGCTGAGTTGGGAGTTTCATTTATATTTCGTCCTTGATCTGCTCTGTCAAATCTCATTAGTACTACCTAGGCGTTTCGGTTTGCGTAAAATTTTTTTTTAATTTTTTCTTCGGACTATTTCTCATATTCGACAACTACATAATGTAGGACTTCGAAGAGCACTGAATAAAGAAGAGATGATCAAGCAAGATTGCGATGCAATCCAGCTTGTCTATACAGGATCAACAGGAGAGGAACTCTGCCACGTATGGTCCCTGCCATGATCCACGTCCTCTGTGATCACCTCATCAAAAAGCCTGGCTTATGTATTGAAAGAATGATCGTCTTTCTGATCACATGATCCATATAGGCTGATTATACGAGTTCATAGCAAGTTATTACTGTACATCACAATACAGTAGTTTTCAAAATCAGTTTGACCCCAAACTCTTTCGACTTAATTCTCAGAAATAATTCCGTCATACGCTAATCCTGTTTAATATCAAGTTTTGGCAGAAAAGTGGTGGTAATTTCTATACCAGATTCAACGTATTGTAATAGCTTTGTAATTATACATCGAAGAATTGCTTTTTAGCTCTGGCGATCTGGCAAGATCGCCTGCCCGCTCGATCAAACTAGGCGTCGCCTGACGGCAAAGAGAAATATCACGTGACAGATTCTCCTTTCTCCAAATAGTATACGATGATTTTATTGGTTCTCACGTTTGCCACGGCTTGTCGGCTTTCTGGACCATGGAATCTGATATTTCTCGCACGATTTCCACACCTTCATATTTGATCCCCTAATGCTAAGGGTAGATACTTCTAAATTGTCGCAAATTTCTGATAGACTTGTTGCAAATGCTGTGGCGGTGGCTTTCCACTCCCTTCTTTGTACCGAGACCCCTCAGGGGTTTCAGCTCTAACAGACCCTTCCTATTATCGCCGATCGTCTCAGTGTCCTCCAGAAGGTCATTCATTCATTTCGGATAGCTCAATATACTCAATTCTTCTTTTCTTATTCTAATTCCAGGCCTCTGATTGGCCAGTAATCCCCATGTATTCACACGACTGAACAGGCAGATTGCTGCTACATAGAAATCATGACACTAGTGAAACTAAACTATTTCGGTCGTAATTTTCACCTCCGCTTTTCGACAACAATTGTCACCGTTCAATTTTCCCTACTTCTCCTCATCAATCAAAACCCACCACTGTATTCTGTGGTTCCATCTGCAAGAGTACGAAATCAATTCCCGCTTTCGACAATTTTCTTGGCAGCCGCTGCAGCGTCTTCCCAGTTTTCACTACCGTTTGAGTCCTGCCAAGTAGGGTCATGAAGCTTAAGGGCTTTCCTGATTTGCGCTCGCATTATCCAAGCAGCATAACTTTCCTTGCGGTGATTCAGAAAATAAAACATATCCTCGCAAAACCTCCCGATTGCACGGATACGTTCTTCTCGATTGCCCTTTATGTAATAAATGCGCTCATCGGTGTATGTGTAATTGTCAGCGGGGGTGTGGTAACCAGCGGCTTGTGCGGCACTAATGGCGTGCGTTGCCCAGATCCGATCGTCGTAACATTTCACAAGGTGATTACCCCCCAAAGCCTTGCGGACAACATCAGAGACACCAATTATGACGTAGTAATTTTCGTCGTCAAACCAGAGACGAACCCCGAAAAGGTCTTTGGTTTCCGGTAGACAACAGTCCGCAGTGGCAATTGTATATCCTTTGTAGGTGCCAATTTGGGGAGGTCTAAGCTCAGACATAAGGTCAAAAAGGAGTCAATAAATGGGATAAAGTGTTCCAATGATAAATATACGGGAAAGGCAGGAAAAGACTACATCCTGCAACATTGAGGAGACTGGGCTTCCCTTTAAGAGACAGCATTGGTGACTCAGCTGTTTGTTCACCGCAACTTTCAGCTGCCAAGCCTCCATTGTTCCGTCTAGCTTTTGAGCTTCAGTCATAACCCTGTGCCCCATATAGTAGTACGTGGCTGCAGAGGTTGTAACTTTTGGAGACGCACAAGATGCGGACTTGAAATAAGGCAACCGAATTATGGAGTACCTTGATACTAAACGAACAATTTCTCGAGTGCCAAAAGTCCAATGCAGCCATTTTCTAATTTGCGCGCTACGATTTCTTCCAGAATAGATCAATGATAGTTCACATATCTGTTCTGCCATGTATGTGATTCTCTTCCGCATTTTTTGCCTTGTTCACTCGCAGCCTATCAACAGCTAGCGAATTATACTGGACCCTCGCTCGAAGACACTGCTTCTGATTATCCGTCCCGGGTTGTTAAAAGAAGGTATCAAAATGCAAGCAACTCTATTCTCCACCAGGTCTCCATATTGCACAGCTTACTGGATCGTTCATAAACATACGAGTGACTGTACAGAGTATTTGAGGTGGGGAAAAAGAATTGTTTTTGCTGCATTAGGTGGGACGACAATAATCATATGAGTGAAAGTGGTTGGCACCGGTTCGGGACACACTGTAATTTGGGATAGAGCCAGACGGAGTTTAAACATCAAAAACTTCATGTTCAAGCCTGCATGTCGGAAATGACCTCCGGCGCTCTCTTTTTTCGCACCGACCACATTAACACACTATTCAAGAAATGTATTAAATCCTCGCTCCGGATCTTTCTCATACAGTAGTAATCCTAATTACATTTCATGAACCCCTTGAGCTCAGCAGAGAAATCTTCAATCGGATTCAGGTCCGACGAATACAGTGGCAAATAGACCAGCTTCACCCTAGCGTCCGAGTATATTTGTTCAAGACTTTGAGACCGGTGAAATAAGATATGACTAGGACAGATTTGGGTTCAGACTATCGTCCGTAATACTGCAGCAGCTGGGCTATAAAGCTTTTAAAAACGGTAGCATCCATTAAACCACGGAAGACGCACGATAAAACGATCCTATCCTGTATATAAGCTGGTAACATCTAGTATATCTGATCTTGATGGAATTGCGTTACTTGCAATAGAGATATGCTGTATAGTGCTCAGCCTGTTCGTCTAAATCTAACACGTTTATCAAATCTAGATTTATCAACGTAGACTAGGTGGTACGACTTAAAATCTGATAGATAATACAGATAATAATCCCGCAAAACGGTATTTTGTTCTGTCGGATTTACAGGGTCGGCATAAATCCTTCGGCGTGCACAAGTGTTTGTACACGATCAAGGTCAATGACTCAGAGGTCGTACGATTCAGCAGAGAATCGGAAGTCAACTTACAATAGAAGAATGCATCAACTTCATCGCAATCATTGAACTTGTTCAGAATTAGCCATGGAAAACAGGCAGTATTTATGTTCATGAAATCGAGGCAATTACATCAGAAATAAAATACAATTGGAATCATTCGAATCAGTGTGTAACATAGACAGTTGAAGCTCTTCCATGTCTTGTATGAATCGTTGAGGATCGGCATTGTCACATGATCATGTGACACGTTTGGCTGCATTCGGTCAAGTTCGATGACTTTCGAATCTTATGCTCATTCTCATGTCGACATGTTCTTTAGCACGTCTCTGTGCCGTTTATTTTAGACTAACCTTTTATAATAAGGGCTCTTCTGATACTAGAGATTATAACTATGCCTGAAACTCATCCTATACAACTATTTCCTTAAGATAGAGGCCAGGTTTCTTATCTAGATAGTTACAGAGAGATTTGATCGTCAAGGGTCATATAGTTTGTTTTTGACCTACTCAGGTCTGTGGTACGTATAAGCTTCTAAACTGTCGTAAGTTGTTGTGGATACTGATGATGGTCTGCTTGCTATATTCAGCCTACTCAGCTATTTCAGATGTGCGAAAAGATTTGCTCTTGATTATATCATGAATGAGCGTAAATTGTAAGGTGAGAGTCTTGGAGCTATGTCGTCTGCACTAATAATGATGAGCAGAAAGTCCTTGTACGTAAAATTCTTGATTGTCATGCAAAAAAGTGAGGGGAAGGGAAGGTTCGTATATGTACAACTAATTTCGTGTAAATTACACCACTAACGGTATATAAGATGTATTGTAAGATTCATTCGTCTGTTGTGGAAAGCGGTCTGAGCCAACTAGCTTACAATAATACCCAATCAGAACTCGCAAGATAAGGAATTATTTTCCGGGAATCAAGTCCAAAGAGTTTGGGGTCAAACTGATTTCGAAAACTACTGTATTCGATCCAGTTCTTATTATTGTTACTCGATTGGAATGCATTTTGCTATGCACGAAGGATCTTGCTATTTACATTGGTCAAAGAGGTGAAAGCAAATGCATGCATAAAGGTTAGATGTATCAAATCATGTATTTATCTCGCTACCATAGAGAATTCTGCTTGCAAACCTGGCTAAACAGTCTTTTGTACATAATGAATCATATCATCCGTCTCGAATTGTACAACGACTCTTTCATGAAAACCAGCCTTCCTGAAATCAAAATAATGTGGCAGAAATTCATCAAAATTGGTCCACCCAGAGTTCCTTTAGACAAGTGAAGCTAATAAGTGGACCAAGGTAGCGATTAAGGGCAATGTCGGTATTGGCGTTATATGTAACATAGTCATTCTCATAAGGATTGCTTAAAGCGAGTAACTGAAAACTGTCTTTGTATGGATAAAGAACCTGGGTTATCTGGGCCGGATTGAAGTGGGCCCATTCTAGAGGTTCCCAAGACGCAGCTACCCAAGACGCAGGTCGAATATATTCAAACATTTGCAGATTTGGGCAGCTTATCAAGAATCTGCGAACAGGTTCGTAATCTAACCAACTATCGTCGAATCTTACTTTGCGGGTATTCAACCGGCTTGATAGCTTAAGGATCTCTAAGGAATGAATGTCAGCTGGAAAGGCAAGGTTGCGAATATTCGAGGCTTCATTGGGAATGTTCTAATCGATTTCAGACAGCGATAACCTCGACTATGGCGGGCTCGATAATTGCGACTTCAATGGGCATCACTCAAAGCAGCTTTGAGACAATGCCAATGATAGACGTGGAGGCGTACATAGGGAGATATATGCCCGGGATTGCATGCATAAATATAGTTTCAGCTATTTCACGGTCAATAGATTAAGATAGAAAATAGTGGCATGGGATATATTAGGGAGAAGATTATTCGAGATGCTTCAAGCAGTTTCAGAGTTACACCACTCCCCTTTTACTTTTTGGCCTAGGTTTAGATTTAGTCATGTCCACCGGCTGATCACAAGACTGACAAAGACATAAGACAATTGTCTCATGACAATCCGAGAGATAAGACAGTTGTCTCATGTTTATCCCAGACACAGGACGATTGTCACAAATCTACACTTGATATATGACTTGATAAGTGATGTGACCGATAATGACTTGAGAAAGTATATTAATAGGGAGCTTTTATTCCTTTACCGACCTCGCTTCTCAACTTCCTTGGAACCAGTAACAGCACGCCCCATTGCTTCAAAGCTCGCCAGCTTGATTCATTACTGACTATTAGCAATCTACGACTATAAATAAGTAAGTCCAAGCTTCGGTATCTTTCAAAGGTCAAATTAAATCTCTCCCTTTCATCTAATGCAAGTTCCAAGATCATATTCCATTCTCCATCTTCCCAAAGATAAACTTCTCCTAGCCAGCCTTTCGATAATCTGTCGTCAGTTATAGATGGGGTCTCCCAGGACTGTTCGGAGTAGGATGAAAGAGGTCGGATTTTGTCATTCGTTGTAATGCTTTCGGGCACAGCTTGTGATCTGAAGGTCTGCATAATTTCCGGGAGAAGTGGCTCAGTGTACCCTGATTGTTCCTCAAGGCGATGTAATGTTTGAGCTCTTTTCTGATTCCTATAAGATGAGGAGACATCAGATTTGGAATACTGACTATGCGAGGCTGGGATCTTCCACTTCGAAACGCTCTGAAGCGATTTAGCGCTAGAGAGTTTGCTTAAAGATGTTTCTTTCTCTAGAAGACTATTGATCATATCATTCTCCGCGGAATTCAAGTGAGACGATACTTGGTGTAGTTTCTCGAATAATGAATGGTTTGCTGGTATCTGTATCGAGGTATCCTGGATAGGAATATCCTTCATTATTTCCTCCTGCGCAACGTTGAGGCGGGAAGGCACTCCATGTAATGCCTTCGCTGACGGATGGTATGCTTCTCTGGGTGGCAACGCTTCTTGGTCAAGAATATCATCCATCATGCTATCCTCCGCGTCATTGACGTGAGATTGTCTGCCAGGTGAAGGTCTATCTCTGATATTGGCTGTCATTAACGTTGCCGAAGGTGGGAAGTCTACGGGGTTCCGTGACGATGCCTCTTGGTCTATGATGTCTTTCATCATACTATCCTCAACATCGTAGAACCGAGAGGTATCTTCATATCCAGGAACCGTATTAATCCCCTTATGGGCTTTTCCATTCGAAGTGTGTGGCTCATCTGGCTCATTTCTAGGGACGGAGCATTCCTTCGAGCCAGAAGGATAACCAGTGCGAATTTGGTTATTATATGAACCACTCGACAATGGTCCAAAAAAGGCTAGGTATATACTCCTCTGCACCAGTAATGATGTTACATTTTTCGCCGGCATCAGCCATCCCCAGTGCAACTCAGTGAGAAACAGAGATCGAGAGAAACTGAGAAATTGGGATTTGATAGGGTGTCCACAGCGATGCTTTCGGTTAATCTGAACTTGCTGTCTCTCAGGAATATCATGGCTCGTCGGCATCGCTGCATTGAAGCAGTCTACAACCCTTTCAACCAGTGACTCAAAAATATGCTCATTATATGAAAATTGGCCTGGCTTGCGAGCTTTGAGTAATGCTTGCTTAGCCATGTGATGGTCTGGTGATCTCTCAAGAAGGTCGTGGATTTTATTGGACTGAAATCCCAGCTTAGATGCCAGCTTTGCCATATTGGCTAGGGCATTCTCGTCTACTTCACTCTGCATTGAGCTTACATATTGAGGTGCCTTCTTGCTGCTCTGAGGGATTTCCGGGTAATGGCGCATTGCAAAGAGCCATATCTGTCGGTATGCTAATTCGAATCCATCGGACCCTGCGGGACTTGCTTCGGAATAGATATTCTCCCTGGTCTCTATATAGAATGAACCGGGTCTCCACTCCCGGTCCAGTCTCTGTCGAACAGTGTGGCCATTCAGCTCAGTAAGGCGATGCACACAATGAGCCCATTTTTCGAAAGTCTTGAAATCCTCGAAAAATGAAAATAACGATGGAATCCGGTCATCGAAAGAGCGTAGTCTGAGTAAAATCTGCCCTCGCTGGACAGGCCCAAACTCGGAGAGTGCCTGGCCACTTGATACAAGACCATTCAAACTTGAAATTTCCACGGATGGAACCAGAAGCTCAAGATTCTTGACCGTCTCATAGTTAATTTTAGCTAAATCTGCCACATTGCCACCGACGAATCCTAACCAACAGGCATATATGTGATGCAAATAGTGGCATATTTCCTAAAAGTGACATTCAGTGGATGCTCTTCAGATAATATATAACAGAGCCCTGACCTCATTACATTTGATAGCCTGGATACGGTGGAACATACTTATGCGCAATGCTGGGCGTTGGCCTGGCATAAGCATAACGAGGTCGAGGGCGTTTCGCAATTCAGCAACGTTTAAAAATGATTTTAGGCGCATCTGGCTATTCGATGAAAGACGTGCTGCCCATCTCAACTCAGAATTGGTATCAGCGGCATTATTAGCACATCGAAGTCTGTAATATATATGGCCCTCGCTATATGGTTTCTCGTTGGCATATTCTTCGATAAGTATTTCCTCTAGACTATGGCAAATATCTAAAGACGATTGAGGACTCCACTTAGATAGCTCGTGCAGAATAATTAGAATCAGGCTTACCGTTCAAGTAGAGATCTACTGCCCACCACTGTTTCCGTGGTGCTAAATAGCGTTTACCGGCGAGAATACGATGTTGACCGTGTAGACCACGTACATGGCATCCGAAGTGCAACAGGTGAAGCTCTGGTGAGCTTGGATTATTAAGATCATTTCTTACAATGCCCGCTGTGTTCAATGCCAGCTCAAACTGGGCTGCTGAGATAGTAACCGGAATACGATGCTTGGGAGCTTCGTGCTGACAACCCTCTTTCTCAAAGATATCATAGAGGCGATCCACATTTGCTGCGTCAACTACCCTTGTATCCTTAGGATTGAAGTAAATATCCTCTAAATGTACTTTTGCAGTCCCAAGGAACTTCTGAAGCCGGTCAGCCTCAGGATCATCATGAAGGCCAGTCCGTTCCCCATCGTAATTCATTATGTGCGAATTCAAGTCAAGAAGGAGCGTGATGAGGACTTCAAGGGAACCACTTGTACATCAGGACAAGGAAGTTATATATATCTGTTGAACTCTGTCTTAATGATAATGACAAAACGTGCTTTTCGGTTCACAGTAGTAGATATAAGACAACGGCACTTTACAGTACAGTCAATCCCTTTGGCCTCGCAGAAAATGTCACTAAAACCTAAAGCCCCAAGTCGTACGACTGAATTCGATATTCTTAAGCTCCAAAATGAGAAAAATGGGAAAAATGGGAAAAAAATTGTCAAGGGCAAGATGCCTAGCCATCGAGTGTGGCCATCGAAAAAGGGAATTCAAGGACCGCCTAAAGAGTTGGTTCTGAAGGATATAGCAGAGGCTCAGGGGAACATCAGGGAGACTTTGGTTATTAGAAACCAGGCCCCATGGGATACTTTTCAACCGGTGTATAAATGTGATCTAGCTGGAGAATTCTACGTTGTCACCTCGCGTGCATTTCCTTACCAGCTGGCGGCAGTTCGTGAGATCCACCAGCAAGGAATTAGTGATGAGAAGGTCTTGAATATTCTCAGGAATGTAAGGCACTCTAACGTTCTCGAAGCGCGTGAGTGTTTCATGTTTGGGGAGAAAATCTACTATCTCCACGACGATATTTCGATAACAGTGGACAATATCGTCTCGTGCGGTATACCCCTCAGCGAATCGGAAATTGGTAGCATTATTCATCAGGTATGACCACGAGCAGAGATATGTTTTCAGTAATTAATGGGAAAGCTAGTTCCTTCAGGGGCTGGGCTATCTCAAACGTAACCAATACGGTCATTCTTCGATTGGGCTTGACAAGATCTTATTCAATTCAAATGGAGTTTTGAAGATTGGTATGCCACAGCACTAATACTTTGGATAAAACTGACTTAATGACAGGGGGCATGGAACATATTATCCAAGGCGGGGATGTGGATTATCGAGAGACCTTGAGACTCGTCACCACAGAACTTTCTAAACAGGTCCACGAGGATCAGGGTGTTGACTTTGATGTTGAATATCCGATGGTGCACAGTTTCCTATGCTCAGTTGAATGCAATTCCTTTGACGAATTGTGCAAGGTGCGTTACGATTTCAATCCCAGTTGACTCTCAATAATCTGGTAAATGTAGGAACCCCTTGTTATCCCGTCCAGATGCAAGCCCGGCTATCTGATAGGTGTCATCTCTTTCGTACAGCGCGCGTCATTTGTATATTGCGACTATTCAGTAGAAGTTAAATAACACCATCAATAAGAAGGGGTCGTACGACTATGGCTGAAAATCGTGTTCAACCAAAGATATATTGTGATATAACAAGTTGTAGATTGTCTCACGAATCTCATCCCGAACTCCGGCCTCGGCGGACACAAGAACTAATAGCCTTTGGTTTTCTGCTTCGTCCATGCGTGCCGTTTCAAGCTTGATTATATCATTGCAATTTAACGGACCTCTGTGAATAGACCCGCGAGTACCCAACCTGCTCTCTATTTCTCCATCTCTCACATAAACGGAAATCGCGATAGACTAGTCAAAGTTAGTGTAGAAAATGCCTGGAATTTCCCACTACATACATATCTCTGAGTTCTATTATCGTCACTTATAAACTCATTCAGAAATCGCTGGCCCACTAGAAAGACCATATCTATTTGTTTAGCACTCGCCAGCAAGATCGATTTTGTAAGGTATCATACCAACCACCTTCACCTGCCAGATGAAATGGATACGCTTGGTCCGTGTAGATGGGTGGGCATATAACTGCATCAACTTTTTGAGATAGCTCATTATAGCCGCTATTCCATGACCGGTGGCAATGATCAATACACTGTCATACAGCTCGACAGGTTCAACGGTACCAAACGGCCCCAAAATAGAAGCGAAAATCTTCACAGGGACCTTGGTACAGGACCGAATTTTTTTGATGACCTTCGAAGATATCCCTCGCTCCTGCTTTATAAATAGTAGTAAAGTCTTTTGCTCGCTGGGCGCCCAAGAGACGACCGTATAAGGATGGAGCTGCGCAAATGCAAGCACGCCCACAGTCGGAACCCAAAGGCTGATATATTGACCAGCATCGATTTTGATCCCCCTTGGTAGTGTCAATCTCAGCATAACAGCATCACTGCCTGGTAAAATATTACTGTCCTCTTCCTGTATATCATTTTGACAAGGCCATTCGATGAAACAATGTCGTCGGACCGTCCAGATACCACTCCAGTAAAACAATAACCATGTCTGGTATAGGAGAGCGCCGAAAAACGTAATGACAGAGAGACAAATTGCAAGCACCAAAAGGTTTCTGTTTGTGGGCAAATGCAACCATGCAGCATAAAGAAAGAAAACAGCCAAAGCCTGATGTAACCGTAGTAGAAAGTCATATGCCAAACGTTGAATCAATGACAAGGTTGAGAGTATAGTTAGCAGCAGAAATAGAGACTCCTATCATGCCTTGAGTACTGTATTCAGATACATAGATAGTACGATAGTCCAGCTTACCAATATCCCCCAAAAGCTATTATCGATTTTGCCGGTCGTGGAACTACTGGCATGTGGGGCCTCAATTATGATATGTAGACACATCATGAGTAAAGCCATGACTGCCAAAAGACGATGAAGCTTCCGATATGTGGACAGTGACAAGCCCAGAATATCGGAAAACAGCATCATATTTGGTGTAAACAGGAAAAGAGTGTTCAGTAGTGAAATTTGACCTGCCATGCGAGAGATGTGGTCGATAGACGGCCGAGGGAGCAGCAGGCAGAGAATAATGATGGTGGAGTAGCTTATGGCGAGAAGGGCATCCCAACGTGTCCATGGCCCAGCTAATCGGTGACGAGAGAGGCAGTAGGGGTAGATAAAATGCCTCACAAAGAAGGTTGGGAGCAGACTTCTCAAGGAGGCCGGATGGAAATATTGTCGGGCAAAAGCCAGTATAATCGTCAAACTCACCATGCAGCAACCGAGAATGAGGGGGTTATCCATGGCCTCTCATAGTACTGTACTGTACAGAAAGCTCGTTTAGATGGTATTTCTCAGCGCATGGGAGGCCAAAGAGAAAGAAGTCATTAAAAGTCGATGTTTTTGGATAATGTCTTAGTTTGGAACTGCTCGTCATGTTGAACCTACTCCCTTGCAAAAATGAACCAGGCGTAGTAAAGTTTCCCGTTGAACGTTTATAAGATAAAGTCAAAGAAGATGAGAGATAAAGGCTAGATAATCAAGGTAACAATGGTCTCAAAATCCAAGATGCTCGCCCATGCCATACGGGGGAGACTTTGGTATGCTAAAACAGGCCACGATGCTCTCATCTTCGCCCAGAATCATCGAATCAAAGTACACACATCAGTGATCGCTTCTGAGAGCCCATATCTCAACAGGCTGTTTGAGCAAAGTGTCCAGTCAGGTGATAGACGTGCCTATTATATTCATTCAGTGGATGTACACACCGTATTACGGACATTGGAGTTGGTATATCTCGGTGCGTACTCTTACCACGTGGAGGAAACGGAAATTCCAAGTAAGTCTTTTCTTCAACTTACAGGCTACAGTGCAGGGTGTATTGTACAAGTTTGACGGTATACCTGATCCCCAAAGCTAAAATCTACACTACAGAATCGGAGAGACTGCTTATCGATGTTTCTGTCTACCATTTATGCAAAGCTTGGCAGCTCCCAGTGGAATTCCAAAACATCGCCTTCTCACGGTATAGGGATGCGGTGCTGTCGCAAGGATATGACTCCAGTCAGCTTCTGGACTCTTTGCAGCCCATGCGAACGCCGCTTGTAGATGGGATAAGCCGAGAGGATGTCTTTCCTGGGAAGTTGTTGAACGCAATACTGTCAAAGGGGGAGCTAGAAGAAGATAGACTCGTTACGTTTGCCATTTATGAGGCTCGCCGGGCTATTTGAGATGTTACCATTTCAATCCAAGTTCATTGCACAGCGGACCTCAACTTTAGGTTGCCCGCCCAATGAATAATCTGCACTGAAGGCTTGGCAACGGGGTAGGAAATAATTCTCAATATGAACTGGTCAACGCAATTTTGAGGATGGTCGTGAGTTTTCGTGCAGTAGCAAGATATGGTATAGTCAGCAGCGCCACGAGCTTCCGCCCCGTTGACCTTTTTCGCGCACTGCCAAGACGCTAGCGTAAAGAAATTATACGAGATGTAATATGACGCTGACTAAAGATGGTATAGCCAGTATTGCCTTTAGGATCACCCGCGCCAAATTGATAATGGTATCAAGTACTACATTGCGTAAGAACCATCCTAGTCGTATTGATTATACAGTACACTAGAAAGCACAAAGTCGAACAGGCTTTGACCTGTACTGTGTGTAAATCATAGCTCCTCATAGCATTACAGAAAATAATATAAAAGGAGGCAAAGTATCTTCATCTCTAATTCTCACTTAAAACTTTTGACCTCCACCTAAAAAGCTCTCTTCGGCCTGGTACGATGTCACACCAGAGCAGTCTAATTACCCTTCCATTTTGGAAACTGCGAATGATCAATGATATGATAATCAGCAAAGAATTGACAATAGCGAATATGGCAAACGCTGCTGAATGTGGTCAGGATTCGATAATAGAAGTCATGAAACTCCGACAAATATTCCAAGAGGAGAATGATGAGGATCCTTCTCGCCCATGTCCTGCAATTCAGGTCAATATCGTCCCAGCTGATCCCTCTAAACCCCCATCAATGTCGATTTCTTCGACGTCCACGGTTATCAATGTTTACGTGACAAGTAATATCGCATTTTCTATTTCTAGATAGGGAGTGGTCAAGAACGGAATGTTACATTATATGTCTCTCTGACTTGCGTTTATGATACGGAAGATTCAGTCCATGGATATAGCCATCCTGGATGACTACTCGGAAGAAGAGAAGATATGGGTTTGCTAGATTTGTTTGAATTGTTTGGGCCTCTGAAATATTATGGAAAATACATGATTTCCCTGTACATTCATTAGTATGCAGCACTTAACTTGACCCGGCCAGGGTTCGGATTTAAACTTGTGACAAGAAAAACCTGGAACTACTGTAAGTTAACATTCTCATACTTTTCTACAGTAAAACGGCTTGGTGTGCCCTAACATTAGTATCCTGACAACAAAACCCTGTAGATAGTGACCGTTACCTAACAAACCGCTTTGGTGGCACACCGAGACCTGGAAAATGAACGAGAGAATGTTTCCAAATGAACTGCACTATTTAACGGTACTGTCTGGAGTGATGTGAGTTGATCGTAATCCGTTCAATCCCATTCTGCTGGGCCAACGCTGCCTTTCTGCCTTCAATCATTCGCCATCAGGCGGATGAATAACCCAGCATATAGTGTCAGTCCGTAGAATTGACTAGACATACTTATTAATTTACAGGAGTCCTATTTTCTTCCTCTTCTCACCAAATGAATTAATTCCCTCACAGCAGGCGAATAATCTAGAAATTTCTAGTTTGGACACTGCCCAGGTTCATTTCAAGATCAAAGTAAAAATGCACTTTTTAGACTTATTGAAAAGTCTCGCTTTTCTCGGAGTTACTGTATCAGCAATTACCACCAGGCACGATGATGTGGCTAATTTTTCACATCAAAATGTTGTATATTGGGGCCAGAATGGAGGATCTGCTGTTGAGAACAATGATCTATCAACTTACTGCACACCATCTGCCGGTATTGATATCGTAGTATTGGCCTTCCTATATGAATTCGGCCACGGCAACACCATTGCCGCGGGTACCATTGGGCAATCATGCTCAATTTCCGTAACTGGTGATTCTTCTCAATGCGAAAACCTAGCGACTGCAATCAACCAGTGCCAGTCAAATGGCGTCAAAGTCATCTTGTCGCTTGGTGGCGCGGCTGGAGCATACTCACTCTCGTCTCAGCAGGAGGCTGAAGCTATCGGCCAATATCTTTGGGATGCATATGGCAATGCGGGAACTGATACGGTTCATCGACCCTTTGGTACCACATTTGTGAATGGCTGGGACTTCAATATCGAGTCCTCCGGTGGTAGCCAATACTACCAATATCTTATCGACAAATTGCGCTCTAACTTTGATTCCGACCCGTCCAA
>Ga0102593_1000713_pt1 | contig 46246 bp, 37 predicted proteins | sample AraplaCol_mMS_r2_2_FD_76862 | JGI IMG/M metagenome (GOLD analysis project Ga0102593, IMG submission 76862) | Arabidopsis root microbial communities from North Carolina, USA - plate scrape MF_Col_mMS_r2 (SPADES assembly) (version 2) | ecosystem: Host-associated > Plants > Roots > Endosphere... | reverse complement strand
ATCTAAAAAAAAAAAGGTAAAAAGAGGAGAAGAAGAAAAAAACCCAAAAAAAAAATAAAAACAAAAAAAAAAAAAAAAAAAAAACTAAAAATGACTTCTGATCACTCATTAAACCTCCTCGATGCGAGTATTGCAGAATTACAAGATGCGCTTTCTTCGGGGTCTCTGACAAGCGTCGATCTTGTATCGCGGTATCTGCGACGAATCAGTGTGTATGATGCAAATGGATTGAAACTAAGCGCTATACCAATCATCAACCCTGCTGTCTTTGATGAAGCATCGGCATCAGATGCTAGACGCAGACAAGGACTTCCACCACGACCTCTGGAAGGAATTCCATATCTCGTGAAAGACAATATTAAAGTGAAAGGATTGGTAATTGGCAATGGGTCTCCGGCTTTTGAGAAACTCATCGCCAATGAAGACGCGGCATGCGTACAGATTCTCCGCAACGCTGGAGCAGTGCTCCTTGGTCGCACAAACATGCCAGCCATGGCATACGGTGGAATGCAGCGTGGAGTATGGGGACGCGCCGAAAGTCCCTATAATCCCAACTATCTCGCGGCAGCATATGCCTCTGGCTCATCTAATGGGTCCGCGGTTGCGACAGCGGCCAATTTGTGCGCATTCTCCCTTGGGACGGAGACTGTCTCCTCGGGCAGGTCGCCTGCTTCGAATAATGCCATAGTTGCTTATACGCCTTCAAAGGGCCTGCTGCCTCTGCGTGGAGTCTTCCCTCTATATCCTACTTGCGATGTTCTAGTTCCTCACACAAGGACCATTGCTGATCTTTTTTGTGTTCTGGATACCTTGGCCGTCGCAGATGAAACGCCAATTGGGGATTTTTATAATGAACAGAAAATTGTCTCCATTCCTTCTATAACTTCCATTCGACCAGAGCGCTTTTCTGCGCTTGGGGACAGATCTTCATTGAAGTTTAAACGGATTGCTGTGCCTTCAATGTACATTGGGGGCAGCGACTTTTCTACACCCCAAATCAGCCAAGTCAAAACTCGACAATCGATCATAAAACTGTGGAATGAAGCCAGAAAGGCTTTGGAAGCATGTGGTGCCGAAGTCATTGAAACCGACTTTCCTCTGATCACGGAATATGAGTCCAATGCATCCACGGGCCAACTCGTCACAGTCGCGAATCTTCCCGAGAACTGGGCTGGCAAGGAGCGATGCGAGGTAGTCTCTCATGCCTGGGATGATTTCCTCGCTTCAAACGGGCACAAAGGTCTAGACTCCTTAATACACGTTGACCCGGCTACGATTTTCCCACTTGCACCTGGATCGTTGCTAGGTACGCCTGAAGCCGCTAACAAACCTCGGTGGAATGAGATCGTGGAGTATCCACGTACCAAGCCTTCTTCTATTTTTGAAATACCCGGTATAAAGCAAGCCATACGGGCTCTGGAGGAAGCCCGGAAGAATACATTCGAGGCATGGATGGATCAGCATGAGATAGATGCCGTCGTTTTCCCGGCTAATGGGGACATTGGTGCTGCAAACGCCGATGTGGATAAAGATGCTTCCAATTTCGCTTGGACGAATGGTGTCAAATACTCCAATGGAAATCGACCGATTCGTCATCTAGGCATTCCAACCATCTCTGTACCCTTGGGAATCATGGATGACACAAACATGCCAGTCAATTTGACATTCGCTGGAAAGGCTTACGATGATAACAATCTTCTCAGCTATGGGTTTGCTTTTGAGATGGCGAGAAAGTCTCGTGTTCAACCTTCCCTTACGCCAGCTCTTGACTCGGACATCATTATGACAGGCACTAGCAACAATACTTCTGGTGAGGAGATAGCCGCGAATCAATTGGATTTCGTTGTGAAGAGTCAACAAAAGGAAACTCGAGATTCCAGGACAAATGTTCAAGTTGAAGGCTCGGTCAGCTCTCATGCAAAGAGTCTATCTTGCTATATCAATGGGGAGCCTTGCGATGTCTCTTGGAAAGGCGAGGAGTGGTCCGTAACAGCCACATATCCAGTTTCTGAAAGAGACGACATGTGGGAGAGCTGGGCAAGTCCAGCGCTGAAACAGACGATTGTGATTTTGGTAGCTTATTCTGATACTGGATCTACATCTGGAAAGCTACTCTTGCTATAAGGCCAGACTAGTTGAATCGGTTTTATACTTAGTGCCATAGCTTCAATTTTGAGCGTTATTGTTTCATGTTTGAGTGTATATTATATCATATTAATTTACATCTCGCAAGCTATCTCAGGCATATAATCATCTGATATCTCCTCGTATCGCACAAATCCTCCGTACATAATATCTTCGATCATTCCAAGTATCGCTCGATGAAGGTACTTATCCTTAAGCTGTTGTAAGAAAAGTTCGGCTTCTTCCAGCGCAAGATTTTGGTTTTCTAAGGAGCTTCCACCGGTATGCAAGAGAACTTTCTGGTGAAGAAACTCAAAGACCTTGGAATATGCAATAGCATCGCTCCATCGATCTGCAAAACACCTCAAAGTCTTGGTACATGCTTCAATGGCTTCTGGTGAGTCGTAGTTTCTGGGTTGTTCTTGGAAATTCGGATCATTTAGTATAGGTCTTGTCGCCCATATCAAATAGAGAAGCATGATGCTAGCTCGAAATTGGAATACAAGCTAACCAAAAGGTAAGTATAAATACTTTGATAGTACGATTGGGCCATACTTACTGCAGACCATGTAAAGCATAAGACCTGGCCCTCCTCCTGGAATTGACGAAATTTGAGGCAGACCTCAACAACGGCAGCGAAGATGTCTTCTGTGCCATCTTGGTCAACAAAATTGCGCTTTTCCTCCATCAATATTAATATGCTATAGTCGTATAATTTGGTCATCCAATTTGGGTTATAATAACCACACGAGACTTCCTCCGTTCCGTATTGCGGTATATCTTGCCGCCAGAGATCTAATGCTGATTTCAGAGAAGAGCTAAAAGCAGCTTTTTCTTCAGAGAATTCCCATCGTGAGTTCTCTAGGGATCTTCTTATATTTGTTTGAATCTTTCGAAGCCGAAATAGATGGCTTATAGCTGGATGCGTCTGAACAGCTGGTTGCACCGAGTCTCCAAGCGTTGACAACTAAAGATGAAACGTCAGTGAGGCTTGATTTTGGTCTTTTGTTGTTGCGATACTAACATCATCGTCGATGACCTGATATGCAGCGGATACAGGTCGATCCCAGCCAGAGGCAACAATTTCATTTAACATATAACAGGTGATAAACATATTCTCCATTGAGGCCTCTCCTGAGACACTGAGGGTTTTGTCCCCTTGATTTATCCGCATATATCTTCGCATTTCCGTCATCGCTGTAATGCAGAATGGCATTATTGATGAAACGCTTGTTGCGATCTCCTCCGAAGAGGGGCAATGTAAAGCATACACAATCAGCAGTAGAGATGCCTGGACCTGCAGAATCATCGATGTATGGCCCACAACGTGCGGATAATAGTTCATTGCCGATGTATAAAGCTCTCTCGCTCGTGTCAAATGGGCGGGATCCCCATGCATGGTGTTGCAGAGAGATGCGCCAATGGCGTATACCATTCTCAAGAAGAAATATCTCCATTCTTCTTGATCCTGTAGACCCACCTGCTTTTGCCAGCCTTTCCATGTGGATTCGTTGAGAAAGGGCCATTCACGATGCGCTATCGAGAAATATACGTTTGTATAGAGTTCTGTAAGCCAGAGCGTGTCGTCCCCGAGGATTGGATATGTCGGTCCCTTATCAAGGCGCAAGAAGTCAAGATTATTATCATTAATTTGACTGAATATGTCTTCGAAGGTCTCCATCTGAGAGAAAGGTGATTGGCGGCAAACTTGTGTTTGGGATAGCATCAGGGCTCCGTCTTGAATGGTGTCAGTGGTAAAGTCCTCGACTCCATCTTCGAAATCCGTTTGAACACTTGCATCGCGCAATTCAACATGCGAACCGGCGACGCGAGACACATCTTCTAATTCTGCAACTCGCCTCTCAAGTTCTTTGAGATAGGCAACCGGTACAGTAACGCTATCCCCGGACCTACGAGATCGAGCAGGCAGACACTCGGCGCCTTTGCGACGACATTCACCGCAGGTGGGCTTCGCATGATCGCACTTACGCTTTAGACGAAAGCAGCGAGCGCATGCAATATCTCTATGTTTGAATGGGCGCGACATGAGAAGTGGAAAAAGCAAAAAATGCGGGGAGGAAAGAAGCGGAGAAGGCGGTTTGATAAGAAGAGTTTCGGGGCTCGGCCGAGGTTAACCATTGAATATTCTCGGATTTGGATTGGATAGACTATAGTTTCATACTCCATACATAGATATTACTTGATAGGCTCGTATCGAGCTGATAAAAACACAATTCCCACCAGTCAATGAGTTAAGAATTATCAGGACATCATCATCTCAAGAGTCGCATATCTCTTCCCTTCTCATTGCCGAATCCATTTGTTGGTCAACGAGTCATACCCAATCAAATTGGAATCGATGTTGAGCATTTTCAGCATGTACTTCATTGTAAATTCCTAAAGTCAAGTGTTAGACCGAATGATAGTTCAATATTAAGATAGTTTGACGAGCATGTACTTCCTCTTCCTCGATGTTCGGAGTCCCGCCAGTCTCTTGCGAATAGTTGGGCTGCTCTTCCTCGCCCTCACCCTCGTCTTCTCTCCCATTACTTTCATCTTCAAAGTCCCACCGGAATGCATCCGACTTGCTTTGCTCCTTCCAAGCTTTCAATCCACCCATTCGTTTCACTCGTTCCTGAGCCCCTTCAAAGACTTCATCGGCTGCTTCCTGGCTGACATGACGCCACTTGATAATCAAAGCTTCGAGCTCACGATCCTTGGTTGATGATTCGATAAGAAGGGCTTGATTTAACGCATCAAGGTCGGTACGCAATGAGGATAAACGTGATCGTAGCATGCTTTGCTGTCGCTGCAAGGCCAAGATCTCAGGATCCCCGAGGGGAGATTGTGTTGGTGTTGAGAGACCTTGGCGTCGTCGAATAGGTTTGCGTAGAGGGCAGACAGGAGGAGAAGGCGTTTTAAGCAATGTAGGCGGTTCTTCCAAGGCGGCTTTATCGATTGAGAATTGAGAGTTCTTCGGGGTTTGTGGAGTACGTGGGAGACACTCTGCCGGCTCGACAGCCGTAGGCTTAGGGAACGGTGATTTGAAGGGCTTGGAAAGAGTACATGTCGGATCGAGACGACGACGTTTGGGTTGATGCAGATCGGTGAACATATTGACGAGAGTCAATGGCAAGAGATTGAGGGGGAAGAGGGGGAAGGGAAGTTGCAAATGATGGAAAGTCTGAACGAGATTGAGTCTAAAAATTGAGAGACCATGCAAAACGTGTCCAATGTTTTAATACTATCTACATCCGAAACATGACATTCAATATTCAATACAGATTCATCATTAATGACCGACTCCTCCAGCTAGCCATTGTCCAAATTCTGGTTCCCCAGGACGTGGAAAGAAACCACGGTCATTCGCATTCACATTAGCATTCGGATTCGGATTCGCGTTGTTTGCATTTCCATCCCCTGGGTTCGCGGCATTTTGATTCTGACGATTGCGCTGTTGTTGCTGTCGGATATAGACGAGTACAAGGAGGGTGGCCGCAAGTCCGACAATGAGAAGTCCTTCGAGCATGCCTTCGTCAATATCGAACTCAAGGTCATCATAGTACCCGTCTTGGTGTTCTCCATCTAGACTTCTCCCGAATTCATGATCTTCGTCTTGTCCCTCATAGAGCGCATCGTAGTATTGTGCTTCATTTTCAAGGAACGCTGCAACCCATTCTTTGAAGGTACGTCGAGGTTGAACGTCTGCAGGGGAATATCATTAGTGAGAAGTTCGAGAGTATGGAATCATAGAGCTATCTGCTTACCTTCGTCATCACGGATCGGATTGATGTCTCCGTTGGTGATACGATTCCAGTATCCCCGAGCCCTTAATTTTAACAGACTAAGCTTGACTGGAAGATAAGCCTCAGAGTTTGTCTCAAGGGCTAAATCATAATATCTTTTAGCCATATGGAAATCCTGCTGCACGGCAACCCCATTTTCGTGCATCCATCCCAGATTCCAGTACGCCTGAGCACTATGATGGGCTTCAGCGGCATTGTGATAGCAGGTAGACGCCTTATCGGCATCCAAAACAGTCCCCATGCCAGCTAGGTAATAGTCACCCATCTTGATCAAGGAGTCAATGTTGGCCTGTTTAGACGACCTTGTCCAATATATCAGTGCCAGAGCAGTGTTACGCAACAGCGAAGACCGGGGTTTCTTTGCCCATGGCAGAATGGAATCCAGAGAGAACAAGGATCGTTGCTCATCGAGCAGGAACGCTACATTGGCTTGCGCATGCTCATAGCCTTGCTCTGCAGCCATCATAGCTGGAATTAGGGCACGTTCGTTGTCACCAGCCTCATATGCAGCATTGGATTCTGCAAATGCCGAGTGAATTGCCTCAGCCTTTTCTGCGACAAGTTTATAGTAGGCAGCAGCAACTCCGCAGTGGGCCTGTCGGCCAACGCCAAAATTGGCCATTTCGGCGAGATAATAGTATGCTTCCATCCACCCCAATCGAGCGGCAAGATCAAAGTAGCGTGTCGCGGTCGCTACATCGCCTTGGTCCAAGAAGAGTGCGCCTAGTCGTGTCTCTGATGCTGGAAGATCCTGGTCCGCTGAGGCCTTGAAATATGAAGATGCTTGGTATGCGTCCTCGGGGACCCCATATCCATGGAGGTACATCAGCCCCATCTGGTGCTGGCAAAGAGCATCTCCATTCGTAACACCGCGCCGGAACCAGCCGAGAGCAGTTGGGTAGTTTTGATCAACGCCCTCGCCGCGTAGAAACATGAGACCTATGTGCCCCGCTGCCTTGGCAGCCAGCTTATCAAGTCCTGCAGGGGGGCTAGGGCTGATAGATCCATCCTTGGCCCAATACTTCTTTGCAACAATGTTAAAATACTTCATAGCTTTCCGAAAGTTGCGAGGGAGGCCACGAGCGCCGTCGTAGTGCATCTTTCCCAAGCTGAAGGTCGCTTTTAAATCTCCCTTGTGAGACAATAGGCTCAGATATTCCATCAGGTCCTCAACGCTGGCTTCAGCCGATGAATACGCAGTATCTCGTGCATTATGACCCGAGCTTGAGAAGCTAGCGCCTTCTCCATAGACGCCACCCTCCTCTTCTGCCCACCGATAGGACTCCCTGATCAAAGCATGGCCGCCGGGAGGCCCAGATCGATAGTGCTGGATGGCTTTGTCGGCGACTCTCTTATAGTAAAGAACCGCGTTTTCGCAGTTCTTGGGTGTTCCAATCCCAGTATGATAGCGATACGCAAGTGTCATTTCGGATCGGGTGTTTCCCCCTTCTGCGGCGAATTCATGATACATCAACGCTTTCGCCTGGTCACGTTCGACGGCATTTCCAATGCCCGTCGCATACATGAAACCAACCATAGACTGTGCTGTACTATTTCCATTCAACCATGCTAGCTCATTGTACCAGAAAAACGCTTCGCTGAAGTTGCGTGGGTATGTGTAATTGCCGTAGAAGTTCATTTCGGCCAAGAGGAACATTGCATCCGGGTCCGCATCTTCCTCCACGGCAGCTCTGAGCTCTTCCACCGCGCGGGAAACACTGGAGCTAACCTTCTGTTCGGGTTTGCCCGAAGCAGGCCCATTAAGGAACAGGACCCGGAAGACTTCCCGGCCGTAGTATAGAGAGTATCCGAGCAGTCCATTCGGTTTATCAGCTTTTAAATTATTGGGCTTCGCGGATCGTAGGGTATTCCAGGCGTCTTCGACTCGTTCTAAGGTTATCAAAATGATCACTTGTTAGTTATACTGGTACTTTGAAACCTCTCACGCGGTAAATACGGGGGTTAACTTACGGCTGACCGGGGGAAGCTCTGGCTCCTGCGCTTGAAAAACGAACTGCGTATTATCCGCATTTCCAGTGATATCAGTTGCTGGATCACTGTCGGTAGGCACTTGTGTTGACCCTGCTGCGTATGCTTGTAGCAGCACTAGAGAGAATTTGGTCAGCTTGCTGTTGCGCGACTTCGGATATAAACAGGCCGAGGGGCATACATAGGACCGGCAAAAGCCAGGGTGATGAGGCCCTCATAATGCCTACAATGTAAGGAATTTCTGGAGAAGTGAAAGTCGCATCACGACTCGTGGAGAAGCACAAGTCAAAAGAGTGTCAGCGAGAATCGGTGATGTAGTTCGTTCCAACGGGCCACTTGGCTTGACGGAGCTTCATTTTGCCGAGGGCGAATCACCGCTCCGCTTGTATACGATTGTCTTGGCATCACAAAGGCATCAACCTAAACATTTCCTTGTTCTTAGCCTTTACTTCTATTGGGCTACTTGACTAACATCATTACTTTTGATACTTACTGTGTCTTGCCTTTCTGCGCCAATGCGGGTCATGATCTTGGTGCAACAACGAGAGAACCCCAGAAGATGGATAGACCCCGAACCCGCACGTTCCAGTGTATATATTATGAATTTCTTGGATTTCTTCAATACAAATTAGTAATTTGGGCAATTCTTGGTAAAAGAAATTTCTGAAAGTATTTCCTATAAGTGAAATTTCCAATTAAATACTGTTGACCTGACTGAACAAGTTAGTATCAGAAGAATACCTAGTACTAATAACTCGCACTGATGGTGGCCACACATAATCTCGTCAAAAGTCCTATTTACATTTATGCGAAAGGGTTCCAGCCACTCTCAACCATTTCAACTGTTCTCTTTGTCGCCTCATCCAGATCTTCCTGTGGCAGCCCTAGGATAGCATTTGCTGACCCTTTAGCTGCGAAGTCACTCTGCTGGTTGGAAGCCAAGAATATTCCTCCATACATCGACTTGGCAAATCCAGTGAATTGACCTGCAGCCAATTCCTTTTTGCCGTCCTCAATACGCTTCTCGACAGGCTCATAAGTAATCTCCCAGTCGGAGTCTGTTGTGCCAAGGACACGGTGAAGGCTATCCAGCATATCGCGCTGAGATACTCGGAAGCTATAGATCGGGCAATCTCCGTTCTTAAAATCTGCCAGTGAAGGCTTCGTACCAGACCCCGGGAGACTTAACAGTGCTGCCAGTGCACGGCCACATTGGAGCCAAGTGCTCACTGTGACAATTCGTTTACCGTCGTCGAAGAAAGTGACCTTGCGGTCCTTGATCGTGAATCCAAACCATTGTTCGCCAATGGCGAGACTCCACTCATACCAGAATCCACACGACATCTTAAGATATTCCGAGACGCCATTCTTGGTATCTTCACAACGATCAACAACTAATTTGCCATACGCGTCTCCCTCCTTGGGTCCCTCTGGTCCGAGCGGGTAACCGTAGGAGTTGGGCATGATGAGAGGAACCCCAGCCTTGCCTGCTGCATCTGTAATTCTCTTATGCAGGTCTTCAGGAGCTCGAACACCCAGAGTGATGGCAACGAAGTCCTGTCCCTTGAGTGCATTGACAATCGACTCTTCGCTGTCATAGTCTACCTTGACAGCATGCACACCCTCAGGGAGCTTGCCCTTACTGTCTTGGCGAGTTAGGGCTGTCACGGTATGCTTGCCATTGTCCAAAAGTGCCTGAGCAAAAGCACCGCCAATACGACCGGTTGCCTATGAACTTTGGTTAATCCTAATACTCTCCTATTCTGTTGATTGTGTATCAATCCGCAAAGATTTCAGGCACTTACTCCGATTATAGCAACCTTCTGAACAAGTTGAGAAGCCATTGTTTTCAAGTTGAAATTGGTAAAATGAACAAAAGATACGTGGTGTTCAGATATAATGGTATAGAAGCTGGACTTCGAGCACTCTGATATTGTGATGATTGATGATTACTTTTCATTATGACTTTGCTAGATTTATATAGTATTTGATCCCAGAGACAATGTAGTTGGGAGTACGAGGACGGAGCACGGCCTTTAGTCGGATTTAACGGTCGGGCCATCCAACTTTACGAAGCTTAGGTATAAGCTAACCTCCGATCGTATTCATTCGATTATCCCATTGGCTGCTCCCTCAAAACGGATCCCAAGGATTTTCTGTTGATTAATCATGAGCTTCGATTTCCGGAGCTAAAGATGTAAATCTGATGTGGCCCCAGACTCGGGGATCGGGCTCCGGGGGGCCGTTATATTACTCCTTCTAGAGGGTTATGTCCGATGAACCGGGTTTGAACATCCCGAACCCAGAGTCCGATGATTAATTTTTAATGGATAGCACTTAACAAGAATTTGAGGTGCAGCAAGCCTCTGACCGGGTCTCCAACTTGAATGCTCGTGGTATCTTGGTAGTAGCACCTAAAAGCGACTGGAGATATGAAGATACCACCTGGTATCTACTGGTAGTACGTACTGGAGTAATTGTATAGTTAGCTTATACGTATGTTTGCGAGCATTGCTAGTAGCAACCATTCCAAAAACAATAATAGACTACTACAACTAACTTTTTACTCCATTTCCATTCCACTAGTACTACTTTTAGGATCTACACAATAGTATTTGCAAAAAAGAATGACATAGTAATTTGAGGCTCCCTTGACAGAGCTCCACACAGTGTGAGAATATGGATTGACCTTAACGAAATTCGAAGCCAGCAGTAGCTGGGAAGAAACTCAGTTGGCTCCGACATCAGCTAAGTCTTCTCAATGTAGCTATCGAATATCTGACCAATGCTCTTTGCACTCTTCTTTGGGATTCGCTTCTGGTCATGATCATAATCGACATATGTCACACCGAATCGTGTCTCATAGCCCTCTGCCCACTCGAAATTACTAAAAATTCCAAAGTCAGTAACGATTGCGAAAAGGGTGGCGGATTCCATACTCCATAAGGCTCCATGCCATATAAGCTCGCACATTCACCCCGTCTAGGGTATACGCGTCGGCCATGGCCCCAATATAATCCCGGAAATATTGCACACGGAATTCATCCTCAAGGAGCTGGTCAAGGGGCATATCGTTCTCACCAAGCACACTTGTGCCGTTCTCAGTGACATATATCTTAGGATAACCATAGCGGTCACTCAGCCATTTCAGAAGTTTCCGAAAGCCCAATGCACAAGGGCGCAACCAGGGCGATTGTGTGATGGGGCCAATGCTTTTGCCGTTCTTATCCTCGAGCAGCAGTTCCAGATTACCTGCGATATCTTCCGGATCTGGCTTACCGGTCTTTGCACGGATATAATTTGCACAGTAGTGGTTCATACCATAAAAGTCATTGCTGCCTTTCACGAGAGCAAGATCTTCCGCAGTCCAAGTTGGCAATCGATCACCAAGCTGTTGGACCATGCTGTCAGGGTATTTCCCAAGGTAGATTGGATCGGCAAACCAGGATATCGCGAATTCGATCTTGCGGTCACAAGCTTCGATATCGGCAGGGTTCTCTGGGTCCCAAGGTTCGGCCCAGTCGCCTGTATCAAATGTCAGTAAAGCAAGTCGATATTACTGGTATATAATGACTCAGAGAATTCAATTTACCGTTCAAGGTGATGCCAATCTCGCCACCATCCTGAATCTTGAACTCGTCTCGATATATCTTGACGGCCGCTCCATGGGCCACGAGGAGACTGTGTCCAACAATCCATGGCTCTGTCGAGCCATTGCCGACAGGGCTCTTAGTGCGATCACTTGTATGGCCAGGTGCGAAGGACCCTGTGTTGTATCCCAATACACTGCTGCACCAGGGCTCGTTGAAGGTGATCCAATGCTTCACTTTCGACCCGAATGCCTTGAACATAACTCGAGCGTAACGAGAAAAGTCGGCAACGAATTCTTCCTTATTCAGAAGGCCGCCATATCGTTTATCTAACTCATCGGGAAGATCCCAATGAAAAAGAGTCACCATAGGTGTGATGCCTGCAGCAAGAAGATCGTCAACAAATTTGACATAGTACTCAACACCCTTCTCGTTGATAGGGTCATTGCGGCCGCCCAGCGGAATAATGCGAGACCTGAATCTCTATTAATGGATAGCCGGTAGGGTTTGGACGGGAATTGGATTTCCAACCATGAAATCGAGAAACGATAGGCCTGAGCGCCACAAGTTTTCAACAAATCAATATCTTCGTGGGTTCGATGATATGAGTCGCATGCGATATCACCTGATCCGCCTCCAGCAATCTTGCCAGGGATTTTGCAAAAAGTATCCCAAATCGACGGACCACGGCCGTCTTCATTTGCACCACCTTCGATCTGATAAGCAGCTGTTGCAAAGCCCCAAACGAAATCCGATGGTAAAGTTGACTTGGTAATGGAGCCCATTGTGATTTGAGATTCCCAATTGCAGGTACAAGTGATACTCCTAGTTAGTAGTAGTACGAGTGCAATGCATCTGGTCGACCAGTTGCTACTTATACAATGCCACTAGTAGTCATTTATATAATCTTTCTGAAAGGGGCGTAAACCTGAAACCATGCGGGAAGTTTTACAAGTGTTAAGGCGAGACATACTCCAAATCTTCCTTATCGTGCTAGGAATGAACTCCGCGCGGAGGAAAGGCCGTTCCCAGAACGTCAGCGTGTGGAGCCGCACTACCGCATCCTAGTGGATTTGATCCTGGCCCTTCACGGGAGCTCTACAACTCTTTGATACAATAAATTCAGTGGATAAAAAATGCTATTACATATTTTGTCCCGGCCGTTTCCAGAACTCCGGAAGATAATGCGTGTCCAATTCGTTTCATGAAAGTTCCATTCCTTCGTCATCACCATCCATCTCAGACAATTCATCTGCTGCAGACCCCAACCGGAGGTTCGAACCCTTTGAGTCGCGATCACATTGGGGGTCTCCTCCGAATGAAGTGACCATCTCAAGCTCTGGCCCAGCTACAATACGACCTTCCGTATCTACCACCTCGCAGAGCTCGATCAAACTTGGGTGGCTGAGTGACTTGAAGCCATCCGTTCGTACCACGCGACCCCAGTGTGTCAGGCAGAACTGTGCGGCGCGGCGCATCAGCCAGTGTTCTTGTGTCCTACCGGCTCGCTCCCAGACAATGGCGGCATTCTCTACGTCAATCTCTCGGCTGAGACGATTCACGCAAAGCAACCGTAATTTTGGCATGTCGTAAAGATTGGCCATGACCAGCATGCCTGCCACATCGACCACGGTCGAACAATATTCGGGATGGCCTGCGATGCTATCCGTGTACAAATAATAAAGAAATGCACGAACAACTGAATACGGCTCTGGGATATGCATGCGCTTAGTATGATATTCAGCCATCTGGGCCGAATACAGGCGCTTGAAGTGTGGCCAGCGCAGCTGGAGGATTATTTTGTGGACATGAATAGGGACTGACGTTGATGAGTCAGGCTCAACAAAGGTTGGCTTCGTTTGAGTAGGGGAGCCGGAAGGGGTGACTTCAGGGTCATCTGCAAACACGGAGTCGTGGTCGTCACGGGTCGCCGTAATAACGAAATCAGCACCACTGCCCGACTCTGGGGCTTGATCAAACACGGCAGAGAGGTCAGCTCCAAGCCCAGAAGCAGGAGCGTGCCCTGGTTGGTCGGCTACCCAAGGGGAATCCTGTTGAGGAGCCTCCGCTGACAGTTCATTACCTAGTAGTCCATATTTCTCGAGGTCAATAGAGAGAACCTCACTCATGTGGTTCTCATCACTTGCCCCAGGTGCATTAGTCACATCAAGGCTGCAGCCCAAAAGCCATGCTTTTGTCCCTGCCTCGTTAACAGTGCAGTAATGCCATCGATAGCCGGGTCGAAAAATCTCCTGGCCATCTGCTAATCGCTGCCACCGTAATGAATTGAGCTCTAGGGCCGCCAGGTTACAGTCATGAGATCGCACAGTTTCCGAAGGGGTAATCAAATCTAATAATACCCCTGATGCGAAAGACTGAAAATGGGTGCCGGAGAACAGAGCCGGTACATGTGGACCTGAATGGAATCGTAGACAAGAGATGGCGCCAGGGGCGAGTGGCTTCCGACGACCAAAGCTTCGCACTTGTACGCTAGCAGAATTGGCGGCGTAGATCCCCGACCGCGGAGACATCTGTTGCGATGGACTAGATATTGATTCTGGGAGATGAGCGAGCGTCACTGGTGTACTCGGAGTTTCAACAGTACCTTGGGAGGAGGATGTAATCCCGGTAAGCGATGGGGATCCTTTGAGGTCGAGCCACCAGATATCGGTCGTTCGTTCCATATTGGGACCCAAACCACCGAATATCCACAACCGATTTCCCCATACCCAGGCCGTATGATCAAAACGAGCGGTAAAGCTCCATGTTCGTGACCAAGTCCAGGTTTGTAAATCCAGATAAGTTAGATCGTCCAGAATCACATTGTTCTCTCCAGTCACTCCACCGACGATGAAGAGCTTGTCATCGTGGATGACGGCGGCATGTCGTGCTCTCCCACGAGGAGGTATTCCATGGATTTCTGGCATTGTCCATGTAAAGGACTGAAGGTCAAGGATGACAACGTCTGCCAGATATTCGCGATGTTCATTCTCACCCCCAAAAACAATCAATTTGTCACCTTGGTGCAGGGTCGCGGTATGCCCTAGAAACACGAGAAACCCCTCAGCTATCAGATTGAAATAGGAGAAAGGGAAGCTTTGACTAACCCATGCGTACTCCGGGGATGTCTCCATAGTTATCTACCAATTCCCATCGCAAAGTAGTGAGGTTTAGGCGGAGAACGTGGTTGTAAACTGCAATCATTCATCAGTGGCAATAGGGGTTGAGGCCGTGGGAGAATAGGGCAAATGATATGGCAAATGCGGGGAATTGAAGGGAGTCAAACCTTCATCAGTGTATTGATCAAAACCACCAAAGGCATAGATATGATCGTTGCTGCAGTACGTCACAGAGGCATTGACAAGGCATGCGGGGACATGTCCTTCTGCCTTCTTGACGGCAGGCCTGTAATCGCCAGTGGCTTGTCGGCCGGCCGCGGGACTGGCGGGCAGTAAGTATGCGTCCTGCTGCTGCATCGGAAAAGCAGGAGAGCGAACTCTGCCAGGAGTAGTGGGATTGGAGGCTCTCAAAGACGCCGCCCAGGATGACGGAAGTCGTCGAGTAGGTGGGTCCTGGTGGATAAGATTGAAGTGGTGGGTCGCTGGATCCGCCATCAGACAACGTCTGAAGTCAAGCTGCAGGTCTGTGTAGTTGTGAGTGGGAATAAATTCTAGGTCAGCTTCTTGATATTGGATCACTTAGTGCATCATGCCCACATGGGCTAGCTCATGGTGATCTTTGGTGAAATCCCGGCTGAACATGCACGCCACAATTGAAGATCGGAAGATGCCGGCGGAACATTTGTCCGACGCTGCCTTGAATTCCAGGGATTAATATACTAGTCCCAAAGAAGGATAGCGTACCCGTACCTGAGGTAACGGTTGCCGGGGGGAAGAGTGGTCCATACTCAGACTGGCAGTCTATTTAGTCGCTCATACTTCTCATCTCCTTCTTTTCTTCATCACCTATTCCCTCTATCTTCCTATACCCTAACCCTCCGTTGATACCTAAGTGATCTCTCTATTTTGGTTATTCCAGTGGCTGGTTCCACTGTATTTCTTTGATCCAGAAAAGTCGATCAGATTCATCATGGCGACTGCTCAGGTCTCTACTCCTAAGAAGAGCCACCATGGGCTCTTCTCTTCGAAGACTGCCGGCTGCAGAATGCCTCTGACCCCTTCACCTCACACTCGAGCAACTGTTGCGACCCCCCAGGAGTACGATCAGTCCTCGCCATTCACACCTGCCCGTCCGGCCGACGTTGGAAGCGACAAGTCCAAGTCGGTATATGGCGGCAATCTTTCCTCATATTTCTCCAAGTCCTCGGTTTCCAAATCTTCAGTTGCTAAGTCCTCGGTCTCTAAATCGTCCTCGACTGCTCCTAAGGCTTCCCGCACCCACCGTGATTCTCCAAAATCCAACATCGCTCGTCGGTCGCGGAAATCCCCGAGACATCTTGAGCTGGGCGTATCTGACTGGTCTCTGACCGGTACTGGACCTTCCTCATCGGGCCAAACTCCCACCAAGGAGCGTTCTCGTCGGGAGGTTCCTACCCGTTCCCGCACTGGAAAGACGACTGTCCGAATTTCTCACAACGCTGGAGATCGCTTCATTCCTAATAGAGCCGCTAGCGAGGGACTTGTTACTACTGGAACGGCGAAGCCTGAGGAAAGCCAACGACCCAAGACCAGTGGTAATGAGGGCTCTTCAGTCCTTGCTTCTGCTGCTAGTGCCTTCGATATCAATGGACGTGGATCCGAGGAAGATCTGACTGCTGCGCTTGAAAACATGGGCCTCGAGGACAATGAACCTTCAACATATAGCCGCCCTGCACCAGATGCTGTTGCCTACGAGTCATCATTGGCCAATGCTTGCGGTGTCAACCTGAACACTCGTATTCTGGCTTTCAAGCCACCACCTCCTGAGTCTTCTAAGCCAATCGACCTCCGCGCTCAGTACAACCGTCCTCTCCGACCTGCGAAGTCACAATCTGCCCAGTTCCGCCGACGCGTTCAAACTGCCCCCGAGCGCGTTCTTGATGCACCAGGTTTGTTGGATGACTACTACCTTAACTTGCTGGACTGGAGCTCCGGCAACCAGGTTGCAATTGGTCTCGAGCGCAATGTGTACGTCTGGTCCGCTGAGTCGGGCTCGGTCAATTGCCTCCTCGAGACTTCCCCAGACACCTACGTCAGCAGCGTAAAGTGGAGTGGTGATGGCGCCTACGTTGGTGTTGGTCTGGGTACTGGTGAGATTCAGATTTGGGATGTTGAGGAAGGTTCCAAACTTCGCAGCATGTATGGTCATGACTCCCGCGTCGGTGTGATGGGATGGTCCAAGCACACCCTTTCCACTGGTGCCCGTAGCGGCCTCGTCTTCAACCATGATGTCCGTATTGCACAGCACAAGGTTGCTGAGCTGGTTTCTCATACTTCCGAGGTTTGCGGTCTGGAGTGGCGCTCTGACGGTGCACAGCTCGCTACCGGCGGAAACGACAACCTGGTAAACATCTGGGATGCTCGCTCCCTCAGTGCCCCGAAGTTCACCAAGACAAACCACCGTGCTGCTGTCAAAGCTCTCAGCTGGTGCCCTTGGCAACTCAATCTTTTGGCCACCGGCGGTGGTTCCTATGATCGTCACATCCATTTCTGGAACACCACAACCGGAGCCCGTACCAACAGCATTGATACTGGCTCTCAAGTTACCAGCCTTCGGTGGAGCAACCACTATCGCGAGATTGTCAGTTCAAGTGGCTTCCCGGACAACTCCCTCAGCATTTGGAGCTACCCGACTCTTGTTCGCAACGTTGAGATTCCTGCCCATGAGACCCGTGTACTCCACAGTAGCCTGAGTCCTGACGGCCAGATGCTCGCTACCGCAGCAGCTGATGAGAGCTTGAAGTTCTGGAAAGTATTCGAGCGTAAGGCGGGCAGCAGTGCTTCTGCTTCTCGCGAGGGTGGCGTTGGAAGCAAGGCGCAACTGAGCAAGTCTATGACTATCCGGTAAACAGGCAAACCGGCGGAACGATACTAACATTGTTTGTGTTTCCTGTTTTCCGAGCTCTATACCCGGGTCATGGTCTTTCGCATTGATGCGCTGGGGCATTGGCTTTTACTTTTACCATTTGGTGTACATGGTGTAATTGGTGTTTTTCGGAGTTGTAATTTATTATCCTTGGCTAATCGTATAGAATGCCATTTTTATCATCTCTCAAAACCATCAGCCTACAAAAGATGTAATTGTCTTAAATTGTGACTCCAATTCCTTGAACACTTAGGGGACTAACCCTTTAAGCGCACTGGGCATTGGTATCTTAAGGTAGGCGGGCGGCTCTTTATGACTAAGCGCCCAGAACTGGAGGCAAGATCTACCGCGGAGGCTCGACTTTCACCTTTCTTTAACTCATCGGCAACTACGCACCCCATCGTCTCTCGTCCCTCAACTCTTTCTCCCCGCCGAAACGTTCAGGGATTCCTCAACAATTCGTAATTCGCTTGGAGCGCTGCATTCAAGCCGAACATTTCAACAAAATCTCGTCACTTCGTGAAACTGTGATCGACCAGCGCGCCCCGACGGCCTCACCCGTTGCGACGGAAGGCTATATTCTTCCCTCGACTTACTGTGGAACAAACCTCAGTTCGAATCTCTTTGCTTCGACCCCCTTGGTGCCTCTCAGCTCTTCCTGTAAATCGTTCTTCCTGCTTCCTCGCCATTCCTGAGCCTTCCCGCCGATATGTCCAACCAGCAAGTGGTAAGTTCGGTTTCGCAGCAGCACGCTCAGTACGCTCAGGCCTGTCAATCAACTGCCCAAACCCCCCTGGTCTTCCCATCTCTCGAAACTCGTTCCTTCATAAGGGCTCGTTGATGGCCGATATGAAAGATTCATAACTGACCGTCATCGCTCCACAGGGTACGGTCTTCGAAAAGGTGATCCAGGAAGTCTGCGATTCTTCCCAAGTCGACTTTGAGGAGAGTGGTGTCGACCAAAAGACACTGCACGATTTGCGCGATGTAAGTTGACCCTTGCTTTGATCATTTTGTGGATGTAGATGGCCGCTGGCGTGATGAATTGGGCTGGTCGGCGAAAAGCGGGGGAAGCCGAAGTGCGAGGGAGGCGGTGCTTATGGGGGAACACCTGCACTTGGGGTTCCCTTTTATATGCGGCCGCCGCTACCCGCTTTCGGGGCTTAGGCCGCCAAGGCATCATTTCCATCTTTACAGTCCATCTACCCCCGCTACCCCCGCATTATAATACTAACTAAATTTCCCTTAATAGCACTGGCAGCAAAAACTTTCTTCTGTGAACGTCGCCCATTTCCCCTGGGATCCCGCTCCCCAACCTGCCCCCCAAGCTCATGTACTCCCTCCTCAAGCCACTGTCCCCTCTAACGCTCCTCGACCACCCCCGCAACAACATGTCCCTCCCCCTGTCTCTCTTCCACAGGCGCCGCCGGCACAGGCGCCTGTCCCACAACAACCGACGATGGCTGGCCCTCGTATCAAGACTGAGCCTGGAACCAACGGCCAGGGTATGCCGCCAAACATGACTAACCCGATGGCTTCTAATGTGCCTCTTCATTCCGCACGAGAGCGTGCTATGAACAACGTACTCCACAAGTACGGCCCGGCTGCGGCTCAGACCGTGAGTCAGCTGCAACAGCCTGGCCAGCCTGGTCAGCCCTACCAGCCACAGATGCATGCTGCTCCCAATGGTCAGGTACCGCAGATCAAGCAGGAGCCTGGCTATCCATCCATGGGATCGGGCCAAACCGACGGCTCTAGTGATTCATTGGTCGATTGGAAAGCAGAAGTCGCCCGTCGCCGAGAGGCTGCCCAGAATGGCGAAGGTGACAGGCTTCTTCGTGAACATCTCAAGCATCAAATGCTTGGATTTGAAGCCGGCGGCCTTCTCCAGCCCTCTTCGGGCCGCGAGCCCTCGGGCACCAGTGCCAGACGTACCGCTCTACTCTCAACTTTAGGCCAAGGCAGTGCAGAGCCATCTACGTCGCTCCCTAGGATCCCCGGGCAGTTTGATGGCGTGGATGACGAGCCGAAGGAAGAAGCCGACGAAGATGCCATCAATTCTGATCTTGACGACCCGGATGACCTCGTTGCTGAGGATCATGATGCCGATGAAATGGATGGCCAAGTCATGCTCTGTACTTATGACAAGGTCCAAAGGGTCAAGAACAAGTGGAAGTGCACCTTGAAGGATGGAATCTTAACAACCGGTGGCAGAGAGTAAGTAATTGATCCTCGTCATAGTATGTTCATCCACTAATACGTCTTCTTCTAGGTATGTCTTCCACAAGGGCCAAGGAGAATTTGAGTGGTAATCAAAACTGAAATCAACCTCAAATTCTCATCTTTGCTTCGTCCAAACACCTATGAATCCTTTTGATCCGTAGAAAGTTTGTTCTTCCATTAGCAATGCCAATGGTCAAGAATAAAACTTCCATTTCGCTCAGCCATTAATGTGGGTTTGAAAACCACTCTCTCCGACCTCTTACGACTCGTCCGTTTTCCGCCATGAAACAAGGCCAAATACTTGGAAATCAAATTCACGCCGTTCTGTTCTTTTGCCCATCTCATCTTTCCAATTTGAGCCTCGAGAAGCTGCTCATGATATCTACAAGTGAAAGGGCTTTTTGTTTGTAGCCAACGCTTTTTTGCAATTTACGATGCCTCTGCTCATGTACAAGAATGGCAAATCCAGCTAGGCCACTCAATAACAACGAAAATATATACGAAAGCACAATTTAGAAGTCCAGATATGGCGGGTCTAGTAGCTCAAATCGCAATAAGAATGTAGTCTCGAGGAATTTCAAGTTGAAGCAAAAAGAATAGTCAGTTGATAAGTAAAAAAGCCTGCATGTATAGCACCCATATTTACAAGCTTGGAAGATCCAACGCCGGAGAACCACACTTTTTTAGTTTCATTTCCACTCCCTTCGCAAACTCGAGGCCACAGAGAAGAAAGTAAACAAATAAGATCAATAGGAAGAGAAGTCAAAAGACCTCATCCAATATCCGGACTTTTGCATAAAGTCCTGATGCCCAACTGTCCTTGTTCGCATATTCTCATATCCACATAACTTCGGTCGAGTGTGGGGGAAGCTCAGCTCGCAATTGTTTCATTCAACAGCGAGAACATCAAAACCCAGATTGGAAACAAACGGCGTGACTCAAGTCACACCCAGATATAGAACAGAAAAAAGCCAAGAGAAAGCAGGCATGAAAAGCAAAGAAACCAACCCGTGCAGAACGCAGCATAACATGCAAAGTACAAAGCCATAACGATATGAACACATTGCCCTTATTCCATTACTGCCACAAATCCCAGCTCAGGTGAAGAAAAACATGACCACGAACTTCTAAGCAGGTCTTTCTAAGATCTTGATCGCTCGGGTGGCTCTATTACCAGTACCGACGTGTAGTCGGAGTGACTGGAAACGGCGAGGGATATCAAAGCAAAAGGATAAGGAGAAAAAAAAAGAACAACCAAAACAGCAAACAAATGCCGGTGAGGAACAAAGAGCACCAAGATATCAGGATATGTGAGAGAAAGATGGAAGCACCCCAAAAGAAAGCAGCAAATTTTCAAAAACCATAAAAAACTCCAAAGTCACCAGGCCAGTTCATGACATCATGTGGGAGCATAGATAGCCCCGAAAGACCGTCGAAATTCATTCGCATAATAACTGAGTATTATGTTATTGACAAGAAAAGCAGCTTCACAGCAGGCCCTCTTCGCCAATTCCGGGGAGGCCAGCTCCAGCAACGTTGATGTTCTGTCCCTGCATGACTCCACCTCCGAGATTCAGATTGCGACCTGCTGCAAGTTGGAAATCGGGGTTGCATGGTGGAGAGTGCGATTTGTGATATTTCAGTCCGTTGAGGTTCTTATAGCGTTTGCCGCAAACTTCACAGCGATATGGCTTTTCTTTCTCCATTCCCAGGGTGCCCGGATATGGTGCTGATGTCTCTGGATTCACGATTGAGAATGTACCGTCTGCGTTGTCATGTAGTTGTTGATTATTATGGCCATGCTGTGAGAAAAAAAAAAGGATTTTGTTAGTTCAAAATTCAGAGGAAGCTTTGGCATTAGAACACTTACAGCCTTGTGATATTTGAGCCCGTTTTGGTTTTTATAGGCCTTTTCACAACCAATGACGGGGCAGCGGAATGGTTTCGGTTCTTCGTTCGGGAGGATGGATGTAGTATCTGGAACTCCTGCCAGTAATTGCTGTTCGCGAATCCGACGTGCAATGTCGCTGTTAGGGCCATATTGGGCTCCACTAAGTTTGAAATGAGCATTCGGAGTCCCCATGCCTCCATTGGGGCTGAAAAGTCGCTTCGCAGGCTCATCAATGCATAGATCAACCATATCGTTATTTCCAGTAAAACGTCCAAACTGGCCCTGATTTTGGCCCATATTATTCTGCATATTGAGGTCGCCAAAACCACCCATCATACTCTCATCGATTTCCGCAGGCGTTCCAGGTGCCGATGAATCGGGAGTATTTCGAAACTGTGAAGTTTGGAGAGGATTGGCCATTAAAGTGGGGGTGTTAACAGAGGATACAGTAGGATTATTCTGCAGAGAAAGTGGACGTCCAGATCCGATCGGCGTGCCGGGCTGAGAAGGTGTGTTAAAACCCTGATGACTTGGAAGCATGCCCAGATTTAATTGCGGGCCCTGGTTGGAGCTGCCAAATGCCCCCTGGCTATTCTCGCGTAACTGAGGGGAGAAGAGCTGCGAGGTTGTGCCATCGTCGTCTCCCATAGGCTCGTCCAACTCCATGTCATCAATAGTATCTAAATCCGCGTGCTGGATTATGGAAGAGTTCTGACCCATTTTTCGCTGCATGTCCAGCGTTCGTTCAGGCTGTAAACCGCGCCCTTGGTTGCCATGTTGCTGGTTCTGTTGTTGTGCGATCGCGGCAGCGGCCAAAGCAGCCCGGTTTTCACCCTGGCTCGGGCGATGCCCTTGGTTGGGCGACTTGGTCGCATGGGCTTCTTCATAGTGTTGTAACAGGTCATGGAGTGTCGGTAACGTCACACCGCAGCACGAAAAGTCTCGCATGAAGTTGGCCTCCAGCTTCGGCAAATATGAGGAGGAGTGAAAAGAAGGCGACTGGAAGGTAAATGGTGAGGTGCCGGTCATAATGATGCTATGGTAGAAAATTTCTTGGTCAGTCTGTGATGCAGTGCAACAGCCATCAGGCGCACAGAATTTCCCCGCGGCCTCATGGGGATTATTTTTTTTTTTGCCCGAAGACTCACTCATCACGTATCCAACTCCCAACAGATACACCACCCCAGCTCATCCCGCCGACCAAGCTACCTGCGAGAGATTCTCGCCGACCTTTGTCGCGGTTGGACCCGGACATTGAAATGGGCTTCGTTCCATTCCCCCATTGTGCATTAGCAGCGCCAATCGAGTCCTTGCGAGGCGGCGGCGCCTTGAACACCCCGAGTCCTCCGCTGGGATGATGCGATATACTACCTGTGCGCTCACCCGTACCGGCTTTTTGCAATGCCGATGTAAGATTCGACGCTTGCTGGCCAGGTGGTGAGACCGAGGTCGAGTTTCGGGTGGCGATGTCGATAGGAGCTGCGCCCGTCATCCTGATAAGGTGACGTGATCGTCAAATAATATCGATGGAGAGGAGGGGAAAGAGGTAGGGAGAAGAAGAAAAAAAGACAAGAAAGCAACGAGCTTCAAAAAAGTGAAGAGAAGAGGGAGACAGGGAAATATGCGGACTTGCGGAGCCTGTCCTAGAAAAAAGATCCAGAGACCCTAGTTTCCCTGGTCTGCGCGAAGAGGCACGCGAAACCCGGGAGCGGGAAGAAAAATGATCTTGAAGATAGAGGGGAAAAGCAAAAAATGGACAGGATATCAGATACCCGCGTTGAAGCGCGATCGAGGTCCCCTGGAAGTTGAAGAATAAGAGAAGACAACTGGAGAATGGACGATATGAATGCCCCTCGATCGAAGTGGACTTTTGGGTGGATGGCGGTCTTGGGCGGGTTCGAGGAGTCCACCCTCGGATGATGTCCCGCTCTGGCTTGGGGCCCGGCGGAACGCGGTGCCAGAAGTTGAGTGGCAATGACTCAAACGGAGGCTTTTTGAAGTCGAAAGCTAAACGAATGACTCGTTTTGAGAAATATACTTGATGGAGAAGAAAGCAATTCTTTTGTGAATAAACAGAGAGTCTTCAAGAAGAGAAGGGTACTCGTAGGAAGAGAGAAGTCAAGTCATCGAGGGTAGTATGGAGGCAACCCTTCCGTTTTAGGAATGGCGTGAAATACAGTAATACAGATACACGTGATGGGGGCGCAAACGGGGCTACGACTGGCACGTTATGAAACACAATATTGTACTGTACACCTTCCTATGGATTTCGAACCCTAATGCGCCAAAAGAGCTGCTTCCGTTAGTACATGGTAATCTAAAGAAAGCTAATGATGAGACTGGAATGTGTCGAAGATGGGGTTAATTGTCGATCATGACCATGATGACACGACACACCGCTTGCAGGAAAACGTCATGATCGGAGCGGAACAATCAATACATACTGTACAAACAGTACATACAGTATTGTACTATGCTGAAACTCGGAGGCTAGTGTATCGATGACTAATGAACGGTCTTGGCCGATTTCATTCTGACCTTCTAAAATCCTCCGACAACAGGTTAATGTGCCCTATAGTACTCCGTTACAAGTAGTTGGCAACAAAGCATCCTCTTGCGCCTAGAGAATACTCTGTCATATATTAAATCCCAGGGTAATGGAAGTGCTACTCTGGTGGAGCGTTAGACAATCTGTATTTTGCCTCTCTGTCCACTTATAGACCCATCTAATGGAGAAGATTGTCAGTATGGTCTACTGTTTTTTGCCGACCATCGAAAGGTGGGTGGAGCCATTGGTTCACTTCTTCTCCGACCGATTTGAGACTTTCCTCGACCGTGGTTCATGCTGCAAAGCCCGGGTATCTCCACTACTCCCTTCTGCCGATACTTTCAACCCAAAAGTACAGCTAGCAACATACTGTACATACAAATAGAGGCGTGGTCATCTTGCAAAACTGATGTTCGACCATACTGTATAGTAGATCTGGGGTCATGCAAGGGTCAAGGTGATCGCTCGCACTTGGAAAGTCTCAGCCGAGCGTCAAATCACTTATGATTTCCGGAGCTTCTCCGACGCCTGTCCTTTCTCCGTGCTCGTAGTTATGGAGTCTTAGAGCTATGTACTCTAGACTGTTCATAGTCGATGTCCTCATGGGCACTGTTATCATCTCTCACTGGTCCGGCGATCGACGACCAAATTACCAGCATACAGTACGGAGTACATAGCGTGAACTCTCCAGGGTGTCTCAAACCTTCATACAGTAAAGTCGGGATGCAACGGGGTCTTGGCTTTGGCGCTAGAAACACGGCAGAAGCATTCGGGCAACCTTCGATAATTTAGCGTCGACCGGACTCTTCAAGCCCTACGAAGAGCATATAATGATACAAACACACCGCCCTTAGATCTCCCTCTAGCTAGTACTGTTGCGACTTAAGGCAAAGGCTGATATTGAATCTCTACATACAATCTACGTATATGCTGGATCTCTCCTGATTTTCCTGTCGCCGATTGCCTCCTCCTAAACCCCGATCGGGCCGCTTCCCTTGCCGAAAATTCCGGCCTCACTGTTGACTTGACTCCCGACTAATAAGAGGCTGAAAAAGACAAATGGCCGACAGCCTTACTTTGGCTTTGTTCCTGAAATAAGGTGTTTGCAATCTTGCAACACAATCCCTCTTGCGGTAATTTCTCGGCTGTTTCTTGCTTTAGCAATAAGTGGGTGTTTCGCTTCGGCCAACTTGCCACTGGGAGATACATTTACGTTGCCACGAGCTCGTTGTAAAGTACAGTACGGGGTACAGTATGCATGTTAGATGCATGTAGATCTACAGCAACTCGGGAGCAACTTTCTGCTAAAGATTTCCTCAGTTGGACACTTCAATATTGCGCAACCTCCTCGAGGCGAATTATCCACTTTGCAAAAAGCCATTATTTGATTACGTCTACATACTCCATACTACACAGTACTTTCCCGGATGGACTGCCTATGTACGCCAACGGTTTGAAAATAACTTTCAACTAATAAAGGAGATTTACTACTGTAATGTAGTAGTGCCAGATCTTGATAACGTCGCTTATAATAATAACTCCTAGTTAATACATAGTGTACCCACGGAGTACTAGCACTGATTAACCTCCGTGCTCCAACTCTCCGGTGCGTGCAATCTATTCGGTCCCTCCTTGTGGGGAACACTGCCATGTGATTTCTATACTCCGTATGACGATCACTGTTTCAATAGTCTCAAAAACCGACTTGAAACTATCCATGCCCCCTTCTTTATTTACTGGATCGGTTTACAATACAGAGATCTCCAACATGTGGCATACCTACTACATATGTAGGTATTTGGTTCAGGGGCATGGCAGACCTCCAACTCACAGCCCCCATATTTGTGCGAAAGTCGAAAAAGCATATACTATATGCTTTTCCAATGCTCGATTTGTACACTACTAATTGTTAGATGGTAGGGCTAAAGCCGGAATAGCAGATAAACCGGTCTCACTTTGAATGAAAGCCAGAATGTGCTGTGGCTTATGTCAAACTTTGGAATACTCGTATTCTATTCACAAATTCCACCTAACCCCATCGAGTGATACACCCCAGAACACCATACTGAGTGCGATCTTTCAGATCGGGATATACCAATAAGTAAAAGAAAATTATTAGTTATGCTTTAGTATACTAGATTTCACCAGTATCCAAGACAATTGAGATACTATCTCAATTGTCGTACCAAATTAAGTGATTAATGACTGGTTGAGGTAACTGCATACAACCTGATTCGCCTATGCAGACATATACTCTCAAGATAGTACTTCAATTATGTGACAGTCTTACATTTTTTTTTAGAATTCTTTCATTACAAAATCTTCAATTTCAGATATATTGAACCTTTCAAAGACACCAGTACTTTGTAACTAACATAAAGCGTTGGAGTATGAAATTGTAACAAATCGCAATTAGGATGGTGTCCTGGGGTCTCCAGTAGGTAGTAGATTGTATTACCAGCTTATACTCGAACTTCAACTTGGCACGGTTCATTGGCATGAGCCACAGTGGCTTCTGGCTCTGAAACTACACATTAGTGTAGTCATACATTACCAGGTTGAGTGCCCGAGTTTTCACACTTGTAGATGGGGAGCAACATCAGTTCAGGTTAAAGTACTTCGCACATAGTACTGCTTCATCTACTATCCCCTAGACAGAAAACTCTTTTCCCCGCACTTATATTCAACGTCAAGCTTAAAACTTCTGTCTGGTCGGAAAATAGTAGCCAGTGAAATAATGGAAAGAATTGATTCGAGGCGCCGAGTCTGCCCGATCTAAGTCCGACCATTCCCTCCCCGCATCGCGCTCAGATCTAGTTCGGGCATTTACGGGTGGTGCGGAGTAAATCTGTAAAAGATCGAGACAATAATCTATGGTATCGGAAAACGGAAGGTAAGATAAGCAATTTTAACCTCATCGTTTACCTCAGGTATGCGGGGAAGGGTTCATTTCCAAATCCGGCGCTCTAGCTATGTAGGAGTACTACTATCCCTCTCAGGTTGGCCTGCCGTTACAGGATACATGCTATCAACGGATATCTAGGGATCACAGTGGTGCAAATCCGTCTCTGCAAAATGTAACTCGTGGTTCTGGTTTTAGCGAATTGTCTCTGTTGCGAATAATCCACTTTTCCTGTTGAATGAACAATATTGCTGCATCGCTAGCTATTGAGCACGGTCAGTCACGTTGATCTTAGTTTCTATGTCATTGACTGAGGTCTCGAACACCATTAACTTGCGTTCTAGTATATAAGTTAAATCAAAAGGGGTTTTTGATCCCTTCGTGGATGATTCTGTCGTTGGTAATGGAGCAATAAACTATCCTGGCCCTGATTCTCCAGTAGCCCAATATGATACAGCGCCCTCAGGCCGATTAAATACCATGAGTAGTAAGTAGTATTACGTGCATATCTACTAGGAATTACAGACACAAAGCACATGAGAAGTCACCACCAATCCGAGACAGGAAACGCGGCACATTGCGCTCACTGTCTTCCTATGGATGGTCATACTGACCCAGAAACATGAAAGAATGATCATTCATTGAACATTCATAATGCAAAGAATGAGATCATTACGCTATTCACGCTGGCATTGCGACTTTCTGACTCGGTTTTGCTATTCATGGCCAAGGGAATAAATTGTCTGCGAGAAGCGCGGCTGTTAATAAACACCAAAGATGAATTAACTTACTCAAACCTTTAACCAAAGCTATCAATTCACTGACTGTCCCTGCACGAATCATAATGAAACATGTCAGCGTAGCACGCGTCGCAAATGCTGTAAATCAGCCATGTGACCGGCAGATCAGTATGTTATTGGGCATACGTATCGTGCTTATCTCTGAAGAATACACCGAAAATAATTATCAAGTAATGACTGGACATCATGTCGCTAGATCTTCACCGAAGATGCGGGGTGAGAATGGAGCCAGATCTCCAAGGGGGATACGGGGGAAGGGAATCCCCACCTACATTCGAACATTCTCACCGGGGAAACCGACAAAGCATTCTGAAAATCCCGGGGCGGAATAAATCTGATCTGATGGACCAATGTCAACTGCCAAGCGCCGAACGTGTTATCAGTAGCATCGTGTCACATATGACCATTGAGGAAAGGGGGTGGAGGACTGGTTTGAAGCATTGCACAGGGGAGGATTGCCAATGGGAGTCTTGGCATCAGTGGCAATGCCCCAAAAATGGACTCTGGAGATCTTCAGGATGCACCGGATGACTTTCCCTGTGGAACATACCTTGCGATCCGCAGTAAGCGGTATCCCCCAGCCTCATCATGATGCTGGTCCAAGACGGTTATATCAAACTTGTGTGAAGTCTTGGCGGATAATCATTGACACTTGGCATCACTTGGCAAGTATCTAGGATGGAACCTCCCTCGCATTGAGAGGGCTCACTATTGTCTAGGCATCTACGATAAGGAGGGCTGTGCTAGGCAGATCTCTATTCAACTGCAAGTTGGTGGAAAGGATGAATTGTTGGAAGAAAAGTCAATATTGATTGCAAACTTGCCCATTGGGCTTGGTATGTAGTCCGAGGGAAAAAAAAAGATGAACATGGTTCTAAAGTAGACCAGATCAGATAGCGCCTCAACACCCTTGTTGCTTTTCCACCTGTTTGTCGTGAAAGGCGGCCTCGTTATCGAGGTGTTTGTCATTCTTGTCCTCTGGGCTGGACCTAAATTTGGTCATTTGAGCGAAGGGACCGCTGGATACAGAAAATTGAAAATGAAATGCACCGGTCGCTGGTATCATGAAAAGAAATTGCCTGAAGTTGCAAAGAGGATGGTTCCTCGATTCAATTACTGGGAAGATCGACGAGTGGGATGACCCAGGAAGAGGAAGCCTCCGGGAAGCGTGTTGACAGCATCATCAAATCGAGAACCCTCTGATGAAGAAGAGGAAGTGCTGTCGGAACGGTGTAGTCCAGCCTCTGACTCGGAGGCTCGCTCAAGGGAATCAGTCAAGGCTTGCTCATCATAGGCACCTAGATCTGGGCCAGACTCGGTAGGAGACAAGACGAGGAACTTCTTGGAAGGGTCGAAGGGCTTCGAACTGTTGGCAGACAGGACGAGAAAGTTGCGAGGAGGTGGGATAGAGTGCATTTTGTAAAAGATTCTGGAGGATTTGTTTATGTGGGGTGGTGGATGATGGTAGTGTAGAGGTGGACTAGTAGTCGTGATGGAATTGATAGAGACAAGTTTGAGAGTAAGAGAAATTCGGAATGGGTTGAGACAGTAGACCAAAATGGGAGAAATCGACTCGACTTTATATGCACAAGATTGACCAAAGGACCTTAGGGGAATGAGGGGCATTTCATCAAGGTGAGCGCCATTGGCGTCGATCTAGCACATCATTCATCTCAGCCGGAGGCAAGTGGATACCCGACAGTCATGCAGGCCCGGGCTCACCCCGCGATTGTCGCCGGTAGGTACATTGCGATAAGTAATGAGAAATCCCAAACATACCGACACTCACATGTCTTGGCTCTGAGAAAAGGGGGAAGGGGGATTCCCTTTCAAGCCAAGACATCACTATTGAATTTCCAATTCTTCGATTTCGCCTCTCTTGGCTTTGGTATTTCCACCGCCTCTAAAAGGGGGGGAAGGTTGGTCTGAGATAACAACTTTTTTCCCAGGGAACTTTTGGCAAGTATGCACGACAAGCTGAATAAAATCCCAGATAGCCGGTATGGTCAACACTCCAGCCCAATTTCGCAATCCTTTCCGCGAGGGCAGGCCGATCCTGGGCGGGCCCTCCGTTGCCAGCCGAAGTCCAAATAAAATCCTATGGAGTAGGGCTTCAGAAGATCCGCAGATTGAGGGGCCAAGACGTTTCCTCAGCGTGGGAGAGTTGTGCGTTTTCACAGGCCGCGTGCTGCCTTGGGCTACGCCATCTTTTTCGTTTCATGTGTAGCCGGTCACTGCTCCGATCATCCCGACTGCGTCCGCGTTAGTCCCCTGTCGCGACGGTTGATGGCTCCGATTTATCTTCTGTTTTCCTTTTCCTCCCTAGGGTGATGCACTTCTTTGCTCCTTCTAGACTTAGGCGTCGCCCATGACATCATGGAAATCTCCAATGTTTTGACGTGAACGAGATCTCCTTAACCGAAGGCCAAGATTGTCTCGGAGTGGTCACTTTGCAATGTGGGGGATTGTACAGTATTCGCCCGCATGTGAGGAGGTCTGGACTTTAGTCGACTAGTTTGATAACAATCCTGCGTAACAGAGATGGGTTGGAAACACGAAACACAGGGACCGTGCTTGGGTTGTTTCTGCAAAGAGAAGACGAAGTTGAATGTGCTGCATCGAACCATCACGTGGTTTCTCTTACCTGTGAGCACAGACAAGACTGAATTCTTCCTTAAGGATCCGCATTGTCATAGTAAATCATACAACAGCAACAGCGCCGTGTCCAGAAAATCCTAACGGCGCCAAATCCATGGCTAAGGATGAAAGTTGGGCCTGTGCTCTTTTTCGCGCCCAGGAGTCTCGGCGTGTCACTCGCCCGGAGCCGATCTCCCGGCCGCGGCGGCTGGGAGAGCCTCAGACAAAGAAGCCTTGGCCCACTAATGAGTGACAAGGTACTCAAGCACAGCTTTTCTGTCTTTTCACCTAGCCAAAGAGCTCCTTGGACTGAATCATTGGAGGAGAACAAATCTTTCGGTCGTCTTCGGCGGTCTCGATATATATTGAAAAGTATATTTAAGTGCACTACTCAAATAATAGTGTATCGCGCTGGTGTGGTCACATACATACATCCAACACAAATGACGCTACCCCCACCATCAGGACTCGAGCTTTGAGATTGTATTCGTAATCACTCACCATATCTTGAGTCTCTACTAATGGAGAATAGTGCCTATGGGACTGTCTCATCACCTTGCAGCATCGCCAGGCCCATGTCGCTATCACCAACTATCACCAACTGCGGCAGCGCATGGAGTCATAGTCTGGCTGCGCAATTGAGCCTTGGGGCTAGAATATGGAGACTCTAATGTGACCTCACTAGGTCTAGGTACATAGGTCGAATAACACTTTATCTCCAACACTGGATATACACTATATCCAGTGTTGGAGAGGGGCAGCCGATAGCACAGTTTCGTCTTCCTCGCCATTATGATTTATGATACTATCACACTTTCGAGTGTGGTCTTCTCTCACACATTATACTTCAGTCTTTTCTCATGCGCCGAGGGTACCTCTCAAGTTGACGACTTTAGAGTCAGCTCGGTATCATCTGGGAAAGCCCATAACAAGCTAATGGGAATAGCCGGTATCAGATATGTCTTTCGCAAGCCCCCAGTGACCGCTTCGGCCTCATCCACATCTGCTGTGCCGGCCCCGGATGCGCACCCCTCCACGGGGTCGATGACAGGTGCCTTGTCCTAAAACGGATATTTCATGGAAGAATGACTTGCGGCATTCGTCATATGAGCTAAAATCCGTACCTGGCGGCTTGTGTTGGTTCGATCTAATTTGCCGACAGAGGATGCTTTGTTGGTACCCACAATACTAGAGATGGGGTCAATGGAAGATGTCAAGCACGATATGCAAAAGCTAAACTCTATTTGGGATGGAGGATGGTCGAGATGATCAACAATTCGATGGTCGAGGGGACCTCCCGTATTTGCGATTGGCGTGAGCAGTAGGATCACCAGGCGCAACCCACTGGCCGCCACCCTCTGATGACCCACCTAACCGCCAACTTTTTCTCTTGTTGGTACGTATCAGTGGACAAGACAAGGAGATTCGGCGCATGCTTCTTGATTATACCCTGCAGGACGGTGGGAAAACCTTCCTGCGAGTGACGACTAATTCATTAGGTGCATAGGGCGCCGAGGACTCCGTACCCTACAGCATTTGTGGAAAGACCTTTTTATTTGCTTCGCAGTGTTAGGAATGACTTTGCTCCTATATACGTGCAATTCGGCGCAGTCATGCTTCCCGAGTATCAGCATGGAGTGCTATAAAGCTGGTTCATATTCTTCCCTTTCCTAGCTCAATTCCATCTTCATCTTCATCTTCATCTTCCGCTCTGCTCTTCATTCCAGCTTTTATCCCATATTAAACATACGCAAAAGAAAACCTCTTACTCGAACCTTCGAGTATTGGAATACAATGTGCTCGGTATACATATTTCTCTACGATTGCGGCTGCTGCCTTCGGGAAGGAGGAGAGGTCCCTTGTGCCAAAAAAGGCACCCCGTTTTGCCATGGCATTAAAGAGCACTTCCGCCGAAGACACGGCTACAACTGCTCAAAGCATGGTGGCTAGAAGCTTCACCAAGTTCAAAGTAAGTGGCCTGATTCCTTCTCTGTTTATAGTTTTGAGCTGGATGAGTTTTTGCTCACACGAGGATTACAATATAGTGAGCGAGCTGATGAAAGGAGCTCTGACGTTTCCTTGAATTTACAACTCAACATTGAATCCGCCAATCTGCTTGCAAATACAACGCATATATCACAATGTACAATTTGAGAGGACGGGCATGTTCTGAAAATATTTACTTCTTATTATTCCGCATGTACTTGGAGGCACTTCCACCAACATTGACTTTTATTCTGTTCATTTTTGTCCCGAAGTACCTTCATTCTGATCAAATTTCGGTGTGGAATTTTCTTTCTATACTTGTCTCTTCTATGATCTTCCATTCGGTATTTTTCTGAATCCTTCCCCGCGGCTTGGCTTTAGCGTGTTTAAACGCGAGACATGCCGAGAAGACGTGTCAGATACGCCTCTTGAATTGACCTTCTTTTCTCATCATTTCATACCAGTAGATTTGCTGCTTTTCATCCACGGCTGCCTATTTCCTGAGCGCTTCTAAGCTGCGAACATAACCATAGAACTACCACATTAACCAAACATTCCTATTACTTATTGTATACTATGTCTAGTGCAGATTATTCCAGATGAGAATTATCTCTAGTGGCGCAACTTATCCAGGAGTGAATGACGAACGTGATTCTTTTGGTATATACGGCGCTTTTTGATTTGGAATCAGGTCTAGCCAAGGCCCTAGTAGCACTTAAATCTTTGCGCTCATCCGAGCCAAGGGAGAATGAACAACAATCGCGGATTTTTACGATGCAAGGATCGTCATAAAACACAGCAACAGTAATAATTAAAGACAAGACTATCGATCGAGGATCTAAACTATTCTAGAGGGGGCGCGAATGTGGCCCGCTAGCAGAGATTGAGAATGATAGCGGATGAAAGGGTTCAATACCCTCCAGATATGGCGATCCATCGGTGCAACTCTCAACACCCTTGAGAGTGCATTTCGATCGACACGTTGCCGTGCATATTGCAAATTACCACACTTTTGACTTGCCGGCAGAAGCGGTAGTGATCGGCTATCGTTCTATGGCATCAAAGGAAACGGGTCGAGGCTGGATGCATTGTGAACCTTGTGTGTCGGTACTTGAGAAATAGTGAATTTGGATCTAAGATATTAGTATGAGCAGTTTTCTTGGGAGGTGAAATCTGAGATTCGACATTTGAAGATCTCCCAGCCAGAAGGTAAGAGCGGAGACGAAGTAGTACATATGAACCCTCGACCCTTTCATCAAAGACATCGAGAGCCTTGTGGTGTCTTGATTAGGCAGAGTCCGGGCTTTGCAAACCCACCGGAGTACAGAGACGCGGAAAAGACATGCTCGTGCTAAGAGAAGCTGCTTGGAAAATTGGCTCTGAACATGGATTTGGACGGTGGGGATCTTTCCATCAACAAATAACCCGAGTCTCATAACCGCGGGAAAGGCCCCAACTGTCACCAACGGACTCTCATACGCTGACAGACCCTCGTGGTTTGCATTAGGCCCGCATGCGGTTCGATCATCTGATTCTGGAGTGACAAGTAGATTAATAGCTATTGGCCGGTGCTTTTTCTCAGTATGACCTTCCACAGGCCTCCCCAAGATAGAAAATACAAGACAGGTGAATTTGACAATGGAAGCACTGCCACCACGCCTAAGGACATGTCCCCGGGAGGAGTGGGCTGACAGGATTCTACTAGATAACTAATGGAAAAGAAGGATGTGAGTATACTGAGACAAATCTCGCACGCCATTGACAGTCTCGACATGGAGGGGTTAGATCCCGGTCTATCCCTGCCGACCATACGGAGTATTTGTTGCAGGAGCGCCATCAGTGATTCAAATACGTGGCAATCACAATCTTCTTTCCCAGCCTGTGAGGCTAAGATCATGATGGGACGCATATTAGCCTCGGGCTTCTCGGGGACCTGAATAAGGCACGAGATCTCACTGATTAATGGCGGCTTTTTGATGAGTCGAATAATTCGAGCTAGCTTGAAGGGGATTTGAAATCCTGGCAACAAGGCTATATCAGGGCCAATACGGAGTCAAGATATCATCAATATCTTGAAAGATCGACCACAATCACTCCCGATTTCTGGGGCCAAAATTGCGCGTTCTTTTGTGTTTCGGTAGACTAACACTAGCGTATACGGCCGAACGATTGCCATGACCGGAAATTGTAGCGCGAGGTGGCCGATCCGCTAGTCTACAATGCCACAATTTTTTTGTGAAAACCGCCAGTCATACGCACTGGAACAAATTCTCGGGTAGACCGCCGATTAAAAATCGAAGAAATGGAAATTTATGGCCCAAAACGTCGCAAAAAGAGTCTGAAAACGATGCGGACTCTCCTGGGATCTCCAAGACCGAACATTGTTGGAGCTGTCCGACGGTCGTGGATCTTATCGATACCGCGCCCCAGATCACGTGCATCCCGCGGGCGATCCCCTTGACAAATAATCTCGCGACAGCTCTCATTCGTGTTTCATGAGCCCGTGAGTATCACATCGTATATGTGATGTCCATTGAAGTTGATTGGGCAACAGCCACCTCCGGCCCGGATGGAGAGGCACTAGCAGAGCGTATTCGTTCCTTTGTGCACGACAAATTCCAGCAGGTAGCTCTGCCACGCTTTATCCGCTCTGTGCAAGTCCATAGCTTTGAATTCGGAACAATTGCGCCAGACCTAGAGATCAAAGACTTCTGTGAACCATTTTCAGATTTCTATGAGGAGGACGACGATGATGATACTTCAACTACATCCGAGGAGCTCGTTGACGAACATGGTCATACATGGCCAGGGCAGCATACGGACCTTCACGAATCACCTTATGAGGAAGAACTATTAGGGCATAGTCCTGGGAACTTCACTCACCATCCTTACCCCGGCGAGGGATATCAGCCATCCGCCCTTCGGTCCCCGCTACCTATGGGGGACCACTTGAACCCGCACTTTCTTCCTCGTGCTGGTACTCCTGGTATTCCGGGAGGTACATCAACCCTTGGATACCATCTCATGTCATTGGGTGGTTTATCAGGAACGCAAACTCCACTGGCCGCGGTGGCAGGTGGCACTCCCTTTGCGAGTGGATGGTCTGATTCGGGAATTGCACATGGCAGGTCACGTCCGCAACGCGGCTCTACACAATTACATCACCGTACCGATGCCGAAATAGATACAACAAACTCCGCATCGCGGCCTTCAACCGCTAACACGCTCCCTTCTCATCCCTCAATCGGCAAAACCGGCAGCAGTGGGTCAATGAACAGCGCCGACCCTGCTGATATACCTCAACCCTCAATAGAACCTCCCGTCGATCCCTCCGCTCCGCCCCCGCCACGGATGCGTGAGCGCCGTCCAGAAGACTTTCAGATTCTTTGCCATGCTAGGTACGCAGGTGACGTTCGCATGTCATTGACCGCCGAAATACTTCTCGATTATCCCATGCCCAGCTTTGTGGGACTTCCTCTAAAACTTAATGTCACCGGCATTACTTTTGATGGCGTTGCAGTGGTAGCATACATCCGAAAACGTGTGCATTTTTGCTTCCTTTCGCCTGAAGATGCAGAAGCCCTTCTCGGTTCTGAACAAGATAATGGGCAGGGTAGCCGCAATCCCAGTGATGACGGACGACCACGATCCGGAGGAGACCAGAAAAGGCAGGGTGGCTTACTGCAGGAGATTCGTGTTGATAGCGAGATTGGTAGGAAAGAAGATGGGAAGCAAGTTTTGAAGAATGTTGGTAAGGTAGAACGTTTTATTCTTGCTCAGGTACGCCGAATCTTCGAGGAGGAACTAGTATATCCGAGCTTTTGGACGTTCCTGGTTTGAAGGGCCTTGTTGGATTTCCCACCAGCTTCACTGGCAGTATCCTGAGTTTTTAAGCGGGGTACATGTACAGTTATGACTACATAATGATTGTGAAAAGAAGGATGATTTTATGACCCTAGAAAACTATCTTTAAATGCAGGTATCATAATTCAAGCTTTTCAAGTAGGAGATGAAGTACTTTCAAAGTACCAAAGGTATTGGGTCCTCTTCCAAAGTCATGGGCACTCATTGAGTATGGAGAAAACGGGGCAATGCACAAATACTTGGCGGAGGTGATGAGCCTATTAGGCTCGACCCAAGGCCATATGCGTGAAGGCGAGGAGTATCAAATAAAGGTAGCCAGTAACGTGCATGGTAAGGTCGACAGGGATAACAGCTTCAGCTCAGACATCCTTGGTGCCAATGATCAGAAATATGCATTGTAAGATCAAGGCCGGAGAGTTCAAGGTTGCCGCTCAGAAAAGAATTGAGGTGTTTACAAGTCCTTCTTAACGTTCGCGTCGCCCTTTTCGGAGGAGACCTCGTTGCCAAGCTTGTGGTACTCGCGGGTCAGGCCCTCGCATTGCTTCTTAAGAGTCTCAATGTCACGGTTCTTGGCATCGAGCTCCTTCTTCAGAGCACCGAGCTCACCAGCAGAACCTGCCTCGGCAAGGCGGGCAGAGTCCTTACCGCCCGCCTTCTTGTCACCCTCGAGAAGCTTGACACGGTCCTCAAGACGGAGGACTTCGAGGATCATGATATAGGTGCGGTTCAAGATAAGGGAGAGGAAGAGTGTGAAACCGCAAAGGTACATGTTGCGCTGCGAGTAGAACTTGCGAGCTTGAACTTCCATTCGGTCAGTACCCAGGTGGGCAGCTCTGTTGCGACAGGTCTTGGTTAGCAATGATCAAGCTGAGTAGTAAGATGGAAGAGGTATTCTTACCCAACACCGGCGCCATCCTTGGAGAAGGCAGCAAGCTCCTGCTGGACCCGGAAAACGCGGTTGACACTGTCAATGAACAGGATCAGGATGAAGATAAAGGTAATCTATGTGCTGTTAATTGAGCCCATTCTTGTATTCGAGTCGAGAGAAATTACCTTCAAGCCATATTGTAGCTTTGCAATGATAGGGCTTTCGGAGATGAAGGCGAAAAGCTTGCGCTTCACGGTGAATGGGAGGGGTACGATGAGGGCCAGGAAAACAGCCATCTCAAAGACCAGGAGAAGAAAAACCTATATCAAGGTCATGAATTGTCAGCTTTTACCTTGCACAGAAGGCTTCATGGTGCGATCCTTGACCGAAGCCATGAAAGCTGTTCACTTGCTAGTCAGGCCCCAACGTCATCCGGCTGGGCCGGTTGATGGGACAGAACAGAATGAAATGACAGAATTCGTGAAGATGACTTACGAGACTGTAGTAGAGAGTCATTTTGCGATAATTTCCAGGGGGAATACCTCTCGTGGTGGGTTATTCACACTGGATAAAAGGGGGGTGGGGTGCGATTGGAGAGCCTCGATGGCAGCTGGTTCAAGAGTAAACAAGGACCAACAAGGACCGACAAGATGAGTGGATCTCAGTACAGGAGTACAATTTCTGGAAGATAGTTCCTCAGAAACAAGTAGGAAAAGTGATCGGATGAAGACGTGGGGAGGAATTAGGAAAATAACCTGGTGCCTGGCCAAGTTACGAGGTGTCTTGATGGGGAGTTTTCCTGCCTCGGGGGAAGTACGTCATTGAGTAGCGTGCACGTGACATCTGGAGTTGTCAGTAAGTGATTTGGTGCCTTAAGGTGCCTCAAGGTGTCAATATTTGCGTCGCGCATGTTGATATCTAGGAGGCGTCTAATTTCAATTCAAGCTAAACTGACCTTAATCCTAGACTAGACTTGAAGTCACTGCAAGCGTACTATCCCGAATGGCAAGGCCTACGCTAGTACTGTAGTACCTAGTATCACAGTACCATCGGTATCGTATGAGATTCCGAGGTTGTAAGGATTCCAGAAAGTAGTTTAAAGAATTTAAATAATATTCGTGAACATCGGCTGAACAAAAATTCATATGTATAGTTTAGTAGGAAGATCACGACTTGTCAACATTGATATTTAACCCTCCGCTTCCTCGTAGGCATTGGACTTGTGCTTGGGATCGAACTTGAAGTCTTTGTGGGCAGGGCCAAGGAACATTTCACTATTATGAAAAGGGTTAGATTCATGATACCATCAAAAGAGCTCCGAGAAAAGAGAAGACTTGTAACTTACGTGAGCTTGATCCAATCTTTGTAGTTACCGCTAGCCATCAGAGTCTCCAGGTCACTCCGACCTCGGTAAGCAGGAGGCCTGTGGTTAATTCTGGGAGGCAGGTATTCCAGCATCCCAACAGGAACATAACGGTACGCAAAACTCAGCCACTCCAGCAGGAAGCGGCGAGTAGTACCGACACCGTGCTCGTCAGATCCCCAAGCCTCAAGGCCGTACTTGGCAAATTTCTCAATGTAGCTCAAACGTTCCGATGCAGATTTGTCCAAGTATTGACCGGTCTGGATTTCTTCGAAAAGCCAAGGCTTGATTAGTGCGCCACGTGCAACCATCACCGAATCTACGCCAGCATTGTTGATATGATCATCATAGTCAATATGCGAGTAGCAATCACCGTTACCGAGGAAATAGGTTTTGCCTCCATTGGGTTGATAACGGGCGTCAGGCTCGCGAATTGTATCAGTGATTTCGTCTGTCTTCTCATTTAGTCGTTTGATGAGTGCTGCAGTATCAGCAATATAGGACCAGTCTGCCTGGCGAGTATACCGTTGCTGTCTACTGCGTCCGTGGAGTGTAATAGCAGCAGCGCCTGGAGGCCCCAGATTCAAGACACTGGCTTCGTGACCACCAAGGACAACGCGCTCAACTAGCTTTTGAGCAGTTGGATAGTTGTCTTTGGTTCCCATGCGAATCTTAACAGTGATAGGGATCTCCTGAGATACGGCATTCATGCCACGGATGATTTTCTCCAGCTTCGACTGGTGATCCAGGAGGGCAGATCCAGCGCCATCACGGAACACCAACTCAATGGGACAACCGCAGTTGAGATCAATCACACGCAAGTGGGGTGTGTATTTGGAAAGAACTTCGGTAGCCTTCAGGGCTTGCCAAGGCTTATTGGCAGTAATTTGGGCACCAAATTTAAGGTCCTTGGAATTATCGTATCCTTGCACGATATTATCTCCGGTAATGACCTTTGGTGGCAACATTTCCGACTCATGGGCCTTCAGTAAAGTCCATTCAGATTTGTTTCCCTGAATCAGTGGCATACTCATGGCCATCTCAGAGTAGGTGAATTGGGCACCTAAATCGGTGCAAAGTCGTCGGAAAGGCATGTTGCCCTGTGTAGTCAGAGGTGCTAATGTTGGAGTCTCGGGACCGAAATAGATACGTCGTTTCTCGGATGGCATGAATGGAGGCTCAGTATACCGGGCACGGTTGTCTTCCAGCTCCTCTTTGGACTGCTCTGCATCGCCTATTGTCTCAGTTTCGCGGATCTCATTCTTCTTCTTTCCATGGATGTTTTTCTCCAGTTCCACTGCGACTTTGTTGAGCCACTCATTATACTCATTTGCGCGATGTGTTGTCTCCTTCTTGCGGGCAAGAGCAAATTTGTCGTCGGCGGAAATTATGTTGGTCATTCCCTCGGCATTCACAAATGGCACCTTAGGTTGGGCCTTTTGCTTGCGCTCCTCATCCTCCAGCAAAATCAACTCCGTTCTTCCATCCTCTGTCTCTCTTTCAGTTGAGTGAGTTCCCACAAGACGGCACTTCCAGCCAGCAGAGCATGTGCCACGAGCGTCCCATACAGGACAAAGCCCATTGAAAGTAGTAAGATCCTCTCTCTTGTACTGCTTCAAATAAGTCCGGATATTGTGTTCAAATCGACACTTCTCGCCATATTGACACTCCTTGGGCGAAAATTCGGGGCTGAACATCCTGGACATACAGAGACCTTTCTCATCTTTAGACGACCCGAAGCTGCGATTGGTGTTCTGGCCGGTGGGCTTCTTCTTCTTTCCTTTTTTCTCATCGTCTCGTTCAGCATGAGATCCAGCTTCGGCGGCATCATCGGTACTTGTAGGCTCAATGACTGGCTTTGACTTGACAATTCGATATCTATATTTCAAAAACAGTCAGTTCGTCAATCCATCGGGTGCTAGAAAGAGCGAAAAACATACTCTGCCTTGATAGGGGCAATTCCTCTAGCACGCTCATAAGCGGCCTGTTCTTCGGGATCTGAGGGATTATCCACGCGCGCCTTTTTGGAAGGTGGCTGCTCAACATTTCCAACGCCCGAGTCACCATTCTCGGCCTCGCGCTTGGTAGCATCCACCTCCGAGGGCGGTTGGTCTACCACGGGGTCAATGCTAGGCATTTTGACAGACCAGGTGCAATGAGTCTCCTCAAGCAATTCGCGCGCTTTGTCGTAAGCGGGAGCTTCGAGTTGGAATCCAGCGACAGCACTCGTGAAGTAAATTGATTTCTACAAAATTTCGCAGTCCGCGAATGGTGGCGGAGATGTTTACACTGTTTGTATTTGAGTGAAGGTAGTGAACATTGCTGATTGGACGCAGGTTTTAATATGGGGCCGTTCCCTTTCAAAGTGTATGGAATTGTGTACTACTGTGACCCATTACACTAGAGGAATAATACTACCTCTATTTAGAAGATTCAAGTCTGAGCTAACATTGCAAGCTACACGCAATATATGTCTGATCTGAGCAAATATAAAACCCTGCGTGTATTGAATACTAGCCTCGAGATAGGAAATGATTAGAAGGGTTGAGAGTCATGTGATTCAAAGCCATCTCAAAATTATACTGGCCCAAGCTCATACAGTAGGCTTGTTGTATCCTGGGGCTCCTACTGGCAGAATTGTTACAAATGGGATGTCTTGGAGTTCTTGGAATGGGTTCTGCCTAAGTGTAAACCAGCTTGTCATTCGGAGCGCTGCAGGGTCTACCCAACAGTCTTCGGTCAATCACAATCTGGTGCGCCACACTTATGGAACCAAAGGTGTGGCGTTGAGGCAGTGCATTCGTGGAGAAATGTGGCGGTGCCATATCTAAGCGCCCAGGCCGATGTCATAAGAGTGCCCCTCCTAAAACTTGGCGAGTATCTCAGAATACATTTCCATTCTTTTCTCTTCTTCATCTGCTGAGCAGGTATTTCTTCTGTGATATTTTCATCAGTTTGTTGGGAGATTTTGTTTTACAGTCCCTCACTGGCTGCTCCCCACCCCTCACGACGTCATAGCCTTATCCGTGCTATCAGCGCCCACATTAAGTTTATTGAGAGTTTCCCATATTTGGAGGCAAGCTTGAATCCGTCTTGACAGACTGCGCGTCTATCTCAACAAAGATGTCTAATACTATGAACGACCCCCGCCTGTTATACAGTGTCAATAATATTCGCGCCTTTCACATCCAAGATGGCGAGGAGCAAGAATTGACGCCCTCTGGCCCGCAGACACTCTCTCTGCTCATGGTTCCCACCGCTACGGAAGCGCCTACACCACCATATGCTGCAGGTGCCGGAACACAAACTCCAGAGGAGGACTTCTATCTTCATCTATATCTTCCACCAGAGCTCGACCTCGCATTGCCTGCCACCACACAGATCTTTCACCAACCACCGGATAGTTACCTCATCCCTCGCTGGGATATGGCACCTGAAGTCGGTGCATTCATTCGAATTCAGTTTCCCGGCATTGGCAATGGTCCAAACAATGTCACGCAAGATGATGTTGATACTTTCGAGACTATCCTCGCGCAGTGCACTGCTTTCCTCGACCGCTCTCCACCAACTCCCAAAGGCAAGTCCGGTAGCCACGCAGCATACAACCCAGCCGACTACGCTCCCGGCGAGGGATATATCTCTACCCCAGCTGCAGAAAAGAACGACCATAATACACATGGAAAGATTGTGTTAGTAGATGAGGAAGACGGTAGTGTTGTTGGTGAATTAGGAGACGGATACAACGTGGTGGAGGACCCGGATGTCAAGCCCGGATCTAAACGTAAGTAATCACTGATAAGTCTCATGTTTGACCAGTAACTGACAATATTGTGATGTGACAGGTCCTGTTGGAATTGAACTTCCCAGCGAAGGAGAGGGTAATCGTGTTAGCGTGAGTAATGTCTCTGAGGAGTACCTGGCGATGTCCCGACACCCAGCATATCAAAATTCGACCATCGTCCAGACCTCAGCTACGGCATCTCGTTTGGTCGTTGTCGGATCGACATATTTGGCCAATGCTCTCACAAGCGGCGCTGATGCCTTCACCAAGAAGGTCAAGCCGAATCAAAAGCCAATGACCTTCTCTGATGCAACCCATGCACGTATTCGCAAGGTTGGAAACTTTTCCCATGGTGCTGCGGACTTTTCCTCTCGCACGTTGGGCCAGGTGGAGAAGGTTGCGCAGAACTTGGGAGCGTCTCTTGCGCGCAAGGACAATTCGAGACCAAAGCAGTTCGACAAGAGCAATCCGCCGCCAAATTACAAGCCAGGAGTGCTGAACAAATCCATGATTGCCTTCTCCACTCTGGCTGATGGGATTCAGGAAGGAGCAAGGAACATGCTTTTGACCGGGTCACAAGCGGCCAGTACGATGATCGGCCATAAATACGGCGACGAGGCCGGCTCCGTCGCAAGCAACCTGACGGGTGGCATCAAGAATGTTGGATTGGTATATATTGATGCTACCGGTGTCAGTCGTCGCGCACTGCTCAAGTCCGTAGCTAAGGGCATGGTTGTTGGGCGTATGCGCGATGGCCAACAGGTTGTTGTGGGCGCCGGTGATGGCGGCCAGATCCCCGAAAATGTGCAGGCTGGACCATCAAGTTCCGGGACGCGAGATCCAACTGCTCGGGGACGATCCCCGAACCCCAGTCCGCCACCTGCATACGATGCATCAGGGACGCGATCGCTCGGCGGCACGCCCATGTCAGGGGCCAAGCGGTAAGCGTCAGGCCATTGGAGCTCTACAGCAGGATATGAAATGGGGCCTTGGAAACCAATTTGATTTGTGAAGTTGAATCCAATTCGGAGTGTGTGGAGACTTGGCGTCATTCAATGAGTGCTGTTCGCTCAGTTCTGGTCTTTTATTTCTTTTTTATCCGTTTGATTGTTGGTTTAGACTCCGACATACGGACCCATGGCGCGTTTCGAAGTTGTGCAAATATATAGCTCTAGCGTATCAATGTAATCAGGAGTTCAAACTTAATGCCAGGTTCTCTCCGCAAACTCCCAGTCTCTTAATCTCTGCGTGTAATTTTTTCGGTCAATTATCCGAGACTGACGGACATTGAATGGATATCAAAGTTTCGGCCGGGTGGGACAGACACAAAACCGGGAACATTCTTACTCCATCAAGGTATCTTCCTACTAAGGTACTTACTAGTCAAGCCAGTCAGCTCGTATAGATTTGGTTGTAAATCTGTACTCCATGCTCCGTATATAAGTAGTACGCGCATTGTTAGTTAGAACATCACTTTGACTGCAAGTTGCAAATCCCGTCCCCACCAGCTCTTAGGGCCGTGCACTATCCGCATCCGTTGTCGCCGACATTCATCCATAACATCTCCTCTCCACCCTCCCTCGTTGCCGCCGAGTGCTCTCTTCCAGGGGTGGCAAGCGTGCCAACGCATCAGTCGCTGGACAGTTGGCCGGCCCACTCACACCAATGAAGATAAGCAGGACAAAGCAGCAAAGTCACCGACAATCGGTAATCACCAATGGTTGTGGTCTCCACCTCGACATTTGAAGAATGAGACGGAGTACGGAGTACAGCAGGTGGAATGTGTCTGGGTTGTTGAGCTTGAGACCCTAAGGGGGCCCTGGAATGAGTGATTACGATTTCAACGTGGAGCAGATGACCGGGAAGAAGCGCTGCGGTGCCGTTTAAGTGGAGTGCGAGTGGAGCGGGTAAGAAGTCCGTTGCGGATACTCCGAGTGTTCAATACAGTTAGTGTACGGAGCAGTTCGAGCCGCGATTGATGAGATCAGGGACAGTATGTACAGTATGTGATAATCGTCATACAAAAAGAAGAAGAAAAGAGAAGAAAAGAAGGTTGCAGCTGGAGCACTGGAGGACCGTCAGATCTGCTTTGAATCCGTGGATTCGGGCCAGTCTCAACCGTGGATGACAGTTCCAATTCGAGCTTGGCAGGAGAAAAGTATACACTCAAGTATAAAGAATAGTAGATGAATAGAGGAGAGAAGAGCTGGATCTAGTGGTGGAATATACGAAACAATGAAAGAAACTGAGTATCCAGTCAGCAATTGGCTTCATCAGCAAAGGGAAGAAGAAGAAGCAAAAAGAAGCCTGAAGTATTACCATCGCAACTCATCTCATCATCATCCACTTCTACAGCAATCTCTATTGAAACTCATCTCCGCACTCCCGTTTTCAATTGAACCACAGCTGGAAGATACAGTACATACTTACTATATATGTAAATGTATGGAAGATCTCCCCCGGGATAATGCAGGATCTCGATACACAATAGTATGTAATATCGAAATCGAGGTCGATCGCGCTTCTAAGGGGGGCCTAATGACGATCGTCGGTCCTAGCGAGGTGTCCACTTTTTAGCAATACAAAACAGCCGGCGCCGACTGTTCCCCCTTTTATTTTATTTATCATTATTCCTGTATTTCTGTATTTCTGTATTCTATTATTATTAGTATTATTAGTATTAGTATTATCATTTGAAACGTATTAGCCCCTTTCGGCTGCTAACGACTAGCTTCAACCTTGGCCAACTCCGATGACGATGAGTCTGAGATACTATGTACACAGAGTACATAATGGTCCTTGCGCTATGACTAGACCGTAGACCCTCAGATACACTCAGATAACTCTAGGCCGTCCGACCTTCCTGTTTGTTCACCACATGCGAGGATCAGCCCTCGGGCCTCGCACCTGTTTTGTGTTGCTATCACAGTTTGCCGCAAGGGATCCATTTTCTATGTACTCACTACATAGTATGTAGATATTGGTGATATTGTACACAATCAGCTGGAGTATCATTAACTATTTCTAAGGCTATACAGCTACCACTGCCAGGCAGTGGTAGTACTGTATACCCTATTGAACCATATATACTCATTCTAGTCATTCAACATAAATCACAATCAGAATTAATACTAAACCCTGAATAATAGAATATTAAATACTAGATGCTAAATACTAGATGCTAATAATCTATCAGCTATTATGCATTCAAGGTCGAAGCTGGGTAGACCCGCTGGTTCCCCCAGATTAAACGAGACCAAACCTCTTCTCTTCTCCTCTTCTTCCCCTTTCTCAACCTTCATCTTTCACGAGGTCTTCTCTCGACCTCTTTTTTTTCGTTTCTCTTTCTTTTGTCTCGTTGATTCTTTTTCTTTTTCCTGTTTCGTCTTTACTTCTTTCTTCGAGGCCATTTTTTGTGCCTACGATCCCCCCCCCCTATTCCATTTCGCCTCCCCTCGCGCCCCCTGTCCGCGCGCCCCTCAGCCCTGGATTCGAGATCATGTTCAACGTCGACAATTGAACTTCTTGATCATCTCAAACCCTCTCAATCGCGACTGAGACATCATTCTCCCGCGTTTGTTTCTCTCCCCCGGCTTTTTCGGACAACGTGCGACTACCCACACGTCGTGGGTCGGAAAGAGGGGATTGTCTAGGAACTGCAGTGCAGGTATCTTACTACTCTCTTCCTTTTTCTCTTGTGCTTTGTTTCTCTGCTTTGCCGACGCGTTATTTCGTCGGGTCCATAGCTGTGATCGAGTTTCCTGGCGAATCTTTGTAAGATTGAGCGTGATATTTCCCTTTTACATCGCGATTCAGCCCCCCTCTCTCCCCCCGAGGTCGTGACATTCCT
>Ga0102593_1000711_pt1 | contig 46265 bp, 39 predicted proteins | sample AraplaCol_mMS_r2_2_FD_76862 | JGI IMG/M metagenome (GOLD analysis project Ga0102593, IMG submission 76862) | Arabidopsis root microbial communities from North Carolina, USA - plate scrape MF_Col_mMS_r2 (SPADES assembly) (version 2) | ecosystem: Host-associated > Plants > Roots > Endosphere... | reverse complement strand
CGCGCTTGGCCAGGGTATGTTCGATCGCCAGCGAGCCGCGCAGGCGCACCACGTCTTCAGCGGTGTAAGTGCGCATGACGCCCTTCCAGCGTGGATTGGTGTCCCAGTCGTGCTGAAGGGCTGCGATTTGTTCGGCGCGAGTAGCCATGATTGATCTCCTACGAAAGCGTTAGAAAACGAAAACCGTTAGAGATATCTTAGGCTTGATTGTTCAGTGCAACAATGGTCTTATATAAGATATATAAGCACTAATTTTATTCATGCAATCAAAAAGTTAGCGCCAATATTCCATGATACGGAATATCATTTCTCATTTCGAGAGCAACAAGGTTTATTGAATTTGTGCACTTTCCATGGCATGAAATGATGATTTCACATTATGGAAAGCGCCCCAGGCTACGCCAGCTTCTCTCCGGCCACCAGCACGCCATCCGCATCCGCATAAATCCAGTCGCCGGGACGAACCGCAACGCCAGCGACCTGCACATTGACATCACGCTTACCGACGCCTTCACGCGCACTGCGCTGGGGATGCGTCGCCAAGGCCATGATGCCGACATCGCACTGCGCCAGTTCCGCACTGTCGCGCACGCAGCCATCAACGATCACGCCCGCCCAGCCATTGTTCTGGGCCAGCAGGCCAAGCTGGCCGCCGACCAGCGCGCGGCGCACGCTGCCACCGCCATCGACCACCAGAACCCTGCCCTCGCCCTGGGTTTCCAGGGTCGCGCGCACCAGCGCATTATCTTCGTGCACTTTCAGCGTCGCCGCCGGGCCGGCGAACTGGGTCCGCTTGCCAAAGTGGCGGAAGATTGGCGGCAGCACTTGCAGGCTGCCGTCTTCCAGTTTTCCAGGATTGTCGTCGCACAGGTCGGTCGTAGCAAAACTCATGGCATCACTCACAGTTAGGGAAGATGCCCCGACTATATCAGGCGGCGGCGCTGGCGGTGGCGCGGGTACGGCTGCCGACTCCGGTGGCAGTGGCTATTGCCAGCAACAGGAAGAAGGCGATGCCGGCGAAGACGAACTGCGGTTTGCCGGCGTCCATCATCAGGCCAAACAGCAGCGGGCCGACCGACAGGCCGCTGTCCAGGCCCGAGTACACCACACCGTACACCCGGCCGGTGGCATTCTTCGGCGCGGCGGCGCGGATCATCAAATCGCGCGACGGTCCGGCAATCCCGGAGAAGAAGCCAACCAGTGCCATCAGCACCAGCGCGCCCCAGGCCGGCACTACGGCCAGGCCAAGCAACAGCGCAAGTACGGCAGCCAGCGCAAACGCCGCCGCAATAGTGCGGTCATGGTTCTTGCGACCGGCGCCGAGGAACCCGCCCAGCATCATGCCAAGCACCGACGCCAGCATGTACGCCGTGAACGCGCTGGTCGCCATTGCCAGGGACATGCCATACAGCTTGACCAGGCCGGTTGAGGCGAAACTCTGGATGCCGCCCAGCGCCAGCGCAGTCAGGAAGAAGAAGCCAAAGCACATCCACACCGAAGGCAGGCGCAGGAACTCAAACGAGCCGCCCTGCTGCGTGCCTGCGGCATGCTGGACAATCGGGTCCGGCCGCAGCGCTTCGCGGTTCCACCACAGGATCGCCAGCACAATTGCGGGCAAGGCGGCTGCCGACAGCAAGGCCGTGCGCCAGTCGGTGGCGCTGGCTACGCCCGTCAGGAACAGCGGGGCAGCGGCCCAGCCAATGCTTCCGCTGATGCCATGCACCGAGAAGCCATGGGCCAGGCGGTCGCGCGATACACGCTGGTTGAGGATCGTGTAATCCGCCGGGTGGAAGATACTGTTGCCCATCCCTGCCATCAGCGCGCCCACCATCAGGCCGGCGTAATTCTGGGCATTTGACAGCACCAGCGCCGAGATGCCCAGCATCGCCATGCCGGAAAACAGCACGCGGCGCGCGCCAACCTTGTCGACGACGAAGCCCGCCATTGCCTGGCCAATGCCGGACACCACAAAAAACACGGTCATCAGCAGCGCCAGTTCGGAGTAGCTCAGGCCGAACGCTGTCTTCAGCCAGGGAAACAGCGCAGCCAGGATCAGGTGATAGAAGTGCGAGACGCCATGCGCCAGCCCAACCAGGCCGATCACGCGCGCATCTTGTTTGAGTAGGGTTTTAGTGTTCATATCGACAAGTGTACGCAGCCAAAACCCGTCTGTTTTCCGCTAATATGACATCCTTTGTCGCGAAACCGCCAATCCTATGCCCATCAAGGTTGTCACCCACACGGATAAATACGTCGAGCATCGCGACCCGACCGAGGCGCGGCCTGTGACAATGATCGCGCGCGACCTGGACAGCGCACGCATCCTGAAACCGCATTGCCACGACTATGCCCAGCTGACGCTTGCGCTGGATGGCGTGATACGGGTCAGTACCGTCGACAGCAGCTGGATCGTGCCACCGCAGCGCGCCGTCTGGATCGGAGCCAACATCGAACACGCTGTAACGGTCATAGAAACGGCGCGCCTGCGCCCCGTGTTTGTCGCGGCAACCCGCGATCCCTTCCCTGGCGAGAACTGCCGGGTACTGGAGCTTTCGCCCCTGTTGCGGGAACTGGTCGCGGCCCTTGAACAGCAAGACCCTGCCACGCCGTCCGAGCGTTCGCGCCTGATTTCCGAGCTGATTCTCGACGAACTGCCGCGCCTGGCAACCCTGCCAATCCGTGTGCCCATGCCGACCGACAAACGTCTCAAGTCGATGTGCAATGCCTTGCTTGCCGAACCGGCCAATACGCAAACGCTCGGCGAATGGGCCCAGCGCGCAGGCGCTTCCGAACGCACGCTGGCACGCCTGTTCGAGAAAGAACTTGGCATGAGTTTCGGCCAATGGCGTCAACAGGCACGTCTGGCGCATGCCGCGCCGCTGATTGCCCGCGGCATGCCGCTGTCGCAAGTTGCCGATCAACTCGGCTACGCCAGCCAGTCGGCCTTCACCGCCATGTTCCGCAAGACCTTCGGCTGCCCGCCGACCGAGTTCTTTAGCAGCCGTTCCTGATCCCGATCAATACTTAGCCAGGTGCATGCGATAGGCTTGGCTGATCATGCGCAAACCGCGTTTAAATGCCGAAGCCAGGCATATCGCCATGTCCACGCTCAAGAAGCTGGAATCCGGTGCGTTATACAGTTCACTATTCACAGCATTTGGAGCAACCAGTCGGACGATTGCAGTGGTCATGTTCTGCGCCTTCCTCGGATGCCGTCTCTTAAGATTTCTGATTGCCAGCATAGTGCCCAAACCGCGCAAATGACTGTCGTGCTTGCCAGCAAAGCGAATCGCCACCTAAACTCAATTCAAGTTGGAGGCCAAAAATGAAGCTCCTTGATTATGCAGTTTGGGCATGGCTCATCTTTTACTGCTCGTACGCTGCCGTCGCGCTGACCAGGATTTCGTGGATGCTTTTCAAGGTCCGGCATGAGCTGTTCGATGCGGAGCGGCCAATATGGGAACAACTCGTTGACGCCGGGAGACGTGTGAAGGACGAGGACGGATACATCTTCATTCCATTTATCTTCTAGCCAGTGCGTTACGCACCAGCAGCATTTGATTTAAATCAAAGTGGCATTTGATTGTTTCTGGGCCGCGCTTGCCTGCCACCGTTCCCGCTGCATACACTCATTTCGGAGGCGCGGCCCGGTGGCGTTGACTTGTTTCGGCGTCGAGAATTTCGCGCAGCCTCTCGAATAATGGCGCCGTGGCAGTGTGCTTGCGGCCATACCCCAGGTTGAAGGCGTAGTCGAAATCTGGCGGATTATCGCCCTGGTTATGCTGGAGGATGGTCTCCAGTTTGTCGAACGCTTTCACGGCCTGGGCTTCTGGCGTGGCGGCGGCTTCGTACTCGTCCCACAGTGCGATGATCTCCTCGCGCACAGGAGAGTCGAGGTCGCGCGTCAGTGTATGCAGGTCTTCGCGCTCTTGCGCCGACTTGCCAGGATGGGCGTGCTGGTGAATTGCGGGGATGTCGCCATGGATTGCCTCACCGAGGTCGTGCACGATACACAGCTTCAGCACGCGTGCAATATCGAGGCCGGGCAGTTCATCGGCAAACACCAGTGCCATCAGCGCCAGCCGCCAGCTATGTTCGGCAGTGCTTTCAGGCCGTCCGGTCGAGGTGAAACCGCTGCGCAGGACGCTTTTCAGCCGCTCCGCTTCGCGCAGGAATTCCAGCCGGCCCGCCAACTTTGACTCATTCATGCAGTGCTCCTGTCAGATGCACGAGTTTACGCAATTTGGAGGTTGTATGTCATCCGGTTTTAAGTTGCCAGAAAAATGGTGGCAATGGCTGCTGGTCTACCCCGGACTGGCCGTTGCCCTCATCCAGGTGGTCGTCGATTACCTCAAATCCCAGGAAGGCAAGCAGCAAGTTGCGCTCTGGACCAAGAACATCAGTTGCATCGAAGCCCCGTTCGCCGGCGTCCTGATCGAATTCAATGTGCAGACCTCCGCCACGATCTGCAAATCCGGCGACGTCCTGGTCCGGTTTATTGCGCCCGGCGACAAGCGGGCCTACCGTTGGGTGCCGGTGGAACTATTCGGTTTGCGCAGCGCCGGAACATTCAGCCTGTTCGGCAACGCGATCGCGCAAACAAGCAGCAGCCTGCAGCAACAATGGGTGGTCTGCCAATGGACGCAGCCCAACGGCTGGGTCGTACGCCGTGTGAAGGAGCAGGAGGGCTGCTTCAACGAGTTTATTTGGGCGGCGACGGGAGAAGTCAGGCGCCGGCAGCCGGTTGACTGCCGGGCGCCCTGTCGGTCAGCTTAGGCCTTGCGGAAGGCCAGGTCGTTGCCCTCGGCATCGATACGGATCGTGTCTTTCGGGCCGAAGCGGCCTTCCAGGATCAGCTTCGACAGCGGATTCTCGATCTGCTGCTGCACTGCGCGCTTCAGCGGACGCGCGCCATATACCGGGTCGTAGCCTGCCTCGGCGATCTTCTGCAGCGCGGCGTCGGTCACTTCCATGCCCATGTCCATGCGCTTCAGGCGCTGCTCCAGGATCTGCAGCTGGATGCGGGCAATCGAACCGATATGCTTGTCGTCCAGGCCGTGGAATACCACGATCTCGTCGATCCGGTTGATGAACTCCGGACGGAAGTGGCCTCGCACCTCGGCCATCACCGCCAGCTTCACCACTGCCGGATCGGATTCGTCCAGCGACTGGATCTTCTGCGAGCCCAGGTTGGACGTCATGATCACCACGGTGTTCTTGAAGTCCACGGTGCGGCCCTGCCCGTCCGTCATGCGGCCATCGTCCAGCACTTGCAGCAGCACGTTGAACACGTCCGGGTGCGCTTTCTCGATCTCGTCCAGCAGGATCACGCTGTAAGGCTTGCGGCGCACGGCTTCGGTCAGATAGCCGCCCTCGTCGTAGCCCACATAGCCCGGCGGCGCGCCGATCAGGCGGGCCACCGAGTGCTTCTCCATGAATTCGCTCATGTCGATGCGGATCAGTGATTCTTCCGAATCGAACAAGAAGTTGGCCAGCGCCTTGGTCAGCTCGGTCTTGCCGACGCCGGTCGGGCCGAGGAACATGAAGGAACCGTACGGACGGTTCGGGTCCGACAGGCCGGCACGCGAACGGCGGATGGCATCGGCCACGGCGTTGATCGCTTCGTCCTGTCCCACCACGCGCTCGTGCAGCTTCTCTTCGATGTGCAGCAGCTTGTCGCGTTCGCCCTGCATCATGCGCGACACGGGGATGCCGGTCGCGCGCGAGACCACCTCGGCGATTTCTTCCGCGCCGACCTGGGTGCGCAGCAGCTTCGGCTTGTCGCCTGACTGCTCGGCGGCGCCGGCGGCTTCGGCCTGCTTCAGCTGCGACTCCAGTTCTGGCAGCTTGCCATACTGGAGTTCGGACACGCGCTGCCAGTTGGAAGCGCGGGTCGCCTCTTCCATCTGCTGCTTGATACGTTCGATTTCTTCCTTGATGTGGGTAGTGCCCTGCACATTGGCTTTTTCGGCCTTCAGCACTTCCTCGTAATCGTTGTACTCACGCTGCAGCTTGGCGATTTCATCGTCCAGCAGTTGCAGGCGGGCGCGCGAGGCTTCGTCCTTTTCTCGCTTGACGGCTTCCTTCTCGATTTTGAGCTGGATCAGGCGGCGTTCGAGCTTGTCCATCACCTCCGGCTTGGAGTCGATCTCGATCTTGATCTTGGACGCGGCTTCGTCGATCAGATCGATCGCCTTGTCGGGCAGGAAGCGGTCGGTGATGTAGCGGTGCGACAGCTCCGCCGCCGCGATGATGGCAGGGTCGGTGATCTCCACCTTGTGGTGAAGCTCGTACTTGTCCTGCAGGCCGCGCAGGATGGCGATGGTCGCCTCCACGCTTGGCTCGTCGACCAGGATCTTCTGGAAGCGGCGCTCCAGCGCAGCATCCTTTTCGATGTATTTGCGGTATTCGTCGAGCGTGGTCGCGCCGAGGCAATGCAGCTCGCCGCGCGCCAGCGCAGGCTTCAGCATATTGCCGGCGTCCATGGCGCCTTCGGCCTTGCCGGCGCCGACCATGGTGTGCAATTCGTCGATGAAGACGATGGTCTGGCCCTCGTCCTGCGCCAGCTCTTTCAGCACGGATTTCAGGCGTTCCTCGAACTCGCCGCGGTACTTGGCGCCCGCCAGCAGCGCTGCCATGTCGAGCGACAGCACGCGCTTGCCGCGCAGGGAGTCAGGCACTTCGTTGTTGACGATGCGCTGGGCCAGGCCTTCCACGATGGCGGTCTTGCCGACGCCTGGTTCGCCGATCAGTACAGGATTGTTCTTGGTACGGCGCTGCAGCACCTGGATGGCGCGGCGAATTTCGTCGTCGCGGCCGATCACGGGGTCCAGCTTGCCCATGCGGGCGCGCTCGGTCAGGTCGAGGGTGTACTTCTTCAAGGCTTCGCGCTGGCCTTCCGCTTCCTGCGAGTCGACCTTGGCGCCGCCGCGCACGGCGTCGATGGCAGTCTCCAGAGCCTTGCGCTGCAGGCCATTCTCGCGCGCCAGCTTGCCGGCATCGCCCTTGTCTTCGGTGATCGCCAGCAGCACCATTTCGCTGGAGACGAACTGGTCGCCGCGCTTCTGGGTCTCGCGGTCGGCCTGGTTCAGCATATTGACGAACTCGCGGCTGACCGTGACGTCGCCGCCGGACACCTTGGGCATGCGCTCCAGCGCATGCTTCAACGCTTGTGCCAGCCCGCCGACGTTCACGCCGGCGCGCTGCAGCAGCGAGCGCGCGCCGCCGTCTTCCTGGTTCAACAGGGCCAGCAGCAGGTGCGCAGGTTCAATGTATTGATTGTCGTTGCCAACGGCCAGGCTCTGGGCATCGGCGAGTGCTTCTTGCAGTTTTGTTGTGAGTTTGTCTTGGCGCATTTCAAACGCTCCTGATGAATTGTCAAGGACAACATGAGGATGCGTTGTTACATTTCAAGACCACTTCTTTAACGCATCGTCGTCACTCGTGCGTGCATCAACCCAGCGGGCGCCTTCCGGCGTCTGTTCCTTCTTCCAGAATGGCGCCTCGGTCTTGAGGTAATCGATAATAAATTCACAAGCCGAGAAGGCCTCGCCCCGGTGCGGCGAAATGACCGCCACCAGCACGATCTGGTCCATGGGCTTGAGCGGGCCCACGCGGTGGATGACCAGCGCGCCATAGATCGGCCAGCGGGCCTTGGCCTGGTCAACGATGGCCTGGATCGACTGCTCGGTCATGCCCGGGTAATGCTCCAGCTCCATTTCAGCGACGGAGGCGCCCTCGTTCAGGTCGCGCACCGTGCCGACGAAAGTGACTATACCGCCAACCTTGGCGTTCCCGGCGCGCAGTTGTGCCACTTCATGCGACAGGTCGAAGTCCTCTGCCTGGATCCTTACTTCGCTCATTTGCCCTCCGCACCAATCTTGCGGAACAGCTGCTCGATGCGGCTGGCAGTGCGTGCGTCCAGCAGTGCTGGCATGGCACACAGGGCAAGGAACTGGGCGGCGTGGCTGGCCGGCTTCTGGCCGGACTTGAGGGAGGACTGCAATACTTCTACCTGCATTTTCAATCGGTCTTTCGCAAATTCGGCGCCGCTGTCGATGCCGGCCACGATTTCGAGGCGCAGCACTTCTGACAGCAGGCGTTCACGGTTGGTTTCCAGTTGGCCGGCATAGGCGGCACGCGCAGCAGCGCCCTCCCCGGCAGCTTTCAGTGCAGCATCGAAGCGGGTGCGCAGGGTGCGTTCCTGCTCGGCCGGCAAGCCTGCAAGGTCTTGCCAGCGCTTGCCCCAGTCGGCGCCATCGATTTCATCCTGCCCGGCCAGTGCGCTTTCCAGCGCTTGCACCAGGCGCAGCTTTTCACGCAGGGCATTGGCTTGCGCTGCGCCGGCCCGCTTGCGGATGGCATCGGCCTGCGACTGCAGCGCGCCGACGGCAGCACGGTAGCGCTGGTCGATTTTCTGCTCGCTCGCGCGCGGCACCACACCGGAGGCATGCCAGGCAGCAGCGGCATCTTTCAGGGCCTTGCCGATGGCGGCCAGCATGGCCTTGTCGTCGCCCTCGAATGTGGCCGATTCCAGCCCGGCGCAAATCGCTTCCCGCGCATGCAGGTGGGCCTTGCGTTCGTGGTCGGCAGCGTGGGCGTGTTCCTTGCGCTTTGCGAAAATCTGGTCGCAGGCGCCACGGAATTTCTGCCACAGCGCCTGCTCTGTCTTGCGCTCCAGCGGCAAGGCGCGGGCGTGGCCCTGCCAGGATTCCTGCAGGCGGCGCAGGGTGTCGATGGTGTGGCGGTCCAGCGGATTCAGTTTGCCGACTTCCTCGATCAATTGCTCGCGGCGCGCCACTTCAATCTTGCGTTGCGAGTCGAGCGGCGCCATCAGGGCGTCCATCGCCTTGCTGAAGGCTGCATCCAAGCGCTTCTTGTCCTTGCGGTCGATGGTGCCGAGGCGGCTCCAGGCCTGGCGCAGGCGCTGCGTGGACGAGGCAAGCGTGCGCCAGTCATGGGTGTGCGGCAGGTTGCCGGAGGCGGATTCTTCGCGGTCGACCTGGGCGCCGCCGGCGGCTTCCAGTTGCGCCGTGTCCCTGGCAATCAGGGCATTTGCTTCATCGACCAGCTGTTGCGCTTTTGCCGCATTGGCGTGGCGTTCGTCGGCCAGTTGCTTGAAGTGGGCGGCCGCGGGAGCATAGGCCGCGGTACAGGCGGCGTCGAATTTTTCCCACAGCGACTTTGGCGCGGCGCCGGAGACGCCGTCGAGTGCCTTCCAGCGTTCGCGCATGCTGCCGACCTTCTTGGCCAGCTCGCTCATGCCAAGGCCTTCGGCCGGCAGGCTTTCCACCGCATGCACCAGTTCTTCGCGCGAAACGTTGCCGCCCCAGCGCGCCCAGTCGCCCAGGCGCTTGAGATCGGCCCGCGCGTGGGCCAGGCGTTCGGCCTGGGCTGGCGACAGGCGGCCGGTCTTGCTCTCTTTCAGTGTTTTGTCATGCTCGGCGGCAATATGGAGCTGTCCCTGCGCCAGGGCGGCCTCCATGGCTTCCACCAGGTCCATGAAGTGGCGGTTGGCTTCCTGCTCGGCGGGCGAAGGCTTGTGTTTTTCCTTGGGCGGGCGCGGCGGTCGCGCAGCAGCGGCTTCGTGAGCGTCGACGCGGCTCGCAGCCTCGCCCTGGGCCGGCGACGCGGTGCTGGCCAGTGCCGGCGGTGCGGCTTTTTCCCCGGCGCCCGCGTCGTTGCCGCCCGCCGGGCTGGCCTCGCCTTCCGTGAGCGGAGCGGCCGGCGTCGCTGGCATTGCCGGCGTGGTGCTGGCCACCGGCTGCTGTGCAGCACGCTCGGCCGCCAGCGCTGCATCGAAATCGTTCAGGAGATGGCGCGGGAGCGAGCCGCGCTCGGGCGACGCCATATGGGCTTCGTGCTCGCTGGCGAGGCGCGCCACTTCGGCTGCATCGGGATGCTTGCGCAGCACCGCCAGCGCGTCGATCATGGAGCGCTGAAGGGAAACTTGGGCTTCCAACCGCTCAGCCAGTGCATCGCGCACATGGGTAAATTCAGCCGCTGCTGCGGGCGCTGCATCCACGACTTTCCATTGGCGGTCCAGGTCTGCCACCAGGTTGGGAGTCAGCTTTTCATCGGCCAACAAACGCTGCGCAAGGGCAATGCATGCCTGGGCCTGTTTCTGCTCGGCCTGCACATGCCGGATCGCATCCAGCCGCCCTTGCACCAGCTTGGCCACGCGCCGGTCCGAGTTGCGCACCGCCTGCTGCACTTTCTCGAGCGCGTCCTGGGAAATGACATGCTCGGCAGCTGCCAGGCGCACGTCGGCAAATTCACTGTTCAGGATGAGCTCAACCGCAGCAGTCTCGTCGCCCGCGAGATTGCGGGCCAGCTCGGCTTGCGCCGAGCGGCGTTCTGCGGGAGTGCCGAGCGGCGCCTGCGACCCGCCGGAACTCGGCTGGCCGGCAACGCTGGCCTGGCTGGCCTGCTGCTTGAAAAGGAACTCAAACATAGTTGTGCTATGAATGGATCAAAACCACCATCATAGCGCAGCGCCGCCCGGCAGGGGCGGCGAATGCAGGCGCGGCGTGTTCAGGCCGTATCCGCAGCGGCGCGATGGGCCGAACGCGTGCGCCGGTGGTAGCGCAGCTTCGGCACAGGAACCACGGCCTCGTCTTCGTCGCGCAGGGAGGCACGCACCTGCTTCGCTTGCGACAAGGCTTTCCTGTCTTTTTCGGCGGAGGCCGGCACGCGGCGCGCTTCCACCACTTGAGCGTCATGGGCCAGGAATTTGTTCGCGATGTCGAACCAGGCCTCGCCACCGATGGTGGTACGGGCAATCGTGAACAGTTCCTTTTCCTCTTTCTCCAGGCGCTGCAGCAGCACCGAGCAGAATGTCTCGATCGATTCGCAAATTTCCGCCACTTGCTGTTCGCTATATTCCACCGCCGAATCGAGATCCGCCTGCAGCCGCCGGATCACCGACAGGGCAGACTGGTTCAACCGGCTCAATTCATCCAGCAACTGGTTGGCTTGTTCCGTCGCATTTTGCAGCGCGGGAATCAGGTACAGCTCGATCTTGCGCCAATGGCAGGCCTGGTACAGGCGCTCCAGGGTTTCACAAGCATATTCAAGCTGGGAGAGCGTCAGGCGCTGTTGCCGCAACAGCGTCGATTGCACGTATTTTTGAAACGACAGCAGGCTAAGGCGCACGTTAGCCTGTTCAACGGATAGCGCAACTAATGTATATGTGGCCGTTAACATTCTTGCTCCCAAATATCGCTACGCGGAAACGGAAGTACAAGTGTAAGTTAGCCCGACAGGTTCGCTTTGACGTACATCAATGTAACGTCACGCGCCCTCCACAATTTAGGAGGTTTTCAAATCCAGCGCAAGGCGAAGATCAACCATACCAGCTTCTCGCGACGCCGTCACTGTTCCGCCGAATCTGCGCATAAGTTGTTGCATTCCGATATTCTCGGACAACGCTTCGCCTGTGATTTCGCGTGTCCCGCGGCTGCGGAAATAGTCAAGCAATTTCTGGAAAAGGATATTTCCCAGGCCTTTGCCTTTCAGATCGGAACGCACGATGATGGCAAACTCCGCTTTCTGGTTATCCGGGTCGGCAACCGCCCGTACCACGCCCAGCGTTTCTGCCTGGCCATCCGCTCCGGTGCGGGTGGCGATGAAGGCCATTGCGCGGTCGTAGTCGATCTGGGTCAGGCGCGCCAGCTGGGTCGGCGGCAATTCCTTCATCGCCGAGAAGAAGCGCAGGCGTACGTCGTCGGGGGCGAGCTGGCTGAAGAAACGTACATGGGCCGGCGCATCTTCAGGACGGATCGGGCGCAGCAACAGCGGGGCACCCTGCCACTGGATTTCCTGCTCCAGTTCCTGCGGATAGGGGCGGATCGCCATGCTGCTTTCGGCCCGCCGCGCGCCGAGCGTGGCGCGCGCGCCGTGCACCCGGAGTGTGCCACCTGCCACGGTGACGGGATCGATTTCAAATGTGGCGATTTCGCCGATGTCGGCAACCAGTTCGGCCACGTGCACCAGCGCGCCGCACAGGATTTCTCGTTCATCGACCAGGGCGCGGCCGACGCCAGTGCGCCTCAGCATGTCGCGCGCCAGCACCGTGTTCAGCGGCGGCAAGCCGACGGCGCGGTCGTCCACCACGCGCCCGGCGCTGCCTCCCAGGCCAACGCTGATGGCGGGGCCGAATACGGGGTCGACTTGCATGGCGATGCGAAGCTGCTGCACATTGCCGCCAGCCGGCTCGCTGGCCAGCGGCAGGCCATAAGCCGCCAGCACCGCGGCCAGGTCGGCATGCGCCAATTCAGCCTGGCCGGCGGCGCGCGCGGCTTCCACCAGGTTGCGCGCCGCCTGGCGCTCCGGCACCGAGTGCGCCGGCACCTGGCCCGGCACCTCGATCAGCAAGGCCTGGTTGCGCGAGTACTGCACTACCTGGCTGTAGGCGCGCACGGCTTTTTCCGGCGTATCGTAGGTCGGCAGGCCGGCATCGGCAAAGATTTGCCTTGCGCCGGCGACCGAGGCGCCCCCCAGCCAACAGGAAAGCACGCTGCGGCCGCTTTGGCGCAGCACCGGCGCCAAAGCCTGCGCCACGCCGGTGCTGGCCGCCGCCGAAGATGGCGCATGCACCACCAGCAGCGCGTCCGCGCCCGGGTCGGCGAGCAAGGCGCTGGCCACGGCGACATGGCGCTCGGCGCTGGCTTCGCCGCCAATGTCGATCGGGTTGGCCAGCAGCAGGCCTGCAGGCAGCTCGTTGCGCAGGCGCTTGCCGGTATCGGGCGAGAACTGGGCCAGCTTGCCGTGCACGTATTGCAGGCAGTCCGCCGCCAGCTTGCCGGTGCCGCTGCCGTTGCTCATGATGGCAAGGCGCGTACCCCGCGTTGGCCGTGCGCGCGCCACCGTTTCGACCGCATCGAACAGGTCGGCCGAGGAATACACGCGCAACATGCCGGCGCGGCGGATCACGGCGTCGTACACCTTGTCGTCGCCGCTGCGGCCCGCCTTCAGCACGACAACCGGCTTGCTGCGCGCGGCGAGGCGCGCGGCGGAAATGAACTTACGCGCGCAAGTCACCGATTCGATGTGCATGATGATGGCGCTCGTGTCATCATCTTCCGCCAGGTAGTCCAGCATGTCGCCCAGGTCGATATCGCCGCCCTCGACCAGCGATACCACGCGCGAAAAGCCAAGGCCATGCTGCTGCGCCCAGTCCAGGACCGCCGTCATCACGGTCGCCGATTGGGAAATGAAGGCGGTCTTGCCAGGCTTGGCGCCGGCGTGGGCGGCACTGGCGTTCAGGCCCGCAAGCGGCGCTACCAGGCCGATGCCACCGGGGCCGAGGATGCGCAGCAGGTACGGCCGCGCAGCGCGCATGACTTGCTGGCGGATGGTGTCGCTGACCGGCGTGAGGATGATTGCGCCGCGCGTGCCGCGCGCGCCCAGGTCGGCGATCAGGGCCGGCACGGTTTCCGGCGGCGTGCAGATGATGGCCAGGTCCGGCACGCGCGGCAAGGCCGAGAGGCGTGGATAGCAGGGAACGCCGCGCAGCTGCTCGTATTTCGGATTGACCGGCCAAATGGCGCCGGCGAAGCCGCTTTCCGCCATATTGTTCATCACCTGGGTGCCCATGCGGTCGGGCCGCAGCGAGGCGCCGAAGATGGCCACCGAGCCGGGCTCGAACAGGCTGTCCATATTCCTGATGCTCATGGCGGCGCTCCCTTACCAGCGTGAATAATGGTCCTCGGTCACGCCGGCCAACTGCGTGACGATGCGTTTTGGGCCTTCCGGTTCGCTGCGCACCCAGCCGCTGAAATGGCCGACCGGCTGGATGTAGCGGCTGGCGGCGACCAGCAGGTTGCGGTCCTGGCGGCGCGCGCCGTCCGGCGTGAAGTACAGCTCCAGTTGGTCGTCTTCAGTGAAGATGTGCCAGCGCTGCATGGGGTCGTGCGGGTCGAAGATGAAGTGCGCCGGCGCCAGCGGCACCACTTCGCCGTCGATCCAGAGCGCGTTTTCATGCCCCCCGAAATAGCCGGACTGCAGGTTAAAGCCCATTTCCAGGTTATGTCCGGAGGCCCAGCGCCAGGAAGTCTCCCGCGCCAGCAAGCCGTTCGAGTAATCGAAGCTGGCGACGCCGCCATCGAGCTTGTATTCGTCGCGGAAAGTGCGTATTTCGCCCGTCAACGGCATGCCGGGCGACTTCTGGGTGCCGTGCAGCGCCCCGCCCTGCACCGGACCGGTGGCCAGCAGCAGCGGTGCGATAGGCGGGCCGAATTCGGCGTCGATCTCCATGTACGGGCAACGCAAAGTCAGCTGGTACCTTTCGCCTTCCCGCGGTTCGATGCTGATCTGGGTGCTGCGCGTGCGGAACCAGCTGGCAGCCCCTGCGTGCTCGCCGACGCCGACCGACAGGCGTCCCGGCAGTCCGTCTTGCGAGAAATTGGCCATCATGTCGCTGTCGTTGCGGTCGAAGGCGTAGGCGAAGCAGGTGCTGGTCCAGCCCAGGTCGACGATGGCCACGGCCGCCATCACCTGCTCCGATACCAGCGAGACGTAGTGCCATTTTTTGTGATGGAAACGGCGCCACAGGCTGCTGCGCGCATGTTCGCCGGCCAGCAGGTGCCAGTCAAAAGATTCCGCCGCGCCGGAAAAACGGCCGAGGAGCGGCTTGCCGTCGCTGCCAACTACGCGTTGAGGTGCTGGAGCCAGTTTCATTGTTCGACTCCCTGTGCGTCCAGTTCCGCTTGCAGCGTCGCCGCGAACTCGGGCGGCTCGCTGGCCTGCACCTGCACATGCGGGCAGCCGTGCCAGTTGGCGAGGCGCTGCACCGCGCCCGCAACATCGCGCACGAAACGGTCGGTCACGCGCACCCCAGGCTCCAGCGCCAGGTTTTTCAGCTCGAAGATGCCGCCGCGGCGATGCGCCTTGGCGTCGATGCGGCCCACCAGTGCGCCGCGGCGCAAAATGGGCAGCGTGAAGTAGCCATAGCGGCGCTTTTCCGCCGGCGTGTAGCATTCCAGGCGATAGTCGAAATCGAACAGGTCGACCGCCCGCCGACGGTCCCATACCACCGGGTCGAACGGCGACAGGATGGTGGTCAGCGTCGGCGACAGGCTGCCGTTTGCTGCGGCTTGCGCAAGGTCTGCCAGTTCATGGTGGATATAGACAGTGTCCTTCCAGCCATCAACGCGGGCACGCAGGAGCAGACCTTCGTCGGCCAGCTCCTCAAGGTCGGGACGCGGCGGCTTGGTTCGGTAGTAATCGGCCACCCAGGCGCTGCGCGCCAGTCCCAGGGCTCGCACGGACTTCAACGCCAGCTCGCGCCGGGTTTCATCCATGCCCGGCATCTGGCTATCGTCCCAGCCTGGCAGCACGCGCTCGGCCAGGTCATAGACGCGCTGGAAATTGTGGCGGCGCGCGATCATCAATTCGCCCGCCGTAAACAGCACTTCCAGCGAGCGCTTCTCCGGTTTCCATTCCCACCAGCCTCCGCCCTTGCCGTCGGTGCGCTCGAAGTCGGCCGACCGCACCGGCCCATTGCTGCGGATATGCTGCAGCACGCGATCAACGTCGGCGCTCCGCTCCTTCATCCACTGCACAGAATATTTCCATCCCATCGCGCTGGGGTCGACCATGCGATGGCGCAGCAAGCGATAATCCTCGATCGGCACGAAGCAGGCTTCATGCGCCCAGTACTCGAACAACGCACCTTCGGCCAGGTGTTCCTCCAGCCATGGCTGGGGATAGTCGCCCAGCCGGCTCCACAACACCAGGTAAGGACTGCGCGCCACCACGTGGATGGTGTCGATCTGCAGCACGCCCATGCTGCGGATCGCTTCCAGCACGTCGGCCTTTTGCGCCTTGCGCCGGCGCGGCTGCAGCAAGCCCTGCGCAGCCAGGTGCAAGGCACGTGCCGCGGCGAGGGAAAGATTCAGTTCGGTCAAGTCTAGCTTCCTATAGGGATGAACGCCTATTCTAATAGCGAATTGACAGTATTTCTTGGCATTTTGTGAATGATGGTGGCTGCAAGGCAGCATTGATCCGTTTTTTTGTGTCCACTGCCGGGGTTTGGGCGCAAAATAAGCCTGTGCCAAAGTCAACCGCCCGTCAGCTTTTCCGCCAGCTGTATCGCATGATACTGCTGCCCTCTTTCACGCTGGTTTTGCTGGTGATCATGTGGGCCGACGTTTTCTACCAGCTCAAACAAGATGCCGAAAGCGCGCACTACGACGCCGTGCAGCATAGCCACTCGCTGGCACGCACCCTGGCAGAACACTCCGGCCACCTGCTGCGCCAGGCGGACCACGCCACCCAGCTGTTCAAGCTTAAATTCGAAGAAACCAACGGCGCCCTGCGCCTGCCTGAATTCAGCAAGCGCGGCGGCCTGCTCGATTCGGTCATGCCGGCCCGCCTTGAATTACCGATTGCGCTGATCGACGCCAATGGCAAGCTGGTGGACAGCATGCACGGCGTCTTCCCGGCCAATTCCGCCAACCTGGGCTTTTTCAAGGCGCTGGCCACGACCGCTGGGGATGCGGCCCTGGTCACCAATCCGATGGTCGAACCGATCACGAAGAAGTGGCAAATCCAGATCGCGCGCCGGCTGGACGACAAGGCCGGCAAGTTCGCGGGAGTGATCGTATTGATGATCGATCCCGCTTATTTTGTGGAGGACTACGACCGCCTGCACGTGGATGAAGGCGGCCTGGTCATGCTGATCAGCCGCGATACCGCGCTAGCCACCGGCCGCGTCGACGAAAAACTGTTCATTACCGACACCATCGACTACGTTGCGCCGGCCGATCCGGTCAACCTGCCGGAAGAGCTGATTCTCAAGACGCCGGTCGACAAGACTCAACGCATCTACGGCTTCCGCGACATGCCACGCTATTCGCTGACTGCAGTGGTGGGCGACGCCAAGGAGCACGCGCTGGCCAAATACTATAGCCAGCGGCGCCTGTATTTCGGGGTTACCGCCATTGTTTCCGTCGTGGTGCTGGTATTCAGTTTCCTGCTGACGCGCCAGGCGCAGCGCCTGCGCGAAAGCACCCGCGAAGCGACCTATGCACGCGAAAAGCTGCATGCGGCCGTCGATGCCAGCCTGGACGCCCTGTTTTTGATCAAGGCTTGCCGCGCCGGCGGCAGCGGCAGCGAAATTACGGATTTCATCCTGGTCGACGTGAACGAGCGTGGCGCGCGCGTTCTCGGTCACCCTGCGGACGAAGCGTTGGGCAAGCGCATGGGCGACATGCTGCCGCACTGGCACAGCGAAGGCCTGTTCGACAAATGCATGGGAGTGATGCGGACCGGCGAACCGCTGGAAGAAGAATTCGAATCGATTGTCTTCGGCGAGGCGCTTTGGCTGCGGCACCAGATCGTCGCCATCGAGGACGGCGTTGCCGTCACGGCCCGCAATATCACGGAACGCAAGCGCTCCGAAATGGCCGTGCGCCAGAACCAGGCGGAGCTTCAGGCCGTCAACGATGCCTCGCCGCTTGGCCTGGTGCGCGCCGACCAGGACGGCAAGTGCACCTACGTCAACCGGACCTTCGAGGCCATCACCGGCATGGCACGCGAGACCGCGCTGGGGGACGGCTGGTTCAATGCCGTGCATCCGAACGACCGCGACATGCTGCGCGCGTCGCTGCGCCACCTGAACACCACGCAGCAGGCTTTCCAGGAGACCCTGCGCTGCGTGCACCCGGACGGCAAGATCGTCTGGACCTCGATCAAAGTGGCGCCGATCGTGGTCGATAATGCGATCGCCGGCTACGTCGGCACGCTGGACGACATCACCCTGGTGCGCAAGTCCGTCATGGCCTTGCGCGAGAGCGAAGCGCGGCTGCGCACCATCGCCGATACCCTGCCGGCCATGATCGCCTATGTCGACTTCGAAGAGATTTATCGCTTTCACAACCTGGCGTACGAGCGCGAATTCAGCAAGACCGGCCTGCAAGTCACCGGGCGCACCGTGCAGGAAACCGTCGGCGAGAAGCGCTATGCCATGCTGCAGCCGTATATTGCCCGGGTGCTGCGCGGCGAGACCCTGACCTTCGAGGAAGAAGACGACACCGGCGACTACCTGCGCACTTATGACGTGGTCTACATCCCCCAACTGGATGAAGACGGTATTACTGTAATCGGCTTCCACGTGATGCGGCAGGACGTGACAGCGCAAAAACGCGAGAAACAGCGCCTGCTCAAGCTATCGCAGGTGGATGCGCTGACCGGGCTGACCAACCGTGCCGGCTTCCTGCAAAAGCTGACCGAAACCATGGCGGCGTGCCGCGAAAACCGTGGCCTGATGGCCGTGATGTACCTCGACATCGACCGTTTCAAGCCGGTCAACGATACTTATGGCCACGCCGTCGGCGATGCCCTGCTCAAGGCGTTTTCTGCGCGCTTGTCCAATACCGTGCGTGCCAGCGATACCGTGGCGCGCCTGGGCGGCGACGAATTCACCATCATCATGGACCACATCTCCAAGACCGAGGATGCAGCAGTCACCGCCTCCAAGATAGTACATGCCATGCAGCAGCCGTTCGAACTGGATGGCATCCTGGCCAATGTCTCCACCAGTATCGGCTTGACCTATTATCGCGACGAGGATGTCAGTCCGGCCGAGTTGTTGAAACGCGCCGATTTGCTGCTGTACGAAGCCAAACAGGCTGGCCGCAACACCTTCCGCAGCGGCGAGCCGTTGCCGGAAATGCGTTCGCCGAACGCAGCCTGACCGGGATCAAGACATCCGCCTGCTGTTTGCGCTATATTTGCGCTTCCCACGCCCTGCTTTACATTTCATGCGCCTGCTGCACACTTCCGATTGGCATCTTGGCCAGTCGCTGCATAATTTTGACCGTTCCTACGAGCACCAGCGCTTCCTCGACTGGCTGCTGGATACCATCGTGTCCGAACAGGCCGACGCCTTGCTGGTGGCTGGCGATATCTTCGACAACGCCAATCCCTCGGCAGCTTCGCAGCGCCAGCTCTACACATTCCTGCAACAGGCCCGCGCCCGCGCGCCGCAGCTCGATATTGTCGTTATTGCAGGCAACCACGATTCGCCAGGCCGGCTCGAGGCCCCGGGGCCCTTGCTGGAGGTGCACGGCACGACCGTGATCGGCTACCCGCACCGCGATGCCGACGGCAAGATCGCCATGGAACGCATGCTGGTGCCGCTGACCGGCAAGGACGGCACTGTTGCGGCATGGGTGCTGGCAGTTCCCTTCCTGCGCCATGGCGACGTACCGCGCCTGACGCCTGCGGAAGCGCCCGAGGGCGAAGATGCGCCGCAGCCGGATCCCTACCTGTCCGGCATCGCGGAGCTGTATCGCCAGGCACTGGAACTGGCAAGCGCCCGCGCCGCCGAGGGGCAGGCAATCGTCGCTATGGGCCACTGCCATATGGTCAACGGCACCATGTCGGCCGACTCGGAACGGCGCATCGTGATCGGCGGCACGGAGATGCTCCCTGCCGGCATCTTCCCGCCGCCCATCGCTTACGCGGCGCTGGGCCACCTGCACCTGGCGCAGCAGGTGGGTCCGCACGCCCACATTCGCTACTGCGGCAGCCCAATCCCGCTCTCTTTCGCAGAGACCAATTATGCGCACCAGGTATTGCGCATCGACCTGCAAGGCGCCCAGGTTGGCGAGATCACAGCCCTGCCCATCCCGCGCGCCGTGCAATTGCTGCGTGTACCCGAAAAGCCGGCAACGCTGGACGAAGTGAAAGCCGCCCTGGCCGCGCTGGAGCTTCCCGATGCTCCGCTCGAACAGCAACCGCTGCTCGAGGTGCGCGTGAAGCTCGCGGCTCCTGAGCCGGGGCTGCGCGCTGCGATTGAAGAAGCCCTGCAAGGCAAGCCTGTGCGCCTGGCGAAAATCGAAACCTCCAGCGCGGCCCGCGCCTCCTTTGAGGAAGCCGCGCTGTCGCTCGACCAGTTGGCCACCCTGCAGCCGGACGATATCTTCAAGCGCCTGTACCAGCAACGCTATGGGGTTGAAGTGCCGCCCGAGCAACTGGCCGCCTTTGCCGAACTGGTGCAGCCATGAGGGTGCTGCGCATCGCCGGCAAGAACCTTGCCTCGCTGGCCGACGAATTTTCCGTCGACTTCACCTCCCAGCCGCTATCGGACGCGGGCCTGTTCGCCATCAGCGGCCCGACAGGCGCCGGCAAGAGTACCCTGCTCGACGCCTTGTGCCTGGCTCTCTACGATGACACGCCGCGCCTGCACAAGGCGGAAGGCAAGACGCCCGATGTGGGCGACCCGGTATCGTCGCAAGACCCGCGAACCTTGCTGCGGCGCGGCGCCGCCGAGGGCTGGGCCGAGGTGGATTTCGTCGGCAACGACGGCGAGTCCTACCGCGCGCGCTGGAACGTCTGGCGCGCCAGGACCAAGGCCGCCGGCGCGCTGCAGCCGACCACGATGTCGCTGCACAAGCTGCCGGGCCTGCAGCCGCTGGGCCACAAAAAAACCGAGGTCATGGCGGAGATCGTGCAGCGCATCGGCCTGAGTTTTGACCAATTCACGCGCGCCGTGCTGCTGGCGCAGAACGAGTTCTCCGCCTTCCTCAAAGCCCGGGACGATGAGCGCGGAACGCTGTTGGAAACCCTGACCGGCAGCGGCATCTACAGCGAAATTTCAAAGCGCGCCTTTGAACGCTGGCGTGCCGAAGAACTGGCTTTGAAGACGCTCACCGCCGGCCTGGCCAACCAGCAACCGCTGTCGCCTGAGCAGCGCAATGAGGTCATCGCGCAGTCCGAAGCTGCGGAAGCTGCCCTGCATGCCTCTGCCCAGCGGGTCACGGCATTGGAAGGCGACCTGCGCTGGCACCAGCAAGCCGAACGCCTTGCCTTAGCGATGCAGCACGCACGCGAGCATCGCCAACAGCGACAACTCGAGTCAGAAGCGGCAGCACCGCGCCGTGCCGTATTAGTACAGCTGGATGCCGTGCAGCCTGCACGCGCCCTGGACGACGAAGTCGTTCGACTGGCAGCCGAACGCGCCGCCACGCAGGCCTCAATTGCGCTCGCGGAGCAGGAAGCTGAACGCACTCGCCTGGCATTGGAAGTACTGACCGGCGACGCCCAGCAGGCCAGTAGCGCCCTCGCCGCAGCAGAAGAAACGCAGCAAGCCGCCGCGCCACTACTGGACCAGGCGAAAGCGCTCGATACACGCCTGGAATCGCTGCAGTCGGCCTTCGTCCAGGCCGCCAGCGTCCGCGACGCCGCTGCCCAAGCCGATTCCGCCGCGCGGGCCGCCCTTGGCGCACGCGAAGCGCAGCAGCAGGCGCTCGCCAACGAGCAGCAGGCTTGCGAGCAATGGCTGGCCGCGCACGAGCACTGGTCGACGCTGGCGCGTGACTGGGCGCGTTGGGACGTGCTTTTTGCGCAAGCCGGGCAGCAAGCCAGCCGGGCCGGCCAGCAATCGCAAACGCTGGCAACCGTTCAGCAGGCGGTGGCACGCCATCGCCAGGACGAAGCGCATACCCGCAACAGCCTCGATGCGGCCACCGAACGCTTGCGCCAGGCAGAGTCCCAACGCGAACAAGCCACGAAGACACTGGCCGCCATCGATGCCGACAGCATCGCCCGGCAGCGCCAGCACCTGGACCAGCGCCGCACATTGCTGGCCGATGCAAACACCGCCTGGCAGGAATTGGCGCAACTGTCCGCGCGCCAGCAGGACCTGGCGGCGCGCATCACCGCCTTGCAGACAGCCCGCGATAGCGCGGAAACCGAAGTTGCGGCAGCCCGCCAGGCCAACCTGGCGCTTGTCGCCGCATCGACGCAAGCCGAGCGCTCATTAAAACTGGCCGAAGCCGCAACAGGCGAGAGCGTCGAAAAGCTGCGCTCAACTTTGCAGGACGACGCTCCCTGCCCGGTTTGCGGCTCGCACGAACATCCTTACCGCCACGAAGACGGCCCGCTACACGCCATGCTGGCGCAATTACAGGCCGAAGTTCAAGCTTGCCGCGACAAGCTGCAACGCAATATCAAGCGCGAGGCGGAACAGCAAGCGCGCCTGCAGTCCAGTGTCGAGCAATTGGCGGCGATCAGCGTCGAGCAGCATGGCATTGACAATGCGCTCGCCACCGCCCAGCCGCGCTGGCAAGCTGCCCTCCGCGCCCTCGCCGAAGTCGTAGGGCAGGCCGCTGCCGACGATGATGTTTCCCACTGGCTGGCAACGCATGCCGATGCACTGCAATCGGCATTGCGCTCCCTCGAAAGCCAGGAACAGTCGCACCGCCAAGCCGCACGCACCCGCGAAGTGGCGCAAACCGCCTGCGAGCAAGCAGCAGCCGAATGCAGCCGCCATCAGCAGGCGCTCTCCGCCGCCCAGGCAGCCCTGGCGCAGTCGGAAGCGCAGCACAAAGCCCTGGACGAGCAGCGCATCGATACCGCCCTGCAGATCGCCGACCTGCTCGACCAGCTTGACGCGCCGTTGGCGCGCGCCGGCTGGCAGGATGAATGGAAAGAAAGCCCGGCGCGCTTCCATGAACAGCGTTCGCGCGAAAGCAGGCAGTGGCAGGCGCAACGCCAATCTGCCGACGAACGCAGCGCGGCCATCGCTGCATTGGCGGTCGAACTTCAGGCGCTCCGCGTCGCCCAGCAGCGCAGCGCAGCGGACGCCGATAACACCCGGGCCGCCGCAGAAGCAGCCCGCGCTGCGTGCGATGCCGCGACGGTCGAACGCCAGGCCCTCTGGCAGGGCCGATCGGTACGCGAGGTGGAAGCAGAATTGCGCACGGCAGTCGCCGCCGCCCGCGCCAGCTTGCGAGCCCGCCAGGAATCCGCCCAGCAAGCTGCCCAGCAGCGCGCCCGCGCCGAAGAGTCCCACGCGCAGGCCGTGAAACGCCTTGCAGCGCTCGACTCGGCCGCAGAAAGCGCCGCCGCGCGCCTGCAATCCTGGCTCTCAGACCACCAGGCGCTTGGTATCGAAAGCCTGGACGCCCTTCGCACCTTGCTCGCCCACTCCCAGCAAGCGATCCGTGACGAACGCACCAGTCTCCAGGCGATTGACCAGTCCCTGGCCTCTGCCAAAGCGGTACAGGCGGAACGCGAAGCGCAGCACGCGGCGCACCTGGCCAGCGCGCCGCAAGGCGAACAACGCAGCGCCGAGGATCTCGAACAGGCCTTGGCAGCGCTGCAGGAAGAACGCAAGCAGGCCAACGACCATGCTGCAGCCCTCAAACTGCAACTGGCGCAGGACGACGCCCGCCGCAAATCCGCCGAAGCCCTGTTGGCCGACATCGCCCGCCAACAGGAAAACGAACGCCGCTGGGCGCAGCTGAATGAACTGATCGGCTCTGCCGACGGCAAGAAATTCCGCAACTACGCCCAGCAATTCACCCTGGACGTGCTGCTTGGCTACGCCAACGCCCACCTGGCGCAATTGGCGCCGCGCTACCAGCTGGAACGCATCGACAACCCCGCCCAACCTTCGCTTGGCCTGTTGGTGCGCGACCTGCACATGGGCGACGAAAAACGCTCGGTGCACTCGCTGTCCGGCGGGGAATCGTTCCTGGTATCGCTGGCCATGGCGCTCGGCCTGGCCTCGCTGTCGTCCAACCGCGTTCGGGTGGAATCGCTGTTCATCGACGAAGGCTTTGGCAGCCTGGATGCGGAAACCCTGCGCGTCGCGATGGACGCGCTGGATGGTTTGCAGTCGATGGGAAGGAAAGTGGGAGTGATCTCCCACGTGCAGGAGATGACCGAACGGATCGCCACCAGGATCGTGGTGCAGCCCGCAGCCAACGGTCGCAGCGCAGTCTCAGTCAGCTAGGCGCCAGGTGCGCTCGTCCTGCTCGGCGCGCACCATTTCCCATCCCAGCTCGCGGCGGATCTGCTGCGGGTCGGGCAAAGGACGGCGTTCTTCCTGGCGCGACTGCAGCCAGTTGCGCACTGCTTCCTTGCTAGGTTGCTTGGACTTATCCATCGTAAACCTCCATCGGCATGACGGTCACTCCTTCAACGCGAGAAGTGGCGGCCAGTTGACGGAATGCGACGGCGAATTTGTTATGATGTGTAAATGGGAATCGGCGCCATTCAATCGTCAAGCACCTATGCGCCGCAGGCCAGCGCACCTGCGCGCAGCGCTACGCGTGCCGAGTCGGCCCCCTCCGCCCAGCAGGAATTCTCCCCCGAAGACCAGGCCAAAATCGACCAGCTCAAGGCACGCGACCTCCAGGTACGCCAGCATGAGCAAGCCCACCTTGCGGCAGCCGGCGGCCTTGCCACATCCGGTGCCACCTATACCTACCAGCGCGGCCCGAATGGCGTGAACTATGCCGTGGGCGGCGAAGTCAATATCGACACCTCGCCCGGCCGTACGCCGGAAGAAACCATCAGCAAGGCGCGCCAGATCCAGGCTGCAGCCCTGGCGCCAGCCGATCCGTCCGGCCCGGACCGCAGCGTGGCGGCACGCGCCGCCCAGATGGCGCAGCAAGCCCAGGCTGAGCTTTCAGCAAAGCAACAAGAAGTCCAGCGCGGCTATGGGCTTTCCGAAAAGCAAGCGACGATTGATATCTTTGCCTGATAAAATCGTCCTTTTGCCCGGAGTCTAGGCCATGTTCCTGAAAGCCCCACGCACCCTCACCTTCAAATGCGCGAAATGCAGCAAAGCAGTCAAGGTTGCATTGCAGAAAACTTCTGCATGCTCGCACATTACGCCGTACTATGGTGTCTGCACCTGCGGCGAAGTGAAACTGCACGCCACCGGCGCCCCGGAAGCCGTCAAGTCCTACCTGGAATCGAACGGTTTGTGGACCCATCATCATTGATAAACCTCAAGAAAATCGGAAACTTGCCGTATCAGGGGTAGTGCACCTAAAAGGTTTCCTATCATGAACCCGCTAAACTCCATCGGCCCACGCCAGTACCAGAACACTTCCTTGTCCCCTGCTACCACGCAGGCGGAAAGCAAGCCTTCGCGCGCCAATGCAGTGAGGGACGTGAATGCGGATAGCGCGGTCTCCCTGTCCAGTAACGCGGTCGACCTGCAAAAGCGCGTCGACCAGTTGGGCAACCGAACCGTCGACATGGCCCAGGACCTGATTGGCAGTTTTGCAAAAAGTTTGCTTGGCGACAATGCCAAGGGTGCCAAAATTTCCTTTGATTCCGTGGCACTGGAATCGAACGCCAGTTTCGCTGCCGGCGCCCTGCATGCCGAAGGCGCCGATGGCGTGAGCGATGCGCTGGGCTTCAGCCTGGACGAGAACTCCCACTTCCTCGGCAAAGGCACCATCACCACCGCCGACGGCCGCAAGCTGAGCTTTGAAGTGGAAATCCAGTACGAAGCCAGGATGACCGCCGGCGCCGCCTCCAGCGTGCCAACGCGCCGCAAGGAGCAAGCCGACCAGAACCCGGCCATGCCGCTGCCGGAAGTGGAATTCCCGGACATCGATTTCCCAGGCAGCCTGGCAGACCTGTTCCGCCTTATGGACCGCAATATCAGCGCCACCCTCAAGCAGCAGAACGAACAGGGCCAGGAAAGCGACGCCGGCAACCTGACCATGCGCCTGCTCAAGCTGGTCGATTCGGAATCGTCGCTGGACACCTACCTGCCGGCGAACGCCAGCGAAAAGGCCAAGGCTTATGGCCGCCTGCAATCGGAGCCAGGCCAGGCTGCGGAACTGGCGCATGCCGCCAACGCCGCCCGCCAAGCTGCGCGTAGCGGCGAAATCGACCCGCCGAGCGACGACATCGATCCACCGGCAACTGACATCGATCCGCCTGCAACCGATATCGATCCACCAGCAGCGGCAGCCGCGCCGATCGATCCACCGCAATCCACCGCCGTGCCAATCGACCCGCCGGCGCCAGCCATCGCCCCGGCCCCTGAGGAACCGCCAGCAGCCTGAGCCCGCGTATAATGGCTGCCTCCTGAATTGAAATTCGGGGTCAGGTCTGGCAATCGGACATTTTGTCCGATTGCCAGACCTGACCCCGAATTTCATTAGAAAAGCCACTATGCAAGAAATCCACTGGACAGAACAAGGCGAGCCGCGCTCCGCGCGCTGGCATTCCGAATCAGGCAATCCACCGCCCAAGCGCGTGCAGGTCGCCGACGACACCATGAACGCCGACGTCGCCTATCGCCTCGCCTGCGAAGGCACCGCCCTGTTGTGGCGCGGCGATTTCCAGAACGCGCGCCAACTGCTGCAGGCGCTGGCCCGCCGCGCCGACCATAAGAAGGCCAAAGGCGGCAAGGGCCGCAAGGTGGCTGCCGCCAAAACGCCGGCCGGAGCCACTGAAGCTTTCCACCTGCACCGCCAGGCCCAGTCGCAGCGCGCCCGTACGCTGGCCATGCTGCTGATTCCTTTCGAACCCGGCTACCGCATTCCCTTGCGCCGCGCGCCTGACGTGGCGCTGGCCTGCAACGAGGCTTATGGCCGTGGCGAAGATGCTTTCGTGATTTCCCTGCGCGAGCTGCAAGGCCTGATCGGGGCCCACGAGTGGCGCAAGGCTGGCGTGCCGGTGGCTGCGCTGGGCGAACGCATCCACCCGCACTACGGCGTGTTTTCGCCTGTGCGCGGGGAGTATGTGCAGCTTGTGGCCGATGCTCCGCTACCGAAAGGCGCTTCGGAGCTGGCGTTCGATATCGGCGCGGGCACCGGCGTGCTGTCCGCTGTGCTGGCCAAGCGCGGCGTGAAACGCGTGGTCGCCACTGATATGGACAAGCGTGCCCTCAGTTGCGCGCGAGACAACCTTTCCCGCCTGATGCTGGACGACCAGGTCGAACTGCTGGAGGCGGACCTGTTCCCGCCTGGCCAGGCGCCGCTGGTGGTCTGTAATCCGCCCTGGGTGCCAGCCCGCCCTAACTCCTCGGTGGAGCATGCCGTCTACGATCCCGACAGCCACATGCTGCGCGGCTTCCTGTCCGGCTTGAAGGCCCACCTGGCGCCAAACGGCGAAGGCTGGCTGATCCTGTCCGACCTGGCCGAGCACCTCGGCTTGCGTTCGCGCGCGGAACTGGAAGAATGGATCGCCGCTGCCGGCCTGAAAGTACTGGGCCGCCTCGACGCACGTCCAGTCCATCCGAAAGCCAGCGACGCCAGTGACCCGCTCCATGCCGCCCGCTCGGCAGAAATTACTTCCCTCTGGCGCCTGGGAATCGCATAAATCGACCTTGCGGAACCGAAATGTGTGGGCTATAATGCTTGCCTCAGACGCGGGGTGGAGCAGTCTGGCAGCTCGTCGGGCTCATAACCCGAAGGTCACAGGTTCAAATCCTGTCCCCGCAACCAGATTCAAAAAGCCGTTGCCTTTGCAACGGCTTTTTTCATTTCCGGGTGCGCCAATGCAGATTTCATCGTGCTTACGCTGGATCCCAGTCCTCTTCCTGGCAGCCTGCGCCAGTCCTGGCGAGCAGGCCGACGTGCTCGCCCAAAAGCTCAGCGCCGATATACTGGCCGCCGACAGCGCCACCCTGACCCTGGAAAAATGGTGTGCCGACCATGCCATGGCGGCCGAACCGAAAATCGTGGCCCGCCTGCTGCGCGGCACGGATAAACCAGCGGGCGCAGAAACCCTTGCCCGGCTGGGCGTGACGAGCGCAGACATCAAATATCGCCGCGTACAACTTTACTGCGGCGCACATCTGTTTTCCGAAGCGGATAACTGGTACGTTCCCAGCCGCCTGACGCCGGAGATGAATCGCCTGCTGGACGAAACCGACACCCCGTTCGGCAAAGTGGTGCGGCCATTGGAGCCTTATCGCCGCACCTTCTCCAGCACCATGCTGCACTCGCCAACCGCGCTGTTCGAGCATGCGGCGGTGCTGTACTCCGCCTCCCACCAGCCCATCGCCGAAGTTCGCGAAACCTACCAGCGCGGCACCCTCGCCTTTTTGTAATCGAACTGTCACAATTGCACGCGACAAGAACCGCAAGGAGTAACGCGTGAACGAAAAAGACATCTCGAAAGACTTGCCGGCGAGCCCGACGCGCCGCCGCATTTTCCAGGCAGCCGGCGCCGCCGGCCTTGCAGCCAGCCTGCCAGGCGTAACCGCCGCCCCCGCGTCGAAACCGGCCCAGCCAGCCAAGGCCATATCGCTGGATGACAAACTGCAGGCCAACGTCAAGAACGTGGTGGTGATCTACCTGGAGAACCGCAGTTTCAACAACCTGTTCGCCGATTTCCCCGGCCTTGCTTCGCCAATGTCGGCGCTGAAGCCAGCCGACTACCAGCAGCGCGACTATGATGGCAGCATCCTGCCGACACTGCCGAAAGTCTGGGGCGGCCTGGTGCCGGTACCGCAGGATATCGCCGGCAAGCGGTACGAACTCAAAGAGGACCAGCTGACCGGCCTGCCGAACGCGCCGTTCAAGCTGGTCGACGCCGAAGGCAAGCCGCTGCCGGAATCGGTCATCACGCGCGACCTGTGGCACCTGTTCTACCAGAACCAGATGCAGATCAACGGCGGCAAGAATGACGGCTTTGTCGCCTGGGGCAATACCGGCGGGATGGTCATGGGCTATTACGGCGAAACGGAAAAGAATCTCGGCCTGTGGCAAGTGGCGCGCCAATACACGCTGTGCGACAACTTCTTTATGGCGGCTTTTGGCGGCTCCTACCTGAACCACCAGTTCCTCATCTCCGGCCGCTGCCCGGTCTATCCGAACGCAGCCAGCAGCCCGGCAAAGCGCAAGATTGCCGTCCTGTCCGATGGCCCGACCGGCCATACGCTGGCCCTTGATCCAAAGAGCCCGAAATCGGCGCTGGAAGGCCGGCCGCACTACGCGAACGATGGCGCCATCACGCCCGACGGATTCGCGGTCAACACCATGGCCCCGCCCTACCAGCCAAGCTTCGTACGACCTGCGCCAGGTGGAGACCCGCTGCACGCCAATCCGGAAGATCCAGCCTACCTGCCGCCGCAAACCTACGACACCATTGGTGACCTGCTCTCGCGCAAAGGCGTGAGCTGGACGTGGTACGGCGGCGCGTTCCAGGCAGCGCTGGACCACAAGGGCGGCGGCAGCAAACCGAACTTCCAGTACCACCACCAGCCGTTCAACTATTTCAAGAGCTTCGCGCCCGGCACCGCTGAACGCGCCGCCCATATCCGCGACGGCGGCCTCGGCGACAGCCCGATCTCGAACAAGTTCCTGGCCGATGTCGTGGCAGGCAAGCTGCCGGCAGTGAGCTTCTACAAGCCTCAGGGCAACCTGAACCTGCATGCAGGCTACTCGGATATCGAATCGGGCGACCAGCATATCGTCAACGTGCTGGAGCACCTGAAGAAATCGCCGCAGTGGGAAAACATGGTGGTGGTGGTGACATTCGACGAAAACGGCGGCTGGTGGGATCACGTCGCGCCGCCGAAGGGCGACCGCTGGGGCCCCGGCTCGCGCATTCCGGCCATTATCGTGTCTCCGTTCGCCAAGAAGTCGACGGTGGACCACAGCTTCTACGACACCACCTCGATCCTGCGCTTCATCACCCGCCTGCATGGCCTGCCGCTGCTGGAAGGCCTGGCCGAGCGCAACAAGGCCTTCGCCGAGCGCGGGGCGCTGCCGCCGGGCGACCTGACGGGAGCCCTCGCCTTCCGTTGACATGGTTGTCCGTGTTACAATCCGCCGGTTCTAAAAGGAAGCCCGACTGATTCAGCCGGGCTTTTGTTTTCTGCGACGGATAATGAGAGATAAAAAAGACAACGCGACAATCGACCTGCCTGGCTTCGAGCCTGCAGAGCCGATGACGCCGGAAGCCAAGCTTCCGCCGCCGCCGCGTGTGCGCCGCTCTCCGCGCAAACAGGAACAACTCGACTTGCTGGGCGAACTCGGACCAACCGACGCCAGCGGCCTGCCAATCTGGCAGAATGATCCCAACCTGGACCTCACCGGCCTGCCCATCTGGCGGCGGGACTAAAAAATGACCTCTTTCGCTACCCTGCCACTGTCCGAAAAACTCCTTGCCAACCTGGACTCGCTGGGCTACCGCGAAATGACCGAGATCCAGGCGCAAAGCCTTCCATCCATCATGGAAGGGCGCGACCTTATTGCACAAGCCAAGACCGGCAGCGGCAAAACCGCAGCTTTCGGCATCGGCATGCTGTGCAACCTGAACACCGCCTGGTTTGCCGTGCAGGGACTGGTACTCTGCCCCACCCGCGAACTGGCCGACCAGGTAGCCAATGAACTGCGCCGCCTGGCGCGCTGCGTGCCGAACGTGAAGGTGGTGGTATTGACAGGCGGCACGCCAATGCGCCCGCAAATCGCCTCGCTGGAATTCGGCGCCCACATCGTGGTCGGCACCCCGGGCCGCGTGCGCGACCACCTGTCGCGCGAATCGCTCGACCTGTCCAACGTGCGGATGCTGGTGCTGGATGAAGCCGACCGCATGACCGACATGGGCTTCTACGACGAAATCGCCGGCATCGTGCGCGCCTGCCCGAAGCGCCGCCAGACTTTGCTGTTCTCGGCGACCTACCCGGACGACATCCGCCAGGCAACGGAAGCCTTCCTTTACGATCCAGTCGAAGTGACCGTGGAAGCGCAGCACAGCGGCGGCCAGATCGAGCAGCGATTCTACGAAATCGGCTTCGACGACCGCGACAAGTCCGTCGGCAAACTGCTCAAGCACTACCAGCCGGCATCCGCCATCATCTTCTGCAACACCAAGGTGCATTGCAAGGAATTGCTGGATGAACTGCATGCGGAAGGCTTTTCGGCGCTCGCCTTGTACGGCGAACTGGAACAGCGCGAACGCGACGAAATCCTGGTGCTGTTCTCCAACCGAAGCTGCTCGATCCTGATCGCCACCGACGTCGCCGCGCGCGGCCTGGACATCGCCAACCTGGAAGCAGTAATCAACGCAGACGTATCGCGCGATACCGAAGTCCACATCCACCGCATCGGCCGCACCGGCCGCGGCGGCGAAAAAGGCCTGTCCTTGACGCTGTGCGCACCGAATGAAAAGAAGTGGGTCAAGCTGATCGAGGACTACCAGGGCGCAGCGGTCGAATGGCACGACATCAAGGAACTGGCGGAAGACGAGTTCGTGAATGCGGAGCCGGCGCCAATGCTGACGCTTTGCATCGCAGGCGGCAAGAAGGAAAAGCTGCGCGCCGGCGACGTGCTGGGCGCATTATGCGGCGACGGCGGCCTGACCAAGGAACAGGTAGGCAAGATCAACGTCACCGAATTCCAGACCTACGTCGCGCTGGATCGACGTTTCGCGCACGACGCCTTCTCCCGCCTGAAGGCCACCAGCACCATGCCGGGAGGCGACTTCGGCAGCTTCAAAGGCCGCAACTTCAAGATGCGCTTTATCGAAGTTTAAGCGCGGACGGAAACGCTGGCCGGGAATTGCGGGGCGCGGCGGACCATCGTCGCCTGCTCGAAAGCGTAGGCCATACCGATCAACGCCGCTTCGCTGAAAGCAGTGCCGACGAAGGACAGGCCAACCGGCAGGCCACGCACATAACCCGCGGGCACGGTGACGTGTGGGTAGCCGGCGACTGCTGCCGGGGACGAGAAGCTCTTCGGATAGTGGTCGCCGTTGATAAAGTCCGTCAACCATGCCGTGCCGTCAGTCGGGGCAACCAGCGCATCCAGTTCATGCGCTTTTAACACCAGGTCGATGCCCTCTTTTCGCGAATAACGGTGATTGTTGGCCAGCGCATCCTGGTAAGCCTGGCTGTCGAGCCCCGGTTTGGCTTCCGCGCGCTCCAGGTATTCCTGGCCGAAGTACGGCATTTCCAGCTTCGCGTTCTGCTTGTTGAAAGCGATCAGGTCGGCCATGTTCTTGACCTTCGCGTTCGGCGCATAGTCGCGCAAATAGGCCGCGAGATCGACCTTGAATTCATGCAGCAGTACCTCGGTTTCACTGTCGCCGTACTTCTCCGTGTTGGGCACCTGCACATCGACCAGGATTGCACCTTGCGCCTTCAACGCTTCCAGCGCCTTCTCGATTTCAGCATCGACGCCATCGCTGCCGCCGAAGAAATTGCGGGCAACGCCGAGGCGCTTGCCGCGCAAGGCATCGCGCTTCAGGGCCGATGAATAATCAGCAGCCTTGCCGGCGCCATCCTGCGTGACCGGATCGTTCGGATCGATGCCGGCCATCGCGGCCAGCATCAAGGCGGCGTCGGACACGCTGCGCGCCATCGGGCCTGCGGTGTCCTGAGAATGAGCAATGGGTATGATGCCGCTGCGGCTCACCAGCCCAATCGTCGGCTTGATGCCGACCAGGCCGCAGATAGATGCGGGCGATACGATGGAGCCATCGGTTTCGGTGCCGACGGCCAGCGTCGCCAGTCCGGCGGCAATCGCGGCGCCCGAACCGGAACTAGAGCCGCTGCAATTACGGTCCAGCGAATATGGATTGCGGGTCAGGCCGCCGCGCGCGCTCCATCCGCTGACGGAATGGCTCGAGCGCATATTCGCCCATTCGCTCAAATTGGTCTTGCCGATGATGACCGCGCCGGCCTCGCGCAAGCGCGCCGCCACATGCGAATCGCGTGCCGCACGGATGCCAGCCAGCGCCAGCGAACCGGCCGTGGTGCTCATGCGGTCTGCTGTCGCGATATTGTCTTTCAGGAGTACCGGAATGCCGTGCAAGGGCCCGCGCAGCTTGCGCTGATGGCGTTCGCGATCCATCTCGCGCGCAATCTTCAGCGCCTCGGGATTGATTTCGATGATGGAGTTGATGCGGGGGCCGGACTTGTCGATCGTATTGATCCGCGCCAGGTATTGCGAGGTGAGTGCGTGCGAGGTCAGCTTATTGGCTGCCATCAGGTCTTGCTGATGCTGGACTCCGGCATCGAGCACGGACGGTACCGCAGCCTGCGTACGCGGCAAACCAGCTGCCCCGCCGGCAGCCAACCCCAACTTCACGAAACCCCTTCGATCCATCTGGTACGCCCTCAGTCAAGAAAAGCACAAACCAGTAGAATACCAGCAGTTTGCAAGTAATTAATACTGCCCAAAAGCAAAAAAGCCCGCATCAGCGGGCTTTTTATTGCGCGTTTGCAACAGTTTGCTGCAATTAGGCGCGAACAACCTTCTTGAACTCGTGGGTACGGGTGTCGATTTCGACGACGTCGTCCTGGGACACGAACAGTGGCACCTGGATCGAGAAGTTGCGGCCTTCGATGGCGTTTTCCAGCTTGGCTTCTTTCAGAACGTTACCGGAGGTGTTGCCTTTAACAGCTGGCTCCGAGTAAATGATCTGGCGAGCGATGGTGGTTGGCAGTTCCACGGAGATTGCCTTGCCGTCGTAGAAGACAGCTTCGCATTCCATGCCGTCTTTCAGGTAGTTGACTGCTTCGCCCATGTTCTCTTCTTCGATTTCGTACTGGTTGTACTCTTCGTCCATGAACACGAACAGTGGATCAGCGAAGTACGAGTAGGTCACTGGCTTCTTGTCCAGAACGACCACGTCGAACTTGTCGTCGCCGCGGAACACGTTTTCCAGCGGGGCGCCGGTCAGCAGGTTTTTCATCTTCCACTTGTAGGTGAAGCCAGTGCGCGACGAGCCGTTGACGTCGGAACGCAGAACGATGAATGGCTTGTCTTCAACCATGATGATGTTGCCGACACGAATCTCTTTTGCGAATTTCATAGCGAATATATACCGGTTAAGGGGAGTTGCAGTAACCGTGCATTATAGCACGGGGTTGTGATGTATTACCTGAGCGATGCACAAAAATTAGTCAAATTCGTGGCCAGATCGCCGTTTGCCAGGATTTTTTGTTGCCATTCCGACGACTTTGCCGAAATTTCAGGCATTGCCGCTGCGAGGGCTTTCCACAAGGTTGGCCAGTCGCCCTGAGCCGCGCCGTTCCAGCACAGCGAGAACTCATCGAACGCACTGCCTGCCGCATAACGCTGCAGGAAAGCGCGCAACTTCTTATGGTGCAGGTTTTCATCTTGCGCGTAAATGTGCCAGATGAAGGATTTGCCAGCCCATTGCGCCCGCACCCAGGAATCTTCGCCGCGCACGAAGTTCAGGTCGCAGGACCAGAGCAGCTTGTCGTAATCCTGTTGCGGCACGAACGGCAGCACGCGCACAGTCAACGCGCCTTCGCTACGCACCGCCCCCGGCACCGCCGGTTGGCCGAGGAAGTTTGCTACCGCCTCACTCGCCACGCCTTCCGGCACCAGGCAGGTTACTTGTTGCCCGCCATCTCGCCACGCCCCGAACAATTCCGCGACCGACGCGTACGGATAGCAGAACAGCGACACCTTCATCGCTGCCGCCTCGGCCCCTGTTACGCCCAGCGCGGACAGGAAAGCAGATAGCGCGGCGGGATCGGAGATATAGGCGCGACGCTCGGCTTCAAGGCCTTTTTCGTACAAGAGCCCGCCAGTTTTTTCGGTAAAGCCCGGGAAGAAGAAATACTTGGTCAGCGGCAGGCGCGGGTGCTTGGACGGCAGGCTATGACAGCCTTCCACCCACTCTTCCGCGCTCAGCCCCTCGAGGTTCAGCCACACCGGGCGTTCCTGGCGCTGCGCCATCGCGGCGATATAGCCAGGCGGAATGTCGCAGGCGAAGAATTCGATCACGATGTCCGCCACATCTTCCGGTGCAAATTCACCCTCTTGCGTAGCCCAATGACGCACGGCAATGCCGTCAATATGCTGCAGCTCGGCGGCCACGTCGACTGGAGGGCAAATGCGCTGGAACGATCGCAAGTCATCAACCCACAGCCTGACGGCAATGCCGTGCTCACGCTGCAACTGACGCGCAAGGCGCCAGCAAATGCCGATGTCGCCGAAGTTATCGACAACTTTGCAAAATAGATCGAGGGACAAGCTGATTGACATAGGCCGGAAAACGAAAAAGCCGCACTAGGCGGCTTCATTCTAATCTGTGGCGTCCCCACGGGGATTCGAACCCCGGTACTCACCGTGAAAGGGTGATGTCCTAGGCCTCTAGACGATGGGGACCCTGGACTTGCACTACGCTTTTGAAATGACTTGGCGTCCCCACGGGGATTCGAACCCCGGTACTCACCGTGAAAGGGTGATGTCCTAGGCCTCTAGACGATGGGGACGTCGTAAAAGCGTGCGCGAATTATATCAGCGTGCAAGCCTCATTTCAAGGGCGCAACGGCGAAGTGTTCGATGCGATTGGTGTTCACATAATGTGACTCCGCCGACATCATCCCCACCAGCACGAGAATCGCCAATGGCGGCAAGGTAATCGCGAAAATCAGCGCCAGCCTCTCCCACTTCATGTGCATGAAAACCGCGACGATAAAGCCGGCTTTCAGCGCCATCAAAATCAGGATCAGCGACCAGCGCAGCATGCCCTGCAAGTGGAAGAAGTCCACCAGGTAGGAAAAGAAGCTCAATACAAACAGCAGGATCCAGACTTTGACGTAGGTCCCGATCGGGTGCTGCTGATGCGCGGCGGTAGCTTCGGACATGACGGCCTCCTACCAGAGATAGAACAATGCAAAGATGAATACCCAGACAAGGTCGACGAAGTGCCAATACAGGCCGGTGATCTCGACGATGTCATAACCCTTTTTCTCGTAATGCCCGTTCAGCACGCGCCGCGCAATGATCGACAAATAGATCACGCCCGCCGAGACGTGCAGCCCGTGGAAGCCGGTAATCATGAAGAAGCACGATCCAAATTGCGCCGCCCCCATCGGGTTGCCCCACGGCCGCACGCCTTCGTGAATCAGCTTGCTCCACTCGAAAGCCTGCATGCCCACGAACAGCAGGCCGAAGCCTGCAGTCACCAGCATCAGCGTTGCGGCCATTTTGCGGTTGCGCTGATAGCCATAGTTCACCGCCATCGCCATCGTGCCGCTACTGGTAATCAGCACGAAGGTCATGATCGCAATCAGGATCAGCGGGTAGCTGGTTCCGGCAATTGTGAGCGAAAACACTTCGCTGGGATTGGGCCACGCCGAAGTGGTGGCCATGCGCACCGACATATAGCCGGTGAGGAAGGTGCCGAAAATGAAGGTGTCGCTAAGCAGGAAGATCCACATCATCGCCTTGCCCCACGGGACGCGGAACGCGACACGGTCGCCCGCCCAGTCGGAGACAAAGCCTTTCATGTCGTTGGTGCCGGTATCCATACCTCACCTCACTGGAATGCCTATCGTTGTGCAGAAGGCCCTGACCAGCTCCGGCGTCACCAGGTACAGCAAGGCGAACACCGCCAGCCAGAGGACAAACAGGAAATGCCAGTACTGCGCGCACAGGCCGATTGCCTCCCCTGCCCTGCGCACTGCAAACGAACCCGCCACCATTCCGCCCAGCACATGTAGCGCATGCAGGCCTGTGATCAGGTAGAAGAAACTGTTGGCGGGATTGGCAGCCACGCTGTAGTCGGCGGCAGTCATCGCCTGCCAGGCATACAGTTGGGACAGCACGAACATCGCCGACAGCACCAGTGCGCCAATCGAGGTGCTGCGCGCAGCTTCGCGCCGGCCGGCAGCGACGTGGCGCCGCGCCAGCTCCCATGCCAGGCTGCACAGCACCAATAGCCCGGTGCTGCAATACAGTTGCCACGGCACGTAGGTGATTGGCCGCCAGTCTTCATACGCAGCGCGCATCATGTAAGCCACGCCGAACAATCCGAACAAGGTGGTGACGACCACCATGAAGACCCACAATCCGATCCTGCGCGCGCCATCCGGCCAGGCCGGACCGCTGTCGCGCGCACCGTGCGAACCACCCTCGCCGCCTGGCTGGCCAGGAATCCCGCCGCCTGCCCGCAATGTCGCATTGGCGCTCATTTCGGCACCTCCGCCGGGTCATGGTGCGGCGTCAAGTGCGCCTTGGGATGCGGCGGCGGGGCGTGCGGATCAGGACCGTACTCGGGCCCCGCATTCTGCGGAATGTAATCGCCGCCAGCACCGGGGCCGTCGACGCCATACTCATAAGCGCCGCGATGCACGGACGGCAGCTCAGGTCCCCAATTGCCATGTTCCGGCGGAGTTTGCGGCGTGTACCACTCAAGGCTGGCCGCGCGCCACGGATTGCCGCCTGCTACGGTCCCTTTGCGCGCGCTCCACGCCAGGTTGAACAGGAACAGCAACTGGGCCACACCAACGATCAGAGCCACGACGGAGATAAAGGCATTCAGCGTATGGGCCGACTCTGGAATGAAAGCGTAGTTCTCGTAAGCGTAGTAACGGCGCGGCATGCCAAGGATGCCGAGGTAGTGCATCGGGAAGAAGATCGCATAGGCACCGATGAAGGTAATCCAGAAATGCGCCTGCCCCAGCGTTTCGCTGTACATGCGGCCCGTCACTTTGGGGTACCAGTGATACAGGCCGCCGAACACCGCCAGCACCGGCGACACGCCCATCACCATATGGAAGTGCGCCACCACGAAGTAGGTATTCGACAGCGGAATGTCGACGCTGACATTGCCAAGGAACAGGCCAGTCAGCCCGCCGATCAGGAAGGTACTGATAAAGCCCAGGGCGAACAGCATCGGCACCGTCAAATGGATGTCGCCGCGCCACAAGGTCAGGGTCCAGTTATAGACCTTCAGCGCAGTCGGCACCGCGATGATCAGGGTAGTCGTGGCAAAGAAGAAGCCAAACCACGGATGCATGCCACTGACGTACATATGGTGCGCCCACACCACGAAGCTCAAGCCGCCGATGATCACGATGGCCCACACCATCATGCGGTAGCCGAAGATGCACTTGCGGGCATGCACGCTGATCAGGTCGGAAATCACGCCGAAGGCAGGCAGCGCGACGATGTACACCTCAGGGTGGCCGAAGAACCAGAACAGGTGCTGGAACAGCAGCGGGCTGCCGCCCTTGTAGTCAAGCTGCTGCCCCATCGACACCAGGGCCGGCATGAAGAAGCTGGTGTGCAGCGTCTTATCGAACAACATCATCACAGCACTGACGAACAGCGCCGGGAATGCCAGCAGCGCCAGGATGGTCGCCACGAAGATGCCCCACACCGACAACGGCATGCGCATCAGCGTCATGCCGCGCGTGCGCGCCTGCAGCACCGTAGTGACGTAATTCAGGCCGCCCATCGTGGCTGCGACGATAAAGATTGCCAGCGAAACCAGCATCACGATGATGCCCCACTCGACGCCCGGAGTGCCCGGCAAGATCGCCTGCGGCGGATAGAGTGTCCAGCCTGCGCCAGTCGGTCCGCCCGGCACGAAAAAGCTCACGCACAGCACCACCACGGCCAGCAGGTAGAACCAGTACGACAACATGTTCAGGAACGGGAACACCATGTCGCGCGCCCCAACCATCAGGGGAATCAGGTAGTTTCCGAAGCCGCCAAGGAACAGCGCCGTCAGCAGGTACACCACCATGATCATGCCGTGCATGGTGATGAACTGGTAATAGCTGTTCGGGTCGATGAATTTGAATTGGCCGGGGAAACCAAGCTGCAGCCGCATCAGGTCCGACAGGATCAAGCCGACGGTGCCGATGAACAGCGCCGTCAGCGTGTACTGTATCGCGATGACCTTGTGATCCTGGCTCCAGACATACTTGGTCCAGAAGCTTTGCGGGGCGTGATGGCCTTCGTCGTCGTGGCCGTGCTCTTCACCATAAGACATGCGAGGTCTCCTCAGCGTACAGTCTTGATGTAGTCGATCATCGCCGCCATTTCTTCATCGCTTAACTGGTTAGGCGGCATGATGTTCGGGAAGCCCTTGACCACTTTGGCCTTGGGGTCGTTGATGGATTGCTTCAGGTAGGCTTCATCCACCGCAACGGTGACACCACCCTCCAGCGTTTCCTGCTTGCCAAACAAGCCCTTCCAGGTCGGGCCGACGCTCGGCGCACCATCAACACTGTGGCAAGCCACGCAGCCTTTGGATTGCGCGATCAGCCTGCCCTGCTTGCCCGGCTCAGCCGGCCCGCCGACGCCGCCCACGGCGCCATGACCGCTGAAGGTCGGCTGCTTCGCCAGCCACGCGTCGTAGACAGCCTGCTCCTCGACCACCACCGCGCTGCGCATATTCGAATGCCCCACTCCGCAAAGCTGGGCGCACAGCACCTCGAAGCGGCCGGTCTGGGTTGGCGTGAGCCAGAAATGAGTCACCAGGCCCGGCACCATATTCATGCGGGTGCGGAACTGCGGCACATAGAAATCATGCAGCACATCCTGCGCACGGAGCATCACTTTCACCGGCTGGTTGAGCGGGATGTGGATTTCGCTGCCGTCGACCAGCACATCGTCCTGCCCTGCCGGATCTTCCGGATTGATGCCGAAAGGATTAGTGGCGTTGATGAACCGCACGTCCGTCGCGCCGAGCTTATTGTCCTTGCCCGGCAAGCGGAAATGCCAGTCCCACTGCTTGCCCATCACTTCGAACACGCTGGCATTGGCCGGCGGTGAAATCAGCTTGGCATACACGTTCAGGCCCGGCGCCAGCATCGCCACGATGCCAAGGGAGGTAGCGCCAATCAGCCACCACTCCAGCTTCCGGTTATGCGATTCCGCTGCAGCGCGATGGCCCTCGCGGTGGCGGAACTTGACCACGGCATAGGCGACAAACAGGTGGATGATGATGAAGAGAGCGGCGCAGATCACGAGCGTGATCATCAAAGCATCGTCCATCGCCTGCCAGTTGGAGGCTATGGGAGTCAGCCACCATGGGCTGAGCCAGTGAAAAATAATCGCGCCAAGAACAATCAGGATAAGGGAGATTGCCAACGCCATAATGATAAGCCCGGTTAGTTATGGGGAAACTACACACGGCTACGCCCCGCTCACTGGCGGGGCGACCTTGCTAAGGCTTATTCACTCGCGTTTTTCTGGCCTCTCAAGCATGCGGTAAAACACGGCACAGCAGGCGCCGAACACGACGTGGGCGCCAAAGGTTGTCCATCCTCGCAAATCGGCAAACCAGGTAAAGGCGCCTGACATGCCATAGAAATTCAGTACATAAAGAAGTACGCCAAACGCGGCGCCGGTCAGCGCTACCAGGCCCATGCTCGAGTCGAGCTGGAACGGCGCGATAATGGCCGCCAGCATCATGGCGAAGGTAATGCCGAGGATATAGTGGACTGCCAGCGCCGCAATCACGACAGTCAGATCGTAGCCGGATGTTTGCAGCACCTCCCAGCCCATGACCATCGCCGCTACCATCCGGGTTGTCAGCCATCGGTCACCGCCTTGCACGGTGGCCCATAACAACTCCATCAACATCAGGATACCGCCGGCTCCGAAACCGGCGATGGCTGCGGCGGTCCAGTCAGCCTGGCGCGCCACCCAGCGATGCGATTGCAACACGCGAAGTTCCATGACTTCCTCCTGTGCAGGGTCCGTAACTCATATTAGTACGCAAACCACGAAGATGCAAAGGAGTTAAGCTTGCACGCTTTTTAGGCAGTTTTGGATGGAAGTAAGAAGAAATGCTGGCGTCCCCACGGGGATTCGAACCCCGGTACTCACCGTGAAAGGGTGATGTCCTAGGCCTCTAGACGATGGGGACCTGTTGGACTATTGCTACGTTGTGCCGCTTTGGTGGAGGTAAGCGGGATCGAACCGCTGACCTCTTGCATGCCATGCAAGCGCTCTCCCAGCTGAGCTATACCCCCCTGGGCACAACATAATGCGAAAAGCTTGGCGTCCCCACGGGGATTCGAACCCCGGTACTCACCGTGAAAGGGTGATGTCCTAGGCCTCTAGACGATGGGGACCATATGGACTTTCCGTTACTACTATCAATCTCTGCCGCGTTGGTGGAGGTAAGCGGGATCGAACCGCTGACCTCTTGCATGCCATGCAAGCGCTCTCCCAGCTGAGCTATACCCCCATGCTGGCACAGATTGTTACTGCTCTTGGCGTCCCCACGGGGATTCGAACCCCGGTACTCACCGTGAAAGGGTGATGTCCTAGGCCTCTAGACGATGGGGACCCTGGACTACTTTTTACTGCATTTCCTTCGCTAAACTGGTGGAGGTAAGCGGGATCGAACCGCTGACCTCTTGCATGCCATGCAAGCGCTCTCCCAGCTGAGCTATACCCCCGTTTTCGAAGGAGACAGAAGTATAGCAGCCCTTCTTTAAATTGCAAATGCTAATTTGCAAGATTGTCGAAATTATTTACGCAAACTTGCTCAGGCGGGCCGCCACAGTGTCGCGTCCGAACAATTGCAGCACTGCATCGATAGCGGGAGTCTGCAGTTGGCCGGCCACCATCAGGCGCAGCGGCATGGCCAGCTGAGGCATTTTCAGGCCATGCGCAGCCAGCACTTCCTTGATCATGGCAGCGATAGCTTCCTTGGTCCACTCGACAGTAGCGATGCGGGCGGCGAAGTCGGCCACGGCAGGCTTGACGGCATCGGTGTAATGCTGGGTCATCAAGGCGGCATCAGGGTTTGGCGCGCGGTAGAACAGCATTGCAGCGTCAGCCAGTTCGACGATGGTATTGGCACGGTCCTTCAGCAGGCCGATCACGGTGGCCAGTTCAGGCGCGCCTTCGAAGACGGCGCCGGCAGCCAGCAGCGGCTTTTTGGCCAGCTCGGCCAGGCGGGCGTTGTCGGCTTGCTTGATCCAGTGGTTGTTGACCCAGGCCAGCTTGTCGAAGTCGAACTGCGCCGACGACGCGGTCAGGCTTTCCAGGTTGAACCACTCGGTGAACTGCTCCATCGAGAACAGCTCATCGTTGCCGTGCGACCAGCCCAGGCGCGCCAGGTAGTTCAGCATGGCTTCCGGCAGGTAGCCCTTGTCTGCGTAGTCGATCACGCTGACGGCGCCATGGCGCTTGGACAGCTTGGAGCCGTCGGAACCCAGGATCATCGGCAGGTGGCCGTACTCCGGCAGTTTGGCGCCGATGGCGCGCAGGATGTTGATCTGGCGCGGAGTGTTGTTCACGTGGTCGTCGCCGCGCAGAACGTGAGTGATCTGCATATCCCAATCGTCCACCGCAACGCAGAAGTTGTAGGTTGGGGTGCCGTCTGGGCGGGCGATGACCAGGTCATCCAGCTCCTTGTTGGAAATGGTGATCGGGCCCTTGACCACGTCAGTCCAACTCACCTCGCCATCCAGCGGATTCTTGAAACGCACCACAGGCTTGCGGTCAGCCGGCACCGGCGGCAGGGTCTTGCCCTCTTCCGGACGCCAGGTACCGTCGTAACGCGGCTTTTCGCCGGCCGCAGTCGCCTTGTCACGCATGGCCTGCACTTCTTCCGGCGACGAATAGCAATGGTAGGCGGTACCGGCAGCCAACATCTGCGCCACCACCTCGCGGTAACGGTCCATCCGCTTCATCTGGTAGAACGGGCCTTCGTCATGCTGCAGGCCGAGCCACTCCATGCCATCCAGGATCGCCTGCACCGCTTCCGGGGTCGAACGCTCCAGGTCGGTGTCTTCGATACGCAGCACGAAAGTACCGCCGAAGTGGCGTGCGAAAGCCCAGGAATACAGCGCAGTGCGCGCGCCGCCAAGATGCAGGAAACCGGTCGGGCTAGGTGCGAAACGGGTACGGACTTGAGTCATTTCGAGTGGAAAGCGAAAAATATAAAGGCGTAATTCTACCTGTAATGAAAGTCGGGGTCAGGTCTGGCAATCGGACAAAATGTCCGATTGCCAGACCTGACCCCGACTTTCACCAGTTACTTGACTGTGACGGTGATGCTCTTGGACAGGCCGGGGCCGTAACTTTGGTGGGCGCCGTTGGCGAATTGCATCGTCAGTTTGTAGGTGCCGGGTGGCAGGGTGACTTCGGTTTCGGTCTGGCCTTTGCCGAAGTGCAGGTGGGTTTCGTCGAAGGGGATCGATTCGCCGACCTTCATGCTGTCGCCGTTGATCAGCAGGTGGTGGTGGCCGGTGTTGCTGTCCATCGTGCCGGCTGGCTTCACTTCCATGCCGGTCACGGCGAATTTCACTTTGAATGGGCTGCTGACTACCGCTCCGTTCTTGGGCTCGGTGAAATCCACCGATTGCGCTGCCGCTGCGCCTGCAACCAGGGTCATTGCGAGGGCCGCCAGGATCTTCTGCATGTCTGTCTCCTTATCTGAGAGGGGTGCCTACGTATTTGACGATCAGGCCCTTCGGCCCGACTGCCCATCCGGCGCCGGAAGCTGAAAAGCCAACGGCGTTCAGTTTCGTTTCCTTTTCGATAATTGTCCAGCTTTTGCCGCCGTCACGGGTGTAGCCCGAACCGGCCAGGCCAACGGCAACGAAGGTGCTGCTCGTCCCCGGCACAGGCACTACCGCCGACATGAAGCCGGCTGGCAGGATTTGCGCGGGCAGCCAGCCTGCCCCGCCATCACCGCTTATGGCTCCGTTGAGAGTTCCCAGCGATGGTTCCTTGTAATCGCCGCCTGCGACAATGCCGCGTCCGTTGCCGGCAAACCCGACCGAGAACGCGCCCTTGCTTGCGGCGGCAGCAGGAATCTGCAGCGTCGCCGCCTGCCAGTTTTGCCCTCGGTCGACCGAGCGGAACACCCTCGATTGGGCTGCGCCACCGGTAACAAACCACGCATCGCCCTTCCCACCAACGCTCAGGCAGGTGCCGCTGGCGGCAAACGCGCCCTCCTGCGGCAGTGCACGCAGGCCGTCAGGGTCGTTCACCGGCTGCCAGCTTTCGCCGCCGTCGCTGGTCACGAGAATCTGGAAGGCGCCGCGCACCGGGTCGCCAAACACGATGCCGTTGCGGGCATCCCAGAACGCCATGGCGTCCCAGAAACCTTCGGCATCCTTGTTCACGATCAGTAGTTGCCAGGTGGCGCCGCCATCGCGTGTGCGGTACATGCGTGAGGCTGCGCCGGGGCCTGCACCCATCACGATTGCCGTGTTGGCGTCAAATGCTTCGATATCGCGGAAGTCGAAAGCTTCCGCGCCGGGCACCGCGAGCAGGGACCAGTGCTCGCCATCCACCGTGCGCAACACAGTGCCCTTGGCGCCGCTGGCCCACGCCACCTTATCGCTCAGGACGGACAGGCCGCGCAGCTCAGTGGTGGCTGCGTGCTGCTGCGGCACCCATGCTGCCGCACGAACTGGCGTAGGCGCCTCGGCAACCGGTGGCAATGCCGAACAACCGGCCAGTGCGGCAAGTACGGCGCAAGGGATGGCGCGCAGCATCAGTCGTGCTTGATGACGATGCTAGGGAACTTGCTGCTCATATCCTTGGCCTTTTCGGCCACCTTCACTGCTACCTTGCGTGCGATGGCCTTGTAGATCGCCGCTTCAGCGCCATCCGGCTCGGCGACTACAGTCGGCTTGCCCGAATCGGCCTGTTCGCGGATCGCCAGCTTCAACGGCAGCGCGCCCAGGAAATCCACGCCGAAGTCGGCACACATTTTCTCGCCGCCGCCGTGGCCAAAGATTTCTTCCACATGGCCGCAGTTCGAGCAAATATGGGTGCTCATGTTCTCCACCACGCCCAGGATCGGGATGCCGACTTTCTCGAACATCTTCAGGCCCTTGCGCGCATCCAGCAGCGCGATGTCCTGCGGCGTGGTTACGATCACAGCGCCGGTCACCGGCACTTTCTGGGACAGGGTCAGCTGGATGTCGCCGGTACCAGGCGGCATATCGACAATCAGGTAATCCAGGTCGCGCCAGTTGGTCTGTTCCAGCAGTTGCTGCAGGGCCTGGGTGACCATCGGACCGCGCCATACCATCGGCTCGTCTGGATCGATCAGGAAGCCGATCGAGGAAACCTGGATGCCATGGCCTTCCATCGGGTCCATGGTCTTGCCGTCGGACGTGGTCGGACGGCCGGAAACGCCCAGCATCATCGGCTGCGACGGGCCGTAAATATCGGCATCCAGCACGCCCACGGACGCGCCTTCAGCGGCCAGCGCCAGCGCCAGGTTGACGGCGGTGGTCGATTTGCCGACGCCACCCTTGCCGGAGGCCACGGCAATGATATTCTTCACGTTCGGCATCAGCTTCAGGCCGCGCTGCACGCTGTGGGAAATGATCTTGCTGGCGATGTTCAGGTTCACTTTCGCGCCCAGCGGCTGCAAGGCAGCCAGCACATTGGCGCGGATCGATTCGATTTGCGACTTGGCCGGGTAGCCCAGCTCGATCTCCAGGCTGATTTCGCCGCCCTCGACCTTCAGGTTGCGGACCGATTTGGAGGACACAAAGTCCTTGTTAGTATTAGGGTCAATTACTTTGGACAGTGCTGATTTGACGTCATCTACGGTGATACTCATGCAATTCTCCATTGGTGATGGCGCAGTCTAGCGCATCCGCTGGTAAAATGCTCTTTTTATCCACCTTACAAGCGCATCAATTATGACTCGCAAGCTGTTCGTCACCACTGCCCTGCCATACGCAAACGCTGCCTTCCACATCGGCCACATGATGGAGTACATCCAGGCCGACATCTGGGTCCGTTTCCAGCGAATGCAGGCCGAGGGCGACGGTTTGCGCGAAGTGCATTTCGTGGGCGCCGATGACACCCACGGCACCCCGATCATGATCGCCGCTGAAAAAGAAGGCATCACCCCGCAGGAATTCGTGGCCAAGATTGCTGCCGGCCGCCCGCAGTACCTGGACGGTTTCCATATCGCTTTCGATAACTGGTATTCCACCGATTCGCCGGAAAACGTGGAACTGTCCCAGGGCATCTACCGCAAGCTGCGCGAGGCTGGCCTGATCCAGACCAAGACCGTTGACCGCTTCTTCGACCCGGTCAAGGGCATGTTCCTGGCCGACCGCAACATTAAGGGCGAATGCCCGAAGTGCCACGCCAAGGACCAGTACGGCGACAACTGCGAAGTGTGCGGCGCGGCTTACCAGCCGACCGACCTGATCAACCCTTACTCGGTCTTCACCAACGCCACCCCGATCCTGAAGCCTTCCGAACAGTACTTCTTCAAACTGTCCGACCCGCGCTGCTTCGAATTCCTGCGCGACTGGCTGAACACCCCGGGCCGTTTGCAGCCTGAGATGGTGAATAAGGTCTCCGAGTGGCTGGGCGAAGCCGGCGAAAAGCTGGCGGACTGGGATATCTCGCGCGATGCGCCCTACTTCGGCATCCCGATTCCTGACGCGCCGAACAAGTACTTCTACGTCTGGCTGGACGCGCCGGTGGGCTACCTGGCTTCGCTGAAGAACTACTGTGGCAAGAAAGGCATCGACTACGACGCGCTGCTGGCCGATCCGGGCACGGAACAGATCCACTTCATCGGCAAGGACATCGTGTCCTTCCACTTGCTGTTCTGGCCTGCGATGCTGCAATTCGCCAAGCACCCGACCATCGACCGCATGAAGGTTGCCGTGCACGGCCACCTGACCGTGAACAACGAGAAGATGTCCAAGTCGCGCGGCACCGGCATTTCGCCGCTGCGCTACCTGAACCTGGGCATGAATCCGGAATGGCTGCGCTACTACCTGGCCTACAAGCTGAACTCCCGCGTCGAAGACCTGGACTTCA
>Ga0102593_1000710_pt1 | contig 46307 bp, 48 predicted proteins | sample AraplaCol_mMS_r2_2_FD_76862 | JGI IMG/M metagenome (GOLD analysis project Ga0102593, IMG submission 76862) | Arabidopsis root microbial communities from North Carolina, USA - plate scrape MF_Col_mMS_r2 (SPADES assembly) (version 2) | ecosystem: Host-associated > Plants > Roots > Endosphere... | reverse complement strand
TTTTTATATATGCGACATTGGGGCTCTTCTAACCATTGTTTCTTTTTGAAATTGTTCCGTACTTGTGGCCTCCACTCGGCTCTTCACGAGCTATATCTTCTTTGAGAGGTCTAGCCGGGTCCATTCTGGCTTTTCCTTGCATTCCGGGTTTTGCTAAGGCGCGTGCGCTTTAACACAAGTTTCCTCAACCTTTCTTTGTATTTCTATCGCTCGTTTTCGACGATCAACTTGTCAAGCCTATCGCCATCCCTTTCCCCTATCACTTTGTCACACAACCATTTGCTGAGCCATTGCTAAGCCATTGCTAAGCCATTGCTAAGCCATTCAATCTTCTGCAGTTCACATCAACCCTCGGTATGTTTCCTATTCCTTCACCGTTTATCCTGGCATATCCCCCTCAATTGCCCCCCTTCCCCCCCCCCTCTCCCCCCTTTTGAACCCAGCTTTCTTGCATCCAGTCTTCATTTTCTAGCGGGAATCGTGCACTGCATGAAAGCGAGAGCGAGAGCGATTTCAATTTCGCGGGATTTGCTATTCCCCCTTTAAACCGCTTCGAATCTTACTCGCTAAAAGGCCAATGTGGCCCCATCGGGTGCATGATTTCCTTTTCCCCAAGGGCACTCTTTCAAGCAAAGGCCAGATCATGATCGAAGCCACCGGAAAATAAGCCGGGCTTCCGTCCTGAAGGATTGAAACCCAAAGATCCCCACTAGCATTTTTCTGCACTATACATTCCCAGTTCCCTCGCAGCCCAACAAATGCTACATATAGCTACGCTGGAGACTCTAGGGAAATACTACACCGGTCTACCTCGGAGGGAAATGCAATGCATGCAATCCCACTTCTGCATATTTCTTCCTCTGCATGTCTTTCCCCTCCCAGTGTCGAAACCTAAGTCGAACATGAGCGAATGCTTTCCTTCTCATGTTTACATTGATAGCCCATTCACATGGCGAAGAGCGGTGTTGTGCATTGACTCGACTAGCTTGTCCCATTTCTCGCACAGTGTTTCTTGACTCTCGAGATATTCCTATTGACGACGTCTTTGGACAGAACTTTAATTCTGAAACGGTTTTCTTGGTCAGCTTGATTCTGCAGACATTGTTGAATATATCGTGGAAGAGCAAAGCCATTGCTGGTCCACGCTCTTGAGATTCAGACCATTGAGAGGTTCGTCAGTGGTCACTGGAATCTCTCGAGCGTGCCACTGATATCATCTAGTCTAGCGGGAGTTTGGCTTTGATCATTTTTCTTCATTCTCCCAGTCTTTTCTCATTTGACCGAGCTCCATGGACGATGCTTCCTCTGGAAAGGCCAATCCAACCCGAGGCAATGAAGAGATATCCACGGCCTCAGAGTCTGGCTCGGCACCAACATCAATCCATGGTATGTCCTTGCACAGCATAGCACAGCATAGCACAGCACATACGGGGCAGTAATTGCTAATCCTACACTTCCTAATAGGAACCACAAATGCTACTCAACCAGCGTCAACCACCTACCCGTCGGGGCTGAATAGATTCCCACATCATGGTCTACAACAATATGCGTCCTCATCTTCTATGAATATGGGTAACATGGCTTATGCTCTACCTGGCCATCGATCGCCGGCTCCAGCATTCGATCAGCACCACATGCATCACTATCCACCCGCTCAAGGAATGATGTATCCCGTCCAGTCTGTGGGTTATCCCGGACAACCTCCAGCTGGCGCAGTCCCTTACGGCGTTCCATATGTTCCAGCATATTCGCCGTATCCAATGCCCCAACCCGCAGGACCAGGACCAGTTCAGCATGGAACTCAATACCCTCCGTTTGCCGGACCGTCATTACAAAACATGAGTGGACCTCCCTCGTATGGAACTGGATACTATCACCCGAGTTACGCGTCCTACAGATCGGCAGGTTACCCTATGGGCACTCAATCGCGACAACAATTTCCACAAGGACGGGGATCGTCCTCCACAAGTCCATCGAAGAAAGATGCAGATAAACAGGCTGAAGCAGAGTATGATGTTTCGAAAACGATTGTGGATGGGTCTAACCCGGTAAAGTCGGGAATTTCAAACCCTGGTGAGTCATCTTGTACTTGCACCCTGCGTACTTCTAAAAACTCATAATGTAAGATGGAACACCCTCTTATACAGCACCCTCATCCCCAAACCCACCACGAGGACCACCGCGGAAACCCAAACAATCCGGCCACGCACTCTGGGTTGGAAATCTCCCACCAGGAGCAAATGTAATCGATCTCAAGGAACATTTTTCGCAAGGTGCCCCGGATGATATCGAAAGTGTCTTCCTGATTTCGAAAAGTAACTGCGCATTCGTCAATTTCAAGTCCGCACCAGCATGTTCGGACGCATTAGCTCGATTTCACGACTCTCGCTTCCAGGGCGTTCGCCTGGTTTGTCGATTACGGAAAGGTTTTACAGCTCCGGGGTCTGGACCGATGGGATCTCGTCCTCGTTCTGAAGAGGATGATCCGGTTGAGGAGGGTACTGGAGTATCTGAGGGTGTTACGGGTGATACTCGATCTGTGGATCGATATTTCATTGTTAAGAGTTTGACTGTGGAGGATTTGGAAATGAGCAAGCAGAGTGGTATCTGGGCGACTCAATCTCATAATGAATCTAATCTGAATCAAGCTTTTGGTGTATGTTTTCCTGTCAAGTGTGAAATGAAGTGGCACTTGGTTGGCCACTGTTCGCTGAATAGGAGCTAAATTTTTTGCAGACCACCGAACATGTCTATCTCATATTCTCCGCCAATAAATCCGGCGAATATTTCGGCTACGCACGAATGCTCTCACCAATAACCGACGACGAAACCCTCACCCTCGAAATGCCCGCCCGACCCGAACCAACCCCCTGCATCGAAGAACAGCTAGACGTGACATCCACCCCGGCGACTTCAAACGCCCGTCAAGGCCGAATCATCGATGATTCCGCACGCGGTACGATCTTCTGGGAAGTCGAGTCCTTAGAGGATGAGGTAGATGATACACGCAGTGAGCGCAGCGATCGATCTCTCGATGAGACCGAAGCCGAGGTCGAAGGCGGACAAACCTTTGGTAAACCATTTCGTATTCAATGGATGTCAACGGAACGAGTACCATTTCATCGAACGAGGGGATTACGAAATCCCTGGAATGCAAATCGTGAAGTTAAGATTGCGCGGGATGGAACTGAAATTGAACCGAGTATTGGACGAAAAGTGGTGCAATTGTTTCATTTACCTTAATGAACAATTACAATGCCAATGAGTCGGTTTGTTCTAGTCTGTATGATGTACTGGCATTTCACAGTTCTCCTGTGATGTCGTACTAATCGGATCTTTTGGTCATCCTGATGTGGGCTGATGTGGGCTGGCTGATCATAGCTGATTATGGGGCTGATCAGCCAGTGTACATGGTGACATGACAAGGAAACAAGTAATACACGATCTTTCTTTCTTTTTTCTCTTTCTACATTCTCTTCTTTATTCATGATTCTTCTATTCTCTACATAATCTAATAATGTAGTGTTGTACTTTGTTGTATGTAATATGCTTACCTAATGATCTGATGCTTAGCCTCACGTGACTTACCAATCCGGCCAGCACGTGACGTCACCACTCGCCTTAATGTGCTTACTTAATCTTCCCCGGAATTCGAGCTTCGCCCCCCGCAGCCAATCAGCGTGCAGCAGACCTCCTCCTCCTTCTTCTTCTTCTTCCCCTCTCACTTCTTCACTTCTTCACTTCTTCATCTTCACACATTCAACACATTCACATTCACATTCACATTCAGTCACTTCCATACAATTCATCTACTTCATCTCTCTTCACTCTCCACTGTGCTTCAACTGTATCTCCATTCTCTGTACTCTTCCCACTTTGTTTCTACTCACCTACCCCACCAAATCGTCTGATCGACGATATCCTTGCTCCTCATCGATTCATCTTTAATGAGAAGGGCGGCGAGTCCGTCCGAGATCTTTCTCTCTTATCTTCTCACCCATTCACTTTGATCTAAAGTTGTATCTCTTCTCTGCATCTATCCTCATTTCTACATTTCCACCTTGTGTTTCTCCTCTGCCTACTCGGTCTATTCTGTATCTCTATCTTCGTCCGTTCTAAATACTCACACCATGTCGAACGATCACTCCTCCCCTATCAATGTCCCCCAACCCGAGACTCGTCGCCGTCGAGCTTCCATTGCCGATCTTTTTGCAAAGCAGCAACCTGCAAGCAATTCGGCCAGACAGGCTAGCCCTCAGCAGGCAAATCAACGACGTCTGTCCATCACCACCCTCGGTCTCTCCGGCTCACCTACCCAAACCTCCGCATTTGGAAATCAACACTTCCGCCGTGGTAGTATGTCCAGCTCATTCAGTTCCAGCGCCCCAAACCCCGAAGACGCCGTGGCAGATGATCCTGAGAGCTCCTCCCCTGGCACCACGCCCAGTTCCCCCTGGGCTCGACGAGTCTCCTTCGGTGCACAGGCACTCCGTGATGCTCGTGCCGGCAGCATAGGCAATGGTAGATACCCTCCCCTCGCTTCTCGTTCTGGTTCAGGTTCAGTTTCTGGCCCTTCTTCGTCGATGGCAGGGGTTCGTCGCTCGCCACCTTTGGCCGGCACATCCTCCCCTGCTACCAATACCCGATCTTCCGCAAGTACTTCGTCTCCTCAAGATGAGAAATCTAACCCGTCGCGCCGATTAGGCGAAGGCTTCAACTGGTCCGAAGCCCTCCGCTCGCGTGCCGAGCGTGCCGAGCGTGCCCCGTCCATCGGTGGGCCCACGCAGAGTCCCTCGACTACCCGTCACCATGAACACCAGCGTGCCGCCTCCATCGCTTCTATGGAACAACCCGTTCGAGAAATTCCCAAGCAACCGAAGCAGAATAAGCCCGATTTCTTCCAGGAGAAGATCTTGCGGGGCGATTTTATGGATTAGTTCAGTTGTCACAGCTGTGAATTTTGATTATCCCTGTCCGCTGTCGTGACTGGGTTTCTATTATTTTCATTTTCATTTCTTGCAGCGTCTTTCTTTGTGTTAAGTATCCTACTCTGAAAAGGGTTCCTTGGCCGTGAAATTTGAGATGTCTGGCCTTACTGAATCATTCCGCGTTGATCCGTGCAAGTTTCTTTGATACTTTTAGGGTGTATGATGGTGTTGGGCATGATCTGATATGGACCAAATTGTCATTTACTACTGTTGTTTGTAGTATATACAATGTACTACCTCTATCCTTATACCTCTTCTCTCTCGTCCTCTATCATTCTCTTATCCCATTCCATCTTTGATCTATATACCATGATGTCCTCCGCTGTCCTGTCCTCAGCTGATCAACTGATCAACTGATATTCAAGCTGTACTCGGCCCACCAACCGCCTCCTCATGCATATGAGCCGGGGCATCAGCATCAGCATCAACATTCTTTTTACCACTGGCCGTCTCTTCCTCCTTTTCATATCCCTCTGCAACATTCCGATCCATCAACTGCGCCGTCGTAAGTTGATACTCTGGCGCTGGCGGTTCCCACTTGCTACTCTTCCACGGCTTAACCCTCATCACATACATCATATCCATCTCTTCCAGCGTCTTATCCTTACCCTCAATAACAAAGAAATAAACAATAATCACAGCAAAAAACAAACAGCCCGCAAACACATACCCATACGCAAAATCAATATCATGCGTAATAAACGGCGTAAAGAATCCAATCAGGAAATTCCACAACCAATTCGACGCTGTCGCCATAGCCATCGCTTTAGCTCGATATCGTGATGGATATAATTCTGCAACAATTGCCCATACCATTGGTCCCCATGTCATAGCGAACCCGGTAATGAACAAACAAGCAAATACAACCATTGCTTTACCTGCTCCAGGAGTGGCGGGTGGATCATTCACATCTAGAGAGAAGTGTCCGACAGATGCAAAGACCATGAAACAGATAAACATCCAAATTCCACCTGTAATTAGGGATTTACGTCGACCGAAATGTTCAATCACGTATAATCCACCGAATGTAGTTCCGAAATTGACACCACCAAGAATCATCTGTGTCACGTATGTATTGCTGATTCCTGCACCGTTGAAAATCACAGTTCCCTATACTCATCAGTATATCATTCTATCACACTCCCGTACTGATCTATATTTAGGGTGCTGTAAGTGTTGTATCAGGGAAACTCACATAGTAGAAGAAGTAATTAGCACCAGTAAGTTGCTGCAACGCCTGCAAAACAACCCCCAAAGCAATCCGATATGGCATCCTAGGAGCCTGAAACATCTCAATCCAACCATGCCAACCACCTTTCCCACCCTTCTCAGCCTCCTGCTGTTCCTGAATTTCAAGTAATTCATGAACAATCACCCTGTGATTCTCAGGTACACCATATAATTTCGACATAGTCCGTTTAGCAGTCTCAGCACGACCGAATCGATAATCAAATCGTGGACTTTCAGGGAATAACAAAATTCCAAATCCAAGTAGTAATCCCCATAAATGGGTGATTCCTAAGGGAATTCGCCAGGATGCTGTATTATCAATGCTTTCTGTACCGAAATTGATACAATATGCCACGAATATACCCAATGTCACGAATAATTGATACGAACTGGGGATCATTATCAGCAGACGATCAGATTAGAGCAGAGTATAACTCTCATAAATGAAAATACACTGAATATAAGAAGAACTTACCAAACCATCGCACCACGAATATGTCTCGGTGCTATCTCACCCTGATACATAGGAACAAGTAAAGAACAAGCACCAACTCCAAACCCAGTCACAAATCTCCCCATCATAATCTGATACCATTTTCCAGAAGGAGAAGTAATTTGAATAATCAATCCAACATGAAGAATGATACACCAGGCGAAAATAGACCATTTCCGTCCAATTCGATCTGCAAGTGGACCAGCGAGTAAAGCTCCAATTAACGTTCCAATGGAAAGCTGCATATCTTGAATTAGGGACTAATCTATACAAACCCCCCCCCATTAGGGTACGATGGAGAAGGGAGGAGGGGGATACTCACAAGAGAAACAATAAGTCCCGAACGAACATTACTAAATTCATAAGAACCATCCGGTTTCAATTGAGCATATCTTTCCTTGAAATTCTTCATTTCAAGAAATCCTGAAATTTGTCCCGTATCATATCCGAAGATAATTCCTCCTATCGAAACGAATGCTCCAAGTGTAAGACTTCGCCATGTTACCCACGGAACCTTTGATTCATCGAATGAACTACTTCTTCTTCTTTTTTCGTTCGGGTCCGTGTTTAAATCCGTGTTCAGGTCTGTTAGAGGTGGGGATTTTCTTCCTGTAAATGGGTTCTTCATTTTGGTTGGCATTGAATCAGCTTGAGCTTAGCTTGAGCTTGACTTGTATAAAGTGGAGGATGTAGGTGGGTGGAATGATTTATCTTAAGTAGATGGGGTCTGACATAGTCTTGCCACGGTGGATTCTTGAGTTCGTCATGGATGTAGCTTGTTAGATATTTTCCAATATAGTGTTGATGATGTAGTTATACTAGTTGTATAGGAGTGTGTTATATTGGATATACCTGCATCTATCTATACACTACTAGAAATAGTATATATTTAATTTACTAAGTATTTCCCCTACTATAATTCAATCCAATTACTTCTTCTTCTTTTATTAAATCAACCATAGTCTCTGCTGATTGGAAAATTCGTCATTTTCGGTGGTGGCTCGAGTCGTGACGTCAACCACCAGAACAATGTCAAACCGAGGAAGATTTACATTTCGTGGCGATTGGATTGTTTCTGGAATTAGATGAGTAATGATGGGCGATTGATAGGGCAATGATCAATTGGGCGAGGGATATATTATTTTAATATTATAATATTACATGGATGGTGATGGTGATGGTGTGGATGTTGATGTTGATACGGATGACGACTACGAGGGATGATATGGTAGAACAAATATTATCAATTGGTTCGAAGAGATAGAAAGAATTAGATAAAGCAGGAGAACAGAAAAGAAAGAAGAATGGGAGGGAAAAGAACACTGGCTAATAAGGAATACCGTTGGTCATCAGCTGGAACTGATCATATCCCTTTGTAGAAACACTCATGTAAGACTTCCGCACAAGATCCCGCATATACTCAGCCGCATCTCTCTCATTCTTGTCGAGAACGAATCGGTCTCGGAAATTCTTCAGTGTCTCCGGCTTGAAGCATGGTAGACCACTGTCAAGCATCAGGGATACAATATGGGCCAGCTTAGTGCTGTAAGGACGCGAGGCGAGGAATGCCTTTACAACCAACGACTCGAACCAGCGGTAGGGTTGGGTGTTGGTCGGGTTATGCGAGTTGTGGCCTGGCAGACTAATGCCTGATGTGCCACTTGGATGATGAGCTGGGTTATGAGTACCACTCATCACGGCAACCATCTCGGAGGTCAATTTGAATGGGGCCCGTTCGAATCGAACACCACCAGGTGCGATGTCGAAGCAGAATCCGAAGTCAATATGGATGATATGACCCGCGTCATCAACCATAATGTTGCCATTGTGTCGATCCTTGAATTGAAGCAAGTATGAAATGACTGAGTAAGCCGCCATACTCTTGACAAAGTTGGTACGTGCTTCTTGGAATCGAATCGAGTCTTCACCTCCATACTTCGAAACGAAATAGTCATAAAGACCATTTACTGCCTCGCGACCTAGCATATCTCGTGAAATCGAATTTGGCAAGACGTCAATCACACCACAACCAGGTGCCGTTGATGTGACCCGGTACGGGAACACCCAGACGTCAAGTCCAACACTGGAGAAGATGCTCCGGAAAGCTGCAATCATCTGCAATGCAAGCATATCTTGACGACAGTCATCACCGACCTTAAAGATTGCCGACTGCCAGATTTCATAGGTCTCCTGTTCAGCATCCTTCGAGCGAACTGCCACCTGGCGCGAGTCAGTATCGTGAGCGAGGCCAGAAATAGCCTTGGTATCCAGTCGGGGTCGAGTCTTTTGGATTCGGAAGGTCGCCATGTATGGTGCTTTGGCATGACTTTGAAGAGGCTTGCCGGACTTTCGATCAATTCCGACAACTACACCGTCGGGGTTACTAGGAAGATAAACTCCAACCTCGACCTTGATTTTGCGCAGCTCTTCCTCGATCTTCTCCTTCTTCTCGGGCTTGCTTCTCTTGATATAGGGTCGGAGCTTGCCGGAAACTCCGGTCACCTCGCCGAAGAAAGAGAACTCGCGTTCGTAGAAGTCACGCTCCTCATTGGAGAAGCTTGAGATCAAGTTATCAATGAAGCGGTCCAGTGTTGGCTTAAGAGGATCGGGCTAGGGGGAAATGTTAGTTTATCGCTTGGCAGAAAAGGGCAGCACGTGAAGCTTACAATTTGAGAATCCTCGTCCTTGTAGGAATTAGCCTTCATGTTCCAGATCACTTGGTGTGCGAAAAGTTGGGACAGTTTAGCGGTCTCGAGGATGTAACGCTCAACGTATCCCAGAGCATCATATCGCAGAGCTTGAACCAATTGAGGCACGAAGTAGAAGCGAACATCAATCGAGTGGCTTTCCAATGCACGCATTGCGTATTGCAGAATGTAAGGATGGTTGCCATATGCGGGTAGGAAGTAGGTCAAGGCTTCGGTGGGGTTGACAGGAGCCCAGAACAATAGATACTAAATGACATGTTAACCAATGGAGTCAGGCATTTCGAATGAGAAAGACCAGGCTTACCTTCAGTTGATGAGTGACATCAGAGGGCAAAGACGAGTCGAACATGATCTCGAGCGCACTCGATTCAGTGATAGCCTTCTCGGGGAAGTTCAGAATCAACCATCGAATATCATTCTGCATCTTAGGCGACGGGAATCGCGCAGCAATCTGAATAGCCAGACCGGGACTCTCGGTCCACGCAAGTCGAAGGAAAGAGGCGACACCCTGGTGATCATGTCAGCTATCACAAGAACTTGTTGGAGGCTTAGAATTAAACACTTACCTCTGCCGGATTCTTGCCCCCAATCGAGGGTATATGGTGCTTGCGCTCGGGCTCCAAGGGGAAAAGCCAAACCCGGAGCCGAGATCTCTCATGTTCAATGAGGATCACCAAAAGATCTTGCTTGGCCTGCAGGGACTTGTAGGATCCCTGCGACTGGGAAGCAATGTCCCCAACTGTTCGAAGGATAGCCAGAGTATCGGCAAAGACCTTGTCTTCCGCCTTGATCTGCAGACGATTGCCGCCAAAAGACCATCTATCACATTGCAATGTTAAAATTGAAACCGCCTTTTCATCCGGGTAAAGGCAGTCATGACATACCTAGGTGTGTGTTTGAACCAGCTGAGTGCAGCCGTGAGAATCTGATCCTTCAGCTTCCAAGTAGCAGGACCATTGCGAGGACTCATAGTTTGCAGAATCTTCAAGGCGAAGACCACTATTCGGAAGTGAATTTCTCTGGCCAATGGATGACTTTGCGTCTTCGCAAGGGCCACGACAGTACCGCTGACGAGACGACAGAAGAGCTGCTGGTCCTGCAAGTTACCAAGGCGAACAGCATTGAAATGGCTCTCGAAGAATTGGAGAACACGCATGTGAGGCGATAGAGTGTTCTGCGCATCCTGTTGATTCTTGAGCATTAAAGCTTTATCTGTTGGAAGAAGTTCAATCTTCGCATGCATGGGATCAACACAGCTGAACCTGTCAGTAATACTCTTGTCACGGAGGGGGTTATGAAGGAGATGACATACCCAAATTCTGGATCAAAAAGCCCTTGTCTGCATTGGATGCTTCTCTCCCATGCCTCGACAACCTCCGCAAGAACTCGAGGTTCGATGCTAGGATTCTCATGAATCACGCCGAGCCAGAGAGATACACCCAGTTTAATAGTTTCTTTGGTGAAGGTCCGGAAGGGCAGAGCAACAAGGTAGTGAACAACAGACAGCCGAGGTTTGCTGCTGCTGCAAATGAGGCCTGCGGCTTGTCTAAGCGCATCCCGGAATTCAACAAATGGTATTTCCTCTCCATTGACGCTGCGACCATAAAGATGGGCGAGGGTAGACTCCAGGCGATCAGCAGCCTCAGGTGAGACTTCAGCCTCTTGCTTGTGATCTGAGAGAAATATTAGCAGGGGAAGTAAAATGTGTGTTTTGATGCACAAACCGGTGGCGCCTAGAAGATGATCATTTGGCCCGTGAAGCAGACGAAGGTCAGGACGGCGATATTTCTGACGAGTGGTGTAGAGTGCCATGAAATCAGAAGCCAAATTAACATCGCTGGAATCGTGGACATCAAGGGATCCTAATTGAAGTCAACAACCGAATCCTTAACACGAGAACATGAAAATACCCACCTAATTTGGGGTCGCTCTGAGGGATCAGAGAACCCATCTCAAGCGCGAAGGATCGACCCATGGAAATATGACCATAGCCACCATCATCGTCGAATTCAGAGAGATAGGTCTATAGAGAAGTATGAGCATCTGGCCTGTGTCCATCGGTCATAAAACAGAGTACATACCTGGAGTAGTCCTTTGATATCTAGAGGGGCAAGATCTAACACTGATGTAACCCATTTCTTCGCATGCCCGAGGAATCGATTCAAGGTCATCTTTCTGAAGGCATAATTATCAGGCAGATCAACTCGAACAATACCCATGGGGGAAACTAGAGATGGCTTCCACTCGAACTCATCCAGCTCGCCCTGAAGACAGGAAGACCACATCACGGTAAGAATCTCCAACAAGGCAAAGAGAGAATGCTTCTCGCAGAGTGCGGAGGGACATTCGCGGATGATCTTGTCAGCACATTGAGTTGCGATGCTTTGCACCCTTTCAATGCGGTGGCAGCAGGCTGTCAGGAAATCTGCCAGCTGTTGAGACAAGAAAGGAGCGGAGAACTCATCAAACTCCCCAGACAATGTGCGGGAGAGGTAGCAGGAGACAGTCTTATCGGCGACAGCACTCATGCAAACAACCATTTCTGGGGTTGCAAGAGATGGATCGCGGAAGTAGTTCAGGATCTTGGTGCAATCACCCGCCGATGCACGGAGGCTTTCAATCAAAAGAACGGCATTGAGGAAGACGGATCGTGGATAATCCAGTCGCTTGATATCTGATTCTCGACCAGCGAGCTCTGCAATGAGAGTTCTCTTCTGCTCCAATACTCGCTGTGGCCCAGCACCTCGTCTGAGCACCGTGTTGAGCTCCACGTCACTCTCCAGGGATTCCATGCGTTCCTCAGCAATAAGTGGTGGTGAGTGGCTTGCGAGCAAGCGGAGCTCCTTCAGATGCTGCTGCGCAACGGCCGAGTTGAGTGAAATCCCATGGACGGCGATGTTGAACCACGCATCCCGGAATAAGGACATGATAGTATCATCATAGTCAAGTGGAGACTGTGCGGTTCCTGGTGTGGAAGATATCAAAAGTGCCAATGGTTTCAAAAGAGGCGTGATGTCGCTAGAGGCAAAAACAACCTCTCTATGACGCTCTGTCTCGAGATCTGGCACATCACCCTTATTGACAATGCTTTCCAAAAGATGAATTAAGTATATTCTATGGAGCGGAGACTGTCTGTCCAAGGACACTGCGAGCTGAGCCATGGCACATTTGACTGCCTCAGAAATGACCGTCAGGCTCTTGTGGACTCCATCCAGATATACACGAGTATAGAACTTCAATAGCAGCTGGAACTCGGCTGTTCCACTGCTCAAGGCGAGAACAGCGGTTTCTTGGATGATGTACGCATCCGCAGATACGCCGAGTTTGCCAACCTTCTGGAGCAACATGGACTGTGCGAGCGCGCTGATCTTATCATCGTTGCAGCCAGTGGCAATGGTAACAATGGCATGGATGACATTTCGGAATACGATAGTGTCTTCCTCTCCACTCGCAGAAAGCGAAGTTTGGCTTCCATTTCTGTAAGCACCAAGATTGTTTGCATTGCCAGTGGGGTCTCCAATAAACTGGTCCTGGACGGAGGAATCTCCGTTGGGACTGGGACTCAGTGCATTACCCAGAGAGTAGAGAGTAGTGATAACAGCATCTTCAGATAGAATGCTGAGGATTTGGGTAAGGCATTTAGCAGCGACAGCAATAACCGGGCCGGAGGGAATTCCTCCTTGAGTCAAGAATTTCAACAAGCAGCGTCTTCCAATGGAAGCGCCATTCGAAGACATCCTCGCCAGGATGGCGGTGCATTTCAAAGAAATGATGGCCAGGTTATCACAGGCCATTTGCTGGGGATCAATCAGAGTATCCTCCAGCCACGAAAGCAGGACATCATTGTTGGTGGCATCTTCACCTAGAACGACACAGTTCAAGAAACCGACAAGTGCCTCCCCCTTAACAGAGAATGCAAGACGCTGTTGCGAGGGAGATCCAACTTGGAGATAGTCCGATCCGTCCGCAAGCAGATGAATCTCCTCGCTGATGAGGTCTGTGATACGTTCGACCAGAACAATATCAGCGTCATCATAGCCTCTTGCGATGCTCATACCTGCCATATACTCGTCTAGCAGTTGGTCATCGGACAAATCCTGTGACTCGATCAAAGATGCTGCAGATGACTTCACAAAGCGCATAAAGCCCTCCTGTACTAGCATGGCACCGAGGGGCCGACCTTGGACAGCATATCGTCGCGTATACTTTCGCCAATCCTTGAAAAAATGCTCTGCTCCACCGGCATTACGAATTGTAGACGAAGCAGTCTCAACAGCAATCATGAATGACTCGGACAGCATCGCCCGAAGATGGTCGATGATTCGAACCTTTTCGCCAGAAGACCAGATCGAGGTATACTTTGCCGACGCCTCCAAGAATCCCACCAACGAGACGGCAATTGACAGAATGGCAATCGACTCATGGATTACACCACGGCCCCCTGACTCGCCCGAGGAATATTGAAAAGGGGTGACTGCGCTGATTGCCTCGCTGCAATTGTTCAAGAACTCCGTTGCTGCATTCACGACGACTTTCCGCAACGATGGGAACCTCGTGCCTAGCGACAATAATGCCGAGGTGAGATTGCTGGTGAGCACTTCCCATGGTGACGGCTTCACATTATGCAGGACAGGCGAAGGCCGGAATAGCTGGCTAGGAGCCTCAGGTAAATAGCGAGCCAGTTGAGTGACCAACTTAGTTGCACGGTCTTTATCATCCACAGATGAAGCAGCTTTACACAAAGCAAGAAGTACATCCAGTTCACGAATCCCCTATAAATTCGGCAATATGGTTAATCTACACCCCCACCAGATCACAAGCAGTGGCTCTTGAATTGCGTATGCGTACCATTGGAACCCGCGACGTGGGAGATTGATCTTTCAAGACTCCATTGAGAGTTCCATCTGCTTGACGGGCTGGTCGAGTCTGTTGTGAAAGACGCGAGAGGTCCGATTCATTGCCTTGGGGTTGCTTCACGGCTAAAGCGGCCAACTTCTCAAACGCCGAGCGCCTGATGCCGACTGAGAGACTATAGGGAGTATCCATTAGCAAGGGACTTTGGAAATAAAAGGAATAATCATCATATAGAAGCATACCCATCCATCTCAATCGAGTAGTTCCAACTGATTCAAGCTGATTTGAAGCCGAAGTGAAGAGGAAGTTGGATCGTCCGAGGAGTTTCTGGGGAAGAAGGGGGCGGGCACGTGCAATTCGGGTGGAATGTTGTTTGTTTTTATATTCATTTTTGTATAGAAATTAGATATATCACTATAATTAATTAGACTATAACTTGTTTATAAATTATTCAGTTATTATAAAATCATAATTAACATAAGTATTGATTGATTAATGATATTGCTGCGCAACTGGAAATGCACTGTGGGAGGCGCATATCCGATGAGGCTCCGCGCTTCTGCGACTTCTCCTTCTTTTTTCCCCAAGTCCGTCCACTCCAAAAAGCCCATCGCGTTGTCTGATTGGACAACTATTAGCCTGGGAATATTCTACTCTGTCGAGATAATATCTAGATATCCCTTTTGGTCATTTGATCTCGCTCATTGCCTGTGATTCATCCCCTCAAGGTCTGGTTGTGAGCGAGAGTCATGGCGCCTCGTGAGAAGAGCTCGCTCAAACGGGGAAGAGTGAGTTAATGGCGTTATCTCTTTCTCTTTCTATTGTGATAATGCGCGTACTGACGCGATTGCGCTCGCTAGGGCACTGAATCAGACTCGCAAGATCAAAAGAAACCCCGACGGTCCCAACGACTCTCAAGCCAGCAACAATTAGAGACACCCGTGGATTATGACTATCTGCCTACGCCACTGACACATAAAAACAACTCGACAGCGACAGATATCCGCAAAGAAGTGACCGCCACACCCCCAGACAGTCCGAGTCATGCGCAAAACTTCTCACAAGCCGTGTCATCCCCACCAGGAGACACCCAGGCTCTGTCGCAATTTGTCTACCCTCCGAGGGCATTCGCGGATGATGTCGAAGATGAGAGTGCGGAGGGAGTCTGGGGATATCTCCTCCCGCTGGATGATAATGTGAGCGGTCCGTTTGTGTTGAAAAAACGGGATAGCTGTGCCGGACGTAGTAAGGCTTCTAAGAATGGCCAAGCTCCTGGTGGTTACTTAATTGGTCGTCATCCTGAGTGCGGTAGGTCGATGTCTCAACATATATCTGAGAGCCTATGTCCAATGTGTGATGTGCGACAAACTGATCATTCAACAGATCTGGTGATCAATATACCCACTATTTCAAACCGACATTTCCTCCTCTTCTCGGAAAAGCGGAAGGGAGACGTTGTTGCGATGCTGGAAGACCTTTCGAGCAATGGGACATTTGTTAATGATGCTATAGTGGGACGAAACAAGAATCGCGAGCTTGAAGATGGTGATGAGGTGTCCATTCTAGGCGAAGCACGGTTTGTCTTCCGTTATCCTCGCACACGAGATACGCATGGATTCCGCCAGCAATATCGGATTCTGCAGCAACTGGGCAAAGGTCATTTTGCCACCGTTTATCTTTGTGTCGAGCGAGCGACTGGAAAGCAATATGCAGTGAAAGTGTTCGAAAAACGTCCGGGAGATTCTCAAAAGACCCAAGGGGAGGCACTACAACAGGAGATTGCTCTTTTGATGGGAGTGAACCACCCCAATCTACTCTGCCTGAAGGATACCTTTGATGAGAATGATGGTGCTTATCTTGTTTTAGAACTTGCTCCTGAGGGCGAGCTGTTCAATTTGATTGTCAATAAACAGAAACTGAGTGAGGCTGAAACCCGGCATTTGTTCCGTCAGCTCTTTGACGGCTTGAAGTATCTGGTATTATCTGAGTCTCTCATATGAAGTGATAACAGGACTAATCATGTTCTAGCATGACCGAGGGATTGTCCACCGAGACATCAAACCAGAGAATATCCTTCTTGCTGATACGAAAATGACGGTGAAATTGGGAGACTTTGGCCTTGCAAAGATCATCGGCGAGGATTCATTCACGACCACCCTGTAAGTGCAGTGAACTCCTATCTGATCTGTTTGATCCTATCTTTTTATGCTAATACGAACGATAGATGTGGTACACCAAGTTGTAAGTTTGCACCCTTCCATAATGGTTCGTGCAGTCACTGATTGTGTAGACGTGGCACCGGAGATTCTGCAAGAGACCAAACGACGACGTTATACCAAGGCTGTGGATGTCTGGTCGTTGGGCGTGGTTCTCTATATCTGCCTCTGTGGATTCCCTCCTTTCTCCGATGAATTATGCACTGCCGAGAACCCATACACTCTCGCCCAACAGATCAAAATGGGCAAATTTGACTACCCATCACCATATTGGGACTCCGTGGGAGATCCAGCCTTGGATCTGATCGACCGAATGCTCACAGTTGATGTCGAGAAGCGAATCACGGTGGACGAATGTCTCGAGCACCCGTGGCTCACTGAAAAGTACCCCAGTGTCAACGATAGTACCGAAGGACTGACGGGTGCACTCGGCAAACTGGACTTCTCCAAGCGCAAGGTCGAGCGTGAACGTACGCTCTTGAGCAGCGTTAATGCGGCTGACTTCAGTGAACGAGCTGAAGATGGCGCTGCCCCTGTTAAAGTGTTCCATAAGAATGAGGCAGGCAAACGAGTTCACAATCGTCCAGCCAAGGTCTCTCGCCGTGAAGCATCTCCTGGTGATAGTGGACCTCGTGACTTTGCCAATCTTGGTGAACGAGGGGATCCTGCATTGTACAATTAGTGCTCGACATGCTATTGAGTATAGTAGATGTGCATCTACATACGTTGATTCTCTTCTTCTTTCGTTTTTTTTTTTGTCATCTGGTTTCCTACTTTACTCTGTTCTGTTATTCTTAGGGTTAATTAGGGTTATGGTCTACATACAACATAATGTGTATACATGAGTATATAGTCAGTCTAGGCGCATCGTACGATCTGCGATGGACCCGAAGTGGCGTGAACAACAAAACAATTCATTCATAAATCAGCAATTTTCATTAAATGAGTATATTCATTAAACAAAATAATATAATATAATATAAATAATTCAATTTAATAATTAAATCATGTAATTAAAATATAAATTGCTGAAATAATAATCCCCCTATATACTATACATACTATACATATATACTGCATAAAATGTTTGTATGCTGCCTTGCGGGTCTCACCGAATGACAGCAAAGATTATTCTCCTCCCCCCTTCCACTTCCACTTTCAACTTCTTCTTCCTCTTCTTTCCCCCCTCAACTTCTTCCACTCCTTGAAATTCCCCAAGGATTCACGTCGCAATGGGTCTCTTCGCTAGTTTCCTTGACTCTTTCTGCGAGCATTGCTCGTCCCAGTCAATTTATACTCTCGTTACGGTCGGCTTCTTCTCCTTTATTGCCCTCTCCGTCCTCGTCAATGTTCTACGCCAGTTACTCTTCAAGAATCCCCATGAACCCCCTCTGGTCTTCCACTGGTTCCCCTTTGTGGGAAGTACCATTAGTTATGGTATGGATCCGTATACTTTCTTCAATACTGCTCGCGCAAAGGTGTGTACTCCGCAATTCCTCTCTCTCTCTCTCTCTCTCTCTCTCTTTTTTTTCCTCCGCGAATTCTCTCTCCTTCGCGAATTTCCCCTGGCAGAGAATATTTTTCTAATTTGTTGTTCTACTTAGTACGGCGATATCTTTACCTTTGTTCTCCTGGGAAAGAAGACTACGGTCTATCTAGGTACCAAGGGTAACGATTTCATTCTGAATGGAAAGTTGCGCGATGTTTGCGCCGAGGAGGTTTACTCGCCACTGACCACCCCCGTCTTTGGCCACGATGTTGTCTATGACTGCCCGAACTCGAAATTGATGGAGCAGAAGAAGGTGAGAAATCAAACAGCCGTCAATCGTGCTCGTAAGAGCCCCCGCTAACTCATTCGCAATAGTTCGTCAAATTCGGTCTCACCTCCGAGGCGCTGCGCTCTTACGTTACCCTGATCACCAACGAAGTCAACGATTTTGTCAAGACCTCCCCCGCTTTCCAGGAGCCTAAAGGAACATTCGATGTCTCGAAGATCATTGCGGAAATTACCATCTATACTGCCTCCCGCTCGCTGCAGGGCAAAGAAGTTCGGGACCGATTCAACTCGACCTTTGCGGAAATGTATCACGATCTGGATATGGGTTTTGCCCCTATTAACTTCATGTTGCCTTGGGCCCCACTGCCTCACAACCGCAAGCGTGATGCCGCGCAACGCAAGTTGACCGAGACTTATATTGATATCATTCGCAAGCGTCGTGAGGAGGGTGGTAAGAAGGACTCGGAGGATATGGTCTGGAACCTGATGTCGTGCACTTACAAGAATGGTACTCCCATCCCCGACAAGGAAATTGCCCATATGATGATTGCTCTCCTGATGGCTGGACAGCACTCTTCTTCCTCGACTGCGGCTTGGATTGTTCTGCGCCTGGCGACCTGCCCCGAGATCACCGAGGAACTTTACCAGGAGCAACGCCGTGTTCTGGGTGATGAGCCTCTTACCTATGAAAGCCTTCAGAAACTGGATCTTCACTCCAAGGTCATTAAGGAGACTCTTCGTATCCACGCCCCTATCCACTCGATCATTCGCGCTGTCAAGAACCCCATGCCCGTGGAGGGAACACCCTACGTGATCCCCACCACCCACAATGTCTTGTCTTCCCCTGGTGTCTCTGCTCGTTCAGAGGAGTTCTTCCCCAAGCCGCTGCACTGGAACCCCCACCGTTGGGACGAGGCTCCTGTCAATCAGGAAGATGAAGACGAGGAGAAGATCGATTACGGTTATGGTCTTGTCACCAAGGGTACCAACAGCCCTTACCTTCCATTTGGTGCGGGTCGCCATCGCTGTATCGGAGAGCAGTTTGCCTATGTGCAACTTGGCACGATTCTCGTTGCCTTGGTGAAGCAATTCAAGTTCACCTCCACCCCTGGCAGCACCGGTATCCCCGAGACTGACTACTCAGTAAGAACCCCTCAACCCCCCCACCGCAATTTACATCCGGATGATACTAACATGATAAATAGTCTCTGTTCTCCAAGCCTCTTGGCAAATCTTTCGTGCAATACGAGAAGCGCGGAGTTAAGGCTTAAACAATTTCAATTGCACAGAGCAAAAAAAAAAAAGAAAACCAGCAAGGACAAAAGACTTTTGGCATTGCCCTCAATACATTTTTAATGACTTTCAATAGACATGAGTTCCAACCAGCATCTTGGTCCGATGTCTTTGAATGATTGTACCCGTTGTACATTATCCATTTCTATTTCATGATTATTGTTCTGCTCGTGCCGTGCGCTTCTTCCTATTCATATTATATAGAAGGGTTGTGTTGATATAGTCATTTTATCAAATTAATCTACGATATTAGATGAGTTCAGATCATGATATTCAAGAAAATGATATAAGTATAGTATATAGTACAGTACATTTGTCAAAGATAGAGGCAAACCGCAAGATGAGACTCAGATATGCAAAGAAAGAAAAACGCCCATCAAGCCTCTATCTACGCCTTCCTTCGCTCTTCAAGTCTCTTCTTCGCCCGAACCTCCACTCGTCGTCGTTCACCACCATCAACCTTCGTTCCACGCTTATCCTCCCACATCCCCTCCTGAACAGAAATAGTCGCGGCAGACCCATGACTCCCCTTAAGTGGTTTCAAAAAGGGTCCTCGAATCTTACTACCACGATGAACCTTCATCTTCGCAAATCCAAATTTCTTCACCGAATTCACACCCGGAAATGAAACCGCGTCAGGCGCAAGGTTAACAATCGCCTTCCTCATCCCCGGTGTAAGTGTAGCACTTGGTGCAGTGGGCGTAGTAGATCGACCTTCCTTCTCGGTAGCAGGAATCTCAACAACACGCAATTGAGCGACGCCGTCGACGACATTCTCTAAATCTCCTCCAGGACCGTGAATACCGTTGCGGAACTTTTCGCGTTTCCGAATTAAGTATCTGCGCTGTCTGGCGGGTTCGATGCCTAGATCGCGGAGTTGATCGGAGGTTGAGGTGAAGAGTTGGTCCCAGGATGTGATTTTGCTGGAGTGTTTGGACATTTCGCGGCCGATTAAAGTTAGGAATGTCGGGACGTCTGGGACGAATGGGGTTGGGGAGGGAATGGCTGGAAGGGCATTTCGAGAGAATTGGCGGATGGTTTGGTTTGGGAGGCTTGTTTGGATGATTCGAGATGGTAGGCCTCGTAGGAGGGAGTTGTGGAATGCCATTGTTTATTTGTCCTTCAATGGACAAGCGTGTCTGTTTTGAAGTAGACACTGTTTATTTCCCCCTTCTCAAAATGAAACCAGGACGAATCCACAACGATCCCTGAAGTGTAGATTGAAGACGAGAGAAGGAGAGAGTCTGGGGTGATAGAGAAATTTCGGGACTGCCTCGGATTATTAATAATCCGGGAGCTACCCGCCCTTTGAAGGCCCAGCTTTATTCACAAGATGCATTCTTGATACATCAAGTTCTCGTCAAAAACATCTTTCTCTTCAATGACCTCGTGATTCGAGTCAGTCTATTTATTTGGTGGTTTTTTATTTCTGCCAGGGGCGTTTACCCCAATCTGTGAGCAGTGTTGCGAGCAGTCATGGCAGCCTCACCGTTTGCTTCTCGCTCTCCGTCGGTGACGGTGGCGTCACCTAATACAGCAATTAGATTGAAAGCAGCTGCTGCTCAAGCAGGATCTGAATCTACAGATATCAAGACTTCATCTCAATCTCATGGTGAACTTACGGAGCAGTTGAATAACTCTGTAGCACAGAACTATGAAAGAGGTTCGAGCTACCCCCGTCGCCCCTCTCCAACGATTATGAATTTGATACTAAAGTTTACTCTTTCTATTTCTATTCAGGCAAGAAATTAGGTGAAGGTACATACGCCGTAGTTTACCAAGGACATCGTCGAGATACCGCCACAACCGTCGCAATCAAAAAGATCAAGGTCAATGCCGATTATAAGGATGGACTGGCCATGGACGCAATCCGCGAAGTGAAATACCTCCAAGAATTATCACACCCGAACGTGATCGCGCTTCATGACGTTTTCTCCAAACATGAGAATCTTCATCTGGTCCTTGAATTTCTGCCCGGAGGCGATTTGGAGATGTTGATTCGGGATCAAAATATCCAGTATGGTGCTGCAGATATTAAGGCTTGGATGGGAATGCTAGCGCGTGGAGTCTGGTTTTGTCATGAGAATTTCGTCTTACATCGTGATATCAAACCGAACAATTTGTTGATTGCAGCAGATGGTGAGGTTAAACTGGCTGATTTCGGTCTAGCCCGGTCATTTGCAGATCCTTATCTAAACATGACCCACCAAGTGATAACTCGTTGGTATCGACCTCCCGAGTTACTCTACGGAGCCAGACAGTATTCCGGCGCCGTTGATGTCTGGTCTATGGGAATGGTCTTTGCTGAATTACTATTACGAGTTCCATTTGTTGCAGGTAATTCAGACCTGGATCAAATTGCCAAAATTTCAGAGGCCTTTGGAACTCCGACTAAAGATAATTGGCCCGGTGTCGAACAATTACCATTATATATTGAGACGGATAAGAGTCAAATCATCCCAACGTCCGGACGGGATTTTTTCCTTCGACAATTCCCTACGGCTGGTCCCGTGGGTGCTGATCTGTTGATGTCAATGTGCACATTAGACCCTCGAAAACGAATCACTGCAGTTCAGACCCTTCGACACGACTGGTGGACGATTGATCCCCAACCAACCAAGAATGGAGATCTCCCGCGGAAACGCCAGTCTGCTGAAAAGAAAATGGGGGAGGATTTGAGTCGACGTGGTGGTGAGCTTAATGATGATCCATTTAAAAATGCGGCACGACAATTAGATTTTGGTGGGAAATAATACCAGAAGCATCAACCATTATCACAAATTGATTAGCATCAATAACTAATTGTATGATCTTTCGAGCCGCTTTGAACAATGTCGTAATTTGTCTCCGTTCTATTTGCTTTTTCCCCTTTACAATGTCCGAGCTATCGTACATAGCGTATGTATGTACATATGGATCATTCTCCATCTGCATGCAGATGCATGATTGAATCGCTGCCCAATCTTTTCCCGAGTGACAGCTCAGGGGAACCACAACGACGGAATGGGGCAAATAAAAAATATCTTAAAGAGATGTCAACCATTTAGCCGCATGCTCCGCTACCTGTCATGTAGCACTGTCCACTAGAGGCCCAGATCACTGTAAGCCATTCTGACACTGCCCGATATCACCCAGTGGGGGAAGTTTCATGATGTCCCAGTGTACGCAGTACATAGTACATAGTACGGAGTACTCCATCCGGACGTCTCCCGTATCTGTATCCCCTTGCATTTGCGAATATCTATTGGTCACTCCTTCATAGAAGTGTGCCGTGTATGCATTGTATGTAGTAGTAATAGTTACCTTGGGCTTCCCTTGTCGTAGAGGGGGATAACCATCTTCAGGATGAATGACCACTTGATCCCAGAGGGTAAGTCCGGGGATACAGTGAAATGAGCACAGCTTCACAATCACAGTGGAGACAACTCTCTGTTCAAGGAGGATCAACGTTCAATGTTCACACATGGGACTCGAGGGGTTCCTCCAGAGATCCAAATAATCGACAAGGATCCACAGGGGGAGGGGTGGTCAAAAGTCGATAAACGAAGGTCATTCGTCCCCCTTTTTCAGCGGCCCTTGGTTCTCCCCATCCTTCTTCCTCCACCACATTGACCATCATTGGATCAGTCCAGCTCCAGCTAGACCTACGACGGACCTTGACTCCTTCGAGAGTTAGACTGTGATGACCCCATTTTAGTACAACGCCATATCCTCCCAAAACAGCCCCTTTTCCCCGTGCAGTTGTGCATAGTGTACACTTTTAGTATAATGTAGGGTACTTTGAAAGGGCCAACGTGAGAGGGGGAGAAGGAGAGTTGATGGGGAGAAGAGGAGTAGAGGAGTAGAGGAGTAGAGGGGGGTCTAGCCCCGGGGATAAGCAGAGGGAGAGAGTACTTGCATAATCATAGAAGTTAACTACCAGCAAGATGTACTTCTGTATTGTAGTTAGTTGGGTAGTTCCTGCAGTTTATAGTTGCGCAGTTGCCGGCTTTAATTTGCACTTGCCGTTTTTATCTTTTTTTTTTGAGGGGGGGGAAAGTGCGACCTTCACAATTCCGCTCTTGCCTCTGTTGATTTCGCGACTTCCTCATCTTCTGACCTTCTCCGCTTAACTTCTTCTCTTCCCTTTCTCATCTCGTCTTTCTCTTCTTCATTTCTTCTCTTCTCTTCTCTTCTCTTCTCTTCTCTTCTCTTTTCACGGCAACTCCAACGGTCACTCGGCAGTGGCGTTGACTCGTCGCGATCGCAACGCATAATCTCTGAGGAGGCACGGTACGTATCCGAGACTCTGTTTATGTTCGCCCACGGAAATTCCGCTCCATCGACGACATCAATCGAATATATGGCTTCTCTTATTCGCCATTTCTGAGCCTATATTCTGAAAACATCTGGCTAACCTGGTTCAAGAACGTCAACCGAGTCGTATTCCCCCGCCGAGTTGGTGATTCTAAGCCACCCGACCAAATCCTGCCGTGTGTTGAGTTGGATTGTATCCGTATGGCCGCTGCGCCTTCACGCTGCGATTAAGAATTTGAATTGAGTTTCCGGTGGGAAAGGCAAATTTTGCGCCTGGTCATATTCGGTCAAGAAGATGGCCTCAACAACAACTCTCCCTCAACCATCACGGCCGGTCACCAACCCTCCGTCTGGTTCATTGCCACAACTTCCGAATCCTAAACCCAGGAGGAGTCTCCCCGCTGCCGACACTCCAAGGGCTGTGTCCCCATATCAGCCATCTAAATTGCGAACTCCGTCAAGTCCCAAACCCTCCCTACGATCTCCTCTTTCGAATTCCAACTCCACGTCAAATCTGAGTACGGTTCGTTCGGCATCAAGTGGACGTGCGCCGAGCAGCCCCGATAAGTCCCTGCGCCGAACAATCAGCATCGCCTCGTTTCCACAGCCACCAAAGCCTGGAGGAAGTCGTTCCTCGACATCTTCGGTGACTGGAGTTCCCGCCTCCGGTTCCATGGGTAGCACGAAGCCGAAACGAGGGTCACGTCTGAGTACAGGAACAACAAGTAGCTACCGCAGCTCGAAAACACCTTCGTTATTAAATGGAAGTGGAGATGGAAAATCCATTCTATCCGAAGCGCGCGATCCAGATGCTTCGCCCGGACACAGCAGAAGTTCCTCCGCCCAAGGATCTTGTTCGACCAGCGCGACCACTTTCGAAGATGCAGATGATACGAGTACCGCCAAGGGGAGCTCGAAGGGTAAAGAAACAAAAGGCAATGTGATTGTCAGTGTGCGTGTCCGGCCTGATACTTCAATGGGTGACACTTCTCGAAGTCATGGCGAGTGGTCAGTTGAAGGCCGTCAAAGTCTCGTTTCCTACCGGGGTAAAGAAGGAGGAGATTACTATTATGGTGAGTCCTAGCATTCAGATGATATTCTTCGTATTGTTCTTAGCGTGGTTTTTACTGACGGTATGGCAGATAATGTATTCACTACTCATGAAAACAATGCCAAGGTTTATGATTCGGCCGCCAAACGCCTGGTGCGACGTGTTATGGAAGGTTATCACGGTACTGTCTTTGCTTATGGTATGACAGGAACTGGAAAGACCTTTTCGATGCAAGGAACCGCTACCTCCCCGGGTGTGATTCCTCTGGCGATCACGGATATCTTTTCCTTCATTAGAGAAACTCCGCACCGAGAGTTCCTGCTTCGAGTCAGCTATCTCGAAATTTATAACGAGAAGATTCATGATCTACTTTCTGCTTCAGTCTCCAGCGGGCCCGGGGCACCGCAGCAAGAGGAGATCAAACTGCGTGAAGATAGTAAACGAGGTGTATATGCCACACCCCTGAAGGAAGAGATCGTGCAAAGTCCTACACAGCTTCTTCGAGTGATCGCGAGAGGAGATCATGCCCGCCGGACGAGCAGCACTCAATTCAACGCGCGCAGTTCTCGAAGTCACGCCGTGGTCCAGATTGTGGTTGAGAGTCGAGAGCGTGTGCCGTCAAATAATTCGCAAGACAAACGAGCCGGAATCGCACCTGGTGGCGTGCGGGTTTCTACCCTGAGTTTGATCGATCTTGCTGGTTCTGAACGAGCTGCAGATGATAAAGAACGTCGGACGGAGGGTGCTCATATCAACAAGAGTTTACTTACCCTCGGAAATATCATTAGCGGTCTCTCGGATAGCAAGGATGGTAAACAAGGTAGTGCGGGAGATGCTAGGCATCTTCCCTATCGTGATAGTAAACTCACTCGTCTCCTACAGCCAGCTTTGTCTGGAAATTCATTGGTCAGCATTCTTTGCACGGTCCAGTTGATCTCTGGGGTAAATGCGAACACCGGCGAGACGCTGAACACGCTCAAATTTGCTGCGCGTGCAAAGAACAATATTGTTAGTCACGCAAAACGAGCCGAAGAAGCATATGGGGCTGGGGGTGGTGATTCTGGGAGTCGCGTGCTGCTCGAACGCTATCGCATGGAGATTCAAGCTCTTCGCGGGCAGCTTGACACGCAAGCCAAGGCCCAAGCTGAGAAGGAAATGAAATGGGATGAGCAACAATACGAGAAGGAGGCCCAGGCTCGACATGAGGAACAGGTTTTAGAGATGCAATTGGCCCGAACAGCACTCAAGGAAAGGATCGAGCATCTGAACCGTCTTATTTTGAGCTCAAAATCCACAGGCGTTAACAACCATGGCACTATGTCTGCTCTTGGTCGACTTTCAAGAATGTCTAGTGTCGACAATGGAACCCGCTCTTTACGGTCTTCGGCAAGTCATTCTACATTGGGTGCTGGTCACTCATCTATCCGGCCAATTTCCTTCATGTCGGTCAATAGCAATGAGCCATCAGGAATGCCCTTCGCAGGTGGCTCCTTTGGCAATGAGGAAGATGATGAGTTGGGCGAATTCGGCGATGGCAAAGCTAGCCTACAAAGACAAATCACAGCCTTGCAGGCTGACCTCGGCGATAAAAATCGATACATCTCGACGCTTGAACGACGACTGCTTCAGGCTCGACGTTCTAGTCACTCCCGCATGTCGATAGGTGTCAAGTCGACCGCTTCGACCATCGCCGAGCATCCAGATGCAACGGCCCTTCTTCGTGAGAAAGATATGGAAATCAATGAGCTCCGCATTCAATTGGACGATAAGGATCGAATGTTGGCTGCTCTTCGATCTGCAGCTCGACACCGCGATCTGGCAGTAGTGACTGGTGACCCACAAACGCCAGACCTTACAAACAAAGCGGAATTCTTGAGCACTGCACCGAACAGCCCGCCAAGCGGTGGCGTGGTTGACAAGAGTGTCAGCCCAGTGGTTCATATGCCCGCCAAATCTCCAGTGGATGGCGAAGGCGATCGAAAGAAGAACATGGATGAGGTATCCAAAATGTTGGATGAAATGATACAGGGCCGCGTTGATAGCGGTCACATGGAGAGAGGCTCTTTTGGAGCAGCTAAACGGATCTCTGCTGATAGTCGACGTGTATCGACATCAGCTGAAGTGCCAGGCTTAAAGCCAAGCACGCCGGTCCCGACAGAACCGCTTCCAAATCTTCCAAAATAATGAGGCTATGACCATGCCTCTTTGTGTTTATCGTTGATCTGATACCCCCTTTTTTTGGCCTAATGTTTTATATGCTTGTACTCTTTTTTTATATGGAGATTTGCTGAATCTTATTGGAATTTGCGGCCCAGCGAGGCAATGTATCATTGGAACTTATTGTTATTTTATATTTGATAGCAAAATCATGCTGGAATAGATACTTATGTACACTCAGAATCTTCATTGCGTATGAAATAATGTCATTTATAAAGTTGAATGTATAGAAATGAAGTATTCGACAGTGCTAACAACAGAGATAATACTCTGCGTCCATAATTGTGCAGAGCGCAGAGAATTAGGAGATGATCTCCAGTTCACCCTTCCTATCCTTAGCATAAACATCCTTCCACTGATCCCATAATCGCTGAAGCTCCTCCACATATCGAGAATGCAATTCATCTATGTACTCATCACCGATCTTATCCCTATTCCTCTGCTGCATAACAGGAATCGGCCTTCCAACCACAATATTCAACGGTCGTCGATAAGGCATCAATCCAACATCATAATTGAATACTCCCCGCGCATGAAAAAGAGGAATAGTAAATCCCATAGTCTGTTTCACAAGCATTTGAATCTTATGAATGATAGGATGTTCATCCGAATGAACCTGTTCATAAAGATCATTCTCTCCAAAAGCCAATACAGGAACTAAATCCGCACCAGTCCGAATGGCCAATTTAATAAATCCCTTCCGTCTCTTCAATACAAGTCGTAACGAATGTGGTTGGGCATTAAGTGATTCTCTCGCTCCACCGATAACAATTGTAATTGCCCGACCCATTCCTTCTCCATTCTCCCCACCCTTAGATAAAAGGTTCTCGCAGGATTCTCTCGAAACACTCGCTAACCCCATGGCAAGCGCATACTCGCGATAAAACGGAATGCGAAAGTTCGAGTCTAGCGTAAGTAACGTGTTCGTGATTCCGGGGAATAATTTTGAGAATCCTAGTGCTTCAGTACCGAAGGCTGCGAAGGCTCCATGAGATATTATGCCGTGAGGATGGTATCCGAAAATATATTTCTTTGTTGGGGGTAGTTCTGCTTCACGGTGGAGAGAGGCGGGGAAATATGAGGCGTAGATTGACCAGATTGGGAGAGAACGGAGAAAGGAACTTCTTCCCTTTAAATCGCCTGATGTTGGTGCTGTTGAGAATAGGGAGATGTAGACTAGATATGGGAGGAGGAGGGGCCAGAATAAAGGGATTGCGCAGGTGAAGAAGAAACTGCATAGGAATAGAGCGATTGTGAGGGTGTGACAGAGTACGATGAAGGTTTGTAATCGTCTTTCTAGGCCGATGTTCAGTGGTGCCCAGTGAATACTGTCAATCGTTAGTTTCCTGGTGGAGGAATGCTAGAGGGGATGTGGAGGAGGGAGGGGGGTGGTTGGTATACCGTTTTCTATCTTTGCTTGTGGCTCGGTTGGACTGGGACTGTTTAGGTCCTTGACCTGAAGAAACGTCCCCATTCATCTTCTTGTCTGCTTGAGGAGAGTTGATGTGGTGAAGTGAAGTCGTTCGAGTTAATTGCAGTCCGAAGATGACGTCGTGGGCTTAGTCATGTGGGTACACAGTGTACAGGAGTGTACTATGTAAATGTAGTAAATATAGTGCAGAATATACAAGAAATATATTGTAGACAATACAATAAATGAAGGACAGAGTATACAATAATATGTAATTCAATTGTTGTAATCCCCAACGCCATCCCGCTAGTGGGTGTCTATATAATGCAACTAATCTCTACGCTTTTACCATGAAAATCTACTCATTGTTAGTCTCGTTCGATAATAATATATCTCAAGACTTACCTCATTCAATGACTTATCATCCATAAGAGCCCTCTTCTTCTGCGCAATATGTCGACCACGGAAAACTTGTCTTCCAATGGGAAGTCGCTCTCGTGCTGTAGTAGATGAGACAGCGACAGGTTTCTCAGTCTCCTTCTTGGATTTGGATTCGGAAGCCTCGCTCGCAGACTCATCATCGGAATCGGCCTTTCTCTTCTTCGATTTCTTCTTTTTCTTGGATTCGGAGACTGATGAGGAATCGTCGACGTCTGTAGATCGGTCTTTCTTCGAGGACTTTGATTTCGATTTCGACTTGGACTTGGACTTGGACTTGGATTTCGACTTGGATTTCGCCTCCGAGGACTCAGCATCACTGGATTCAGCCTCGCTTGGTTTTTGCTGCTCCTGCTGCTGCTGCTCCTCCTTCGCCTCCTCCTTCTCTTGCGCTAATAACCCCCCACGAACGAATCTCACTTCGGGAAATTTCAAAGCGACATATCGGGCAAGTTTAACATCATCTCTTTTCCGTTCCTCCTTTTTCAATTCAGTGTCGGATTTCCCGTTCAGTCGGCCCAAAAGTCCCTTAAATGCATCGAGACCGGTTGGTTCCAAAGCCTCTCGACCTCCACGTGCGCCCAGGCCTAACGTGTCGTCTTTGATCGTCACTTTAATATGACTTGTACTGGCATTAGTCAATAGGTCGGCGTGTGCAGCGTCTTTGGCTCCGAGTCGATTGCCGGGGGCCCAGCCCTGAGCACTCATGATGCGGTGGCCGAAGCCTGATGTGGCTCGCGCCCATTGTGTATTGTTGGGATCATTAGAGATCTTGGTTCTCCTAGTGGATAACGTATCAGTTTAGTGTTTCTCAGAGAGTTGATTTTGGTGTTTGCATACTTCTTAGGACCGGCTAATCCCATGGTGGGCGGAGACTGTTTGAAGGGGATATTTTCTCGGCCCTCAAAAGTCTAACTTTTTTTTTGATGCGGAGATAGCTGAGTCATCTAAAGATAAGCCTCACCGCTTCTACTATCACGTGACTATCGAGCGTACAGTCTGTAAGTTAGTGTTGACATTCGTGCATCGTAATAGAATAGAATACATTATAATTAGGTTGAGGGAGTGAAGCTGATAATCTTTCCATTGACAGAGTAATCGGCCGTTCATTCGCAACAAAGAAAGACGTTGTGATATGATATCTTTGTAGACTTCCAAAAGAGGAACTGTTGTTAGTGCACAAGGCCATAATAGTGTTAGAGTTGTCTAGATTCTACACTTCACATACTTAAGTACAAATTCTCACATATCCTGGATATAGCAAAGATGGTACGTCTGCTAATAGTAATGTATATTTCCAAGATAATAAGTATCTCCTAGCCTTGTCCAATCCATTCCATAGTACAGAACTATGAATGTCAGGTGATTACGGTGGAAATAATACTACCACGTAACATCCACCGCTTTCTCCAGTGGCGCATCAATTGCCACGTCTTCAGTCCAGCGTCCACGGCCCATGACTGGATTAGGTAAACCTCACCCGCAGTTCACTTTGAGATATTTGGGAAGTACATATCTTCCCCCCGCCATATCCCATTATCAAAATCCATCAATTCATTCACTTTATTGAAACATTGATTTTGTTGGTTTAATTGTGTTTGTGTGTTTCTCGGAGTAGCTGAGCAGCTACGCATGGAATACCAACCATTGGGCTTCGTTGGGCAAACTGGGGCTTAGTCTCCGTGTGGTGCATTACGCGGGGCAGACTTCCGATTGAATCTTGTCCACGCCATGTTTAATCTTCGAGTGCTCTGTCGAGATCATCCCCAGCGAGCAATTGCATTGGTAACCTCCGACCATGTCTTGATCTTCCATTACAACACTGTTGGTGCTGGAGCCAAGACTACGCCGCGGTGTCAAGTTGAATTCTCAAATGTGTCGTCCGCGAATCTCGATGGATATCGCCCACTTGGGGCTGGCCATGGAACCCTTGGGATGATTACCCTAGGTGAAGATGTCTTTGTCTGTGTGGTCACCGATTCTTCAGAGGCAGCTACTGTGAGACCAGGAGAATCCGTCTCGAGAATTGATAATGTAGATTTCTGTATGTGCCGTCGATTCGTTGCTGTTTTGCTTGGTCCACTTCCTCGTGACTAACGAGTGCAGATTGTCTAAATCGTTCGGATTATGATTATGGCCTGGAATACGAGCCAAGTGCTCAATTCATGGCTGATGATAGATATGGATCAGAGGGCAAGGACGTGGTTACTGAACATCCATTTCTCGCTATGAAGAAGCTTCTCGGAGATGGCAGCTTTTATTACAGTTTGGATTTTAATCTAACTGATCGTTTACAAGACCGGTATTGTTTATTTACCATATATATATTGAAGAACTTGAATTGTTAACAAAAAGATTCCAGCTCGGATAAATCTGCGGCGTTCGATATTGACTCCCTGGACGAAGATATGCTGTGGAATTCATACATGATCCACCCTCTTCTTTTGTTTCGCAGTCACTTGCCACCTTCAGAGAAAGCCCAGTTGGATGCGTCCCAACTGTTGACATCTGTCATTCGAGGCCATGCCAGTACCTTGAAGATCCCCGCAACTGTTCCGATTCTTCCACAAATACGAAGCAAATTCCCTTCTTTCCTCTCGATCATTTCTCGGCAATCGTCAAGGCGTGCCGGTACTAGATTCAACTCACGAGGAATCGATGACGACGGTAACGTGGCCAATTTTGTCGAAACCGAAGTCACTCTTTGGGTGCCTCCGGGAATTGCGTTCTCATATGTACAGATCCGTGGATCGCTCCCCATCTTCTGGGAACAGACTCCAGGACTTATTCCCGGACAACAAAAGATTGAAATCACACGATCAAGTGAGGCAACACAGCATGCCTTTAACAAGCACTTTGAAACTCTTGAACTGGATTACGGTGCTGTCCACGTGGTGAATTTACTTAGCGAGCTTAGATCAGGGGAAGCAGAGCTATCGGCCAAATTCCGACAGCATATTGCCCGCAGCTCTCTCCGCCAGAAAGAGGGTTCTCTAGGTCCTGAACACAGTCTTCTACGAATGACGGACTATGATTTCCTTGCAGAAACGCGAGGCCCCTCTGGCTATGAGGCTAGTAGTCAAATCAAATATGAATTGGCGGACTCACTGGATGGGTTTGCCTATTTTCTCTCCGAGGATACTTCTCGCCCTGCTGCGGCCATTCATAATAACGGTCAAAGCACTGCGCCTCCTTCATCTGTGATCTTACAGCAGGATGGCGTTTTTCGAACTAATTGCTTGGATTGTTTGGATCGAACAAATCTTGTACAAACCATCATCAGTTCAATGGCACTGGAGTCTTTCCTACACCACCAGGGTGGCAGACTTAGCTCAGAACTTCAGATGCGACACTCAACCCTCTGGGCCGACAATGGCGACGCACTTTCGAAAATCTATGCGGGAACTGGGGCGCTCAAATCTTCTTTTACCCGCACTGGAAAGATGTCACTCGCAGGCGCTCTAGCCGATGCTCGGAAAAGCGCAACGCGTTTGTATGTCAATAATTTCACCGACAAAGCCAAACAGAAGACAATCGATATTCTTCTGGGTCGCTTGGCAAATCAAGTCGCGGTCCACCTTTATGATCCAATGAATGAGTTGGTAACTGAGGAATTGAACCGGCGAGCTTCGGAGTATTCATCAACCAAACACACGCGGATTTGGGTTGGTACATTCAATGTGAATGGGCGAGATGCAGGACCGGGCTCTGATCTTTCACCGTGGCTTTTCCCAGACGAACCTGAACCTCATGAAGAGCCTGCTATTTTTGCGGTTGGATTTCAAGAAATCGTGGATTTGAGTCCACAGCAGATCATGTCGACTGATCCGGGCACACGCAAGGTTTGGGAACAAGCGGTTCAAGAATGTTTGAACAAACGGTCCCAAATGAATGGGACTAGCAAGTATGTCTTGCTGAGAAGTGGACAATTGGTTGGTGCGGCCTTGATGATCTATGTCAAGGCAGATGCCTTGAAAGATATCAAAAACGTCGAGGGTACCGTAAAAAAGGTGAGAACTCCCCAAAGACTCCTCTAACGAGTATTCGCTAACAACTAGTAGACTGGCCTATCTGGAATTGCTGGAAATAAAGGTGGATGCGCCATTCGCTTTGATTTCTCTAATACAAGCATTTGTTTCGTGACAGCCCATTTGGCAGCTGGATTTGCAAATTATGATGAAAGAAATCGAGACTACGAAACTATTGATCGAGGACTTCGATTCCAGAAAAATCGATCCATCGCGGATCACGACACGGTCGTTTGGCTCGGAGATTTCAACTATCGAATTGGACTGGGTAATCAAATTGTGAGAGATCTGGTAGCACAACGTCAATTACAGAAATTATACGACAATGACCAGGTACGCATGCTCTTTTCCCCCTCTACTATCTGTCCATCATGAGGTAACTAACAAGAACAGTTAAATCTACAAATGATTGCTGGCAGAGCATTCCAATTCTTCTCTGAGGGCCCTATCTCATTCGCCCCAACTTACAAATACGACATTGGCACCGATATATACGATACATCGTGAGTCTCCAAAACAAACCCAGTTCATTGATGACCTGGTCTAACCTTCTGTAGTGAAAAATCTCGTATCCCAGCATGGTGTGATCGAATCCTCTGGCGTGGTTCGAATATGCGTCAATCCCAATATAACGTGGCCGACCTCCGAGTCTCAGATCACAGACCCGTTTTCGCTCTCTTCGACTGTCTAGTCGATGTAATAGACCACACTTTAAAAGATTCTCTTCGTCGCACCCTCTACGAACAGAAACAACGCGACGCTCTCTCCGACTCAATTCATCTCCTCGATCTAGATGATGACGATACTATATCTCAGGATTCTGTCTCCATTGCACCGGGTTTACCACCTGCGAGTTCGGACCGAAGTAAATGGTGGTTAGATAATGGTGAGTTTAATACTTCCCCTTTATTTCCTGCTTTCTTTTCCTCTTCGCTCTTGTTATATAAATCTAACAAAAACAGGAACCCCAGTCAAAGCAACCCTAAAACCACCATCCAACACAATCCCTAATTCCCAACGCCACTCAAATCCATTCACTCCAGACGCAGAACCAGATTGGGTATCTATTCCTACACCCCCAAGCCCCAAGCTCAACCATCAAATTGAAAGGAAACCACCCCCACCACCCCCACGACAAAGTACGACCAGCAGTGTGGGTACGACTAGTAGTCAAGGATCTGGATACGTATCCGCATCGGAATCACCCATCGAAAAACCCAAAGTACCACCCGCCATTCCCCGAAAACCAATCTCACTTTCTTCTGGACGCGAGGATCAGAAGAAGAGTTCAATAGATCTTCTTGGTGATAATGTGGATGAAAGGGATCTTGGTTGGAAACCTCTTCTTCCTCAGTGATTATATATAGTATATCTAAATCTAAATCTATCCTAGAATGAATATTACTAGTTTACTACTTTACTAGTAACTTGAGAATACGAATTAAAGAGTAAAGGTGTATCAATTCATAATAGTATATCAGCAATTCATCGCTCATCACTTCAAAAAATTCGTAGACAAACAAGTTCGATTCAATCCAAATACCCTCCTCATCCCCATAATCTGCATTGCATATACACTACCCTCAAGCAAATGCAGGGGGAAATCAAAGACCAACCCATTAATCAATATCCATAAACCAAAAGATCCTCATCCATTTTTTATATCCGTCCATTTTATACCTTAAAAGGTGGACAGACTCCATGCGCCAATGACCGTATCTAGGGGGAAAAAAAAGGTGAAATATAGCTCGACAGGAAATTTCCCAGTTAAGCTATGAGTTATATCATTATGGTGCTGGTGCTGGTGCTGGAGCCGGAGCTGCCTCTGCCTTTTTAGGAGCTGCTTTTGGTCGTGGTGGTTTACGTCCACCCATCATCCAACTAGCAAAACCACTAGGTTGACCATTAGGACGGGGTTTTTTAGGAGCTAAAAGAAGGTTGTTGTCAGCGGGTTTCGAGAAAGATCTGTGATCGATCAAAAACTAACCTGGTTTCTTGGGCGGCTCCGCGGGTGGTGAAGCTCCTGGTTTGGGAGGTTCAGCCGGGGGAGCAGCTTCAGCGGGTGGAGGATCAGGATCTTTGGGCTTTTCGGGAATTGGCCACATGTGCATGGTGATACTCCAGTCTGGTTCGATTACAGTCTCCCATACTTGAGGTAGAATGATATCGCCATTAGGACCAACGAGATCGTAATGTCCATCGGCGACATGTGGCCCAATCACTTCGATATGAAGGAATGCTTGTTTGATTAAATCCTCCATACCCTTAGAATCAAAGTCAGTATCTTTGCTTCAGGAAAGGCATTGCTAGACATTGCTAGACATTGACGCTTACCTGCCATGTTGCGCACAACTCAAAAGGAAAGCTGAACTTTCTTCCCACCGCATCTTTAAATTTGATCGGTTTCTTCTTCTCTGGTGGTGGTGGAGGAGCTGCTGCCTTCTCAGCTTCCGCTGCTTTCGCATTAGCTGCCTCGGCGGCTGCGGCTGTCGCGGCTGCTGTTGCGGCCGCCGCGGCTTCTGAAGCAGCAGCGGCGGCGGCTTTCTCGGCTTCTTCCTTGGCTTTCGCTGCCTCTTCGGCTGCTCGTTTTTCAGCATCGGCTCGAGCAAGAGCTGCAGCCTCGCCTGCGATTTTCCTATCATGGGCAAGTTGGGCTTCCAAGGCGGCCGCTTCAGCAGCCTTGCGCTCGGCCTCGGCTATCTTTGCGGCCTCCTTAGCTTCCCGTTCAGTACGCTCGTCCAGGATAAGTTTCTCTAATCGGGCAATTGCTTCGTCCTTGGCTGTATCGGCGGGTGGTGGAGCTGGGGTCGGGGCTGGAGCTGGAGCCGGAGCAGGAGATGTCGCGGCTGGCGCTGGTGCTCGTGTGGGCGCAGGAGGAGCGGGCTCGGGCTGTTGGGTCGGGGAAGGAATTTGTGGATAATGTGGGAAATAGGATTGTGGTTGCATGGCGGCCATCATGGCATATGGGTCTCGAGGGTAGTTGTAGTATCCATTGGCTCCATAGGGGACCATTTCATGTTGGAACGGCGAAGCCCCGAATGGAGATGCTGAGCCATGCATTCCCATGGGATGCGGCATTGGTTGTTGTGCAGGGTGATGAGGTTGGCGAGGGTGTCGTGAATGCGCTGGATCTTGTGGATAGAATGGGTGCATCCCCGCACCTGGGTGACCTTGGTATTGAGGACCATATGGGTATCCGAATGGTTGGGCGCCGGGATTGGCATGTCGAACCAAGGTATCTGACGGGACAGCACCATTGGGATGAGGATAAGCCGGATGAGGAGGAGGTGGTGGTGGAGGAGGAGGAGGAGCAGCGGCGCCTGGAGGATATCCACCGAATGTTTGACCGGATGAAGCGCTCGGCGCATAGTTAGGCGCGGGTGCGACGGGGGGAACGTTAGGCCATCGATGATGATCGCGTCGTTGATACTGAGGCGCATAATCCTCCGAATCAGCACTACCGGCGGAATCAGGGGAAGTCGGCCGTCGGGCTCGAGAAGAAGGATATGAAGGCTCCATGCGGCGTGAATGTGGGCGACGGGCCGAAGCGGAGCGCGAACCGTGGATAGAACGATTGTGGTGGGAAGTTCTTGGACGAGAGGCAGAATCGGACGGTTTTATTTCCTCGGGATATTGTACATCATCCCAATCGTCATAATCCGGATCATGGCTTCCTGGAATTGATGGCGCAACGACATGTACCCCCGAAGAATCCTCCTCGTCAGACAGGAATTGATCCTCGTCGTCCGGATCTAGGCGTCCAATAGAGATGTTGTACCTGATAAGTCAGTATGATAAGAAATAGACCCGACAGAAGTAAGAATAGAATAATATAAAGAGAAGAGAAGAGAGGAAGAGACGAGAATATTAAAAGGGAGAGAAAGGGGGAGAAAAAGTAAGGGAGGAAGTTTAAGCCGTGAAGGATCGAATGGATTTAATAAAGAGGGGAAAAATAAGAGAGAGAGGGGCCATACGTCATAGAGATAGAGCCGCGACTCTATAATAGTAGAATAATAGTAGAATAATAAAAGATGAAGCTGAAGAAAAAGAAAAAGAAAGAAAAGTTGAAGTGGTCGAAGAAGAAGAAGAACCCTCCTCGCAGAGGGCGAAGTTGGTCAAAGTTGAAGAATTGTTTTGAGGGGGAAAAGTTGAGCCCCGCCGATGTGTAAGCGAGTAGTCAATAAGTATAGATGGTATAGATCAGTATAGATGAGTATAGTTGAGGATATACTGAGTATAGTAAATAATTGAATATTAAAAGAGAAAAGTAGTGAAGAGAAAAATTAGAGAGAATAGAAGAATAGAAGAAAAAAAAGGAATAAAAGAATGTGGGAGTCATGCCCGACGGTTCGGGCTGCATTGGGCAGTGTAACGAGGATATAAAATAGTTTACAGTCTACAGTGGGAAGTCCAGGATGGATGGATTAAATTGGTATTATTATAAATGATGATGCCCAATTAGACTCATATTCTAGATTGACTCATCTAGAGTATGTAAATGTACATATTGTAGTAGATGTACATGCAGAAAAGTGAGTGCAGTGCAGTGCAGATAGACTGGTAGTCTAGGCCCATCATTGACAACTGGCAGGGTATCCCACGATGACCAAACAAGCGAAAGGAGGAACAATACTAAAGGAGGACAGAGCACAACAGAAAGAAATGTCTGGACTGTCTGTTATGACCGATTCAGCAACTCTTTGGCCGCAATCAGCTCACTGCGGCTCGATGCCCAATGCTGATCATCGACCGATCGAGACTGGACGATCTCTCCCAGTCGTTGAAGAGCAAATCGTTTGAGTTGTTCCAGTGTCTTCCGAGAGGCTCCAGCCGCGCTGGAATTGGTATTCGATGGCCGTGCATCTGCGTGTCCGTCTTCGATCATTCGACTGGTGGCCTAAGAGGGTATCAGCGATATTCCAGTCATGAATTAGATTATGACATTGAAGTGAAGTGTGAGATCATGAGATTACTTCAACGTACCAGGATCAACCCATAAAATCCTCGCAAATAATCGTCGCAAAGTTCAATACTTCGGCTAAAATGCTGTACCGATTTGCTCATAAGACGCGGCGCATCGCTATCGGGAGATGAAGAGCTGACATACAGCAGTTCACCAAGCCGGGCATGAATCTATACCTCGTTAATCTATCTATACAGACTAGACAGGGATACCATACTATACTTGGGTAGTATAGGGTACTATATCTGTCTCAGACATACATTCCAAGCGTTAGGCGCAATCAGTAGCGCCTCCTCGAGGCTGAAGATTGCTTGAGACCCTAATCCTTGTCCTTGATATAAATCTGCCAATTCACACCACGCTTCGGCATCGGTTGGGAGGGCATCGAGTAGTTGGATTAAGGCCGTGATCGCATCGGTAGGTCGGTCAAGGGAACGAAGTAGGGCGACTCGTCGCTTCATAATGGGCTGGAGATTGTTAGGCGGGGGGATTTTTATTAGACGAGGACACCCCGGCTGAATAGTAAAGGAAAAACGAACCACATTGACAGGGTTTTCATTCAAAATCTTTTCGTATTCCTCACGAATCTTCTCTAAAGCCGCGCGATCCTTGGCCGTGGCCTCCTGGTATAACCCATGAAGTCCCATAACCCTCTCATTGGCAGGACCGAATCGATGACTGAGACGATCCAGGCATACTTGTGCTGATTGATCATCTCCTGTTCGTAGGCATGCTAAGAATAGTTGTTCAATTCGACCATATTCCTCTGCTGTACCGCTGGATGAAGTTGCGCTCTTAGGATTGGGACCGAGGATGACTGGGGCTTGTTGGGCCAGATTAAGGGCGGAGATCAGATCTGACCCGTTAATTTCGCGAACATTGGGAGATCCCATTCTGTTATGGATTGTTATTGAGTGACTGGGTGAATGTAATAGAATAATCGAAGTAATTGAAGTAATTGAAGTGATAGAATAATAGTAGAATAGAAAGACGTGAAGTGGACACCTGCTGGTCCCGTGATTCTCTTATCGTCCCGCAATCGCAGAGCTTCCACTTGCCCACTTCCTCTTTGATTCTTGACTCTTTGACTATTACATTCAGAGCTATTCAGTCTAGCTGAACTGGCTGGAACTGGGCTGTATTGATTTACAAGCTCACGCTATTCAGAACTGATGCAAGTGAATGAAGAGTGTACCTGACATCCGCCGTGCGGATACACAGACACCATGTGAGTACCAAACACTATATCAGTGGCCGTTCACTTCTAACATAAGGTTAACTAGGTTCGAGAAATCCCTCTATGACCTGATCAAAGGTCTTCGAAATAATAAAGGAGCGGAAGATGAATATATTCAAAATTGTCTTCGAGAATGCAAGGCCGAGGTCAAATCACAGGATATGGGTAAGGCGTGTCCCACCATCGCCGAGATTAAGACCGGGAAATACTAAAGATCTGGGTAGATAAGAAGGCTACGGCCTTATTAAAATTGATCTATCTCGAGATGTTCGGTTATGATATGTCATGGGCAGCTTTCAATGTCCTCGAAGTCATGTCTTCGGCGAAATATCTCCAGAAACGAGTGGGCTATCTAGGAGCTGTACAGAGTTTCCGACCTGATACAGAGGTTTTGATGTTGGCAACGAATATGTTGAAAAAGGTATGTTCTGCAACTTCTCATTCGCTTCAAATGTACCTTAATCTATTGCATATTCTCCAGCTCCTTTCTAACTCAATCATAGGACATTGTTTCGCCCAACATCCCCGCACTGTCATTACCTCTAGCAACTCTACCACATATCATCACCCCATCGCTGTCCATGTCACTACTGCCTGATATCCTCTCCCGCCTCTCACACTCCAGCCCCGTGGTCCGCAAGAAGACAATCGTGACTCTCTACAGAATCTCGCTAGTATACCCCGAAGCATTGAAGCTGGCTTGGCCGAGAATAAAGGATCATCTGATGGATGATCAAGAAGATAGTAGTGTCACTACAGCGGCAATCAATGTTGTTTGTGAACTTGGTTGGCGACGTCCGCATGATTTCCTTCCTCTGGCACCTCGGCTTTTCGAGCTTCTTGTGGATAGCGGCAATAATTGGATGGCTATCAAAATTATCAAACTTGTACGTCTATCGATTTGCTCGCCCTATTGAAATATCTCTGACCTGTTTAGTTTGCGACTTTGACACCGCTGGAACCACGTCTCACACGGAAGCTCCTCAGGCCGCTGACCAACATTATACAAACCACGACAGCCATGTCTTTGCTATATGAATGTATCAATGGTATTATTCAAGGTGGTATTCTCGATGGCGAGGATAATCTGCAGGAAAGAGATGAGGTAGCCAGTCTTTGTGTTGGTAAACTCCGTGGCATGATCGTCATAGACTCGGATCCTAACCGTATGTCCCTTTTCCACTCTGCCATATATTTCATTTTCATTTCTGACTTGTACAATATAGTCAAATATGTTGCTCTTCTTGCTCTTAACCGGATTGTCACGACACACCCTATGTTGGTATCAGTGCAGCAGGATGTCATTATGGAATGTCTAGATGATCCCGATATCTCAATACGATTACAGGCTCTTGAGCTTGCTGCTGGAATGGTCACAAGTGACACTCTCCAGGAAGTCGTCAATCGTCTCGTCCAGCAACTTCGCTTTGTCCCGGTTCCATCCCAAATCGATGCATCTGGCGAGAACCCCGAAGAAACCGTCGAGGTAGAAACTATAAATACCCTGCCAAATGACTATAGAGCCGAAGTTTTGCACCGCATCCTTGACATCTGCTCACAAAACAATTATTCCGAGATCGAGGACTTTGAATGGTATGTCAATGTTCTCGTCCAACTCGTGGGTCTCCTCCCATTATCAGAGGCAGATGACTACCTACTTCAGTCCTACTCCGGTCAGGAATCCCCGGCAAGTCAGAAAACGACCGTGGCATATCGAATTGGTACTGAGATCCGCAATATCGCCGTGCGAGTCAAGGGTGTACGTATGGAAGCGTGCAGGGCTGCTGAATCTCTTCTTCTTGTGGACAACAGACCTCTTCTCTTCCCTGTCGGCTCAAGCGTGGGCGATGATGTCCTGGGTCCCGTTGCCTGGGTGGTGGGTGAATATGCGGAAGAAATCCGGTCTCCAAGCCGGACTTTGCAGTCTTTGATTGATCCGGGCAACCTGTCTTTGCCTCCCACTACCCTTCAATTATTCTTGCAGGCCATACCCAAGGTTTTCATACAGGCTAATAGAGACTGTGAGTCTCGCGATTCGTGGAAGAGTGAGATTTCTCTTCTCCTAGCCCGCGTGGTCGAATTCCTCGAATCCCTGGCTGCTCATCCGGACCTGGATGTACAAGAAAGAGCCATTGAGTTCCTGGAAGTGCTTCGCTTGGGTGCCGATGCATTACGCTCTGAGACGCAGGAGGTTCCATTCCTGATTACCTCTGTTATTCCGAGTCTGTTTATGGGCTTAGAGCTGAAACCGGTCGCTCTTAATGCTCAGAAAAAGGTGGTCCTATCCTCAAGTCTAAGGTTAGATGAGCCTTTCAATGACGACTTGCCCAGTCTATTCAATCGTGTGAATGGCTCACTATCAGACGATTTCAATAATCAAGGCGGCTTGCAAGATTTCTACTACGTTCAAGAATCATCTCCGCCAATTAATAAGCCTGTTCATGAAATCACCACCGCGGCAAGCTATCTCGACAATTCATATCAGAATGCCCTAGGTGGTACACTCTCTCAGTCTGCCATGGACAAACACAGAGCTGAACGACGGGAGCGATATCGAGATGACCCGTTTTATATCGCATCCGCAGGGTTATCATCTGGTAGATCTACACCCTCGCGTGATATGCTCGGAGCCTCCCATGACGACGGGTTTGATATTGACAATATCCCCATCATTGACCTGAAACTGGAAGATGGACCAAAGAGTCAAGGCCGTCATGGAAACTCCGAAACTCGTCGACAACCTCGACGGATGGAAGTTGCTGGGGATGAAACAATTGGCATTGACGACGATTCCTCCCCGAGCCTTCCAGCGGGTATGGCTGGCGGGTCTAGTGGCAGACGTGGTTTGCTACAGGTTGATTCCAGCAGTCTCGGCCAGCCGAGTCTCAGCGGGAATGAGTCTCAGTCTAATCCAGTGGACGATGGAGATCTAGAAATGAGGCAAGCAATGCAGAACGTGGAGCGAGTGCGGTTACGTATGCAGAGAGCCTCGGAACGAATTGAATTAGAGGGGACGCCCGACGAAGGGGAATTGGTTAAAAAGAAGAAGAAGACCAAGAAGAAGACTGTTACTTCTACCGGGGATGAAGTTCAGGATAAGAAAAAACGAAAGAAGAAGAAGACGTCTGAACATGAACCTCAATAGTTTAGACAGTATAATATACAAATATCTCTACTTCCAGGGGACAATTTCTCATTCCGTCAATTTATTTCCCTGTATCACACACTATCTCCATCATTCAACTCGGTATCTGCGAAGTCCGAGTCCGAGTTCGAGTCCAGGGCAGAAATAACAGCGAAGCAATTGTAGTCGTAGTCGCCGCAGGGGCAAGGGGGGGAGGAAGTAGAGCTCGTTCCGTTCGAGGGGTTGGGTTTGGGGGGGTATCTTGTAAAGTCGAGGGTACGGACGAGGTATAATTTATCCGGTGATACGCGAGAACATAGAGGCAACAGTTGACCAAAGCTCAGGAACAACTCTGAGAAGTTCCAGGAGTAGACCACCGCAGACGACGAAGGCGAGAAGAACTGGTACTTGTTAGCCATGAACCATGATATTTCCAGAAGTGAAGCTTCAAGGGATAGGAGAATAGGAAATAGCTGAAGCTGAATAGAATGAAGCTAACGTACCAACCCAACCTGCAGAAATTGGTGATTTAGAAGCCTGTTTAGGCTTTGTGATGGGTCCTTTACCGCGTTTAGCAGCTTCGTTCTTTGCGAAGCGCTCGTTCGCGCGACGTTGTTGAGGTGTTTGGACCTGAAGTTGTGTTAGCGATGTAATTCTCAATGGTTATTTTAAATTAACTGACCATTGTAAAAGTAAGTGGGTGAATAAGTGATGTTGGAGAGAAGAGAGGAGAAATGAAGTTGAAGTTAACCCGCAGATCAGCCGGAATTAAAAAGGCGGAGAGGCCACGTTGTAAGCAAATCCAAATTGGGAATTTCCTCCTTTTCAAGTCAATCTACGCTAGTCAATTTTATATTTGTTCATTTTGGGGGTTAATTAATGATTGTTTGAATTGATTTGTATGTTTTGTTCTTTTAAAGAGTAAATAGTTAAGAATAAGCAGATACTGAAGTATCTATATTGTACCAAGCAGTAACAAATCTGGACTATCTATAGGAAATGCACTATACTAGAGGATAGCAACTAATAAGGGATATTGCTACAGCCAGGAGAATTTCAAGAGAACAGAACAATGAATGTATTCATACATTGAAGTTTTGTATCATAAGTTTGGGATCATCGTCTATTTCATTCATTCTGCTTGGATATTGGTCGAATCTATTTGTGGTTGGAGATATCCACCCATTAGTCTCTTTACTTCTTACCCAAGCAGAAGACATATATCGATATTGACCAAGTATACTTGGGATAAGGCCGAAGCAACACTCTTTTTCTATCGAGCAAACCTATCGAGGGTTTCTCATTAATAATGGTATTGAAAGACGACGATGAACATTCCATTGAGCGATCAGCCTGAAAAGCGCCTCTCGTCATCGGAATCGGATATAGAGTTCTGCCAGTATATAGATCTGATACTCGGTTGGCAGAGAGAAAAGTACATATCCTAATATAAAATTTAGTAGATTCTATGGGAAAAATGCCTCACAACAAGGGTACAGTACTATATTGGTTAACTCGGTCATTTCGCCACGAAAAGATCTGTTTATGCAGTTCTGTTTTCAAACAAGATATATATAGCCGGCCTGCGATTTTTTCTTGAGCACCATCGATCGATATTTCGGGACGAAATTCTATTTCTTAACTCATATATTATTGGAACTATTGCAAATCGATTCGTTGTATCAGAAACTGTCTCAGAAGATCTATTTGTGAGAATAGACAGAGAAGGATTTGGATATCGAAGGAGCTGGGTATTCGAATAAACAACTAGCACCAAAGTCACTGAGTAATTCGTAGTTATCGGAGTCAAATCATATATTGTTCTTGAGTATATCTGAATGGATAATATCCAGTATATAAAAATGGATAAATATTCACAAGATATTCTGATACCAGAGAATCCGATCAGATTGAGACACTGATATCAATTTCGAAATTTGTCGGTATTATTGAAGATACAAACTCTCGGACTGATCTATATCAATTACCTCTACAATATTTGGATAGAGATATTCTGCAAGTAGATACAGTACGACTCTCTTATCTTTCAGAATAACAAAGTGAAAAACAGTCTCTGAAGTATTGTTCCACTAGACTCTTGGGCTAGTATTTTCTGAAGGAAATTGGTAGATTCTACATATCTTCAAAACAGTATAGTTATTGACAATATACACTTGACCTGTCGCTCTAACACCTAGAATCTTTAGACCCGTTTAATATTGATGTATAAGAAATATATCTGCAAAATTTGATGGAGTATTGTTTGATGGAGCATTGTTTGATGGAGCATTGTTTGATAAGGAATTGGAATCCTGAATATCTCTTACAAGACTTCTTGCGATATCTGAAAATCATTTTCTTCTGAATTTCAATACTGTTTGACGAAGGAAACCAATCAAATCCAATATATTACAATATACAGAGAATTATAGAAATTTCCAGTAAAAAACAATAAATTGAAATATTTTGGAGAACAACTTTTCCAGAAATAAATTGACTGAAAGAAAAACAAAAGACAACAAAACTGAATATCTTTTGAGATTTATAATTATATATATAAATAAAGTAAGATCCCGGAACTACTATCTTGGTAGATTACGACCACCGTATAGATATTCTGAGTACCAGAATATCTGTATATAACCGAACGGATATATACTTATCTATTCGTATATAATACTGCTAGCCGAATACAATATCAAAATATACAACTTTACTCCTCAGATCTTATATAGTAGTATATTCTACTGAGATCAATCTTTTACGGTTGATCCGAGAAAAATTTTATTGCCGCAACTACAAACAAAAAGATCTGCTCTGTCTTTTACCAGAACAGCGAGATTCTGATTGAAAAAATCTATAAACAGATATTGCTGTTATTTTTTTTGTTAATATCCAGATTGTACCAGAGACAATACTATCGGAGTACAATAGATATAAATACAAAACCGGATCGAATTAATATTCCGAATTTCAAATAAATTGTACAATTGTATCAGTTTATATCAGTAATATAACAATTAACAACAATATCAACAGATATAATTGGTCGAAATATTTGGAATAATATAATATAAATATATTTTTTCGACTAAAAATAGAGAAAAAATCGGAATTCTCTACTATCGATATCCGGAAATAAAACAAATAATATCGGTCTGGAAATAAATAAAAAAAAAAAATATAGCCGACCGAATCCAAATATTTCCGATCAATATTGTAGTTCAAATCTAAAAAATTATTTATACCAGATATTTTCAACTGTTTGTAATATTTCAATAAAATATCTAAATTCTCTGTTTTTTCAATTTTGATACTGAACAGATTCTATTATTTTTTTTTTCGATATAATTCAAAATTACTAAATATTCTTTAATAATTCTAGAAATTATACAGTTGGATATATTTAGATAATAAAACAGTCTATACAGTTTATCGAAAATACAAATCTAATTACTATAAAAATAACTATATCAGAATAGAAATCTTCGATTTTGTATCTATTAAATTGATCGATATAGAATAAAATCAAAAAATTTTTGTTGAAAAAAATTAAATCTATTTATAATTATAGTAGTACAGTTTTTTATAATACTGTATATTAGTTTTTATATAATTATAAACAGTTTTTTACCGAAATCGAATATTTTGCGACAGCTATATTGGAAAACAAAAATAAAATTATATATATCTGTAGAATATTTGTTAAATATATCAATAATATATAGATTGTATACAAAAAATAATAAAATCTAGTTTTTGAAAATCCAATTGTAATTTAGAAAAATTTCAAATACTAATTAATACAAAAATTTGATAAATATTTGAAAAAAACTAAAAAATAGAAAAAATTTATCCGGATATTATAGAGAAATAATTAATTGTTTGTAGAATATATTACTAACAAACAGAATACTACTACCGATTGTAAAAATATTATAATTACAGAGAATATTTTTATTTAATTTTTTTTTATAAATATA